>Ga0207699_10000028_pt1 | contig 141706 bp, 69 predicted proteins | sample LARL51metaG_FD_184344 | JGI IMG/M metagenome (GOLD analysis project Ga0207699, IMG submission 184344) | Corn, switchgrass and miscanthus rhizosphere microbial communities from Kellogg Biological Station, Michigan, USA - LAR L5-1 metaG... | ecosystem: Host-associated > Plants > Roots >... | reverse complement strand
CAAGGTGAATGCCGCATGAGAAGACGATCCGTAAGCCGTGTGCGGGAAACCCGCATGCACGGTTTGAAAGGGGGATTCAGGAGCCCGGACCCGCAAGGGCACCGCGCCTGATTTCTACCAATGGCCAGGATCCATCTGCTTGCCGATCCACTGGTCAGCCAGATCGCCGCCGGCGAGGTGGTGGAGAGGCCGGCGTCGGTGGTCAAGGAGCTGATCGAGAACGCGCTCGACGCGGGCGCGGGCGAGGTCGAGGTGCTGCTCGAGGCGGGCGGCAAGGGGCGGGTCGCGGTGGCCGACGACGGCTGCGGCATGGGCGCCGACGATGCGCTGCTGGCCTTCGACCGCCATGCCACCAGCAAGATCGCCAGCTTCGAGGACCTCGAGCGGGTGGGGACGCTGGGGTTCCGCGGCGAGGCACTGGCCGCCATCGCCTCGGTGGCGCGGGTCGAGTTGGTCACCGCCGAGCGGCCCGGCGAGGGGCACCGGGTGCTGATCGAGGGCGGGCGGGTGCGGGTGGCCGAGCCGCTGGCGCGGCCGCGCGGCACGACGCTGGACGTGCGGTCGCTGTTCTTCAACGTGCCGGCGCGGCGGAAGTTCCTGAAGGCCCCGGAGACGGAGCTGCGGCGCGCGCTCGAGGTGGCGCAGGGCTACGCCCTGGCGCGCCCCGACGTGCGCTGGCGCGTGCTCCACGAGGGCCGCGCGCTGCTCGACCTGCTGCCGGCGGCGGGACCGGAGGGGCCGCGGCAGCGAATCGCGCAGCTCTTCGGCGACGAGCTGGCGTCGCGGCTGGTGCCGATTGGCGAGATTGGACGGGTCGGAGAGATCGGGGCCGCCGGCGAGGTCGGGGAAAACGGGGAGACCCGAGCGATCGGAACGAGCGGGGTCATCGGGGCAGTCCCCGGGGCGGCCGGGGCCGCGGAGGACGGCGCGGCGGGGCAGGAGCGTCTCGGCATCCTGGCGCCGGGGGGGCGGGAGCGGATCGGCGGGCTGGTGGGATCGCCCGAGACGGCGCGCGGGCGGCGCCAGTTCGTGTTCGTCAACCGCCGCCTGCTGCGCGACCGGGCGGTGCTCGCCACGTTCTACCGCGCGGTGCGCGAGGAGTGGAAGAGCGACGACGTCCCGGCCCTCTTCTTGTTCCTCGACCTGCCGCCCGAGGAGCTGGACGTGAACGTCCATCCGCAGAAGGCGGAGGTGCGCTTCCGCGATCCGCGGCTGCTCGATCGCGTTGCGGAGGCGCTGCGCCAGGCGCTGGCCAGGGCTCGCGGCGAGGTGGCGGCGCCGCTGCGGCGGCCGGCCGCTGATGGGCCGGCGGTGCCATTCGCCTGGCAGGGGCTGGGCGGTTCTCCGACCCTGGCGGCCTGGCGCGATGGGCGCGGCGGTCCCTCTGGGGAGATCCCGGTCGTGGGCGGCTTCCGGGCCATGCCGGGCGAGGTGGCCGAGGTGGGCGGTGGGCCCCCTCCGGGGGCCGCCCCGGCCGCGGGGGCTGCCTCAGGGGCACCGACGCCGGGGCGTCTCGCTACCGCCTCCTACGTGCCGCCGGAGCGCGCCATGGTGCCGCTCTCGGGGCGGCGGGGCGAGGCGCGGCCGTTCCGGCTGCTCGGCCAGTACAAGGGGACGCTGATCCTGCTCGAGGGCCCGGACGGGCTGTATCTCGTCGATCAGCACGTCGCGCACGAGCGCATCCTGTACGAGCGGCTGCGGCGCTCGCTGGCCGCCGCCACGCCGCCATCGCAGGTGCTGCTCTCCCCGCTGCTCCTCGATCTCTCGCCGGCCGAGCGGCTGCGGCTGCTGGAGCTGGTCCCTGCGCTCGAGGCCTGCGGCTTCGGCCTCACCGTCCTCTCCGGCCAGACGCTGGCGCTCACCGCGGTGCCGGCCGTGCTGTCCGCCGGCGAGGCGGAGGGGCTGCTGGGCGCGCTGGCGGACGAGGCGGCGGCGGGAGCGCCGCTGGACGGCGGCCTCGGCCCGCGCGTGCTCGACGCCCTGGCCGCCAGCCTGGCGTGCAAGGCGGCGGTCAAGATGCACCATCCGCTGTCGCCGCCCGAGATGGAGGCGCTGCTGAGCGAGCTCTTTGCCGCCGAGCAGCCCTATGCCTGCCCGCACGGCCGGCCGATCGTGCTGCAGATGACCGACTCCGATCTCGAACGCCGTTTCGGGCGCCGCTGACGCTTCCCGCCCGCCACACCGGCACTGCCAAGCAGCCGAGCGCAGCGAGGCGCAGAAAAAAAAGAGTGGCCGGCAGCAACCCCATGGCCGAAGGGGCAAGAAGACGGGGCGGAGTTTTTCCGTTGCCGTAGAGATGCTCTCTCGGTTGTCAAGGGGTGGCGGGCTCAAGGCGACGGAACTTGACACCTTTGAAGCAAGTGCCGTCGCTGAGCATGGCATGGAAGGAATGCAGGAGTTTGCGCATGATCGCGACGATGACCTGCAGCGGCTTCTTGCCACGCGCCAGGAGCTGGTCGTGGAAGGCTCGGACGTGAGGCTCAAAGCGAGTGGCAGTGAGGGCAGGCATGTACAGGGCAGCCCTGAGATAGCGGTTGCCGACTCGGGAGATGCGGGCGGGCTTGTGGACGGAAGAGCCGGATTCGATGTGGCGGGGATCGAGCCCGGCATGGGCCACCCACTGGCGGGCGGTCATGTCGTGAGGGAGAACACAGAGCTCGCCGAGGATCTGGATGGCACTCTTGGCGGCGACCCCTTTGAGCGAGGTCAGACAGGTCCAAGCCAGCTGCAGCTGCGAGTCGGTGGTGACGAGTTGCTGGGCTTGCTTCTGCAAGCGCTCGAGGCTGCGGTCGAGGTGACGGATGCTGCGCTCGAGGTCCTGGCGCACGATCGTGCCGAGGTGCCGCGAGCTCGAGACGGCATGCAGCCGATTCTTCTCTTGCGTGCGCAGCTCGGTCAAGGCAGCGATGCGGCGGGCGACGGCACGCAGCTCGAGCCGCTGTCTGGTGGGTGGTTGCCAAGCCTGGAACGGCATGCGCCGGGCAAAGTCGACCAGGATCTGCGCGTCCAAGGCATCGGTCTTGGAGCGGCGCAGGCAGGCGCGGGCGAAGTCGCGCACCGCTCGCGGATTGACCACCATCACCTCGATGCCTGGCTGGCGGTGCAGAGCGAGGGCCACGTCAAGCCCATACAGGCCCGTGGCTTCCATCACCACTCGCGCCTGGCGGCCTTGCCGGGTCAGGCGCCGGCACAGCCGCCGATGCCCTTCGGGCGTGTTGGGGACCTCCAGCCTCTCGATCGCGCCAGGTTGCGGGTCCACCCAGGCAACGAGGAGCTTGGCGCTGACATCCATGCCGACCAACTGGATCTGGTTCATGCGGGCACTCTCCCATGGACTACACTGGCTTCCGGGTCTCCCGACCCTGTGCCCTCGCCGACCGACCTTGTGACGCAGGCTCCAGGGCCTCGGATGCTCCACGGTCTCGGCGAAGAGGGCGGGAGGCCTCTCTCTACGACAAGCTCAAAGGCTTCAGGGAGGAACGGCCTTCCCGGAGAGCACATCATTAGTTGCGGGTGGACAAAAACGCCACCCTCCACCCGGGCTGTGGAAACTGCCGGCTTGTGGAAAGCTGGCTGCGCCACCTTCCCACAAGCCTTGGATTTCCGTGCCGGAAATCCACAGTTCCCACAGCCCCGACGACGACGGCGGGCCACATCACCACGCTCCACGAAGAAGAACATACAAGGGAGGAAGAGAGGGGCCGGGGGCGGACCCTTCTTCTTGCCGACCTTTGGGCGAGGCGCCCGCAGTCCGCCGCCCCTGCGTCTACCAGGGGCGCCTCGCCCAAAGGGAGGCAAGAGGAAGGGTCCGCCCCCAGCCCCGGGTCGGAGGGTTCCCCGGAGGCTCCACGGACGGCGCGGACCGATCTGTTAGACTCTCGCGCCTATGACCGCGCCGGACGACCGCTCGCACGCCCCGGAGGCACCGCGGCGTCCTCGCGTCGGCATGATCAGCCTGGGGTGCCCGAAGAACCTGGTGGACAGCGAGATCATGCTGGGCGAGCTGGCGCGGCGGGGCTACGAGGTGGTCGGGGATCTCGGGAGCGCCGAGACGGTGGTGGTCAACACCTGCGCGTTCATCGAGGAAGCCAAGCAGGAGTCGATCGACGCGATCCTCGAGGTCGTCGGGCGCAAGGGGAGCGGCGTCGAGCGGGTGCTGGTCGCCGGCTGCATGGTCAACCGCTACGGCGACGAGCTGGCCCGCGAGATCCCGGAGATCGACGGTTTCGTCGGCCTCGACCAGCTGCGGGAGGTCGGGCGGCTGGTGGAGCTGGGGGGCGGGCCGCCGCTGCCGGCGCCGTCGCACCTGGTGTTCGATCACACGGCGCCGCGGCTGCTGACCACGCGCGGGCACGCCTACCTCAAGGTCGCGGAGGGTTGCAACAACCCCTGTACCTTCTGCGCGATACCGATCTGGCGCGGGCGCTTCCGCAGCCGCACGGTCGCCAGCCTGGTGGAGGAGGCGAAGCGGCTGGAGGCGGCGGGGATCCTGGAGCTGAACCTGATCGCCCAGGACACCACGCGCTACGGCGAGGACCTGGGGCTGGGGCGGCACGGCTTGGTGCGGCTGGTCGAGGAGCTGCTCGGGGCGACGTCGATTCCGTGGCTGCGCTTCCTCTACGCTTATCCGACGACGCTCGACGAGGAGCTGCTGCGGCTGATGGGGGTGGAGCCGCGCTTCTGCTCGTATATCGACATGCCGCTGCAGCACAGCCATGGCGAGGTCCTGCGAGCGATGCGGCGGGGCGGCGACGCCGGGCGCTACCTGCGGCTGATCGAGCGGGCGCGCGAGCTGGTGCCGGACGTGTTCCTGCGCTCGACCTTCATCGTCGGGTTCCCCGGGGAGACCGAGGAGCACTTCCGCGACCTGCTCGGGTTCGTCGAGAGCGCGCGGTTCGACCACCTGGGAGCCTTCGCTTTCAGTGCCGAGCCCGGCACGCCGGCGGCGGAGATGGATGGAGCGGTGCCTCGCGTTGCTCGCGTCTCTCGCGGCGTGGCGCGCCGGCGCCTGCGCCAGCTGCTCACGGCGCAGCGGCCGGTCGCGCTGGCGGCGCGGCAGCGGCTGGTCGGGCGGCGGCTCGCGGTGCTGGTCGAGGGGCCGAGCGCCGAGAGTGAGCACCTGCTGGCCGCGCGGCATTACGGCATGGCGCCCGAGATCGACGGCCAGGTGCTGATCAACGACGTCGAGGAGGGGGCGCTCGGCGCGGGCGGTGCGGGCGGCGGGGGCGGTCATTGGCCGGCGCTGGCGACGGTGGAGATCACGGAGGCCCATGCCTCCGACCTGGTGGGGCGGGTGGTGGCGGCGCAGGTCGTTGCGGGTGGTGGTTAGAGACCGCTGCCCGCCCTCCGGACCGATCGTCGCGCGGGCGGCTGAGAACGCCATGGTGGTGGTTCAGGACGCCTACGACAGCAGCGACCTGCCGCAGGGCGCCGTGGTCGCGATCGGCAACTTCGACGGGGTCCACCGCGGCCAGTGCGCCATCCTCGAGCGCGTCGTGGCGCGGGCCCGCGAGCTGCGGGTCGCCGCGGCGGTGGTCACTTTCGACCCGCATCCTCTCGCGGTGCTGCGCCCGGAGCACGCGCCGCTCGCCATCACCACGCCGGCGCAGAAGGAGCGCCTGCTCTCCGAGGCGGGGATCGCGGTGATGCTGGTGGTGCGCTTCACCCGCGAGTTCTCGCGTACGCCGGCGCGGCAGTTCGTGCGCGAGTTCCTCTGGGGGCGGCTCCGGGCGCGCGAGATCCACGTCGGCGAGAGCTTCAGCTTCGGCCACCGCCGCGAGGGCACCTTCGAGCTGCTGTGCGGGATCGGCGAGGAGCTGGGCTTCACGGCTTGCGGGGTCCCCGAGGTGATGCTGCGGGGCGAGCGGATCTCCAGCACCCGCATCCGGCGCGCCATCGCCGAGGGGCGGGTCGAGGATGCCGCGGAGATGCTGGGCCGGCCCTTCTGCATCACCGGCAGCGTGGTGCGAGGCGACCGCATGGGCCAGCGCCTGGGCTGGCCGACGATCAACGTGGCGGCCGAGCACCGGCTGCTGCCGGCCGACGGGGTCTATGCCAGCCGGGTGCTGCTGCCGAGCTTCCCGGCGAGTTTCGACTGCGCCACCAACATCGGCACGCGGCCGACGGTCTACGAGAACTACCAAAGGGTCGTCGAAAGCCATATCCTCGACTTCAAGTCGGACGTCTACGGGCAGCGGGTCGAGCTGTCCTTCTACAAGCGGTTGCGCGAAGAGCGGATTTTCCCGACGGTGATGGACCTCTCGGCCCAGATCGGCCGCGACGTCGAGGCGACCCGCGAGTACTTCAGCCGCCGGCGGCAGGAACAGGAACAAGAGATCCCGCCTGCCGGTTTATAGTTGGCGGATGGCGGCGAAGCTAGGCCGGCAGTCAATGGAGAGCGAAAATAGATGACTAGCGATAAGGTGGTAACCGTCAGCGAGCAGAGCTTCGACAGCGACGTGCTGCAGTCGCAGACGCCGGTGCTGGTGGATTTCTGGGCGCCGTGGTGCGGTCCCTGCCGCATGGTGGCGCCGGTGCTCGAAGAGATCGCCGAGGAGTTGGACGGCAAGCTGCGCATCGCCAAGCTGAACGTCGACGAGAACCAGCAGCTGGCGTTCCGGTTCCAGGTGTCGAGCATCCCTACCTTCATCCTCTTCAAGGGCGGTCAGATGGCGGACCGCACGATGGGCGCGCTGCCGAAGTCGGCTTTCGTGAGCTTCATCAGCCGGAATCTGTAGGGAGGCGCCGGCGGCGCCGAGCCTGCTGAGCAAACCGAAGGTGCCGGGGCGACCTCTCTGCGGCCTGCCGGAGCGCAGGATTTTGGACATGGGCGAGAGCAGGGCCGCGGACCCGGCCGAGGGGCGGGCACAGGGCTTGGCCGAGCACGGGGCCCCGGACGTCCCGGATCGCAGGACCCCGGTCCTTCCGGACCGCAGAGCCCAGGATCTCGCGGCCGGCCTCGCCGAGCTCGGCTGCCGGGCGCTGCTGGTGGTCGCGCAGTCGGCGTCCGACCCCGACCTGGCCCCCTTCCTGGGGGCGCGGGCGGCCCACCTCGGCGCCGCGCTGCTGGTCGCGCCGCGCGGGGAGCGGCCGCGGCTGGCCTATCTCAATCCCATGGAGCGGGAGGAGGCGGCGGCGACCGGCTTGCTCCTGGTCACCCCCGAAGAGCTCGAGGTGCTGCGCGCGGCGCGCGAGGCGCCGGAGCCCGCCGCCCACCTGGCGTGGGTCATGTCGCGGGCGCTGGCGGCGAGCGGCGTGGCCCCGGGGCGGATGGCGCTGGCCGGCCTGGCGCCGGCGGGCGAGATCCAGGCCGCTTGCGCGGCGCTCGCCAGGCAGGGCTGGGAGTGGGTGGCGGGCAACGAGCTCGTGCGCCTGGTGCGCAAGCGCAAGACCGCCCCGGAGCTGGCTGCGATCCGGCAGGCGGCGGCGACGGCGGTGGAGGTCATGAAGGCCCTGGCGGCCCGCGTGGCGGCGGCCCGGGTCGACGATCCAGGCGGGGCCGGCGATCTCTGGCTCGATGGCCGCCCGCTGACGGTCGGCCGGCTGCGCGCCGAGGCGGCGCTACTGCTGGCGGAGCGCGGCGTCGAGCAACCGCACGGCAACATCCTGGCGCCCGGCGGCGAGGGGGGCGTGCCGCACTCGGCGGGCAGCGACGGCCGGGCGCTGCGGGCCGGCGAGCCGTTGATCGTCGACCTGTTCCCGCGCGGCGCCTGGCGCGAGCGGCCGCTCGTGTTCGCCGACTGTACGCGCACGCTGTGCGCCGGCGAGCCGCCGCCGGCGGTGGTCCGCGCCCACGCCGCGGTGCAGCAGGCGCTGGCGGCGGCGCGCGCGCTGGCGGTCCCCGGGGCGCGCGGTTGGGACCTGCAGGAGGCGGTCTGCCTGACCTTCGAGGAGGCGGGATACGCAACGCCTCTCCGCCAGCCGGGCACCACCACCGGCTACGTCCACAATCTCGGCCACGGCATCGGCTACGAGCTGCACGAGCTGCCGATCTTCCGCAAGGTGGCGGGGGCGGAAGGCGTGCTCGCGGAGGGCGACGTCTTCACCCTGGAGCCGGGCCTCTACGACCCGGCGGCCGGCTACGGCGTCCGGCTCGAGGACCTCTGCTACCTGGGGCCGGACGGCCTGGAGGTGCTGACGCCGCTGCCGTACGACCTCGATCCGCGGCGCTGGGCGGCGCTGGCCGGTTGATCCATGAATTTGAACCGGTCTTGACCCGTCCCGAGACACCGTTGCGACTCATCCCACCTCAAGGAGACTCGGCGCGGCGCTTGCTGTAGCATGAAGGTTCGGACGGGGTTCGTGCCTGCCTGTTGATGGCGGCCCCGCCATACGGGGGGTTCGACCAAGGAGCCCGTGGAACTCCTGACCAGCATCCTGATCGGCCTGGGGCTCGCCGCGGCGTGCGGCTTCCGGGTCTTCGTGCCGCTGCTGATCGCGGGGTGCGCGGCGCGCTTCGGCGGCCTGCCGGTGGTCGGCGGCTTCGGCTGGATCGGCTCGACCCCGGCCCTCGTCGCCTTCTCCGTGGCCACCGTCGTCGAGATCATCGGCTACTACATCCCCTGGATCGACAACCTGCTCGACGCCATCGCCGCGCCCACGGCCGTCGCCGCCGGCATGCTGCTGATGGCCTCGACCCTGGTCGACTGCGGGCCGTTCCTGCGCTGGACGCTGGCGGTGGTGGCCGGCGGCGGCACCGCCGCGGTCTTCCAGGGGCTGACCACGGTGGCGAGGCAGGTGTCCTCGATCGGCACCGGCGGCCTCGGCAACCCGGTGCTGGCGACGGTGGAGGGCGGCAGCTCGACGCTGCTGGCGCTGCTGGCGGTGAGCCTGCCGATCGTGGCGCTGGCGCTGATTCTCTTGCTGCTGCTGCTGGTCTGGAAGCTGCTGCCGCTGCGGCGGGCGCGGCGAGCGCCGGCGCCGGCGACACCGGCGGCGCCGACAGCGCCGGCAGCGCCGGGGCCGACGTAAGAGAGACGGGCGGCGGCGATGACCATGACCCTGACCTACCGTTGCCTCCGTTGCCTCGCCGTCCTGCTGGCGGGCGGGTGCCTGCTCGCAGGCGGCGCCTGCCGCAGCACGTCGCTGAACGTGGCGGAAGAGTTCGAGCTGCAGCGCGGCTTGCGCGCGCACGGCCTCGATCCGGCGTCCATCACGGTGCCCTGGCGGCTCAGCGCCGAGATGCGCCAGTGGGTGCACCACGCGGTGCCGGACAACCTGGGCAACGAGGAGCGCCTGAAGCGGCTGCTGTCCGCCCTGCTCGGCAGCGACGGCCTGGCGCTGGTGTACAAGGCGGGCACCACCGGCACCGCGCAGGAGGTGTTCGCCAGCCACCAGGCCAACTGCCTCGCCTTCACCGGCATCTTCGTCGGCATGGCGCGCGAGGTGGGCGTGCCGGTCTTCTATCTCGAGGTCGGCGACATCGAGAAGTTCGAGCGCGAGGGCAACCTGGTGGTCGCGTCGGACCACGTCACCGCCGGCTACGGTTCCGGCAGCCAGCTGCGCATCCTCGAGTTCACGCCGATCGCCACGCCGAGCTATCGCCAGCTCCATCGCATCGCCGACGAGACTGCCATCGCGCTCTACTACTCGAACCGCGGCGCCGAGCTGCTGCGCAGCGGCAGCGACCGCGAGTCCCTCGGCTGGCTGCAGAAGGCCGTGGCTCTCGATCCGGAGCTGGCGCGCGCCTGGATCAACTACGGCGTGGCGCTGCGCCGCACCGGCAACCCCGCGGGCGCCGAGGCGGCCTACCGCAAGGCGCTCGAGGACGATCCCGCTTCGGTCGCCGCCTACCAGAACCTGGCGGCGCTGCTGTTCGTCGCGGGCCGCGGCCGCGAGGCCGGCGAGCTGATGGCGCTCTCCGGCAAGCTCGACAGCCGCAACCCGTTCAACTACCTGTCGCTCGGCGACGTCTCGCTGGGCGAGGGCCGCGTCGAAGAGGCCCGCCGCTTCTACCGCAAGGCGCAGCGCCTCGCGGGAGCCGCCGCCGACGCCGACGCCGCGCTCGGCCAGGTGGCGCTGGCGACCGGCGACCGGCGCGAGGCGCGGCGCTGGCTGCACAAGGCGGCGTCCCGCGACAGCGGCAACGACCGCGTGCAGCGGCTGGCGGCGCAGCTGGGCGAGAAGATCGCCCGCCCGGCGCCGGTCGCCCGCCAGCAGCCCGGCCCGCGGGACCGGCAGCCGCCGGCCGCGCCGGAGAGCGGTCCGGGAAAGGCGGCGATCGCGACGGGTGCGACCGCGACGGGCGCGGCCGCGCCGGGCGCGGCCGCGCCGGGTGCGGGTGCGGCGGGTGCGGCTGCCACGGGTGCGGCGGCTACGGGTGCGGCGGCGCCGGGTGCGGCGGCGCCGGTCCCGCTCGTCGAGCCGTTGCGGCCGGCCGGGGTCCCAGGCACCGCCGCCGGCCCCGCGCCGCCCCCCGCGGCACCCCCTCCGCCGCCGGCGCCGCCGCCCTCCGGGGCCGCGGCGTGAAGAGCTTCACCCGCCACCTCACCATGCACGTCGAGGCGCGCATGGACTTCGTCAACATCACCGGCGAGGTCGAGAAGGCGGTCGCGGAGAGCGGCGTCGCCGAGGGCCTCTGCCTGGTCAACGCGATGCACATCACCGCCAGCGTCTTCGTCAACGACGACGAGCCCGGGCTGCACCAGGACTACAAGCGCTGGCTCGAGCAGCTGGCGCCTTTCGATCCCAGCCCCGAGCGCTACCGCCACAACCGCACCGGCGAGGACAACGCCGACGCCCACCACAAGCGCCAGGTCATGGGGCGCGAGGTGGTGGTGGCGATCACCCGCGGGCGCCTCGACTTCGGACCGTGGGAGCAGATCTTCTACGGCGAGTTCGACGGCCGCCGCGACAAGCGGGTGCTGATCAAGATCCTCGGTGACTGATCGCGCCGCGTCTCCTGGACAGGCCGCCCGCTGGCGCTTGGCGGTCGATACCGGCGGCACGTTCACCGATTGCCTGGCCGTGGATCCGCGGGGCCGGCTGCGGCGCGCGAAGGTGCTGTCCACCGCCGCGCTGCGCACCCGGATCGCGGCGCGCCGCGGCGAGGTGGCGGTGCGGCTGATGCCGATCGGCGGGGGCGGCGGCGGAGACGGAGTCGGCTGGGACCCCCTGCCGGCGGGCTTCTTCGCCGGCTGCTCGCTGCGGCTGCTCGGCTCCGGCGGGGGTGACGGCACGGGGTGGCGGGTGGTCGAGAGCGGTCCCGAGGAGCTGCTGCGCGCGGCAGGCGGCCCCGCGGGTGACGGCGATGACGACGGCGCCGGCCGGGGCGCCGGTCGGGACGCCGGTCGGGATGGCAGGCTCGGCGCGACGCTGCGGCTGGATCGGGCGCTGCCGCCCGGCGAGCTGGCGGGGACGGCGGTCGAGCTGCAGGCGGCCGAGGAGGCGCCGGTGCTGGCGGCGCGGCTGGTCACGGCCACGCCGCCCGGGCGGCCGCTGCCGCCGCTCGCCATGCGCCTCGCCACCACCCGCGGCACCAACGCCCTGCTCGAGCGCAAGGGCGCGCCGGTGGCGCTGTTCCTGACCCGCGGCTTCGCCGATCTGCTGCGCATCGGCACCCAGCAGCGCCCCGAGCTGTTCGCGCTTGCCATCGAGCGCCCGGCGCCGCTGTACCGGGCGGTGGCGGAGGTGGACGAGCGGCTGGCCGCCGACGGCTCGGAGATCGCGCCGCTCGACCTCGCGGCGCTGCGCGGGGCGGCCGCGGAGCTGCTCGCCGCGGGGGTGCTGTGCGCCGCGGTGGCGCTGCTGCACAGCTACCGCGACCCGCGGCACGAGCGCGAGCTGGGCGCCTTCCTGCGCGAGCTCGGCTTCCGGCACGTCTCGCTGTCGGCCGAGCTGGCGCCGCTGATCAAGCTGCTGCCGCGCGCCGAGACCGCGGTGGTGGACGCCTATCTCGCGCCGGTCCTCGCCGATTACCTCGCGGCGGTGGCCGCCGAGCTGCCGAGCGGCGCCCTGCACGTCATGACCAGCGCCGGCGGCCTGGTGCGGGCCTCGTCCTTCCGCGCCAAGGACAGCCTGCTCTCGGGGCCGGCGGGAGGGGTGGTGGGGGCGGCCCGCGCCGGCCGGGCCTCGGGGTTCGAGCGGGTGATCGCCTTCGACATGGGCGGCACCTCGACGGACGTGGCGCGCTTCGACGGCGACTTCGAGTACCTCTTCGAGCACCGGGTGGGCGATGCCCACCTGGTGGCGCCGGCGCTCGCCATCGAGAGCGTCGCGGCGGGGGGAGGCTCGATCTGCGCCTGGCGGGGCGGCCGGCTGCACGTCGGACCCGAGAGCGCCGGCGCCCAGCCCGGACCGGCCTGCTACGGCGCCGGCGGGCCGCTCACGCTGACCGACGTCAACCTCCTGCTCGGCAGGCTGGCCCCCGGGCGTTTCGAGATCCCGCTCGACCCCGGTGCCGCGGAGCGGGCGGCGGCGGACCTGCTGGAGGCCCTGGAGGCGGCTCCGGCGGGAGTGGGGGCGGGAGCGGGGGAGTCGGGGCCGGGCGGCAGGTCGGGCGGGCGGCCGGATGGCAGGGCGGCGACGACGGACGGCAGGCCGGCGGCGACGGGGCGCGAGGAGGTGCTCGCGGGGCTGCTCGCCATCGCCGACGAGCGCATGGCCGAGGCCATCCGCGGCATCTCCCTGCGCCGCGGCTACGATCCGGCCGAATACGCGCTGGTGGCGTTCGGCGGCGCCGGCGCTCAGCACGCCTGCGCGGTGGCCAGGCTGCTCGGCATCGACACCGTGCTGGTGCCGGCCGACGCCGGCCTGCTGTCGGCGCTGGGGCTGGGGGCCGCCGTCGTCGAGCGCTTCGCGCAGCGCCAGGTGCTGATGCCGCTGGCCGCCGCCGCCGAGCGCCTCGACGGCTGGTGCGAGGAGCTGGGGCGCGAGGCCGCCGCCGCGGTGGCCGCCGAGGGAGTGCCGGCGGCCGAGGTCGAGGTGCGCCGCCGCATCGTGGCGCTACGTTTCGCCGGACAGGAGTCGACGCTGCCGGTCGAGTACCTGGGAGCGGCCGCCCTGGCCGCGGCGTTCGTCGGCGCCTATCGCGAGGTCTACGGCTACGAGCCCGAGGGACGCGCGGTCGAGGTCGAGTCGCTGCGGGTCGTGGCCTCGTCCGGGCGGGCGGCGGTGGCGGCCGATGATGGCAGGGAGCGGGCGGGCGCGGACGACCTCGCAGGTAGCGCCGGGCCGCCCGCCGCCGGGGTGCTGGCCGCGGGGCCGCTGGCCGCCGGACCGCAGGCCGCCGTGCCGCTGGCCGCCGGACCGCTCGCCGCGGGGCCGGTGGCCTTGGGACCGCTGGCCGCCGGGCACGGCGTCATCATGCAGCGGGCGTTCATCGCCGGCGCCTGGCGCGAGGTGCCGGCCTACGAGCGTTCGTCGCTCGTCGCGGGCGTTGCCTTTCCGGGTCCGGCGCTGGTGGTGGAGGACCACACCGCCACGGTGGTGGAAGCGGACTGGACCTGCCGCCTCGACGAGGCCGCTGCGCTGGTGCTGCGGCGCCGATCCTCCGGGTCTTCCGGACCATATCCATATACTTGACGCGGCCCCGGGCGGGCGGCCGGGTGGGCGGGCGCGGGCGAGGGGTGGCGCCTGGCCCATCGGTGGCGCGGTGCGCCGCCGTGCGCCGCCGCGGCTCCCCGAGGGCAGGCGAGATGGCGATGCGCGCTCTGCGACGAGAGGCTGAAGCCGGAAGGAGACCTGGATGTCGTCGGAGGACCCCGAGGACGGCGTGATTGCCAGGCGCCTGCGTGCCCTCGGCTCGGCCTGCGCGGCGCTCATGGTGGCGGTGCTGGCGACGGCGGCCGCCATCGGCTGGTCGGCGGTACGGCCCGGCGCGGGCGACCTGATGGAGTCGCCGCCGTTCGATTCCTTCCTGGTCGCCGCCGGCGCCATGCTGCTGGTGCTGCTCGCTTCCGCCGCCTACGGCAGGATCCTGCGGCGGCAGGCGGCGGCCGAGCCCGAGGAATCGGTGGAGGCCGGGGAAGCGGAGGCACCGGCACCGGCGGCGCGGCTGCGCGCTTACTCCTGGGCCACCGGCGCCAGCTTCGGCATGCTGGCGGCCGCCGCTGCTCTCGGCGCGGTGGTCGCGATCGCCGGCAGGGCGCCGTTCTATGGCCTGGTGATCTGCATTGCCGCCCTGTTCTCGATGCTGGCGCGATGGCCGCGCCGCAGCGGCTTCGACCTGGCGCTGAGCTCGGAACGCCCGGACGCCGTGTCGCGGGCGGCGGCCTGGCGCAACCTGGCGCAGCCGTTCGCGAGCCCTGCCGCCGACGGTGCGGAGCCGCGCGCCGGCGGCCGGCCAGGCGGCGAGGACCCGCGTGCGGTCGTCGCGACTGCCGCGGTCGTCGCGACTGCCGCGGTCCCCACGACTGCCGCGGTCCCCACGACTGGCGCGGTCACCGCGACTGCCGCGGTCACCGCGACTGCCCCGATCACCGCGCTCGTCGGCGCCCGCCTCCGGGTCCTGCGGGCCGTCTGCGGCGCGATGCTGGCCGGCGTCGCGCTTTTTGCCGGGGCCAGCGTGATGGTGGCGCGGCTCGGGGCGGCGCGGCCGGTGGCCTCGACCGGCCTGTCGCTCACCCTGACGGCGCTCGCCGCGGTGCTCATCCTGGCCGCCTCCCGGCTGCAAGCAGCCATCCTCGCGCGGGCCGGGCACGGAGGCGGGGAGGCGCGACCCGGCGGCGAGCCACGAGGCGTGGCCGCGGAGGTGGTCGGCGCCTGGGCGCGGGCGACCGTCGTCGGGTTCGCGAGCCTTGCCGCGGTGGCCGCACTCGGACTGGTCGTCGCCGCGGTCACCGGCGTCGCGCGTTACGCGCTGGTGATCTGCGGCGTGGCGGCGCTCGGCATGCTGGCACGCTGGCCGCGCCGCGCCGCCGTGCTCGGGTTGCTACGCCGCCGGGGACTGGCGTGACCGGCGCGGCGCCGGAGGCGGCAGGATGGCCGGAAGCGGCGGGATCGGGGGCCGGCGCCGGCGCCGGTGCCGGCGCGGCCGCCGTCCAGCTCGAGCTGTTCACCCACCGCTTCGCGGCCATCGCGCGCCAGATGGGCGAGCGTTTGCAGCGCACCGCCGTCTCGACGAACGTCAAGGAGCGTCTCGACTTCTCGTGCGCCCTGCTCGACGCCGCCGGCGAGCTGGTGGTCAACGCGCCGCACATCCCGGTGCACCTCGGGGCGCTCGGCCTCTGCGTGCGGCTGACCGCGGCCGCGCTGCCGTTCGAGCCGGGCGACGTGGCGGTCACCAATCATCCCGGCTTCGGCGGTTCCCACCTGCCTGACGTGACGGTGATCACCCCCGTCTTCGGCGACGCCGAGGCCGGCGCCGTGGCGCCGCCGCCGCTGCTCGGCTACGTCGCCAGCCGCGCTCACCACGCCGAGCTCGGCGGCATGCGGCCCGGCTCGATGCCGCCCGGCGCGCGCTGCCTCGCCGAGGAAGGGGTGGTCATCCCGCCCATCTACCTGGCGCGCCGGGGCGAGGCGCGCTGGGCGGAGCTGCGGCGGCTGCTGCTGGCAGGGCCCTTCCCGAGCCGTTCCGTCGAGGAGAACCTGGCCGACCTGCGCGCCGCCGCCGCCGCCAACCACGCCGGCGCCGAGGCCCTGCGCGCCCTGGCCCGCGCCGCCGGCCGCGCCGGTCGCGCCGGAGGCACCGGAGCCGCCCGAGACGCCGGCGGACCGGCGATCGACGACGGCAGCCGGGGACGCCGGGTCGTCGCCTTCTACATGGAGGCGCTCAAGCGCCGCGCCGAGGAGCGCCTGCGCGCGGCGCTCGCGCGGCTGCCGCGAGGCCCCCTGGAAGCCGTCGAGCGGCTGGACGACGGCTCGCCGCTCGCGGTGCGCATCGAGATCGGCCCGGCCGGCGCGCGGATCGACTTCGCCGGCTCCGCCGGCGTGCATCCGGGCAATCTCAACGCGCCGCCGGCGGTGGTGCGCAGCGCGGTGCTCTACGTGCTGCGGCTGCTGGTCGCCGAGCCGCTGCCGCTCAACGAGGGCCTGCTGCGCCCGATCGACATCCAGGTGCCGCCGGGGATGCTCGATCCGCCCTTCCCGGACGACCCCTGGCAAGCGCCGGCGGTGGTCGGCGGCAACGTCGAGACCAGCCAGCGCCTCGTCGACACCCTGCTCAAGGCGCTCGGCCTGGCCGCGTGCAGCCAGGGGACGATGAACAACGTACTCTTCGGCAACGACCGTTTCGGCTTCTACGAGACCGTCTGCGGCGGCGCCGGCGCCGGCCCGGGCTTCGCCGGCGCCAGCGCCGTGCACACCCACATGACCAATACCCGCATCACCGATCCCGAGCTGCTCGAGCACCGCTACCCGGTGCGCCTCGAGCGCTTCGCGCTACGCCCGGGCTCGGGCGGCCCCGGGCGCCACCGCGGCGGCGACGGAGTGGTGCGCGAGCTGACCTTCCTGGCGCCGATGTCGCTGTCGCTGCTCACCCAGCACCGGGTCGAGGCTCCCTACGGCGCCGCCGGCGGCGGACCCGGCCAGCCGGGCCGCCAGCGCCTGCTGCGCGCCGCGGGCGAGGTGCTCGAGCTCCCTTCGGTCGCCGCCTGCGAGGTCGAGGCCGGCGACCGCCTCGTCCTCGAGACCCCGGGCGGCGGCGGCTGGGGGACGCCGCCGCCGGCCGATCCGCCGCCCTGACGCACCGCGTCGATCGTGGACGGCAGCGGCTGGCCGGACCTCCCCCCCCGACATCCAGGGCATGAAGCTTGCAGCATCGAGGGGCGCGGGGGTTGAAAGGAGTCACATGCGCAAGCCACATCGAATCATGATCTTGGCGTCCATGGCGGCGGCCGTCCTCACTGCCGCGATGTGGGCGGCGACGGCCAGCGGGTCGCCGGCCGCGGCGAGTGGCCAGACCAAGGACACGCCTCGCCGCGCCCGCGTGATCATTCCAGGTGAGGACCGCTTCACGCCGTTCAACTTGACCGTCCATGCCGGCACCCTCGTCATCTGGGTCAACACGGACACCGACGATCACACCATCGTGAGCGACGACCACTTCAGCACGACCGGGCCGCACGGGCTCGACATCGTCATCCCAGGCACCGACAGCAACGGCGGCAACCCGGGGCGCTATGCCTTCTTCTTCGCCCAGCACGGCACCTTCGTCTACCACTGCCGCTTCCACGCCCATCTCGACGACGCGCAGCAGCCGGTCGCGCCCGGACCCAAGGGGGGTATCCAGGACGCGAACGGCAACTTCGGCACGCCGATGATGGGTACCGTCACCGTCCTTCCCTGAACCCCGTTCATCCACGATTCTCGGAGACGTTCTCGTCCCCCGCGGGACGTCCCCTGCGCCCGCAGGGCCGCGGAGACTCCAAGCTCGGCCGCGGGCTGGACGTTCGCCTTGAAGGGCGCGGCCGGCCGCGCTATCCTCGCGCTCTCGTCGAAGCGTCCAGCCACCACGGGGCCGGCCTCGCCGCCGCCTGGCCCGCGTTGCCGAGGAGACCGCGCATGGACCTGCAGTACCTCGATCCGAGCACCGCTCGCGTCCTCGACGGCTGGAGCAGCCCGATCCTCGGCCAGCCGATGCCGATCGTCGCCTACGGCCACTGGGGCCATCCGCTGCTGCTGTTCCCGACCGCGGCGGCGGATTATCTCGAGAACGAGCGCTTCTTCCTCATCCAATCCATCGAGCCGGCCATCCGCGCCGGCCGGGTGCGCGTGTTCTCGATCAACAGCATCAACAGCCAGGCGTGGATGGACCGCGGCCTGCCGGTCGGCGAGCAGGCGCGGCGCCAGGCGCTCTACGCGCGCTACGTCGAGGAAGAGGTCGTGCCGTACGTCCGCCACGTCTGCCAGACCGCGGACATTCGCATCGGCGCCTCCGGCGCCAGCTTCGGCGGCTTCCACGCCGCCAACACCGTCTTCCGCCGGCCGGACCTGTTCGACAGCCTGATCGCGATGAGCGGCTTCTTCGACCTCGAGCCCGACTACCTGCACGGCTACAGCGACGACAACGTCTACTTCAACAACCCCGCCTGGTACCTGGACAGGCTGGAAGGCAACTCGCTCCACCTGCTACGGACGGCCTGCAAGCTGCTCGTCATGACCGGCCAGGGCGCCTACGAGGCTCCCGACGCCTCGCGCCGGCTGTCCGCGATCCTGCACCGCAAGGGCATCCCGCACCGGCTCGACCTCTGGGGGCACGACATGCCCCACGATTGGCCGACCTGGCGCAAGATGCTGCCCCACGCGATCGACCTCTTGGGCTGGTGACTTGGGCTGGTGACCTGGGCTGCCGGCGGCGGCCGTGCCGCGCCGCCGAGCCCGGATCAGCCGCCCGCGGGTGCGGCGGGCGCGGCGGCTGCGGCGGCCACGGCGGCGGCCAGGTCCGTGTCGCCGGGCCTCGCGGCCTCGGCCGCCGGCTCGACGCCCTGGCGCCGCAGCTCGGCGCTGGTGACCGGGCCGATCGACGCCGCGCGCAGCTCGGCGCGGCGCGACGCCCAGTCGTCGCCGAAGAGGCCGGCGAACCGGCGGACGATGCTCGGGCTGGTGAAGGTCACCCAGCCGATGGGCTGGCCGGCGAACAGCTCGGCGGCCCGCTGCCGCGCCGCCGCGGGCAGCCGCTTGTCGTAGGCGGCCACCGCGACGGCGGCGATGCCGGCCGCGCGCAGCCCGTCGCGCAGCGTCGGCAGGGCGTCGGCGGCTTGCGGCAGGAGCACGCGCTGACCGCAGTCTAGGTACGGCAGGAGGAGGCGGAGCAGCCCGCCGGCGCTCTCGTCGGCGGCCGCCGCCACCAGCGTCGGCTCGACGCCCAGGCCGCGCAGCGCCGCCGCCGTGGCGGCGCCGACCGCCGCCGTCCGCAGGCGCGGCGGCAACGCGGCCGGCGCCCGCGGCAGCAGGGCGTGCGCCGCGTTGGCGGAGGTGAAGATCACCCAGTCGTAGAGCGGCAGCTCGGCCGCGGCGCGTGCCAGCGGCGCCGGCTCGGCGGGCGGCACCACCTCCAGCAGCGGCAGCGGCTCGACCGTGGCGCCGGCGGCCGCCAGCGCCGCCGCGAGGCCGCCGGCCTGGCGGTCGGCGCGGGTCACGACCACCCGGACGCCGGCCAGCGGCAACCGCCCGCCCGCTCCCGCGCTCACCGGCGGCGTTCCTCGCGCACCCTGGCCAGCACCTCGTCGGCGCCGTCCGCGCGCAAGGCGGCGATGCAGGCGGCGGCCACCGCGGCGGGCTCGCGGCCGGCCGCCTCGCCGCGCGCCGCGTGGCGCCCGTCGGGGGTGGCGAGAAGGGCGCTGAGGCGCAGCTCGTGACCGTCGCTACGGTCGGCGGCGCGGCCCTCGGGCACCGCCGGGCGCTCCCGGTCCTCCTTCTCCAGCGGCTCCCAGCGCGCCCAGGCCGCCAGCGGCAGCGTGCAGTCGCCCCCGAAGGCGGCCACCACGCGCCGCTCGGCGTCGGCCGTGGCGCCGGTCGCGGGGTCGTCGAGAGCGGCGCAGAGCTCCTCGGCGCGGCTGCCGCGGCGGACCTCGAGCGCCAGCGTCCCCTGGCCCGGGGCGGGAAGCATCGCCTCGGGGGCGAGAGGATGGGCGGGCAGATCGGCGGACGCGTGCAGGCCGAGCCGCGCCAGGCCGGCACCCGCGAGGATCAGCGCGCCGGCGCCGCGCTCCCGCCAGCGGCGCAGGCGGGTGTCGACGTTGCCGCGCAGACCCTCGACCCGCAGGTCGGGGCGCCGCAGGAGGATCTGCGCGCGGCGGCGCAAGGCCCCGGTGAGCACGACCGCCGCCGCCGGCAGCCCGTCGAGGTCGGCGGCGACGGCGCTGACCAGCACGTCGCGCGCGTCGCCGCGGCGCGGGAAGGCGGCGAGGACGAGTCCCGGCGGCAGCGCCACCGGCAGGTCCTTCAGGCTGTGGACGGCGAGGTCGAGCGAGCCGTCGAGCAGGCCGCGCTCGAGCTCCTCGGTGAACAGCCCCTTGCCGCCGACCGCCGCCAGCTCGCCGGCCAGGCGGTCGCCGCGGGTGACGATCGGCACCAGCTCGACCCGCAGCCCGGGGTGGGCCGCCTCGAGCGCGCGCGCCGTCTCCCCGGACTGCGCCAGGGCGAGGGCGCTGCCGCGGGTGCCGAGGCGCAGCGGGGCGCCGTGCGCGCTGGTGACGGTCGTGGTCATCTGCCTGCCTGCCGGGCCCGATGCGCGAATGCCGCCGCCGCTCCGCCGCCAGCCAGCCGCTAGGCGGCCGGCGGCTTCTCGTCGCCGTCCGCGGCCGCCGCGCCTCCCTCGCCGCGCGCGCGCGCCTCGCTCTCGTCGGCGTCGGCGTCGTCGTAGTCGTCGAGGCGGAACAGCTCCCTGACCAGGTCGAGGCGGGGCAGCTGCTCGGTCCCTTCGCGGCCGCGGAGGCCGTCGCTCGGGTGATGGAGGATCTTGCGCACCAGCGAGCGGGTCAGCCGGTCGAGATGCTCGTGCGAGCTCTCGGGGAAGTGGGGAAGGGCCTGCGAGAGCTCCTGGCGGCGGATGCGCTCGGCCTGCTTCTGCAGCCGCGCGATCAGCGGCTCGGCCTGCATGCCGCGGTACCAGCCGTGGAAGTGGGCGATCTCCTGGTCGAGGATCTCCTGCACCCGCGGCATCTCGTCCTTGCGCCGCTTGAGGTTGCGCTGGATCAGGTGGTCGAGCGAGTCGAGCGAATGCAGGAAGACGTTCTCGATGCGGCCGGCCGCGGGCTCGACGTTGCGCGGCACCCCGAGGTCGACCACCAGCAGGGCGCGGCCGGGTCGCGCCGCCATCGCCTCGGCGAGCTGCCGCCGGGTGATCACCGGTTCGTCGGCGCCGGTCGAGGCGATCACCAGGTCGGCCTCGCGGATCGCCGCGAAACGCTCGTCGAAGGGCCGCGCCGCCGCCTGCGGGAACTCCTCCTGGAACTGGCGCGCCCGCTCCGGCGAGCGGTTGGCGACGGCCAGCTCGCGGGCGCCGCGCTCGGCGAGGTTGCGCGCCACCGCCCGCGCGATCTCGCCGGCGCCGATCAGCAGCACCCGGCAGTCGCCGAGATCGCGGAAGATGTTGCGCGCCAGCTCGATCACCGCGTAGCCGAGCGACACCGCGCCGGCCGAGATCGCCGTCTCCTGCCGGGCCCGCCGCCCCGCCGCCAGCGCGCAGCGCAGCAGCCGGCGCAGCACCGGTCCGGCGGCGCCGACGGCCTCGGCCAGGGCCGCCGCCTGCTTGACCTGGCCGAGGATCTCGGGCTCGCCGAGCACCATCGACTCGAGGCCGCAGGCGACCGACAGCAGGTGGCGGGCGGCGCCCTGGTTGCGCTTGACGTAGAGCAGGCCGGGGCGCTCGACCTCCGGCGCCCGCGCCAGGAACACCAGGTCGAGGGCCGCCCGGTAGGCCTCCTCCTCGTCGCGCGGCTGCAGCACCACCTCGGTGCGGTTGCAGGTCGACAGCAGCAGCGCCTCGGCGATCGCGGAGCGCGCCAGGAGGTGGACCAGCAGCTTCTCGGCTTCGTGCTGGCCGTAGGCGACGCGCTCGCGCAGCTCGATCGGCACCGTGTGGTGGTCGATGCCCAGCAGCAGGAGGCTGGGGCCGGCGGTGCCGTTGGCGGCGGGCCCGGACCCGCGGGCCGCGTCGCCGGGCTGGTCCGCGCGGGCGCCCGCGCGGTCGCCCGTGCCTGCGCCCGGGCCGGCCCCGGCCCCGGCCTGGCCGCCGCCGGCGCCTGCCGGGTTGCCGGGGCCGCGCGGGGCTGCCGGGTCGGGTGAATCGAGCGCGGCGGCGGGGTCGGGCGAGTCGGGCATGGGGGCGCTACAGGAAGGCGTGGAAGCGGCTGAAGAAGTTCACCGCCACCAGCGAGAACAGGATCGTGCCGAGCCCGGCGAGGCTGGCGAGGGCCGTCTGCCGTCCCTGCCAGCGCCGCAGCCGGCGCAGCAGCAGCGCCAGGCCGTAGATGGCCCAGGTGATCAAGGTGGCGAGGATCTTCGGATCGTGCAGCCAGTCGCTGGGATAGAGCCGTTGCGCCCAGAAGGCGCCGGTCACCACGGCGCCGGTGAGCGACACGAACCCGGCGGTCAGGGCGACCAGCATCATGCGCTCGAGCACCGCCAGCGGCGGCAGCTTGCCGTAGAAGGTCGAGAAGCGGCCCGCCTTGAGGTCGCGGTAGAGTTGCAGGAAGAGGAAAGCGTAGGCCGCCGCCACCGCGAACGCCGCGTAGCCGAGCAGCGCCAGCGAGACGTGGACGGCAAAGATCGGATCGTGGAAGATCGCCCGGTCCGGCGTCTCGGGGCGCGCCAGCACCGAGGCCAGCAACTGGAAGAAGAAGACCAGGGCCACCAGCCAGAAGCCGGTGCTGCGCTCGCGGCCATGCCACTCGACGAAGGCGTAGACCACCGCCACCGCGAAGGCGATCAGCGACAGCGCCTGCGACTCCGTCGCCGCCGGGAACTGGCGCCAGTGGGCGGCCAGGCCCAGCAGGCAGGCGAAGTGGAGAACGATGACCGCGCGCAACGCCGGGGCGGCGAAGCGTTGCGCCCGCGGCTCGGCGGCGAAGAAGACGAAGCCGTAAGCGACCGCCACCAGCAGGTAGGCCAGCGGCAAGACGATGTTGGCGGAGCGGAGGAGGAGTTGCGCGGTCACCGCAGCTGGTGATGCTAGCACCTTCTTGCCGAGCGTCCCACCATCTGCTACTGTCGCGCCCCGGCCGCGCGCGGGGAGGCGGGACCCCGGGATTCCTTCCCTATCGATACCTTCGTGATCTCCATCGTCTCTGGGTGGGGTCCTCGCCACACTGGTTTCGAAGTGGGGAGGGCGGCGGCCCGGCGCCGCGGGCGGATCCCCTCCGGCTCCGGCCGCCGTCCGGGCGGAAGCTAGGATCGATCGCAGGGTTTTTCTGGAAGAGAGCCTCATGGCCAACGTCATCATCGTCGGGATGCAATGGGGAGACGAGGGGAAGGGGAAGATCGTCGATCTCCTCTGCCCGGCGTTCGACGGCGTCGTGCGCTACCAGGGCGGGCACAACGCCGGCCACACGGTCAAGTTCCGCGACCGCCACTTCTCGCTGCGGCTGATCCCCTCCGGCATCCTGCACGCCGAGATGGCCTGCTTCATGGGCAACGGCATGGTGATCGCGCCCGACGCCTTCCTCGAGGAGCTCGACCAGCTCGCGGCGTCCGGCGTGCAGTTCGCCGGCCGCCTCTTCGTCTCCAACCGCGCGCACGTGCTCTTCCCGCTGCACGCCGCCCTCGACCGGGCGCGCGAGGAGGCCCGCGGCAGCCATCGCATCGGCACCACCTCGCGCGGCATCGGCCCCGCCTACGCCAGCAAGGCGTCGCGCTACGGGCTGCGCACCTGCGATCTCACCGCGCCCGACCTCGCGGACCACCTCGACCACCTGCGGAGCCGCGCCGAGGTGGAGCTCGCGGGGCTCGGCGCCCCGACGCTGGCGGCCTTGGGGGCGGACGTCGGCGTCGAGCAGTGCCGCGAGTGGGCCGAGCGCCTCGCGCCGCACCTGTGCGACACCGAGCAGCTGCTCAACGCCTGGATCGCCGGCGGCCGCGCGCTGCTCTTCGAGGGCGCCCAGGGGACCCTGCTGGACCTCGATCACGGCACCTATCCGTACGTCACCAGCTCCAACTCCACGGCCGGCGGCGCCTGCACCGGCACCGGCGTGCCGCCGACCCGCATCGACGGCGCCATCGGCGTGCTCAAGGCCTACACCACCCGCGTCGGCGGCGGCCCCTTCCCCTGCGAGCTGACCGACGCCCGCGGCGACTTCCTGCGCCAGCGCGGCAACGAGTTCGGCACCGTCACCGGCCGCCCGCGCCGTTGCGGTTGGCTCGACACCGTCGTCGCCCGCTACGCCCAGCTGCTCAACGGCATCGACACCGTCGCCCTGACCAAGCTCGACGTCCTCGACGATTTCGACGAGATCCCGGTCTGCGTCGCCTACCGGCTCGGCGGCAAGCTGCTGCGCGACCTGCCGCCCGACCGGCACTGCCTCGAGACCGCCGAGCCCGTCCTGCGCACCTTCAAGGGCTGGAAGCGTTCGACCGCCGGCATCCTCGACGAGGCCGAGCTGCCGCCGGCCGCCCGCGACTACATCGACTTCATCGAGCAGGAGCTCGGCGCCCCCGTCACCATGGTCTCCACCGGCCCGCGCCGCGAGGAGACCCTGCTGCGCGACCACCCGGCCCTCCACCGCCTCACCTCCGGCCACCTCGGCCGGGTCGTCGAGCAGCGGTAGGACCCGCTGGCCGATGCCCCCGGCGCCCGGCGGCGCGCGGGTGCGTGGCAGCGCGGGAGCGCGGGAGCGCGCCGTCCGTTACTGGCTATACTGATGATCCGAGCCCCGCTTTTCCTGGTGCGCGGGAGCGCGGGAGCGCGGGAGGAGGATCCGGCGAATGGGACGCTACGACTTCCTGGTCGAGACCTATACCACCGAGCGGATCAAGACCCTGAGCGTCTGGTCGCAGTTCGCCGACGGCGAGCTCGCCTTCCGGCCCGAGCCCCGCGCGCGGACGCCCCGCGAGCACATGGTCCACCAGTGCGTGGGCGAGGACCTCTGGATGCGCGGCATGCTGGGCATCGATCTCGGCGAGCCGCCCCTGCCGCCGGAGGAGACCCGCCTGGCCTTCCTGCGCCGCTACGCCGGCGCCTCCGAGAGAAGGCTCCAGCACCTGGCCGCCAAGCCCGACGCCTGGTTCGAGGAATCGACCCGCTTCTTCGACGTCGACCGCTCGCGCGCCTGGGTCCTCGTCCGCCGCATCGCCCACACCGCCCACCATCGCGGCCAGCTCACCGCCTACCTCCGCCTCCTCGGCCACGACCTCTTCTCGACCTACGGCCCGACTGCCGACACCGGCGGCCTCTTCCAGAACCAGGCCGAGGTCATCTACCGCTACGAGAGCGTCGATCAGCTGCTGGAGGCCGAAGCCGAGGCCGAGGCCGCCGGCGGCCGGGGCCGGGGCCGGGGCGAGGCAAGATCCCTCCCCGGACCCGGCGCCAAGAGCCCGACCGAACGGCCCGGGTGAGGGCAGGCCGGACGAGGGGAGGCCGGTCGAGGGGAGCCCGGCCGAGGGAGACACGATGACAACCGCACCCGTCAAGCCGGCCGTGCCGCTCGCCGCCCTCGAGGCGCTCGACATCCGGGTCGGCACCATCCAGGCAGTCGAGGACGTCCCCCGCTCGGACAAGCTGATGCGGCTACGGGTCGGCTTCGGCGATCACCAGCGGACCATCCTCGCCGCCATCAAGCAGGAGCGGGCCGACCCCCGCGACCTGCAAGGCCGCCAGGCCCTCTTCGTCGTCAACCTCGAACCGCGGCGCATGATGGGCGAGCTCTCCGAAGGCATGCTCTTCGACCTCGGCTACGCGGACGGCATCACCCCGGTGCTCGCCGTTCCCGAGCGTGAGGTCCCGGACGGCACGCGGGCCGGGTAGCTCGGCGCGAGCCCTCGCCCTCGAGGCTCGCCCTCCGACCGACCGGGAGGAGGTCAAGCTATACTCTGCGCCCTCGGGCCGTTAGCTCAGTTGGTAGAGCAGCGGACTTTTAATCCGAAGGTCCGGGGTTCGAGCCCCCGACGGCCCACCAATGGAATCAATGAGTTAGCTGGCTGACTCTTGACACGCCTCCCCCTAGTGACAAATTAGTGACAACGGGAGGGCGGCATGCCTCTGGAGAAGACCCAGTATCAGGGGATCTACAAGCGCACGCAGCGGACGAGCCGTGTTTCCTACCTTGCTCGGGCACGGGTAAAGGGCGCGGTACACAGAGTCCAAGAGCTTCTCGCGCCTCACCGATGCCCGGAAGTGGCATAGCAAGCGCATAGGTGGAGATGGAGGCGGGCGGCGTAGCGCTGGTCAGAGTGCGTGCCACGCTGTCCGAGGCGGTCGAGCGCTACGTCGCCGAGGAGCTGCCGCGGCTTGCGGTGTCGGGAGCGGCGGAACCGGACGCTGCAGCTCGCCTGGTGGAAGAAGGTAGCGAACGACGGGAAGATGCGCCTGCACGACCTCAGCCGTGCCTGCCTGCCGGCCTCGAGCAGCGCGTCGGCGAGGCCGGCTGGCGGCTGTCGGACGGCGAGCGCAGCCGGGTCTGCCTGGCGCGGGCCATGCTCCAAGACTGCGCTCTGCTGATCCTCGACGAATGCCTGGCGGCGCTCAACCCCGCATCGCGGCTCGAGGTGCAGCGCCCATCCGGCATTTTAGAAATGGCTCGGGAGAGATCAAGGAAACTGGATCGTCCTATCGCAGTGACTCTTTTTTCTGGGCATGGCCGCGCCTCGAGCCCGGCGGAGGTCGCAGCGGCGGGTTACTGGACTTGGAAGTTGACGGTCAGCGTGTAATAGACCTTGACCGGGCGTCCCTCGAGCGTTGCCGGTGCGAAGACCCACTTCTCGACCGCGGCGAGGGCGGCGCGATCCAGGCCCGAAGGCAGGGGCTTGAGGATCTGCGTGACGACGACGCAGCCGTCGCGGTCGATGATCGCCTCGAGGATGACGGTTCCCTGGAGGCGCTGCTTCCGCGCCTCCTCCGTGTAGACCGGCGGGGCAGCGTAGAGCTTCCTCGGTTTCGTGATCGCCTCCTGGATGAGGAACGGCCCGTCCCCGTCCAGGGATTGGCCGGGCTGGCGAACCACCCAGGGAATGGCTGGAGCGGGCTCCGCCGGCGGCATCGGCGCCGTTTCGGGGGTCAGGGCGCCGGCTCGCCGCGCCTGGCAGATCGTGGACCGCGCCTTTCCCGCCGTGGGGTCGTCCGGGGAGGCCTGGATCGCTTGCAGGGCGACCGCCGCCGCCTGGGTGTAGAGCCCGCGGCGCAAGCGTGCTCCGGCGATGCCGACCAGCGCCTCGGCGCGGTAGGTGACGCCAAGGTCGGCTGCTTTCTCGTAGGCGTGCTCGGCATCGAGTGCCGCCGAGGTCTCGGGCAGCCGCAGGAGCAGGTCGCCGAGCTGGCAGTAGGCGCTCCCCAGGAGGGGTTCGCCCTCGAGCCGGCGGATCGCCTCGCGCGTCGCTGCGATCGCCTCCTGCGGGTTGTCCGGCAACGCCTCCGACAGGGCGAGCGCGCATTCCAGGCACTTGCCATCCGCCGCCGCGTTGGCGCGCCGGAAGGTGTCCGCCGCGGCCGCGAATTGTCGTTGCTGGAGCTGCAGGCGGCCCTCTGCGAGCAGCTCCTTGACGGTGGGCGGATTCGCGGCCTGGCCGTGCGCCGGTCTCGCCGGCAACGCGGCCGCCGCCAACAGGAGGATCGGCGCGGCGAGCTGCAACCAGCGCAAGCTGCTCGCTACCAGGGGTCTTGCGATCATCGAGCAACCTCTCGTGATGAGCCATCCGGCTCAAGCGAGAGCATCTTGCGGAACCCTCACCAGGCGCTGTGCATCGTTGACAGGATCCATGACCCTTCCACCGGTCTTGACATCCAGCATCTTCAGCATGTCCGCAAGGTCGGCATATTGGATCGCCGCGCGCGATGCAGCGTTGCGCCGCTGCATCGAGGGCGTACGGTGGTGCTCGACGCCCCAGCGTTCCGAGAGGCTGCCGCTGCTCGAATTTGCGCCTCTCGAGATGGGAATGACTCTCAGGTAGTGGAAGCCTTTGAGGCGTGCGACTCTGCGGTTCAGGACGTGATCCAGCACGCGGTCGCCGAGAGTCTCCCGGGGGAACGCCAGCGAGTAGGCGCGGCGATATCCCGCAAAGTCGACATGAACCCACACCTGACGTGGCGCGTGAAAGATCGCCGCCGCCGGGAGCTGCCAGATGGGCAAGCGAGTGTCTCGCTCCGGCGGGTCGTACGCCTCGACTAGCATCGCCCGAGGCGGTGAGCCGCCCGCGAGGACCTGGGAAACCCGGCCGATGTAGCGTGAGATCGCGGCCTCATCCCTGGCTCCCACCGGGATGTAGAGGCAGGGGGGCAAGCCAGACTGCTGGGGTACCCGAACGGCCTGGCCGTCAATTTCTCTAGCGATCATGTCGAACGATTCGCCGTCCGCCGCCGGATGGCCGCCGGCCGGGCAAGGTGCCGGCCGGGCAAGGTGAGAAGAGCGTAGCACGCGGCGCGACTGGCTCCCGGCGTCGGGCAGGCGGACGGAGGAAGTCCCGGAGGTCTCGGTGCGGTTACCGACGCGGCGCCTCGAGCGGTCGCCATCTCGTGTTGTCGCAGGCGGGGCAGGTCCGCCAGGGTGGGACCCAGGCAGACGTCGATCTGATAGACGGGATGAATCTCCCAGAGCGTCGACCGCTTCGGACTCCCACGGTCGGTGGGTCCGCATGGGCGCGCGGCGACCGGCGGGATCGGCGGAGAGGCCCGCTCAGGCGGCAGTGGTTCCAGGTGTTGTTCATGGCCGGTTGGCCTCCGGGGCAGGAGCCTGCTACTGGCCAGGTCGCTCGCGGCGGCCCAGGTCTTCGCGTAGGGCCTTCTTCCTGTCATTGATCGCATCGGCCAGGAAGCGCCGCGCTGGGTAGGGAAGGCGAGGCCGGATCCGCTCGAACCAGGACGGGGTGTAGACAATGCCTGGATGGCCGATGGTCTGGGCGGCATCGAGCAGAGCCCATCGACGGTCCTCGCGACAATCGGGGTGCTCGAGCTCGACGAGCACCGCCTCGAGTTGGCGCGCTCGGCGGATGGGCTCGAGGGCCGAAGCCGCTGCCAAACGGACGTCCCAATCGGGATCGTACTGGCGCTCGAGGATCAGGCGCTCGCGATCGGCGGTCCAGCTCGCCGCCTCGGCAGCGAGGCAGGCGCCGAGCCTGAGGCGCGGGTCGGGAGCGTCGAGCCAGTCGTCGAGCGGCGGATGCGGTGGGGGCGGGACGGCGCGATCGAGGGCCTCGCCAATCGCCGCCAGCAGCTCGAGATCGTCGTCGTCGGTCAGCGCTTGGCTGAGGAGGGGAAGGGCGCGCACCGCGTCGAGCTCGAGCAGCAGTCTGGGGGCCCAGCGGCGCTCGTCGGCCGCGGTGTCGGCGAGGAGCTCTTTGGCTGCTTCGAACGCGGCATCCCGATCCAGCGCTGACAAACCCCTGATGGCGGAGGCGCGAGACCCGGATGCCGGGCGAAGCTCCTGACCCGTCGCGACCTCGTGCAGCAGTGGCTTGGCCTCGGCGCCGAGGACCGAGAGGTGCTCGACCGCCTGGCCGACGAAGAAGAGGCGCAGCCGGGGAGCAAAGCGATCCCAGAGGATCCGCGCCGCCGCGGCGCGCGTCTCCTCGAGATCGAGAAGCTCGAACGGAAGCGAGTCCATGCTGGTGCTCGGCCTCTCTTCGCCGAGGCGCTCGAGCTCGGCGAGCAGCGCCTGCAAGACAGCCGGGCGATGGACCAGGCGCAGGAGACCGCGCGAGGCGGCAAAGCGGGTCTCGGGCCCGTGCAGATGAGCGAGCAGGAGGGCCTCGGCCTCGGCGGAGTCGTCGCGGAGGATCGCCAGCGCGAGGAGGCCGGCAATGACCACATCGGAGGGCAGGTCGGGAAGCTGCATGAGCGCCCTGACCTGGGGCGCGAGGTCGACGCGATGGCCGAAGCCGACCGCGAGCACGGCTCCCGCTGGGGTCGCGGCGCCATTGAACGAGGCGAGGGCGGGCGCGAGATCGGAATCGGACAACTGGATGCCCTCGAGATAGCGATCGAGATCGCGGGGCACCAGGAGGCCGAACCTCACGATGCCCTGGACGACGGCGCCATAACGTCCCGCGGCGGCGAGGAGCCGCAGCCCCTGGATGCGCGGGTCGGTGGCGCGAAGCTCGGGCTCGCGCTGGGGGCCGGTCACCCACTCCGCCAGCTGGTCCAAGCCCTCCGGGAGGATGCCGCGGACCGCCGTCTCGATCGCCAGTCGCTGGCCGAGCGGGGTCCGGGCGCTCTTCAGGTACGAGGTGGCGACGCGGGCATAGCCCGATCCACCGATCTTCAGCAGCACCGCGAAGCCCTCGTCGTCCACCTGGCGCGCCCAGCCCTCGTCGGGCGGGCCCAGCCGGATGAGGAAGGCCGCGAGGTCGGCTTCGAACGCGGTGTCGCGGCGGCGCTCGAAGAGACGCAGTAGGTCCGGCCGGCTCATGCCGGCGAGGATGCTCAGCGGGCGATAGAGCGCCCGGCCGTCGCTCGGGTGCGCGGCCTCCTGGGCCAGGCGCTGCTCCGCGCGCCCGAGCAGGGACTCGGCGAAGGCAGCCGGCATCCAGGTCTCGAGCCGGTTGTAGATCGTCCCGATCCACGAGGGCTCCTCGTAGGTCTCGAAGATGGAGCGGACCCATTGGTGGGCGCGCGTCTCGGCGGCGGTCAGGTAAAGGAGGAGCCACCAGTCCTTGAAGGAGACGGTGAGCTCGAGGGCCTCTGGGGGAAGGGCAGGAAGCTCGCTCTCCGGCTCGAGGAACAGCAGGGCGCGGAGCGCGGCGGGGCCGACCGCATCGTGGGTGGAGTCGAGGTGCTGGCGCAGCCACCCGATCATGGTGCGGTCCCGGAACTGGAAGGCGCAGTAGGCGATGGCGCGGTCTCCGGCGCCGCCTGTCCGCGGCAGGATGACGTCGTCGCGCAGCCGGCGCCAGATCTCCGCGCCGTCCTCGAGGTGGAGGAGAAGGTAGACCAGTGCCTCGACTGGCTCATGCGCCGGATCCGCCGCGCGGAGGCGCGATTCCAGCCAGGCGCCGTTGCCGCGCACGCACGCGCCGAGGGCCGAGTCGAGCTCCGATTGCAGCGCGAGAGCGCGCTCGTCCCGGTGCTGGCAGCGGAGCTCCCAGAGCCGGTCCAGGGCCGCCGGTGTCGGCGCGAACGCCAGGATGGAGACGCCGATTCCCCGGAGGGGCTCGGGGTCTGTCAGGAAGGCCAGGGCGCGCTGCGCGATCGCAGCGGCTGCTCCCTGGCGAGCGATCCGACGCAGGACCCCGACGTAGGCGATCGACCAGGAGGTGTCGCCCGTGGCGGTCGCGCGGAGACGGGCGAACAACGCGGGCACCCCCCGCTCGCCCAGCTGCCAGCTGGCATGGACGAGATGGCCCCCGCGCTCGTCGGGCTCGAGCGTGGCGAGATAGGTGACCGCCTCCTCGAGGGTCTCTTGGTCGGCGCACAGCTGCCAGAGGAGATCGAAAGCAGCCTCTCCCAGCCAGGGCTGACGCGGCCGGGTGACCGGCGCGAGACAAGCAAGCCCACGCTGCACCAGGGCCTCGCGGTCGATCGCTCCTGCTCGCCACGAGGAGAGGATGCCGGCGGCGACTGCCCACCGGAGGTCCCTGGGCTCTACGAGCTCGACGGTGCCGCGGATGGCCGCAATGCGGAGCACTCCCTGGTTGCGCAGCCCCGCGAGATCACGATCGGCGAAACCGGCCTGGCGAAGATCGCGGATGGTCCACGGGTAGGTGGCCGCCTCGTCCAGCAGGGAGGCGGCCTGCTGGGCCAGCCGATCGAGCGAGACCGGCCGCCGCTCTGCCCAGAGGTGCCAGCGCTGCTCGAGCAAACGGTACTCCTGCGGGCCTCCCTGCCTGATCGCGCGCGCCAGCTCCGCTCCGGGATCGGGGATGGGACGCGGCGGCGGCGCGTCTCCTGGCTCCTGCGCCGGCGGTGGCTCGGTGGGTGCAGGCTCGGCGGGAGCGACGAGAGGCGTCGCGTCCGGTTCGCGAGACGCGGCAGCCTGGCGGAGGCGTTGGAGGATGTGGTCGGCGATGACGTGGGGATCAAGCTGCCGGGCGTCGAGGTAACCGTCCTGCTTGAAGATGCCAGGCACGTCGCTGTCGTCGACCCGAACCAGAAGGAGGCGTTCATCAGCCTGGTCGAAGATGAGGGCGCGGACGGCCCGCCCTTCCAGACTGGTCCACTTCTTTCGAACATAGTCCTGCCCGAGAAAGGGCACGACGAGCCGGGAGCGGCGGTGGTAGATCTCCTGGAGAAGGTGGTCGAGGTTCGGGCGGGCGAGGTCCGCTACATGGTAGCGGTCGAAGAACACCTGCTCGCGGCCGAGACTGGCGGCGAGGCGGTCGGCGACGGCGGCTACCAGCTCGAGTTGCTCGGAGGCGTAGGTAAGGGCAACCTGGAAGTCGGGCATGGGATCAGCGCCAGGGGTTCTGCAACTATGGCAGTTGAGCAAGGCCGGCGCAAACCCGTCGTGCACGGAGGTAAGGGGCGGTCCGCGACCGGCGCCCCGTCCTTGGCGTTCGCGGTAGCGGGCAGCAGCTCTTATGGCATGCCTTGAAGGATGAACCCCGACCAGTAACGGGGAGATCTCCATTGAGAGGTTAGCCAGAGCTCCCTTTGCGCCATGGCAAGCGCGGTCGCTGCGGGCTGACGCTCGATCAAGAGATGGCGATAGAAGCGCGCCATCAGCTCCGCCGTCGAGCGATCTTCGACGGCCCACAAGCTGCCGATGACCTGTGATACACCCTGGGCCAGGAAATGCTCGGAAAGGCCCATTGTGTCGCCCTCTCCCTTGTCCTCGCCGACCGCGGTGTCGCCTCCGCTCAGCACCACGAGCCTGGCCGAAAGGTCCAGATTTGGGACCTCATAGGCGCGCACCAGCCCGTCGCGGCGCCTGCCGGTCGGATCGACGAGCGAGAGCGCCAGGCTGCTCAGCTCAGGGTGCTGGCGGTCGAGGAGGGCGTAGGTTGCAAAGTGCAGGATGGCGAATGGGCGCAGCCGCCCGCCCATGATCAGCTCACGGCTGGCGGTGAACCCAGTGGCAATCAGGCTGCGGCGGTCTCTCCCGATCAAGGATGAGAGCTCGGCGACCTCGAACCCTAACATCGGCAATCGGTCCCACCGCCCCGCCGGGCCACGCAGACCATGTGCCCGATGGTCCGCAAGCGACATCACCGGATCGCCCACGACGGCAATGCTCCCATGCGTCATGCGCTGGCGATGGGAACGGCGCGCCGCCAGCACCCAGGCGAGCGACGGCACTACAACGACCTCGTGGCGTAGGATGAGGGGATCCCCTTCCCGCAGCAGGTCCGGAAAAGCGCCGAACGGCAGATGGGCTAGAGATCCCTCGCTCACGATCAGCAGCCTCGGCCGCGCCAGCTGATGCGAGGCCTGTCCCAGCAGCTGTCGTCCGAGAGCGAGGAGGTCTGCTGCTAGCCCGAGAGTGTCCCCCCGCGACACGCCTTCCGATAGCCTCTCGATCTTGCTCGCGGCTGGTAGGTCGAACGCTTGCAGGTCATCCAGGGTGACGGCCCAAAGATAGCTGTGCCGCTCGCCGAGGTGGAACTCGAGGAGCACGGAGTCGCGGTCCAGGGCTGACTGAAGATCCTCCGCGCTGAAGGGCCAGGCGCCGGTCGGTGGCGTCCACCCGGTGCTCCACGCCTCGTACTCGCCTGCGAGCTTGTCGATCTGCTTCGCAAGTCCGGCCATCTGCCCAAGGTCCTCCGGCGCGACCTGCTGCTCGAGCTGCAGCTTCGCCGCCGTCGCCTGATTGAGCGCCGCGATCAAACCTTTGCGGGCAGCCGTTGCGGAATCCGACGGTCGTTCGTCGCCGAGCACCGCATGGAGGAGCGCGGGCGCCCGATCCCGCTCGCTCACCAGCCAAGCCTGCCGATCGTAGCCGGCACTCGGCTCGGCGCGATGCATGGTCATGAGCAGCTCGATCTCGAGATCGGAGGTCTGGCGCAGTCCTCGAGCGAGGATCACGCGTTCCCGGGGGGCCGCCTCGGCTCCCTGAAGCGACGCGAGCAGCAGCGGTCGGCAACTACGAGCCATGTCCAGAGCCTCAAGGAGATGGCCCTGGGCGGCGAAGGCCTGGGCGAGGCCAAGTCGGGCCGCGATCTGGAGCCAGAGGTCTTTCAGTTCCGTAGCGGTGTCGAGAGCCTCGCTGAAGCTCGTGCGGGCGCGGCCCGGGTCCATCAGCTTGTTCGACGCGGACCCGACCGCGAGCAGCGCGCCGACGGTGCCCCGGCGGTCCCCAAGCCTGCGGTAGAGGGGCAGGGCTTGTGAATGGAAGAGAAGCGCGCTCCGATCGTTGCCGAGCATCGAGTCAACCCCGCCCAATTTCCCAAGGGCCACCGCCTGCGACCGTGTATCGCCCGACCTCTTGGCAAGCGCCAGGGCCTGTAGGAGAAGCCTCCTGGCCTCGACGACCTTGCCTACGTTGACGAGGTCCGTGGAGGCCGCCAGGTTCAGTGCCACCGCCTTTCGTGTGGCGTCTCGTTGGGCAAGCGAGGTCGTCTCCTGGCGCCGACCCCACAGAAAAAAGCCCACGAGGCAGAGGATCACCGCGGTAGCCGTGGCAAACTGCCATCGCCGTCCCGTGGGCAGGTGGGACCTCGCCCACTCTTCGGTGAAGACCCTCTCGTAGATCCGGTTGCGCACCACCAACCGTCCTGCATCGCAGACCCTGACCAGCCCCGAGAGCTTCAGCTGGACAAAGGACGGCGAGGTTGGCTCGTCGGCCACGGCCTCGCCGCTGCGCACCCGTAGGTACACCTGGAGCGGGCGCCGGGCCGCCGGGCCGCTCACGGTCAAGCGCGCCCGGGCGTGCTTGAGGTTGCTCTCTTCACGCTGCGATCGCGCCGTCAAGAACAGGTCCTCGACGACGCGGTCGACGTCGGGGACTGCGGCCGCGGCATCCTCACCGTGCTCGGCGATCGCGCGGCAGACGGCCTGGGTCAGGTAGGGCTGGCCTCCCGTCCAGTAGAGGACACGCTCGAGGAGCACCGCCGCCGTGTCGGGCTGACGACTCAGGCCCAATGCAAGCACGGCGGCCTCCTTGGCGGTAAAGTCCGCGAGCTCGATCCGTCGCCCGACGTTGAACGGTGTGCGCGACGGGTCGCGGATCAGCTGGTCCGGCGAGGCGACACCAAGGAGGGCAAACGTCAGCCGCTCGTAGGCGGGCTCGATTGCACGCGCGTTGTAGCAGCCGCGGATCGCGGCGAAGAAATCGTCGGCAAACGGCAGGCCGATCGTGGAGTCGATCTCGTCGATGACGATGACAACATGCCCCGGATAGCTCCCCAGGACCAGTTCCCGCAGGAAGGCGTCGAGCCCCAGCAGCGCAGGCAGGCTCCTGTGTTGCTCCCACCAGGGGCGCAGCGGCAGGCCGATGCCCAGCTGGCGGTGGATCTCGTAGGCGAGACCGAAGTACCACTCGTCCGACCCGGTCCTGCCGCGCTCCTTGCCGAGGCGGGTCAGATCGACCATGGCGGTCGCCACCCCTGAGGCCTTGAGGCGCGTCAGCGCTCTCACGATGAGGCTCGACTTGCCCGTCTGGCGCGCCGTCAGCACGTAGCAGAGCTCGCCCGCCCGTAGGCAGTCGTGGATCTCGTCATCGGCGCGGCGGGTGACGTAGCTCGGGGTGTCCGGCGGCAACGTCCCGCCCGCCACGTAGAAAGGCGCCGCCACCGCGGCTTCGCCCGTCACAGGTGCCTCGCGAAGTAGGTCTGGTAGAGGCTGCAGCGCATGCGCGCTGTGGCGCGGGTCTCGCCCTCGACCAGCCCGGCGGCGAGGAGGCGCTGGAAGATCCGCTCGTCGCTGCAGCCCCTTCCCCGCACGACGCGCGCGAGCTCGGTCCTGAGCTCCGCACTGCGGCCCACCGACCAGAGATGCCGCCGCAGGTGCTCGCCGAACGGCCCGTTATCGCGAGCCGCAACGGTCTCGAGCTCGGCCAAGGACCAGCGCTCCGTCACCAGAGCGTAGAGCGCCTGCCGCACCAGGTAGGGATGACCGCCGAGGAGGCGCATCAGGCCGTCGATCTCGGCGCTTCCGTGCAGCGGACCGCCGTGACGGGCTTCGAGGTCGGCAACCTCCTCGCGACAGAAATCCCCGAGGCGCAGCCGCTCGCCGACATTGAACGGCGACTGGTTGAGGTTCTCGATCCACAGCGCCGGCTCGGTCGCGTGGGCGAGGACGAGGTGCAGCCCTTGCCAGGCGTCCTCGATCGCCCGCAGGTTGTGCCAGGCCCGCACCGCGGCAAAGAAGTCATCGCGGTAGGGCTCGCCAAAGATCCGGTCGACCTCGTCGAGCAGCAGGACGAGCGGCGGCAGCGATGGGTCAAGGGCGGCCGACACGAGGAAGGCGCCGAAGCTCTCCTTGTCGCCCAAGAGGTCCGAGTCCCACACCGCTGCCGGCCGAACGGTGGTCGGGATTGCGCGGGCAATCCGCTCCGCCAAACTCCGCAGGGCGCCGCCAAGACTGGCGAGCTGGGGCGCGTCGAAGACCTGGAAGTCGACGTAGACCGACCTCAACCGCTCGCGCTTGGCGAATGCGTGGAGTCGAGCGAGAAGCGAGCTCTTGCCACTCTGGCGGGGACCCTTCAGCACGACGGTGCTCCCGTGCCGCTGTGCCAGGCACGCCTCGACGGCGCTGTCGGCCCGCCGGCGCACGTAGAAGCGCGAGTCCTGGGAAAGCGTGCCGGTCTCGAGTACCGGGCGCAACTCCGCCGCGGGTGCCGGCTCGGGCACCGCGGTTGCCTTTCCCGGCCCTGCGGCGGGATGCGCCGCGAAGCCTGGCTCGGTTGATCTCGGGAGCGGGGTGCCACCGGCGATCGCGCCGTGGAGCCGCGCCCAGAGAGCCTGGGTGGGATCACCAGGGCTCCACCCGGTCCATTGGATGCGGTGGAGGTAGGCGGCGAGGTCAAAGGGCAGCGCACCGTCGAGCGCCACCCGGACGGGAAAGATGGCCATCTTGCCGGCCTGTCGCAGCTGGTGGGCGATCTCGACCTCGTGGCGCACCATGTCGCTGCGGATCGAAGCCTCCGAGAGAAAGACGACGAAGGCGCTTGACGTCCGGAGCTGCCGGTCGATCTCCGCCGCCCAATCGAGCCCCACCTCGGTCTTGTTGTCGAGAAAGACACGCAGGCCGCGCCGCTCCAGGTAGGCGGCCAGGCCGTTGGCCAGGCTCGAATCGGGCTCCACCCGCCGGTAACTGACGAACACTTGAGTCACCACACCCGCCTCCCACTTTCTTCTCGGTTTCAAATGGTGATGAAAGTCTGGCGCGATCGGTGCGGCGAGGTCAAGGTCGGACTGGTCGCGGGCGCCGCGGCGGATGCTGGGCAGGAGCGGAGTGCTTTCGTGCCGAAAGGCTCGGTGGCTACCTTGCGCCACCTCTTCTCCGTCTGCAGGGCGGTCGGGGGCTCTAGCCGCGCACCTGCCCGGGGCGGCAGGCGGGATCCCGCCCTTCGTGCCGCCACCGCACGATCCGGTTGACGCCCATGTCCGGACGCCCAGGGAGCTGGCGCTCCTCGGCACCATGCCCGACCAGCGGCTCGCCGCGCGGCTCGGCGTCGCCAAGGGCACGGTCCGGATGCCGGCCCTGGCGGGCCAGCGAGCTGGCGCTGTTCGGGACGGCGCCCGACCGCGAGGTCGCCCGACGGCTGGGGCGCAGCGTCGAGGCGGTGGCGGGGCGGCGGCGCGGGGCTGGGGCGCGGCGGCGGAAGCTGATCCTCGGGACCGCCTCGAGCGGCCTTGCGAGCGACCGTCGGCGTCGCCGCCGGACACAACTCCGGACCTCTTGCGTACAACGGCTTACAATGATATCCTCTTAGAAAGAAATCCGCACTCGGCCGACCGACCTCAGCCGCGGAACCTTGCTTTACGAGCTCCAAGGAGGTCACGATGCGTGTGAGCATTACCGGAGAGAAGGATTTCGTTGATTCGCTCCGCCCCACCTTCGAGCTTATCGATCGACAGGGACCGGAGCCAGATGTAACTGAATTGCATTTCGGACTTGTAGAAGTCAGCGTCATTGTCGGAATTCTAAGCGGCATTTCCAAGTTGCTAGAATTCATTCAAGCTCAGAGATCAAAGAGTAATTCCGAGATTCAGAGGCTTCAAGTCACGACGGCACTAGGAACGATGTTACTGGAGCTAAAGAAGGATGTTAGTGCAGAAGAGTTGCAGGAGCAGTTGTCTAAAATCATCGTGACCTAACCCAGACCGTCGGACCAAACTTGGTTGCGGCCATGCTTCCCGTGATAGTTAGCTAAAGGATAAGATTTTGGCGCAATCTCACTCATGAGGGCCTCATGAACGAAGAAGTGACTCAATGGGACTTTGGCGGTTTCAACCCCCGGTTCCTGGGAGTTTCGCTCCGGTTTGGATCTCCGGCTACCTACAAGGTTTTTCGCCAATACCTCGAATCGGATGAGGTATCTACCGCCCTGGGTCAGGAAGCCTCTCGCGTCGAGATCGCGATCAGGTCGGTCCTAGATCATGAGATTCGCCACTACCACGATTCACTCATCAGTCCTTATGGAGCAATTGCTTTCCGGCATCGGCTCGAGGCCATGGTAGACGGTATGCAAGCCCTCAATTGCGCACGTGATCTGAAAGGGACGTGCGTACCGTCTCCGTTACTGCGCTGGGTCCTTATGAACGAGGAGGGCCGCGCGCTACAGTTACGCGAATGGAACAGCGCGGTCCCGTGTCCGCAAGGAGGGGTCTGGGTTCCACCAGGCATCCCTCATAGAACGCAGGAGTATTTCTACGATTGGGAACCGAGGGTCGCCGATACTTCCGGCTTGCCGACCGAGCGCCAATTTGAACTCTTCCTAGACGCGGCGGTTCACGCATATCTTGACCTATCAGTTATGACATCCACAAAGGGTGCTACTGGTTTTCTGCCGTGCCATTTTTTTGAGGTTACGGCACTGACGTCGCAAGTGCAGGCCATTCTCCAGAGCCAGGGATTGATGCCCGCCCTGGAGTTCCTCCGATTCCTGTTGGATTCCCCACTGCCTTACGCTGACTTGTGGAGGCGTTTCTTACAGTTGGGCCTGCTCGTTGAGAAGCAGAAGCGAGCGGATGTGGATGAGGGAAGTCTGGTCCTGGCGGCTCTTCCTGACGTTATGAATCTCGGCGTTTGGTGTCTGCTCGGAAGTTACGAACGAGAGCGCTTGGAGGCGAGCCCGGCCAAGAGGTTTGATCGTCTCCTCAGATTTTTGGTTGAAGATTACAAGAATCCCATGAATCATACGACGGTCATAGAGGATTTGTGGGCACACTGGGATCAAGGCACGGGAGTCATTGCTTGGAAAGACTCCTTGAAGTCTTTGCTCGTGTACGGCGAGAGAGGACTTCGGCGGATCGCCACGCTCAAAAGGGAGTGGGGTGGGGACATGTCGGTGCCGCGGCACGCTGAAACTGTGCTGGAAACCTACACCGAGGAACAGCGAAGCGTCGTCGGTTATCTTCTTGAATCCCCGGAGCTCTTCGCCGACCTGAACATCTACCTGAATCAGGCTCAAGGAAGGCTTCCAATTCCGTTGCTCCGGGTCGAGTTAGATGGGTTCTGTATACCCATATCGACGATCAGCGGTCCCAATCTTCGCTATGTGACTCGATTTGAGCATGAAGGCGAGACTTATACCAATCGCTATGTCATTGATCCTGGAGTTCTCCAGCGAAGCAAGGCGGATGATTTTATGGATGCGGCACTGCGGGTTGAGAGTATGGCGCAATGGTGTGACGCAGCTCTGGCTAACCTTAGCATACCCTGGGAAACCCAGGTCGCTGCGCGGGCGGGATTGGAAGACATCACGGGCAAGCGACTCCTGATGATCGTCGGGTGATCGGTCACAGGGAGGTAGAGTCCTTCTGAGGAGGGCTCACCTATCCATGGCCCGCGGTGGTGTCGCCGGCATAGGCTCGCCTCCGGCGGAGAGAGAACGCGGCGGCGATCGGCGGCCGGCTGGGGCCAGGTCTTCGGCGACCAGGTGATCGCGACGGCGATCCTCGATCGCCTGCTGCACCCACTCGACGATCGTCAACCGCCACCACCCCGGCCCCGCCCACCCCAAAGAAGCAGCAACGGCACTCTGTGCTGAGCTTCACGCATGATTTTGCTAGGCGATTAGTAGAGCCCCGTCCGGTTAATCCTGCTCACGGAACGATGTAAGCGCCGACGTGCCCGGCGGCTGCCATCGGGACGCTGAATCAAGCCGGCTTCAGGCTGCCGACCGGCCGCGAGTGTCAAGGCTCGGCCGTCTTTGCCAGCGCGGATAGCGCATCCTTGAATTCCTTGATGAGGCCGCCCGCGCCCACGGCTCCAACGAGCGAGTCGAGGATTGCGTCAATGCGATGCCGCCGTCACCGCCGGCGCCATCCAGCGCGACGTGCTGCCGCTACCTCCTCCCGGCGGCGGCGCGGGCGTCGGCGGCGGGGGCGAGGTACTTCTCGAACCAGCCGACGATGGCGAGGGCGTAGCGGATGCGGTTCTTCACTTTCTCGACGCCGTGGCCCTCGTCGGGGAAGAGGACGTAGTCGACCGGCACGCCCCGGCGCTTGAGGTTCTCGACCACCTGCTCGGCCTCGATGACCGGCACGTTGGTGTCGTTGGCGCCGTGCAGGACGAGGGTCGGCGTGACCACGCCGTCGAGGCGGTGGATCGGCGAGAGGGCGGCGAGCAGGGCCTTGTCCTTGACCGGGTCGCCGTACTCGGAGGTCGAGATGGCGGCCATCCAGGGCACCGTCTGGGCGAAGAAGGTCTGGAAATCGACGATGCCCGAGAGCTCGGCGGCGGCGGAGAACAGGTGCGGGTACTCGGCGATGGCGGCCAGGGTGAGGTAGCCGCCGTAGGAGAAGCCGAACATGCCGAGCCGCGCGGGGTCGGCGATGCCCCGCGCGACCAGGGCATCGAGCCCCGCCTTCACGTCCTTGACGACGTTGACGCGCAGCTCGCGGTTGTCGAGGTTCTGGAAGGCCTTGCCGAAGCCCGAGGAGCCGCGGAAGTTGGGGGCGAAGATGGCGATGCCGCGGGCGAGCAGCGCCTGGTAGGTGCCGAGGAAGCTCGGCCGCTCCTGCTCCTCGGGGCCGCCGTGGGCGACCAGGACCAGCGGCGCCGGGTAGCGGGCGTGCGCCGGCCGGTAGAGCCAGCCGGAGATCTCGAGGCCGTCGAAGGAGCGGTAGCGCACCAGCTCCGGCCGCACCAGGCCCCCGAGGTCGACGCCCGGATGCGGGCTGAAGGTGAGCTGGCGGATGCGGCCGGCGTCGCGGTCGAGGACGTAGAGGTCGGGCGGCGCCGCCGAGCCGAAGCCGACCAGGGCGAGCCGGCGGTCGTCGGGCGAGAAGCGGAGGTCGCCGCCGATCTCGGTCGGGAAGGCGGGCATCGGCGTGACCCGGCCGGTCGCGAGGTCGCGGAACTCCCCCTCGCTCTTGCCGCCGACGTTCCAGATGACGGCGGCGGTCTTGCCGTCGTGGGAGATCTCGAACTCCTGCAGCTCGGCGTCCGGGCGCGCGGCCACGATCTCGATCGGGCCGGGCTTGCCGCCGGCGCCGAGCCGCACCCGGCCGAAGGCCATGAGGTCGCGGTCCTGGCTGGTGTGCAGGTAGACGGTCGCGTTGCCGGCGAACTTGCCGCTGGTGAAGAAGCCCGCGCCGCGGTGGGGGGTGAGCAGCTCGTCGCTGCCGCTCGCGAGGTCGACGACGAAGAGGTTCTCGTCGATGCGCTGCTCCATGCGCCAGAGCACGGCGCGCCGGTCGTCGTCGCTGACGTTCTGGACGTCGCCGAGGCCGGCGTTCTTGATCAGCAGGCGCAGCGCGCCGGTGGCCGGCTCGTAGAGGTAGGTGTCCATGGTCGCGGGGTCGTCGCGGCTCGACGAGAGGAAGAGGAAGCGCCCGTCGTGGGTCCAGGGACCGAGGTCGTTGGTCTCCTTGCCGCCGTCGGTGATGCGGTGCAGGTCGGTGCCGTCCGGGTGCGCCAGGTAGATCTGGCTGTTCTCGCCGCCCTGCGGATAGACGGTGAACGCCAGGTAGCGGCCGTCGGGCGACCAGGAGATCGCCTGGATGGGGTCGTCGAAGGCGGTCACCTGGCGCGGGAAGCCGCCATCGACCGGCATGCGCCAGACCTGCGGCACGCCGGTCAGGGTGGAGACGAAGGCGATCTCGCGGCCGTCGGGCGAGAAGGCCGGGGACCAGACGGCGCCGACCTTCGCCATGGCGGTGACCGTCGCCTCGAGACTGGCGGCGGGCGGCGCCGGCGGTGCCGGCGAGGCGGCCGTCGCCGCCGGCTTTTCGGCGTGGGCGGCGAAGGTCGCGAGGGTCGAGAGGGCGGCTAGGACGGCGGCGGCGGCGAGCGCGCGGGCGGGGAGCCGGCGCCGGCCGCGGTTGTCGGGATGGATCGGTCGCGGCGTCATGGCTCACTCCCCTCGGATCGCCAGCACCGGGTCGATGCGCGAGGCGCGCCGGGCAGGCAGCAGGCTGGCGAGCAGGGCCACCGCGCCGAGCACCAGCAGGACCAGGGCGTAGGTGGCGCCGTCCCACCTCGCGACGCCAAAGAGCTGCGACTCGAGCAGGCCGGCGAGCGGCTGCGCCACCAGCACGCCGGCCGCGAGGCCGAGGACGGCGAGCAGCGAGCCGTGGCGCAGGATCTCGCCGAGGATGGTGCCGCGCCGGGCGCCCAAGGCCATCTTGATGCCGATCTCGGCGGTGCGCTGGGCGACGTTGTAGGCCATCATGCCGTAGAGCCCGACCGCCGCCATGAGCAGGGCGACGGCGGCGAAGACGCCGAGCAGGAAGGAGACGAACCGCGGCCGCCCGACCGCGGTCGCCAGCAGCTCCTCCATGCTGTGGACCTCGGTGATCGGCTGCGCCGGGTCGATCTCCTGCACCTGGCGGCGGGCGGCGGCGACCAGCGCCGCCGGCTCGCCGGCGGCGCGGAGCACCACCGACATGTTCGGCCACGGCCATTGCGGGTAGGGGACGTAGGTCTCGGCGCGGGGCGCGCCGCCCGGGCCCTCGTGGCGGACGTCGCCGGCGATGCCGACGACGGTGAAGCGCTTGCCGCCCCCGGCGCTCTTGGGGTCGCCGTAGACCAGGACGCTGCCCAGGGGGTCGCGGTTGCCCCAGTAGCGGCGCGCCATCTCCTGGCTGAGGATGGCGACGTGCTGGCTCGCCTGGCTGTCGGCGCCGGTGAACGAGCGGCCGGCGCGCAGCGGGATGCCCATGGTCTCGAAGTAGCCGGCGCTCACCGCCTGGAAGCCGTCGCGGCGCGCCACCTCCTGGGCGCCTCTGGGGTGCCCCTCGATCTCGAACTCGACGTTGGTGCCGTCGCCGCCCACCGGCGGGTTGAGCACGGCGGCGGCGCGCCGCACTCCGGGCAGCGCCTGCAGGCGTTCGAGCAGCTGGCCGTAGAAGGCGGCCTGGGCCGGCTTGGCGGAGTACCTGGCGAGCGGCAGCGGCACCTTGAAGACCAGCAGGTGGCCGGAGTCGAAGCCCGGCTTGACCTCGCGCAGCTTGGCGAAGCTCTTCATCATCAGGCCGGCGCCGAGCAGCAGCGCCACCGCGAGCGCCATCTCGCCGATCACCAGGCCGGCGCGCAGGCGGCGGCGCCAGCCGCTCTCGGTGGCCCTGGCGCCCCCTTCCTTGAGGGCGCCGACGAGGTCGAAGCGGCGCAGCTGCGCGATCGGCAGCAGGCCGCAGAGGATGCCGGTGCCGGCCGCCACGACCATGGTGAAGGCCGCCACCCGGCCGTCGACGCGGATCTCGTCGAGGCGGGGGATGTCGCCCGGGCTGAGGTGGACGAGGGCGCGGGTCCCGAGGTAGGCGAGCAGCAGGCCGAGGCCGCCGGCGGCCAGCCCGAGCAGGGTGCTCTCGGGGAGCAGCTGGCGCACCAGGCGGGTGCGGTTGGCGCCGAGCGCCACCCGCAGGTTCATCTCGCGCTGGCGGTCCACGGCGCGGACGAAGAACAGGTTGGCGGCGTTGGCGCAGGCGAGCAGCAGCACCAGGCCGACCGCCGCGAGCAGGGCCACCAGCTCGCGGCTCACGTCGCCCACCACCTCCTGCTGCATCGGCACCAGCAGCACGCCGCGCTTGCCGTTGGTGTCGGGGAACTGCCGCGCCTGCTCCCTGGCGATGGCGCCCAGGTCGGCCCGCGCCTGCGCGGGCGAGACGCCGTCGCGCAGCCGGCCGATGGCGCGCATGTAGCTCAAGCCGCGGAAGGTGGCCGGATCGACGCCGATGTCGATCGGCAGCTCGGGGACGTCGCGCGGGGCGCGCACCCAGAGCTCGGAGGGCTCGTGGAACTTGAAACCCGGGCCCATCACCCCGACGACGGTGTAGGCGCGGCCGTTGAGCTGGACCTGCCGTCCGACGACCGCCGGGTCGCCGCCGTAGGCGCGCCGGAACAGGCCGTCGCCGAGCACCGCCACGTCGCGCTCGCCCCTGCCCGCCCCGGCCTCGTCGAGGAAGGTCCGCCCGAGCGCCGGCTTGACGCCCAGGGTCTGAAAGAAGTTGCCGGACACCGACAGGCCGTCCACCCGCTCGGGGTGGTCGCCGGCGGTCAGGTTGAACGACAGCAGGCCGTAGCCGGCGATGGCGGTGAAGGAGCGGTTGAGGCGCCGCCAGTCGAGGTAGTCCGCCGGCACCACCGTGTCCTTGCCCTTGCCCTCCTGGAAGCCCCAGAGCATCAGCAGCCGGTCGGGGTCGGCGTAGGGGAGCGGGCGGAGCAGCACGGCGTTGACGACGCTGAAGATCGCCGAGTTGAGGCCGATGCCGAGCGCCAGCACCAGCAGCACCACCAGGGCGAACGTGCGGTGGCGGGCCAGGGAGCGGACGGCTTGGCGGAGATCGAGGAGCAGATTCATGGCAGGTCCTTTTCGTGTCGGTCGAGCGTTCGGGCGGCGGCGGGCGGGCCCAGGCGTTCAGTTCAGCAGGATCTCCCGCTCGCCGAAGAGACGCTCGGCGCCGAGGCCGCGGGCGCGGCATTCCCGGATCAGCTGCTCCGAGGCGACGATGGGGTCGGACTCCGGAGTGTACTCCTTGGCCATGATGTGGCGGAGCCAGGGCTCCATTCCCATAGCATATACGTAAGCGTATTTGCACTCGAATCGCTCCACGAGGTCGATGCCGCGCTCGTAGTTCGAGCCCGACAGGCGGCGGGAGCGGTCCATGCGGCGGTCGATCGGCCGGGTCAGCAGCGGGCCGTAGAGCCAGGAGAGCGGCGCGCCGTCGCACTCCATGCCGAGGAACAGCAGGTCGATCGGCCCCAGCAGCTCGCGGACGTGCTGGTAGATGCGCGGCTCGACGTTGCACGAGTCGGCGGCGAGCAGCAGCGAGCCCTCCGGCCTGGAAACCAGATACGCCATCTTGGTCTGAATGTTCAGGTCGGAGTGCTCGCCCAGGAACGGCACGGCGACCAGGCGGCCGCCCGGGAGGTCGAGAGTCTCGAGCTCGGAGATCTCGACGACGTTGGGGAAGCCGATGCGGCGCAGGGCCAGCTTGAGCGAGGGGTCCTGCAGCGCGCCGCCGCCGCTCCTCGGCACCACGATGGTGCCGATCTTGTGGCGCAGCTGCAGCAGGGTCTCGAGCAGGATGTGGTCCTGGTGGTTGTGAGTGATGACGACGTAGTCGAGGCGGTCCGGGAGGTCGGCGTAGGTGTAGCGCGGGATGTCGCTCGTGTACTCGTAGCTGATCACCGGATCGCTCAGGATGCTGACCTCGCGGGTCTCGACCAGGACGCAGGCGTGGCCGAAGTAGCGGGTGCGGATGCCGGGGCCTTCGTAGGGCCGGTAGGGGGCCGGCGGCTCGGCGGTGAAGAGAGCGGTGAAGCGCGGCATCTCGGCGGCGGGCACGGCGAGGCGCGCGGCGATCTCGGCGAGCGGCCGCGGCGTCCGCTTCATCCGGAACAGCTCGTCGAGCCCCGGATGCGCGAACGGCAGCTCGAGCAGCAGCCGCTCGGGTCCGGCGAGCCGCGGCGTGCTGAGCACGAAGGCGCGGTCGGCGTCGGCCTCCATCAGCGACAGGGCGACGCTCTGGAGGCTCTCGTCGTAGTAGGGGCTGGCGTAGAGCAGCGGCTCGAGCAGGCGCATCGCCGCGTGGTTGTTGAGGTCGTAGACCAGCTCGACGTAGCCGCGCAGGCCGTCCGGCAGGCGGCTGTAGAGCGGCTCGAGCGAGTAGCCGCTCGCCTCGGCCTGCAGCAGCTCGTCGGCAGAGCGGAGATCGGCGGCGAGCGTGAGCTGCCGCGCCTGGCGCTGGCGCGTCTCGCGCATCAGCCCGGCGATCTCGGCGGTGCGGCCCGGCCGGTAGTCCATGAACGGGCCGCCGAGCATCTGCGGGTCGCGCGCGGCGGCCTCGTGGATCTGCGGCGCCTGGACGTAGGAGGCCATGATGCCGAGGTGGCGCTCGGCGACGTTCATGGCCGCGGTCGCCGGCGAGATGAGGTGCATCCAGGCGTACCAGCCCATGCACAGCGGCTCGACGACGACGTTGGGGCGGAGGTAGACGGGTTCGGTCATGGCGAGCTCCTCGCGAAGATTCAGCGGATGGCCAGCGCGGCGACGCCGCCGTCCGCGCCGGCGACGGCGGCGAGCGCCGGCGGACCGGGCCGGTCGCCGCCGAGCGTGGAAAGGCGCCGCCCGGGGTCCGCGGCGACCGCGGCGACCACCTCGCCGAAGCGGGCGGCCAGGCCGGCGACGAAGCCGGCGTCGAGCAGGTCGGCGCGGTAGTGGAAGCTGCAGTCGATGCCCTCGGCGCCGTCCTCGAGCAGCAGCATGAGGTGGCGGCGCATGAGGCCGGTCCCGACCGCGAGCGGGGTCAGGGTGAGGCGCGCGAGGGCGAGCGGCGGCGCGGGGGCGCGGTAGTAGTTGCAGGTGACGCGCAGCAGCGCGGCGACGTCGCCGATCTGCTCGGCGAGCGCGCGGGAGACGGCCTCGAACGGCACCTCCTGGTGGAGGTAGGCCGCGAGCGTCCCCTCGCGCACCCGCGCCAGCAGCTCGAGGTAGCTCGGATCGCCGCCGAGGTCGGTGCGCAGCACCAGCTCGTTGGGGAAGAAGCCGATGAGCGGCTCGCTCTCGGGGCGTCCGCGGTTGGCGACGGGCGCCCGGACCACCAGGTCGTGCTGGCCGGTGAGCCCGGCGAGCGTCGCCTTGAACGCCGCCAGCAGCGCCATGAACGGCGTGGCGCGCCCTTCGCGCGCCAGGGCACGCAGCGCCCCGCTGGCGCCGGGGGGGAGCGAGAGCGGCACCACCGCGCTCGGACCGGCGCTCGCGGCGGACGTCCGGGCCGGCAGGTCGACCGGGCGGGCGCCCGCCAGCCGCTGCCGCCAGTAGGCGAGCTGCCGGGCGAGGGCTTCGCCCGCGAGAGCGCCGCGCTGCCAGACCGCGAGATCGACGTACTGCAGCGCGAGCTCGGGCAGGGCGGCGCCGCCGCCGTCGTGGGCCGCGGTGGCCGCCGGCCCCGGCGCCAGCTCCGCGTCCTCGGCGGCGGCGTAGAGGACCGACAGCTCGTGACTGAAGATGCCCGCCGACCACTGGTCGGCGATCAGGTGGTGGCAGACCAGCGCCAGCACGTGCTCGTCCGCGGCGAGACGGAGAAGCCGCGCGCGCAGCAGCGGCCCGCGCTCGAGGTCGAACGGCGCGGCCACGAGGCGCGCCAGCAGGTGGCGCGCCCGCGCCCCGGCGAGGTCCGGGCCCGCCGCCGCGAGATCGACCAGCGGCAGCGGCAGCGGCGCCGGTGGGTGGATGCGCTGGCGGCGTTGCCCGCCGACCACCGGGAAGGTGGTGCGCAGCGGCTCGTGGCGGCGCACCACCTCGCTCAAGGCGGCCGCCAGCAGCGCCGGGCGCAGCGGGCCGCGCAGCACGAAGGCCGCCGGCACGTGGTCGGCGGCGCCCGCCGGCGCGCGGTCGTAGAGGACGAAGGCCTGCTCCTGCGGCAGCGACAGCGGGAAGAGGCCGCCATCGCGCGGCAGCCTGGGGATGGGCCCGCCATCGGACCCGGCGCCGGTGCGCCGCGCGGCGGCGATCTCGGCGGCGAGGTTGCCGAGGGTCGAGCCGGCGAAGAAGCGGGCGAGCGGGACCTCGGCGCCGAAGACCTCGGCGATGCGCGACAGCACCTGGGTGGCGGCGAGCGAGTGGCCGCCGAGCTCGAAGAAATCGTCGTCCGGCCCGCAGTCGCCGCTGCCCAGCACCTCGCGCCAGATGCCGGCCAGCACCTCCTCGACGGGGGTGCCCGGCGGCCGCCGGGCGCGGCGCTCGCCGCCGGCCGCGTCGGGAGCCGGCAGCGCGGCGCGGTCGAGCTTGCCGCTCGGCAGGCGCGGCAGGCGCTCGAGCACCACGAGCTGCGACGGGATCATGAACTCCGGCAGCCGCGCGGCGAGCGCCTGGCGCAGCTCCGCGGCGAGCGGCCGGGCGCCGGGGCGCGGCGCGAGGTAGGCGACCAGGCGGCGCTCGGCGCCGCCGCCCCGCGCCACGACCGCGGCCTCGAGGACCGCGGGGTGGGCGGCAAGCGCGAGCTCGACCTCGCGGATCTCGATCCGGAAGCCGCGCACCTTGACCTGGTCGTCGAGGCGGCCGAGGAACGCGAGCTCGCCCGAGGCGAGGACGCGGACGAGGTCGCCGCTGCGATAGAGCCGGGCGCCGGCCTCGTCGCCCCAGGGATCGGGGACGAACCGCTCGGCGGTGAGCGCGGGCTGGCCCAGGTAGCCCCTGGCGAGGCCGGGGCCGCCGATCCACAGCTCGCCGGGGACGCCGGCCGGCACCGGCCGGCCGGCGCGGTCGGCGACCACCAGGCGGGCGTTGGCGATCGGGCGGCCGAGAGTGGGGACCTCGGGTCCGGGCGCGCAGCGGCAGGCGCTCGACCAGATGGTGGCCTCGGTCGGGCCGTAGAGGTTCCAGAACCGCCGGCCGGGCGCCCACGCCGCGACCAGCTCGCGCGGGCAGGCCTCGCCGGCGACGGTGACCGTGGCCAGCGCCGGCAGCTCGGCGGGCGGCGTCGCCGCCAGCGCCGACGGCGGCAGGGTGACGGCGGTGATGCGATGGCGCTCGAGGAAGCCGAGCAAAGGGGCGCCCGGCATCAGCTCGTCGCGCGAGCCCAGCACCAGGGTGGCGCCGGCGCCCAGCGCCAGCAGGATCTCGAAGACCGCGGCGTCGAAGCTGGACGAGGAGAACTGCAGCACCCGGTCGGCCTCGCCCAGGCCGAACGCCGCCCGCTGCGCCGCCACCAGGCTGGGCAGGCCGCGGTGGGGGACGACGACGCCCTTGGGCCGCCCGGTCGAGCCCGAGGTGTAGATGACGTAGGCGGCGCTCTCGGGGACGGCGGCGGGCGGGGGCGGCGTCGCGTCCCGCCGCGCCAGCCGCTCGCGCGCGGCGTCGAGGTCGACGGTCGGCCCCCAGTGGGTCGGCAGGGCGTGGGCGAGCGCCTCGACGGTCACCAGCACCGCGAACCCGGCGTCGCGCATCAGCCACGCCAGCCGCTCCATCGGATAGGCCGGGTCGAGCGCCAGGAAGGCGCCGCCGGCCTTGCCGACGGCGAGCATCGCGACGACGAGGTCGAGCGAGCGCTCGAGGCAGAGGCCGACCAGGGTGTCGCAGCCGACTCCCAGCTGCCGCAGCTCGCGGGCCAGCTGATTGGCGCGGCGGTCGAGCTCGGCGTAGGTGAGCTCGCCGCCGGCGGCGACCGCGGCGGTGCGGCCGGGGTGGCGGGCCGCTCGAGCCGCCACCAGCTCGTGCAGGGTCGCGGCGCCGTCCGCCGGCGCGGCGGTATCGTTGCGCTCGCGGAGCAGCTGGTGGCGCTCCGGGCCGCGCAGCAGCTCGAGCTCCGACAGGCGCCGGTCGGGATCGGCGGCGGCCTGCTCGAGCAGCGCCTCGAAGTGGCCGAGCAGCCGCCCGACCGTGGCGGCGTCGAACAGGGCCACGGCGTAGGAGATGCCGGCGAACAGGCCGTCGCCGGTCGCGACCACGTCGAGGTCGAGGTCGGCCTTGACGGCGCCGGTGTCGACATAGGGGACCGTGAAGTCGAGGCCGCCGACCGCGAGCGGCGCGCTCGGCGCGTTCTGCATCGCGAACACCACCTGGAACAGAGGCGCGTGGCTGCGGCTGCGCTCGGGCGCGAGCGCCTCGACGATCTTCTCGAACGGCACCTCCTGGTGCTCGAGGGCGTCGAGAGTCAGGCGCCGCATCTGGCGCAGCAGGTCGCGCCAGGTGGGATCGCCGCCGAGGTCGGCGGCGATCACCAGGGTGTTGACGAAGAAGCCGACCAGATCCTCGAGCTCGGCGCGGGTGCGGCCGGCGACCGGGGTGCCGACCGCCACCCGGTCCTGCCGCGCGTAGCGGCCGAGCAGCAGCTGGTAGGCGGCGATCAGGAACATGAACAGGGTGAGGCCCTCGCCGCGGCAGACCGCCGCGATGCGGGCGGCGAGCGGCGCGGGCATGGTACGGCTGGCGCCGGCGCCGCGGTGGCTCGCGACCAGCGGCCGCGGCCGGTCGGTGGGCAGGTCGAGCACCGGCAGGGTCCCCAGCCGCTCGCGCCAGAAGGCGATCTCGGCCGCCAGCCGGTCGCCGCTCATCCACTGCCGCTGCCAGCAGGCGTGGTCGGCGACCTGGATCGGCAGCGGCGGCAGCGCCGCGGGCTCCGCGGTGCCGCTGGCGGCGTAGAGCGCGGTCCAGTCGCGGGTCAGCACCGTGCGCGACCAGTCGTCCGAGATGATGTGGTGGATGGTCAGCACCAGCAGGTGGTGCTCGCCCGCCAGGCGCAGGAGGCGGGCGCGCAGCAGCGGCCCGCGCCCGAGCTCGAACCGGCGGCGCACCTCCTCGCCGGCCAGCCGCCACGCGGCCGGCTCGCGCCGCGGCTCGGGCAGCCGCCCGAGGTCCACCACCGGCACCGCCGTCGTGACCGCCGGCGCGATGCGCTGGACCGGCCGCCCGTCGACCGCCGGGAAGGTGGTGCGCAGCGACTCGTGACGGACGGCGAGCCGTGAGAGGCTGGCGCGGAAGCGGCCGACGTCGAGCGGGCCGCGGACGTCGACCGCCTGCGGGACGTTGTAGGCGGGGTTGCCGGGCGCCAGCTGGTCGAGGAACCAGAGGCGCTCCTGCGAGAACGAGAGCGGCAGCGGCCCGCCGCGCGGCACCGCCGCGAGCGGCGGCGGCGCCACGCCCGGCGCCGCGGCGGCGGTGCCGTCGATGGCCGCCGCCATCGCCTCGAGCGTCGGCGCGTCGAACAGCACGTGCAGCGGCAGCTCGACCCCGAAGCCGTCGCGCACCCGCGACAGCAGCTGGGTGGCGAGCAGCGAATGGCCGCCGAGCTCGAAGAAGCTCTCGCCGACGCCCGCCCGCGGCAAGCCGAGCAGCGCCATCCAGATCGCCGCCAGCCGCTCCTCGGTGCGCGAGCGCGGCGCGACGTAGGGCTGGCCGTCGGCGCCGGCCTGGGCCGCGCTGGGCAGCGCCTGGCGGTCGAGCTTGCCGGTCAGGGTGCGGGGCAGCTCGCTCATGAAGGCGAAGGCCGAGGGCACCAGGGCGTCGGGCAGGCTGGCGAGCAGGAACTCCTTGATCGCCGCGGCGGTGACCGGCTCGCGGGTCACCAGGTAGGCGCAGAGGTAGCGGGTGCCGGTGGCGTCGGCGCGATCGGCCACCGCCGCGTCGGCGACGGCGGGATGGCGCAGCAGCTGGCTCTCGATCTCCGGCAGCTCGACGCGCACGCCGCGGATCTTGACCTGCTGGTCGGTGCGGCCCAGGAACTCGAAGCTGCCGTCGTCGAGCAGCCGGGCGAAGTCGCCGGTGCGGTAGACGACGTCGCCGGGGTCGGCCGAGAACGGGTTCTGGACGAAGCCCTGCGCCGTGCGCTCGGGGTCGCGCCAGTAGCCGAGCGAGCGGAAGGCCGTGCGGATGTAGATCTCGCCCACCGCGCCGGGCGGCGCCGCCTGGCCGGCGCGATCGACCAGCACCGCGCGGGCGCCGGGCATCGGCTTGCCGATCGGCACCGACCGGCGGTCGCGGTCCTCGCCCCGGATGCGGTGGCAGAACTTGGTCATGGTGGTCTCGGAGGGGCCGTAGAGGTTGGCGAGCTCGACGCGGTCCCCGAAGACGTCCCACCACCGGCCGACGTCCGCGGGCAGCACCGGCTCGCCCGACATCAGCACCGCGCGCAGCGCCGCGAAGTAGTGCGGGTTGAGGTCGCTCGCGAGCAGCGACCGGAACAGCGACGGCACGCAGTGCACGAGCTCGATCTCCGCGACGTCGAGCCAGTCGGCGAGGCGGCGGCCGTCGAGCACCGTCCCCGGCTCGGGCCGGCAGCTGGTGCCGCCGGTCGAGAGCGGCACGAAGAGGTCGCGCAGGAAGGCGTCGAACGAGGGCGAGGTGAGCTGGCTCGTCCGCGGCCCGTGGCCCAGCCCGAACTCCTCGACCTCCCAGCGCACGAAGTGGTCGATGCCGGCCTGGCGGCCGACGATCGCCTTGGCGCGGCCGGAGGAGCCGGAGGTGAAGTAGATGTAGCAGGCGGCGTCGGGGTCGGCGGTCCCGGTAGCCCCGGAGGCCCCGGAAGCCCCGGAAGCCCCGGAGGTCGGCGCCGTGGCCGCGGCCGAGAGCCACGCTGCGGCCTGCTCGCCGCCCAGGGCGGCGAGCGCGGCCGGGCCGGCGCGCTCGGGATCGAGGCAGAGGTAGCGCGCGCCGGCGGCCGGTCCGAGCTCGGCCACGCGGCCGGCCAGGCGGCCCTCGACCAGCAGCCACGCGGGCGCGACCTGGTCGACCATCGCCGCGAGCCGCGCCGCCGGCAGCGCCGGGCTCAGGTGGACGAAGATGCCGCCGGCGCCAAGCGCGCCCAGCATGCCGGCGGCGATCTCCGGCAGGTCCTCGGCGAAGATGCCGACGACCTCGCCGGCCGCTCCGGTGCCGGCGAGGTGGGCGGACAGGCCGTCGGCGCGGGCGAGCAGCTCGCGATAGCGGACCGTGCGCACGCCGCAGTCGAGCGCCACCCGCTCGGGGAAGCGCCGGGCGGCGGCGCGCACCATCTCGTGGATCGGTTGATAGCTCATGTCTCTCCTCTGCCGCCGGGCGGCGCGCCCGGCGCTTCAGCTCATCGCCACCAGGATCTTGCGTGCCCCTTCGTACGGCATGCGGCCGTGGGCCACCAGGACGTTGTCGACGACCAGGACGTCGCCCTCGCGCCAGCCGACCGGGACCATGGCGGCGCGGGCCGCCGCGCGCACCGCCTCGAGGTCCGCCGGGTCCATCTCGCCGCCGTCGCCCCAGCGCACGTGCTGCGGCAGGTCTTCCGGGCGTGCGCCGTAGAGGCGGGAGAGCGCCGCGTGGATCTCGGGCGGGTGGGTCGAGGCATGGAACTGGTCGGCCTGGTTGAACCAGACCTCGTCGCCGGTCCGCGGGTGGCGGATGGTCGCGGGGCGCCGCTGGCTGACGCGCAGGCCGCCGTCGTCGCGCCACTCGTAGTCCATCTCGGCGTCGCCGCAGAACGCCTCGACGGCGGCGCGGTCCGCGGCCTCGAAGGTCTCCTGCCAGGAGGGGCCGAGACCGCTGCCGCCGTGCAGGTTGCGGAGATAGCGGACGCCGCGGCGGCGGAACTCCTCGGCGAGCGCGGGGTCGAGCCGCCGCAGGATCTCGCGGCTGTCGGCCACCACCGTCTCGCCGCCGCGCTCGGCCGCCACCACGCAGCAGAAGAAGAGCCGGGCGGGCCAGCGGTGCGAGTACGACAGCTCGTTGTGCAGCGAGATGAAGTACTGGGCCGGGTACTCGGTCGAGGTGTAGATGCCTTGGGCGATGCGGGTGCGCGGCGAGTTGCCGTCCACGTAGTCGAGGGTCTCGGGCGCCGCCGCCCTGACCAGCCGGGCGAAGGCGGCCGGGGTGCTGACGCCGGTGCCGCGGAAGAGCACGGCGCCGTGGGCCAGCAGCCGGCCGTCGATCTCGTCGCGCTGCTCGACCCACCAGCTGGTGAACCGCTGCGGGTCGGGGGCGCCCAGGCCGGGGACGGCCGCGCAGTCGATCTCGAACGGCAAGAGGTGAGGCGGGGGGGCGTCGTTCATGGGGTCTCTCCGCGAGCCGCGTGGCTCAGGACGGGCTCGACATCCCGAAGGTGTCGACGAACAGGTTGAAGGTCAGCACGATCGCCAGCAGATCGCTCTCGTAGGGCAGGTTGAGGCGGAAGCCGGGCCGCGCATAGCGCTGCTTGAGCCCGGCGACGACCGCGGGGTTGAAGACGCCGTGGCGCCTGATGCTCGCCGGCGTGAGCAGGTCCTCGACCCATTCGACGCCGGCCTGCAGCAGCTCCGGGCTGCCCGGCGCGAACCAGCCGGACTTCTCGCGCGCGGCGATGGCCGGCGGCACCAGCTCCCGCGCCACCTGGCGCAGGATGTACTTCTCGGTGTGCCCCTTGATCTTGAGCTCCGGCGGGACGAGGGTCGAGAACTCGACCAGCGCGAGGTCGAGGAAGGGGTGCCGCGCCTCGACCGAGTTGGCGAGCGCCATGCGGTCGCCGTGGTCGCCGAGCAGGTGGTCGGAGAGGCGGAGCTTGAGGTCGAGGTACGAGCGGCAGTGCAACGGATGGCGGCCGGCCAGCTTGCCGCGGTCGACCAGCTCGAAGTTGAGGCAGTCGAACTCGGGCAGGCGCGCCGCCAGCTCCGGCGCGTAGAGGGCCGACTTCAACTCGCCGAGGGCGAGCAGGTCGTGCTCGTAGAAGACGTCGCGGTTCCCCCAGACCCGCTCGCGCAGCTCCTCCTCGAGCAGCGCCTGCGGCCCCTCGGAGCGGTTGGCGCGCAGCCCGGCGCGATCGAAGCGGTAGCCGACGTAGCCGGCGAACAGCTCGTCGGCCCCCTCGCCGGTCAGCACCACCGGGATGCCCTCGCGCCGGGCGGCGGCGGAGAGCGCCAGCGTGCAGGTGTTGTAGGTCTCCTTGACCGGGCACTCGCCGTGATAGACCACCTGCGCCAGCCCATCGGCGGTCGCCGCGCAGCTCCACGGCACCTCGACGTGGCGGTTGCCGAGGCGCTCGGTCATCAGGCGCTGGTGGCGCCGGTCCGCCGCCTGGCTGTCGGGGAAGGCCACCGAGAACGAGGTGCGGGGCACGCCCGGGCAGACCCGGCCGATGGCGGCGCCGATCATCGAGGAGTCGAGGCCGCCCGAGAGGTAGTAGCCCACGGGCACGTCGGCCTGCAGCCGGCTGCCCACCGCCTGGTAGAACAGCTCGGAGAGGCGCTCGACGTAGCTCTCCTCCGCCTCCGCCTCGGGCCCCTCGCCGAGGCGGGGGTAGTCGAGGTCCCAGTACTCGCGGACCGTGACGTCGCTGCCGCGCAGGCGCAGGAAGTGGCCCGGCTTGAGGCTCGCGATCCCCTTGAACATGGTCCTCGGGCTGAGCAGGCCGGGGAAGGAGACGATCTGGTCGAGGCCGGTCAGGTCGACCTCGCGCGGCGCCGCCGGGTGCTCGAGGATGGCCTTGATCTCGGAACCGAAGATCAACGTCTCGTCGGCCACCGCGTAGTGTAGGGGGTTGATGCCCAGCGGATCGCGGGCCAGCAGCAGGGTCTCCGCGCGGCGGTCGTAGAGGGCGAACGCGAACTGCCCGTCGAGCCGCGAGAGCAGGCCCTCGCCGCACTCCTCGTAGAGGTGGACGAGGACCTCGACGTCGCCCGCGGTCGCGAAGCGGTGGCCGCGGCCGGCGAGCTCGGCGCGCAGCTCGCGGTAGTTGAAGATCTCGCCGTTGCAGACCACCACCACCATGCCGTCCTCACTGGCCAGCGGCTGGTGGCTGCCCGCCGGGTCGATGATGCTGAGCCGCTGGCAGCCGAGCGCGACGTGGCGCTCGAGGTAGGTGCCGCAGGCGTCGGGGCCGCGGTGCGTCAGGGTGGCGGTCATGCGCTCGAGCAGCGCCCGCTCGGCGCCGCGGGCGCGGTCCATGGCCACGAAACCGGTGATGCCGCACATGCTCGTCGTCCTCGTCTCTCGCCTGGTTCCGCGGCCGCTAGGCGTTGAAGTCGGCCACCAGGCACTCCTCGGCCGCGGGTGCGGCGAGCGGAATGGCGTCGACGGGGAGGTCGGGATCGGCGGCGACGGCCGCGAGCGCCGCGGCGAAGTAGCCGCAGAGCCGGGCCACCGAGGTCTCGACGAAGAGGTCGGTCGAGTACTCGACGGCGGCGGCGATGCCGCCGTCGCCGTCGTGGAGGTTCCACACCATGTCGAAGGCGGCGCGCGCCGCCGCCAGCTCGAACGGCTGCAACGAGAGCCCGGCCAGGGCGAGCTCGCGCTCGGGCGCGGTCTGCAGCACGAACAGGACCTGGAACAGCGGATGCCGGCCCGGGTCCCGCGGCCGCTCGCGGTGGAGCTCCTCGACCAGCCGGTCGAAGGGCAGCTCCTGGTGCGCGTAGGCGGCGACGGCCGTGCGGCGCACCCGCGCCAGGAGCTCGCGGAAGCTGGGATTGCCGGCGAGGTCGGCACGCAGCACCAGGTTGTTGACGAAGAGGCCGATCAGCCCCTCGTAGGCCGGGCCGCCGCGGTCGGCGACGTTGGTGCCGACGGCGAAGTCGGTCTGGGCGGTGTAGCGCGCGATGACGGCCTCGAAGGCGGCGAGCAGCAGCATGAACAGGGTGACCCCCTCGGCGCGCGCCAGCGCCCGCAGGTCGGCGGCGAGCGCCGCCGGGAGGGCGAAGGTCCAGGTGGCGCCGCGGGAGCTCGGGCGCGGCGGGCGCGGAAGGTCGGACGGCAGCTCGAGGACCGGCAGGGCGGCGAGCTGGCGGCGCCAGTAGGCGAGGTGGCCGTCGAGCGTCGGGGCGTCGAGCCGGGCGCGCTGCCAGGCGGCGAAGTCGGCGTACTGCGCGGGCAGCGGCGGCAGCGGCGACGGGCGGCCGCGCCGGCAGGCGCGGTAGAGCGCGGCGAGCTCGCGATTGAAGACCGCGACCGACCAGGCGTCGCAGGCGATGTGATGCAGCGCCAGCAAGAGCACGTGCTCGGCCCTGCCCAGGCGGCAGAGGACGGCGCGGACCAGCGGTCCCCGGCCGAGGTCGAACGGGCGGTGCGCGAGCCCTTCGAGCTCGCGGCGGGCCACCTCCTCGCGCCGCGCGGCGGCGACCGCGCCGAGGTCGACGAGCGGCAGGGCGAGCGGCCGCGGCGGCGCGACCTCCTGGTAGGGCACCCCGGCTTGCTCCCCGAAGCGGCTGCGCAGCACTTCGTGGCGGCGGACGATCTCGCCCAGGCTCGCCGCGAGCGCGCCGGCGTCGAGGTCGCCGCCGAGCCGCGAGGCGGCGAAGAGGCTGTAGGCGGGGGACGCGGGCTCGAGGCGCTGCAGGAACCAGAGCCGCTGCTGGGCATGAGAGAGCGGCGCCTGCGCCGGCAGCGTGGAGACCGGCGCGGCCGGCGGCGCGGTGGCCGGTGGCGCGGCGGCGAGCTGCTCGGCCATGGCGGCGATGGTCGGACGCCGGTACAGCTCGTCGAGACGCAGGTCGGCGCCGAAGCCCTCGCGCACCCGGCCGAGCAGCTGGGTGGCCAGCAGCGAGTGGCCGCCGAGCTCGAAGAAATCGTCGTCGACGCCGACGCCGGCGATGCCGAGCAGCGATTGCCAGAGCGCCTGCAGGCGGCGCTCGAGGTCGTGGCGCGGCGCGACGAAGGGCGCGGCGAGCGCCGGCCGGGCATGGGACGGCGGCGCCTCGCCCGCGGGCGCGTCGCCCGGCGGCGGTGCGGCCGGCGCCGCGGTGCGGCTGCGCTCGAGCCGCTCGGCGAGGTCGGTGGTCGACACCAGCAGGCGCCGGGCGCCGGGCCAGCCGAGCGCCAGCTCGAAGGCGGCGGCGCCCTCGGCGGGGGCGATGGGCGCGGCCGCCGCCGCCGCCGCCGCGGCCGCCGCGACGTCCGCCGCCGGCCCCGCGCCCGCGGCCGCGTCGAAGCTCCAGCCGTCCCAGGCGACGCTCAGCCAGGGCGCGCCGCGGCGCCGCTCGCGGCAGGCGAGGGCGTCGAGCACGCTGTTGGCGCCGGCGTAGGCGGCGAGGCCGAGGCCGCCGAGCACGGCGGCGAGCGACGACACCAGCAGGCAGACGTCGAGCGGCCGGTCGCGCAGCAGCTCGGCGAGGACCAGGCCGCCCGCGACCTTGGCGCGCAGCTGCTCGTCGACCGCCGCGGCGTCGAGGTCCTGCAGCGAGCGGCGGGCGCTCGGACCGACGAGCCCGGCGGCGTGGATGACCCCGTGGAGGGCGCCGAAGCGCCGCTCGGCGACCCCGAGGGCCGCCGCCATGGCGCCGCGGTCGGCGACGTCGGCGGCCACCATCTCGACCTCCGCGCCGGCGCCGAGCGCCGCCAGCGCCCGCGCCTGCCGCGCCGGCTCGAGCCGCCGCGAGACCAGCACCAGCCGGGCCTGCCAGGCGCGCCGCAGGTGGACGGCGAGCGCCAGGCCGAGCTGGCCGAGGCCGCCGGTGACGAGGTAGACGCCGCCGTGCCGCAGCGGCGGCGGCTGCCGTTCGGCGGGCGGCGGCAGCGCCAGCCGCTCGACCGCCGGCCGCCAGCGGAAGCCGCCGCGCAGCGCCACCAGCTCGTCGCCCTGGGCTTCGCGCAGGAGCTCGGCGACGGCGCTCTCGACCCAGCCGGCGAGGGAGCCGCCGGCCGGCGGCGGCGGCGCGTCCACCACCCGGCAGCGGATGTTGGGGTGCTCCTGCGGCAGCACCAGGGCGGGCCCGAGCAGGCTCGCCAGAGCGGGCCGCAACGGCTCGTCGCCGGTCACCTCGCAGAGGCCGCTCGCGAGCAGGCGCAGCCGCAGCGGCCGCGAGCTGGCGCGGGCGGGCAGCGTCTGCGCCAGATGGAGCAGGCTCGCGAAGCCGTCGCGGCGCGCCGCGGGCTCGTCGTCGGCGGCGCCCCCGGCGGCGCCGCCGAGCGTCCAGCAGTGGACGACGTCGGTCGGCGGCGGCAGCTCGCGGGCCAGCCGCTCGAAGTGGTCGCGCCGCGCCGGGTCGACGGCCACCTCGCGCTCGCCCAGGCGCTCGTAGCGGTCCGCCTGGCGCACCACGAGCGGGCGGCGGCCGCTGGCCGCCAGCGCGCGCGCCACGGCGTCCCCTGCCGGGTCGCCGGCGACGAGAACCCACCACTCGCCGCCGGCCGCGGCCGGCGGCGGCGGCGGGGAGCCGGCGCGGCGCCAGGAGAGCTCGTACAGCCACTCGTCGACGGGGCGGCGGGCCGCCGGCGGGCGCCGCCGGTCGCCGGGGGGTGCGGCGGGCGTGGTCTCCGCGGCGGCCGCGGTCTCCGCGGCGGCCGCGGTCTCCGCGGCGGCCGCGAGCCAGTAGCGGTGGCGCTCGAAGGGATAGGCCGGCAGCGCCACCCGGCGGCGCGCCGCCCCGGCATGGACCTCCGGCCAGGCCACCGGCTGGCCGGCGAGCCAGAGACGGCCGAGGGCGCCCGCCAGCGCCGCCGGCGGGTCGCCCGCGGCGTCGCCCGCGGCCGGCAGCGACGCGATCACCGGCTGCCGGGCGGCGCGCGCGGCATGGCGGCGCGCGAGGCCGCTCAAGGTCTGGCCGGGCCCGACCTCGAGGAACAGCCGGTCGGGCTCGCCGGCCAGCGTGGCGAGCCCGTCCGCGAACTGCACCGTGGCGCGCAGGTGGGCCGTCCAGTAGTCGGGGCTGGTCGCCTGCTCGGCGGTGATCCAGGTGCCGGTGACGTTCGAGACGAAGGGTATCGCCGGGGGGTGCAGGGCGACGCGCTCGAGGGCGCGGCGGAAGGGAGCGAGCGCCGGCTCGACGAGCGCCGAGTGGAAGGCGTGCGAGGTGTGCAGCCGCCGGTGCTCGACGCCGCGCGCCGCCAGCGCCGCTTCCAGCCGCTCGGCGGCGGCGAAGCCGCCGGAGAGGACCACCAGCCGCTCGCCGTTGACCGCCGCGAGGTCGAGGTCCGGGCCCAGGTAGGCGGCGGCCTCCGCGGCGGGCAGGGAGACGGCGATCATGGCGCCGCCCGGCAGCGCCTGGACGGCGCGGCCGCGCGCGGCGACCACCGCCAGGGCGTCGGGCAGCGACAGCACGTCCGCGAGGCAGGCCGCCACCAGCTCGCCGACGCTGTGGCCGAGCAGCGCCTGCGGCGCGACGCCCCAGTCCATCCAGGTGCGGGCGAGCGCGTACTCCAGGGCGAAGAGCAGCGGCTGGGCGACCGCGGTCTGGCGCAGCCGCTCGCCCGCCGCGCGATCGCCGGCCGGCGCGGCAAGCAGCGCCTGGAGATCGATCCCCTCGTGCGCCGCGAGCGGCTCGGCGCAGGCGGCGAAGGCGCGGCGGAAGCAGGGCTCGTCGGCCAGCAGGCCGGCGGCCATGCCGGGGTGCTGGGCGCCCTGGCCGGGGAAGAGGAAGGCGACGGCGGGCGGGGCCTCCCGCGCCGCCGCGGTGAGCACCCGGCCGGAGGCCCGCGCCGCGAGCGCGCCCGCGGCGTCGGCGGTGTCGCCGGCGACCAGCAGGCGCCGCCAGGCGTGCTCGGCGCGGCCCACCTGCAGGGTGTAGGCGACGTCGGCGAGGTCCAGGGCCGGCGCCGCGGCGAGCCGCGCGGCCAGCCGGTCGGTCGCCCGCTCGAGCGCCGCCTCGCTGCGCGCCGACAGCAGCAGCAGCTGGCACCCCCGGCGCGGGCCGCCGGGCGCGGGCGGCGGCGCCTGCTCGAGGACGACGTGGGCGTTGGTGCCGCCGATGCCGAAGGAGCTGACGCCGGCGCGCCGCGGCGCGTCCTCGGCGCGCCAGGGCTCGCGGCACGCCTGCACGCGGAACGGGCTCTCGTCCAGGCGCAGCGCGGGGCTGGGGTGCGCGCAGTGGAGGCTCGGCACCAGGGTGCGGCGCTCGAGCTGCAGCACCGCCTTGATGAGGCCGGCGACGCCGGCGGCGGCGTCCAGGTGCCCGAGGTTGGTCTTGATCGAGCCCAGGGCGATCGCGCCGGCGGGGGCGGCGCCGGCGAAGACCTGGCGCAGCGCGGCGAGCTCGATCGGGTCGCCCAGCGGCGTGCCGGTGCCATGGGCCTCGATGGCGCCGATCGTGCCGGGGGCGACGCCCGCCATCGCCAGGGCGTCGCGCACCACCCGCGCCTGGCCGAGCACCCCCGGCGCGGTGTAGCCCACCTTGGCGTCGCCGTCGTTGTTGACCGCCGTGCCGCGGACGACGGCGCGGATGGCGTCGCCGTCGGCCACCGCCTCGGCCAGGCGCTTGAGGACCACCAGGCCGTAGCCGTTGCCCGCGACCGTGCCGCGCGCCGCGGCGTCGAAGGCGCGGCAGTGGCCGTCGGGGGAGTCGATGCCGCCCTCCTGGTAGAGGTAGCCGGCGGTCTGCGGCAGCCGCACCGAGACGCCGCCGGCGAGCGCCAGGTCGCACTCGCCGGCGCGCAGCGCCTGGCAGGCGAGGTGGACCGCGACCAGCGAGGTCGAGCAGGCGGTCTGCACGGTGAGGGCGGGCCCGGTGAGGCCCAGCTTGTAGGCCACGCGGCTGGCCAGGAAGTCCTTGTCGTTGGCGAGGACGGCCTGGAAGCCGCCGACCTCCTCGAGCAGCTCCGGGTCCGCCAGCAGGGGGAGCCAGTAGCCGCCGAGGCTGGCGCCGGCGAAGACGCCGACCCGCTGGCCGCGCGCCTTGCCGTGGCCGGCGTCCTCGAGCGCCTCCCAGGCGCACTCGAGCAGCAGCCGGTGCTGCGGATCGAGGATCTCCGCCTCGCGCGGCGTGAAGTCGAAGAACCCCGCGTCGAAGCGGTCGGCGCCGTCGAGCACCCCGCGCGCCGGCACGTAGCGCGGATCGCCGGCCAGCGCCTCCGGGACGCCCGCGGCGCGCAGCTCGCCGGGGGTGAAGAAGCGGACCCCCTCGCGGCCGTCGCAGAGCAGCTGCCAGAGCTCCTCGACGCCGGCCGCGCCGGGGAAGCGGCCCGCCATGCCGATGACCGCGATGGCGGGCGCCGCGGGCGGCGCGGGCGGCGCGGGCGGCGCGGGCGCTGCGGGCGGCGCGGGCAGGGCCAGCGAAGCCGGCGCGGCCGCCGGGCCCGGCGCCGCCGCCGCCGCGTCCGCGGCTGCGCCCGAGACGGCCGCGGCCAGGGCGCGGACGGTGGGGTGGGCGAAGAGGTCGACGATCGCGAGGCCGGCGCCGAGCGCCGCCGCCAGCCGGGCGTGGGCCGAGAGCAGGGTGAGCGAGTGGGCGCCGAGGTCGAAGAAGTTGTCGTCCCGCCCGACCCGCTCGACGCCGAGGGTCTCGGCGAGGACCCGCGCGATCGCCTGCTCGGCGGCGCCGCGCGGCGCCTCGTAGCGGCGGCCGGCCGCGGCCCGCGCCGGCTCCGGCGCCGGCAGGGCGGCGAGGTCGAGCTTGCCGCTCGGGGTCAGCGGCAGCGCGTCCACCAGCACGAAGGCGCCGGGCAGCATGGGTTCGGGCAGGCGGGCGCGCAGCCGTTGCCGCAGCGCCTCGGCCGGCGGCGGCGCGGCGCCGCCGCGCGCCACCAGGTAGGCGACGAGGCGCGGCTCGCCGCGCTCGTCGGGTCGCGCCATGACCGCGGCCGCGGCCACCTCCGGCAGCTCGCGCAGGGCGGCCTCGATCTCGCCCGGCTCGAGCCGCACGCCGCGCAGCTTCACCTGGCGGTCGATGCGGCCGAGGTAGTCGATGCGGCCGTCGGGGAGGCGGCGGCAGAGGTCGCCGCTGCGGTAGAGGCGCTCGCCCGGCCGCTCCGACCAGGGGTCGGGCACGAAGCGCTCGGCGGTCAGGCCGGGCCGGCCCAGGTAGCCGCGCGCCAGGCCGGCGCCGCCGATCGCCAGCTCGCCCGCGGCGCCCTGCGGCGCCAGGTCTCCCTGCGCGTCGAGCAGGTGGAGTGAGACGTTGGCGACCGGCCTGCCGATCGGCGGCGCGCCGGCGTCCGCGCCGCACGGCTCGAGGCTCGACCAGACGCTGGCCTCGGTGGGCCCGTAGAGGTTGCGCAGCTGCCGGCCCGGGGCCCAGCGCGCGACCAGGTCGGCGGGGCAGGCCTCGCCGGCGACGTTGACCCAGCGCGGGAAGGCGGGGTCGGCGGGCGCGACGAGAGCCAGGATCGACGGCGGCAGCGTGACGTGGGTGATGCGGCGCTCGACGAGCAGCGCGGCCAGGGCCGGCCCGGGCGCGAGCTCCTCGCGCGAGCCCAGCACCACGGTCGCCCCGGCCCCGAGCGCCAGGGCGAGCTCGAAGACCGAGGCGTCGAAGCCGGCGGAGGAGAACTGCAGCAGGCAATCGCCCGGGGCGACGGGGATCGCCGCGCGCTGCGCGGCCACCAGGTTGATCAGGCCGCGATGGGGCACCGCGACCCCCTTGGGCGTGCCGGTCGAGCCCGAGGTGTAGATGACGTAGGCGAGCTGCTCGGCGAGGGTGGCGGCTGGCGGCGGGCGAGCGGCCAGCGCGGCCGCGAGCTCGCCGTCCAGCTCGTCGACGAGCAGCGCCGGGCCCCGCCATGCGCCGAGGCGGCCGGCGGTCCGCCGCTCGGCGACGACGATCGCCGCGCCGGAGTCCGCGAGCATCGCGGCGAGGCGCTCGGCGGGGTAGGCCGGGTCGAGCGGCAAGTAGGCGCCGCCGGCCTGCCAGACCGCGAGCGGCGCCGCGACCAGGTCGGGGCCGCGCTCGAGGCAGACGCCGACGATCGTCTCGGGGCCCACGGCGCGGGCGGCGAGGAGCGCGGCGAGGCGGCCGGCCCGGTCGTCGAGCGCGCGGTAGTCGAGCCGCTGGCCGCCGCAGAGGACGGCCGCGGCGCCGGGCGTGGCCGCGGCCCAGCCGCGCACGATCTCGTGCAGCGGCCGCTCGTCGGCGAGCGCCGCCGCGGTGTCGTTGGCCTCGCGGAGGAGCTGCTGGCGCTCGGCCGGCGACAGCGGCGAGAAGGCCTCGTGGTCCGCCTCCGGGGCGGCCGCCATGGCCGCGAGCGTCCGCTCGAGATAGCCGGCGATGGCGGCGGCCGCGGCGCCGGAGACGCGGCCGCGGTCGTGCTCGAGGCGCAGCGACGGCAGGGCGCGCTCCGGGTCGAGCAGGCAGACGACGGCCAGCGGGAACTCGGTCTGCTCGACCGTCCAGCCGTCCTCGACCGTGACGCCGGCGCCGGCGCCGGCCTCGCGGTAGACGTGGAAGTGCACGAAGTTGAAGAGCGTGGAGACGAGCGGCGCCCGTCCCGCCAGGCGCTGCATCTCGGCGAGCGGGAACGCCTGGTAGGGGAGCAGCTCGATCTCGGCGGCGAGCGCCGCCCGCACCAGCTGGCTCCACGAGCCGGGCGGCAGCTCGAAGGCGAGCGGCAGGGTGTTGAGGAACAGGCCGGCGATGCGGTCGGCGCCGAGCGCCGGCGGCCGCACGTGCGCCACCAGGCCGGTCGAGACCCGCCGCGCCCCGCCGAGGAGGCCGAGGACCTTGAGGTGGGCGGCGAGGACGACGCTCTTGAGCGGCGCCCCTGTGGCGCGGGCGAGCCGCGCCAGGCCCGCGGCGGTCTCCTCGTCGATCGGCACCTCGCGGCGCGCGAGGTCGGGAGGCGCGCCGGGCCTCGCGCCGCCGCCGGCCGCGGGCGGCGCGATGGGCTCGACCGCGGCGAGGCGCCGCCGCCAGAACTCCCGCTGGGCGGGGTCGGCGACGGCGCGGCGCTCGGCGGCGACGGCGTCGCGGAAGGCGGCGGCGGGGGCCGGTGGAAGGGTGTCCGCGCCGTGCTCCAGGAGCTCCCGGTAGTGGCGGCAGAGCTCGGTGAGCAGCACGGCGACGCTCCAGCCGTCGAGCAGGGCGTGCGGGTAGGCGAAGGAGATCTGGAAGCGCTCGGCGTCGAGCGGCTGGCAGGCGCAGCGCAGCAGCCCGGGCCGTCCGAGGTCGAAGCCGCGGCGCGACTCGGCCTGCGCCCAGGCGGCGACCGCCGCGGCGCCGGCGCTGGCGTCGCCGTCGCCCAGGTCCGCGATCTCGAGCTCTGCGGTGGCGGCGCGGTGGACGATCTGCAGCGGCTCGGGGGAGGCGGCGAGGTCGAAGCTGGTGCGCAGCGCCGCGTGGCGTCCGACGAGCGCGGCGAGCGCCGCGGCGAGCGCCGCGCGGTCGCAGCGGGCGCGCACGGTGAAGCTCATGATCTCGTGGTAGAGCGCCGAGTCCGGGACCGCGAGGGCATGGAACAGCATCCCGGACTGCAGCCGGGTCAGCGGATAGGCGTCCTCGGCGTCCTCCGGCAGGCGGGCGCGGACGCCTGCGGCGAGCAGGGCGAAGGGCGTGGTGGGCTCGACCTCGTCGCGGCGCGCGCCGACCGGCCCGACCTCGGGCGCCAGGCCGCGGATCGTCGGCTGCCGGAAGAGAGCCGGCGCCGGGAAGGCCAGGCCGCGCTGGCGGCAGCGGGCAAGCACCTCGATGCTCAGGATCGAGTCGCCGCCGAGCTGGAAGAAGTTGTCGTCGACGCCCACCCGCTCGACGCGCAGCACCTCGGCCCAGACGGCCGCCAGCACCTCCTCGACGAGGGTCGAGGGCGCCGCGCCGGCGCCGCCGCGGGCGGCCGCCGCGGGCTCCGGCAGGCGGTCGCGGTCGAGCTTGCCGTTCGGGGTCAGCGGCCACGCCGGCAGCAGCACGTAGGCGGCCGGCAGCATCGGCGCGGGCAGCGAGCGGGCGAGGAACTCGCGCAGCTCCTCGGCGCCGGGACGCGCGGCGCCGCGGGGGATGGCGTAGGCGACCAGCCGGGGCGCGGCGCCGGCGCCGGCGCGGGCCACCACCTGCGCCTCGGCCAGCGCCGGGTGGGCGGCGAGAGCGGCGGCGATCTCGGCGGGCTCGATGCGGAAGCCGTTGACCTTGACCTGCTGGTCGATGCGGCCGAGGAACTCGAGGCCGGCGCCGGCGGCGCCGTGCCGCACCAGGTCGCCGGTGCGGTAGAGGCGGGCGCCGAGCGTTCCGCTCAGGGAGTCGGGGACGAAGCGCTCGGCGGTCAGGGCCGGCAGGCCGAGATAGCCCCGCGCCACGCCGGCGCCGCCCACCAGCAGCTCGCCCGCCGCGCCCTCCGGCACCGGGCGCAGCCGGGCGTCGACCACGTAGAGCCGGGTGTTGCGGATCGGGCGGCCGATCGGCACGGCACCGGTGGCCGCGTCGCCGTCGCCCACCGCATGGACGGCGCAGCCGACCACCGTCTCGGTCGGGCCGTACTCGTTGAACAGGCGAGTGGCCGGCGCGTGCTCGCGGAACAGGCCGAGGGCGGCGGCGTCGAGCGCCTCGCCGCCGATGACCAGGGCGTGGGCGCGGCCGGCGGCGGCCGCGGGCGCGAGCGAGCCGGCGAGCACTGCGAGGTGGGCCGGGGTCAGCTTCACCAGGCTCAGCCCGTCCGCCGCGGCGAGCGCCGCCGCCAGGCCGATGCCGCTCTCCTCCTCGGCGGCGAGCACCACGGCGCGGCCGGCGAGGAGCGGCGGGAACAGGCTGGTGACGGTCAGGTCGAAGCCGAGCGGCGTGTGGAGCAGGGCGCCGCGCCCGGCCGCCACCGGGTAGGCGGCGAGGCACCAGTCGAGGTAATTGCCGAGACCGCCGTGGTGCACCAGGACGCCCTTCGGCCGCCCGGTGGTGCCGGAGGTGTAGAGCACGTAGGCGAGGTGCCCGGGCCCGATGCCGCCGTCGTCGTCGTCGGGCGCCTCGCCCGCGGCGGCGCCGGCGGTGTCCACCTCGACGACGGCAGGCGCGTCCGCGGGCAGCAGCGGCACGAGCGCCGCCGAGCTCACCACCGCCGTGGCGCCGGAGTCGGCGAGCATGAAGGCGAGCCGCGCCGGCGGGAGGTCCGCCTCGAGGGGCAGGTAGGCGCCTCCCGCCCGCAGCACGCCGAGCACCGCGACGACCATCTCGGGCGAGCGGTGGAGCAGGACGCCGACCACGCGGTCCGGCCCCACCCCGAGGGCCCGCAGGCGGCCTGCCAGCCGGCCGGCGGCGGCGTCGAGCTGGCCATGGCTGAGGCGCGCTCCGCCCGCCGCGACCGCCAGGGCCTCGGGGGTGCGCCGGGCCTGCGCGGCGCAGCGCCGGTGGACGGGCACGAAGGCGGCCGGCGCGGCGGTGTCGTTGCTCTCGACGAGGAGGCGGTGGCGCTCGGCCGCGCCCAGGGCGTCGAGGCCGGCGAGCGCCGCCGCGGGCGCCGCGAGCGCGCGCCTCAGGAGCTCCTCGAAGCCGCGCGCCAGCCGGAGCACCGCGGTGCGCGGGTGGCGGCCGACGCGGTACTGGATCTCGCCGTCGAGCGCGCCGCCGGCGGCGGTGCAGCAGAGCCGCAGGCGGAAGTCGTCGCAGGCGGCGCGGAGCGCCAGGGTCTCGATCTCGAGGCCGCCCGCCGACCGCGGCGGGGCGAGGCGGTGGAAGTCGAAGGCGAAGAGGGCGCCCGGTCCGCCGCCGTCCTCGTCGCCGCCGCGGCGCTCCCAGGAGAAGTATTCGTGCCACCCCCGCGCCTCGTCGAGCGCCGCGTGGGCGGCGGCCACGAGCTCGCCGAAGCTCGCCGCGGCGGCCGGCGGCGGCGCCAGCGGCAGCGCCTTGGCGAGCGGCCCCATGGCGGTCTCGAGGCCCTCGAACTTGCGGCCCGAGACGGTCGCGGCGACCGCCGCCGGCCCGCCGGCGTGGAGCTCGAGCAGCAGCCGCCAGGCGGCGAGCAGCACGGCGCCGGGAGCGGCGCCCAGCTCGTCCGCGAGGCGCTCGACGGCGGCGGCGGGCGGGAGCGCGAGGGTGACCGCGGCGAGGGCGTGGGGCAGGCCGGCGGCCGGGACCTCCCAGGGCAGCGGTGCCGCGGCGGGCGCCGCGGCGGCCGCGCCGCAGGCCGCGGCGTCCGCGGAGGCCAGCAGCTCGTGCTGCCAGGCGGCGACGTCGGCGTATTGAAGGGGCTCCGGGCCCGGCGCCGCCCCGGCATAGGCGGCGGCGATCTCGGCGAGCAGCAGCTCGAGGCTCTCGCCGTCGGCGCAGGGTGCCGGCAGCGAGAGCGCCAGCAGGTGCTCGTCCGGGCCGGCCGGCACGAGCAGGGCGGCGAGCGGCGGCCGGTGCTCGAGGTCGGCCGCGGCCGCCGCCCGGCGGTCGAGCTCGCGGGCGAGCCGGGCGCGGGCGCCGGGACCGGGCGCGAGCTCCTCGCAGTGGAGGAGGGGCCCGGCGCTTGCCGCCTTGGCGATCACCTGCAGCGGCAGGGCCATGCCCGGCGCGCGGCGGAAGGCGGTGCGGAGGATCTCGTGGCGGGCCGCGACGGCGGCGAGCGCCGCGTCGAGGCGGGCGCGGTCGAGCGGCCCGCCGAGCCGCGCCACGATCTCGGCGCGGCAGGCGGCGGGGCCGGCGCGGTGCGCCAGCCGCCAGAGCCGCTGCTGCTGGGGCGAGAGCGGGAAGCCGGCGAAGGTCTCGCTCATTCCGCCGCCTCGCCGGCCGGAGCGCCGGCCGCCGTGGCGCCCGGCGGCGCCACCGCCGGTGCCAGCGCCGGCGCCGGCGCCGGGCGGCGCCGCGCGAGCCGCTCGCGGCTGCGCCCCTCGCGCGCGCCGCGCTCGGCGACGCGCGCCGTCTCGTCGTGCAGCGCGAGCCCCGCCGCCAGCCGCGAGAGCGGCTGGGCAGGGTCGGCGGCGGCCGCGCTCAGCAGCCCCAGGTAGGCCGCGGCGAGGCGCGCGGCGGTCGCCTCGTCGAAGAGGTCGCTCGCGTACTCGAGCGAGCCGGCGATCTCGGCGCCGGTGTCGGCCAGGTTGACCAGCAGGTCGAACTTCGCGCTCTCCCAGCCGAGCTCGAGCGGCGCGAGCTCGATGCCGGCCATGGCCAGCGGCTCGCGCGGCACGTTCTGCAGCACGAGCTTGACCTGGAACAGCGGCGTGCGGCCGAGGTCGCGGTCGGGCTCGAGGGCGCTCACCAGCCGGTCGAACGGCAGGTCCTGGTGGGCGAAGGCGGCGAGCGCCCGCTGCCGCACCCGCTTGAGCAGCACGGCGAAGCCGGGGTCGCCGGCGACGTCGCTGCGCAGCACGAGCTGGTTGACGAAGAAGCCGATGAGCGCCTCGGTCTCGACGCTGCCGCGGTTGGCGACGTCGGTGCCGATCAGGAAGTCCTCCTGGCCCGAGCGCTGCCAGAGCAGCACCTCGAAGCCGGCGAGGAGCGTCATGAACAGGGTCGCGCCCTCGCGCCGGGCGAGCGACCGCAGCTCGGCGGCCAGGACGACGGGGACGGCGAAGCCGTGGCGCGAGCCGCGGAAGCTCTGCTGCGGCGGGCGCGCCCGGTCGGCCGGGAGCCGCAGCAAGCGCGGCGCGCCGTCGAGCTCCCGCCGCCAGAAGCCGAGCAGCCGCTCGATCGCCGCCTCGTCGAGCCAGGCGCGCTGCCACTCGGCGAAGTCGGCGACCTGGATGGGCAGCGGCGCGAGCGGCGGCGGCAGGCCGCGGGAGAAGGCATCGTAGAGGGCCGTCATCTCGCGCAGGAACACCGCCAGCGACCAGCCGTCCCAGGCGATGTGGTGGACGGCGAGCGCCACGACGTGCTCGGCCGGCGCGAGCCGCAGCAGGCAGAGCCGCAGCAGGGGCCCGGTGGCCGGATCGAACAGCCGCCGCGCCTGGGCGCGCACCAGCGCGGCCAGCCTTGCGGCGCGCGCCGCGGGGGGCAGCGCCGCGAGGTCCACCATCGGCAGCGCCGGCGGCGCCGGCGGGTCGACGCTCTGCCAGGCCCGGGCGTCGGCGAGGACGAAGCGGGTGCGCAGGCCCTCGTGGCGGCGGACGATCTCGGCGAGGCTGCGGCGGAGCGCGGCGAGGTCGAGGGCGCCGCGCAGCGCCACGGCGCCGTGGTCGTTGTAGGCCCAGCTGTCGGGGGCGAGCTGGTGGAGGACGAACAGCTGCTGCTGGGCGTGGGAGAGCGGGTGCAGGCGCCGCCGCGGCACCGGCGCGAGCGGCGGCCGCGCGCCCGCTTCGTCGTCGCCGGCGGCGGCGATGGCGGCGGCGAGGCCGGCGACGGTGGGCTCCTCGAAGACCATCCGCAGCGGCAGCTCCTTGCCGGTCGCCTCGCGCAGGCGCACCAGCAGCTGGGTGGCGAGCAGCGAGTGGCCGCCGGCGGCGAAGAAGTTGTCGTGGATGCCGACCGCCTCGCACTTGAGGGTGGCGGCCCAGACGCCGGCGACCAGCGCCTCGAGCTCGGTGCGGGGCGCGGCGCCCGCCGCCGGTACCGCCGCGGCGGCGGCGGCCGGCGCCGGCAGCGCCCGGCGGTCGAGCTTGCGATTGGGAGTGAGCGGCAGGGCGTCGAGCCGCACCAGCGCGTCGGGCAGCATGGCGTCGGGGAGGCTCTCGGCGAGGAAGCGCCGCAGCGCCGCCGGGTCCGGCACGGCCGCGCCCGCGGCGGCGACCCAGTAGGCCGCGAGCCTGCGGTCGCCCGGCGCGTCCTCGCGCACCTGCGCGACGGCCTCGCGCACCGCGGGATGGCGGCAGAGCGCCGCCTCGATCTCGCCGAGCTCGACGCGGACGCCGCGGACCTTCACCTGCTGGTCGGTGCGCCCGAGGATCTCGAGCTCGCCCGCCGGCGTCAGGCGGCCGAGGTCGCCGGTGCGGTAGAGCCGCTCGCCCGGCCCGCCCCAGGGGTCGGGCACGAAGCGCTCGGCGGAGAGGTCCGGCCGTCCGAGATAGCCGCGGGCGAGGCCGGCGCCGGCGATCGCCACCTCGCCGACGACCCCCGGCGGCGCCAGACGGCCGGCGCCGTCGAGCAGGCGCAGGGCGGTGTTGGCGATGGGGCGGCCGGCGGTCGGGCGCGCGCCGCCGGGGCCGAGGCGCCGGGTGGTCGACCAGACGGTGGTCTCGGTCGGGCCGTAGAGGTTGTGGATCTCGCGCGGACCGCAGGCCGCGAGGCGTGCGGCGAGCGACGCCGGCAGCGGCTCGCCGCCCACCAGCAGGCGGTCGAGGCTGCCGAGAGCGGCGGTGGCTTCGGGATCGGCGAGCAGCATCGCGGCGAGCGACGGGGTGCACTGGAAGTCGGTGACGCCGTGGCGCGCCACCTGGTCGGCGAGGGAGGGCTCGGCCGCGGCCGCGGCGCGCCGGGCCGCGGCGCGCACCTCGTCGAGGGCGGGCAGGGCGGCGACGACCGCGTCGGCGTCGACGCCGAAATCGATCAGGCAGGCGATCTCGTCGGCGCCCGCCGCGGCCAGGCGCGCGAGCATCGCCGCGCAGACCTCCGGCGTGCCGAACAGGCTGCTGGTCTCGAAGTAGCGGGCGAAGGCGTGCTCGAGCAGCGCCCGCATGTCGTCCTCGCCGAACGCCGCGGCGTCGAGGTCCTGCCCGAGCTCCGCCGCCATGCCGCGCAGCAGGCCGAGCGAGCTGCGCAGGTAGGCGGTGAAGGGCGCCCTGACGCGCTCGCGGACGGCCTCGAGGTCGTCGCCGACAAAGGTGTGGAGCATCACGCTCACCCGTCCCGCGGGCGGGCCGCCCGCGGCCGGCCGGAAGGCGGCGCGATAGGTGGCGATGTTCGCCGCGAGCTGCGCCAGGTCCTGGCCGAGCAGGTGGGTGAGCAGGTGCGCGCCGATCCGCCCGGCCATGGCGAAGGTCTCCGGGCTGCCCGCGGCGGTCACCCAGACCGGCAGCTCGGGCTGCACCGGGCGGGGGTGGACGCGCACCGCGACCGCCGCGCCGTTGCCGCCGACGCCTGCGACCGCCTCGCCGCGCCACAGCCGGCGGACGGTCTCGATGCCCTCGAACATCAGCTCCTTGCGGCGGGCGTAGCTGCCGGGCTGCAGCACGAAGTCGTCCGGGTGCCAGCCGGAGGCGAACGAGACCGCCACCCGGCCGCCGGAGAGGTTGTCGACCACCGACCACTCCTCGGCGACGCGCAGGGGATGGTGCAGCGGCAGCACGACGCTGCCGGCGCGGATCTCGACGCGGCGCGTCCAGGCGGCGAGCGCCGCGCCGATGACCGCCGGGTTCGGGTAGAGGCCGCCGAAGGCATGGAAGTGGCGCTCGGGGGTCCAGACGGCGCAGAACCCGCGCTCGTCGGCGAAGCGCGCCGCCGCCTCGAGCAGCCGGTACTTCCGCGGGTCCCCCTCCTGCTCCTCGCTGGCGAAGAAGAACAGGCCGAGGTCGATCGGGCGGGTGGCGCGGCCCGCGGCGGGCCGGGCGCCGGCGCCGGCCAGCGCCTGCGGCTCGCGCTGCAGCACGACGCGGCAGCCGCGGGTGAGCGCCCACAAGAGCTCGAGCACCGAGATGTCGAAGCCGACGCCGGTCGCGGCGAGCCAGGTGCGCCCAGGGCCGCCGCCGAGCCGCTCGTCCATGCCGCGGAAGAAGTTCAGCACCGCACCCTGGGAGACCATCACGCCCTTGGGCCGGCCGGTCGAGCCCGAGGTGTAGATGACGTAGGCGAGCGCCTCCGGCGTGGCCGCGGCCCGCCGGGCGGGCGGCACGTCCGCATCCGGCGGTTCCGGCTCGCCGTCCACGCCGCCGTCGGCGGCGGTCGCGGGGTCCACCACGGCGACGCCGGCCGCGGCGAGGCCCGCCGGCAGCGGCTGGTGCGCCACGAGGACGCGCGCGCCCGAGTCGGCGAGCATGGCGGCCAGGCGCGCGGGCGGCTGGTCCGGCGCGAGCGGCAGGTAGGCGGCACCCGCCGCGAGGATCCCGAGCATCGCCACGACCATCTCCGGCGAGCGCGGCAGGTAGAGCCCGACCAGGGACTCGGGGCCGACGCCGGCCGCGGCGAGGCGGCGGGCGAAGCGGGCGGCGCGGCGCTCGAGCTCGCCGTAGCGCACGACCTCGCCGCCGGCGACGAGCGCCTCGCGCTCGGGCGCCGCCGCGGCGCGACGCACGAGCTGCTCGGCGATCGAGGCCGCGTCCGCGTCTGCGCGCGGCACGGCGGTGTCGTTCCACTCCACCACCAGCTGGTGGCGCTCGCCCTCGCCGAGCAGCGGCAGGGCGGCGAGCGGCAGCTCGGGGGCGGCGGCGGCGGCGGCGAGCAGCGTGCGGAGCTGCCCGGCCAGGCGCGCGATGCTCGAGCCGTCGAAGAGGTCGGCGCCGTACTCGAAGCGCGCGGCCAGGCCGCCCGGGACCGCGGTCACCTCCCACGCGAGGTCGAAACGGGCGGCGCCGGCGGCGACGTCGACCGGGGTGACCGCGAGGCCGGACGGCGCGCAGCGGACCGGCGGCAGGTCCTGGAAGCTGAAGAAGACCTGGAAGATCGGCGCCACCGCCAGGTCGCGCTGCGGCGCGAGCGCCTCGACCAGCCGGTCGAACGGCAGCTCCTGGTGGGCGAAGGCGCCGAGGGCGGCGGCGCGCGTCGCGGCGAGCAGCGCGGCGAAGCTCGCCTCGGGGGCCACCGCCGCGCGCAGCACCAGGGTGTTGGCAAAGAGCCCGATGAGGCCCTCGATCTCGGTGCGGCCGCGGCCGCCGACCGGCGTGCCGACGAGCACGTCGGGCTCCCCGGCGAGGCGGGCGAGCAGCGCCTGGAAGCCGGCGAGCAGCGCCATGAAGAGGGTCGTGCCGCGCCCCCGGCCGAGGCCGCGCAGGGCCGCCGCGAGCGGCGCCGGCAGCGGCGCGGCGAGCTCGCCGCCGCGGCCGCTCGCGACCGCCGGCCGCGGCCGGTCGGCGGGCAGGGCGAGGACCGCCGGCGCCCCGGCGAGCCGCTCGCGCCAGTAGGCGAGCTGGCGGGCGCAGTCGCTGCCGGCGAGCCACTGCCGCTGCCAGAGGGCGTAGTCGGCGTACTGGACGGGCAGCCGCGGCAGGGCGGCGGGGCGGCCCAGGGCGGCGGCCTCGTAGAGGGTCGCGAGCTCGGCCGCCAGCAGGCGGGTCGACCAGCCGTCGGCGGCGATGTGGTGCAGGACGAGCACCAGCAAGTGGCGGCGCGCGGCGAGCCGCACGAGCAGCGCCCGCCAGACCGGGCCGGCCGCGAGGTCGAACGGCCGGGCGGTCACGGCGGCGGCGAGCCGGCCCGCGACCGCGGCGCCCCGGCCCTCGCCGAGCGCCGCGAGATCGACCCGCGGCAGGCGGCGCGGCGGCGCGGGGAGGACCAGCTGCACCGGGCGGCCGCCGGGCGCGCGGTAGACGGTGCGCAGGATCTCGTGGCGACGCGCGATCGCGGCGAGCGCCGCCTCGAGGCAGGCGGCGTCGAGATCGCCCGAGAGCTCGAGAGCGAGGGGCAGGTGGTAGGCGGCGGAGCCGGGCTGCAGGGCGGCGAGAAACCACAGGCGCTCCTGGGCGGAGGAGAGCGGGGCCGGCCCCTGGTGCCGGCGCGGCACGAGCGGCAGCGACGCCCCGGTCGCCTCTCGGCGCAGCGCCTCGAGCCGCCGGGCGAAGGCCGCCACGGTGGGCGCCTCGAAGAGCGCCAGGACCGGGACCTCGACGCCGAACAGGTCGCGCAGCCGCGCCGCCAGGCGGATGGCGAGCAGCGAATGGCCGCCGGCGTCGAAGAAGCCGTCGTGAATGCCGAGGTCGGGTCGCTCGAGGGCCTCGGCCCACAGCTCGCGGAGCAGGGATTCGAGAGGCGTCCGCGGCAGGTCCGCGGCGGCCGGGGTCGGGGGCGCGGCGGCTGGCGCGGGCAGGGCGCGGCGGTCGAGCTTGCCGTTCGGCAGCAGCGGCAGCCGCTCGAGGAACACGAAGCGGGCGGGCACGGCGGCGGCGGGCAGCACGGCGGCCAGCCGCTGGCGCAGGTCCGCGGCGGCCGGCGGCGCCTGGGAATCGGGCACCACCCAGGCGACGAGCTCCGGCTCGCCCGCGGCCGCGTGCAGCGCGACCGCCGCCTGGCGCACGCCGCCGGCGGCGGCGAGCTGCGCCTCGATCTCGCCGAGCTCGATGCGGACGCCGCGCAGCTTGACCTGGTGGTCGGCGCGGCCGAGGAACTCGAGACGGCCGTCGGGCAGCAGCCGCGCCAGGTCGCCGGTCGCGTAGAGGCGCGACCCGGGCGCCGCGGCGAAGGGATCGGGCACGAAGCGCTCGGCGGTCCAGTCGGGGCGGGCGTGATAGCCGCGGCCGAGGTTGGCGCCGCCGACGTGGAGCGCGCCGGGCACGCCGATCGGCAGCGGCGCCCCCAGGCGGTCGAGCACCCGCGCGACGGCGTTGGCGATCGGCACGCCGATGGCCGTCGCGCCCGCGAGGGTCGCCGCGCGGCTGGCCCAGGAGGAGGCGTGGATGGTCGTCTCCGTCGGGCCGTAGACGTTGACCAGCTCGGCGTCGAGCCGGGCGAAGAAGCGCGCGGCGAGCGCCATGGTGAGCGCCTCGCCGCCGCAGTAGACCCGGCGCAGCGAGCGGCACTCGGCGAAGCCCGGCTCGGCGACCAGCAGCTCGAGCAGCGTCGGCACGACCTGCAGGACGGTGACCGCGCGGCGGCGGACCTCGGCGGCGAGCAGCGCCGGGTCGCGGTGGGCGCCGGGCGGCGCCAGCACCAGCCGCGCGCCGGCGAGCAGCGGGGCGTAGAACTCCCAGACCGAGGCGTCGAAGCTCACCGGGGTCTTCTGCAGCACCGCGTCGCCGGGCGCGAGCGGGTAGCGGCGCTGCATCCAGAGCATGTGGTTGACGATCGCCGCGTGCGGGATCATCGCCCCCTTGGGCACGCCGGTCGAGCCCGAGGTGTAGAGGACGTAGGCCAGGTTGCCGGGCAGCGCGCGCCGGCGCGGGCGGGTGGGGCGGGCAGGGTGGGCGGCCGCCGGCGGGGCCGGGGCCGGGTCGTCGAGCGCCACCACAGGGCCGGCGTAGCCGAGGCGCGCCGCCAGGGCGGCGGTGGTGAGCAGCGCCGCGGCGCCGCAGTCGGCGAGCATGAAGCGCAGGCGCTCGTCGGGATAGCTCGGGTCGAGGGGCAGGTAGGCGCCGCCGGCAGCGAGCACCGCGAGCATCGCCACGACCAGCGCCGGCGAGCGCTCGAGGCAGATGCCGGCGATCCGCTCGGGGCCGATGCCGAGCGCGGCGAGGCGGCCGGCGAGCGCCTCGGCGCGGGCCGCGAGCTCGCGGTAGCTCAGGCGCTCGCCGTCCTGCTCGACGGCGGTGCGCTCCGGGGTGCGCGCCGCCTGCGCGGCCAGCAGCCGGTCGAGGCAGAGATCGGGCGCGAGCTCCGCCGCCGTGTCGTTCCACTCGCGCACCAGCTGGGCGCGCTCGGCCGGCGCGAGCAGCGGCAGCTCTGAGACGCGCGCGGCGTCGTCGCCGCAGGCGGCGGCGAGGAGGACCTCGAGGTGGGAGGCGAGGCGCCGCACGGTGGCGGCGTCGAAGAGGTCGGTGCGGTACTCGAGGACGCCCTCGAGCCCCGGGCCGGCCGGCGTGAAGCTCAGCGCCAGGTCGAACTTCACCGCCTCGGGAGGCGGTCCGGCGAGCGGCGAGAAGCGGGCGGCCCCCAGCTCGAGCGGCGGCGGCGGCGTGTTCTGCAGCGCGAGCAGGGCCTGGAAGAGAACGCTGCGCGACAGGTCGCGCGCCGGCGCCAGCGCCTCGACCAGCAGCTCGAACGGCAGCTCCTGGTGGGCGTAGGCCTCGAGCGCCCGCTCGCGCAGGCGGCCGACCAGCTCGCCCACGGCGGGCTCGCCCCCGAGGTCGGCGCGCAGCACGAGGGTGTTGACGAACAGGCCGATCAGCCCTTCGCTCTCGCGCCGGGTACGGTTGGCGACCGGCGTGCCGAGCAGCAGCTCCGGCTGGCCGGAGTGGCGCGCGAGGACGGCGGCGAAACCGGCCGCGAGCGTCATGAACAGCGTCGCGCGGCAGCGGCGCGCCAGCCGCTCGAGGCCGGCCGTCAGGGCGGGGGCGATCGCCACCGCCACGGCGGCGCCGCGGCTGCCCTGGACCGGCGGCCGCGGCCGGTCGGTCGCGAGCTCGAGGCTCGCGGGCGCGCCGGCCAGGCGCTCGCGCCAGAATGCGAGCTCGCCGGCGAGGACCGCGCCGGTCATCGTCCGGCGCTGCCAGGCGGCGTAATCGGCGTACTGCACCGGCAGCGCGGGGAGCAGCGGCGGCGTGCGCGCCAGGCGGGCGCGGTAGAGCGCGGCGAGGTCGCCGGCCAGCACCGAGAGCGACCAGGCGTCGGCGACGAGGTGGTGGAGGCTGGCGATGAAGACATGGTCGGCCGCGGCGCGGCGCACGAGGAGCCAGCGGGCGAGCGGGCCCCGCTCGAGATCGAACCGCCGGCGCGCCTCGCGCCGGACGAGGCGCTCGCACTCGCTGCCGGCAGCCGTGGCCGGCACCTGCCGGAGGTCGACGACGGCGAGCGGCGGGCCGGGCCCGGCGCGGGGGGCGAGGCGGGGCTCGCCCGCGGCGACCGCGATGCGGGTGCCGAGCGCCTCCTGGCGGCGCTCGAGGTCGGCCAGGGCCAAGGCGAGCGCGGCGGCGTCGAGCGGGCCGGCGATGGCGGCGGTCTCGAGCAGGTTGTAGGCGCTCCCCCCGGGCTCCAGGCGCTCGAGGAACCAGAGGCGTTCCTGGGCGAAGGAGAGCGGCAGCGGGCCGTCGCGCGGCGCCGGCGCGAGCGGCTCGAGGCGGAGCGCCGGCGAGCCGGCGGCGGCGGCGAGGCGCACGGCCAGGGCGGCGGCGGTCGGCGCCTCGAAGAGCCAGCGCAGCGGCACCGCCGTGCCGGTCGCCGCCGCCAGCCGCGAGGCCGCGCGGGTGGCGAGCAGCGAATGGCCGCCGGCGGCGAAGAAGTCCTGCTCGCGTGAGAGCTCGGGCCGCCCGAGCACCTCGGCGAAGGCGCCGAGCACCAGCTCCTCCCACGGCGTGCGGCCGCGCTCGGCGGCGGCCGGGGGCGGCGGCGCCGGCGCCGGCAGCGCGCGGCGGTCGAGCTTGCCGCTCGCGGTGAGAGGCAGCGCGGCGAGCGGCACCAGCGCCGCGGGCAGCATGTAGTCGGGCAGCCGCGCGGCGAGCGCCCGGCGCACCGCCGCCTCGCCGGGGGGCGCGGCGCCGGCGGCCGGCACGACGTAGGCGACGATGCGGCGCTCGCCGGGCAGGTCCTCGCGGACCGCCGCCGCCGCGCCGGCGATCCCGGGCAGCGCCGCGAGCGCCGCCTCGATCTCGCCCAGCTCGATGCGGAAGCCGCGGATCTTGACCTGCTGGTCGAGCCGGCCGAGGAACTCGAGGCTGCCGTCGGCGCGCCGGCGCCCGAGGTCGCCGGTGCGGTAGAGCCTGCCGCCGGCGGCACCGTAGGGGTCGGGCACGAAGCGCTCGGCGGTGGCCGCCGCGGCGCCGGCGTAGCCGCGGGCCAGGCCGCGGCCGCCGAGGTGGATCTCGCCGGCGACCCCCAGGGGCAGCGGCTGGCCGCGGCGGTCGAGGACGTGGGCGGCGGTGCCGGCGATCGCCCTGCCGATCGTGACCGGCGCGCCGCCGGGAGGCACCCGGCCGCCGGTCGCGTAGACCGCCGCCTCGGTCGGGCCATAGTAGTTCCAGAGGCCGGCGGGCGCCGCCGGGAGGCCGAGGAGGCGGTCGGCGAGGTCCCGCGGCAGCGCCTCGCCGCCGCTCAGCAGCCGCATCCCTGCCGCATCGCGCCAGCCGGCCTCGAGCAGCAGCCGCCAGGTGGCGGGCGTCGCCTGCAGGAAGCTGGGGCGGAGCTCGGCGAGGAGCGCTGCCAGGGCGCCGCCGTCGGCGGCCGCCGCGGCGGGCGCGATCTCGACGCGCGCGCCCGCCGCCAGCGCCGCGAGCAGCTCGAAGCTGGCGATGTCGAACGACAGGGTGCTGACCGCGAGCACCACGTCCCCCGGCCCCGGTCCGGGCTCGTCGCGCATCGCGGCGAGCAGGTTGACCAGCGCGCCGTGGCTGACGCACACGCCCTTGGGGCGGCCGGTCGAGCCGGAGGTGAAGAGGACGTAGGCGAGGCTCTCCGGCTCGGCCCACGGCAGCGCCGCGTCCTCCGCGCGGCCGGCGGCGCCCGGCGCGGCGTCGCCGCCGAACGGCAGCACCGCGCAGCCCGCGGGCGCGACGGCGGCCAGGGGTGCGAGGCGCCGCCCGAGCAGCAGCGCGCGGGCGCCGCCGTCCTCGAGCATGGCGCGCAGGCGCTGGTGCGGCAGGGCGGGGTCGAGCGGCAGGTAGGCGCCGCCGGCGCGCAGGATGCCGGCGAGGCCCACGAGCATGTCGAGCCCGCGCTCGGCGGCCAGGCCGACGACCGTCTCGGCTCCTACCCCGAGCCGCTGCAGCCGCCAGGCCAGGGCGCGGGCCCGCGCCGCGAGCTCGCCGTGGGTCAGCCGGCGGTCGCCGGCGCCGGCCGCCGTGGCGTCGGGAGCGCGCTCGGCCGCGAGCGCCAGCAGCCGGTCGACGCCGCGCGCCGGTGCCGCCTCCGGGGCCGGCCCCGCCGCGCCCGCGAGCGCTTGCGCACGCTCGGCGGAGGAGAGCAACGAGACCTCCCAGGGGACGGCCTCGGGATCGCCGGCGAGCTCTCCGAGCAGGGTGCGGTAGTGCCCGACGAAGCGCGCGACGGTCGGCGGATCGAAGAGGTCCGCCGCGTACTCGGCGAAGCCGGCGAAGCCGTCGGCCCGCGGCTCGAGGTGCAGCGAGAGGTCAAACTTGGCGCTCGGGTTCGGCAGCGGCAGCAGGCGCATCTCGAGCCCGGGCAGCGCCAGCTTCGGGGCGGGCGCGTTGTCGAGGGCGAACATGACCTGGAAGAGAGGCGAGTGCGCCAGGCTGCGGCGCGGTGCCAGCTCCTCGACGACGCGCTCGAACGGCACCTCCTGGTGCGCGCAGGCGTCGAGCACCTGGTCGCGCACCGCGGCGAGGTGCTCGCAGAAGGTCGCCGGCCGCTCGCGGCCGGCGCGGAAGACCAGGGTGTTGACGAAGAAGCCGATCAGGCCCTCGGTCTCGGGCAGCGTGCGGTTGGCGACCGGCGAGCCGACCAGCACCTCCTCCTGGCCGCTCGCCCGCAGCAGCAGCACCTCGAAGGCCGCGAGGGTCACCATGAAGAGGGTGGCGCCGCCGCGCCGGGCGAGCGCCGCGAGCGCCGCCACGAGGTCGCCCGGCAGCTCGCAGGGCAGCTGGCCGCCGCGCAGGCTCGCGACCGGCGGCCGGGGGCGGTCGGTCGCGAGCTCGACGAGCGCGGGAGCGCCCGCCAGCGCGCGGCGCCAGAACTCGATCTGGCGCTCGAGCCGTCCGCCGGCCGCGACCTCGCGCTGCCAGAGCGCGAAGTCGGCGTACTGCACCGGCAGCGGCGCGAGCGGCCGCGCGCGACCGCCGGCGGCGCCGGCATAGAGCGCCAGCAGCTCGCGGGTAAAGATGCCGAGCGACCAGCCGTCCGAGACGATGTGGTGCATGACGCAGAGCAGCAGGTGGCGCTCGGGGGCGAGCTCGAGGAGGCGCGTGCGCAGCAGCGGCCCGGCGGCGAGGTCGAAGGGCCGGTCCCCCTCGGCCGCGGCGAGCCGCCGGCGCTCGGCCTCGCGGCGCGCCGGCGCCAGGGCACGGAGGTCGACGTGCGGCAGGGCGGTCGAGGCCGCGGCGTCGATGACCTGAACCGCCACGCCGTCCGCGGCCACGAAGCGGGTGCGCAGCGACTCGTGGCGCGCGGCGAGCGCGGCGATGGCGCGGCGGAGGGCCGGAGCCGCGAGCGGTCCGGCGATGTCGACCGCGGCGGCGAGGTTGTAGGCGGCGCTGCCCGGCGCCAGCTGGTCGAGGAACCAGAGCCGCTGCTGGGCGAAGGACAGCGGCGGCGGCGGGGTGCGCGGCCGGGGCCCGAGCGGCGGCGGCGGCGCCTCGCCGGCGCGCCAGCCGGCGAGCCGCCGCGCCAGCCCGGCGACGGTGGGCGCCTCGAACAGCTCGCGCACCGGCAGCTCGACGCCGAAGGCCTGGCGGACGCGCGAGACCACCTGGGTGGCGAGGAGCGAGTGGCCGCCGAGCTCGATGAAGCTCGCGTCGCGCGGCAGCGGCCGCAGGCCCAGGACCTCGGACCAGATCTCCTGCAGCAGCTCCTCGGCGGCATCGCCCGCCGCGGCGCCGGCGGCGGCCGCCGCCTCCGCGGCCAGGGGCAGCGCGGCCAGGGCGCGGCGGTCGAGCTTGCCGCTCGGCAGGCGCGGCAGCTCGTCGCGCACCACCAGGCGGGCGGGGACGAGGTAGTCGGGCAGGCGCGCCGCGAGCGCCGCCCGCAGCTCGCCGGCCGTGGCCGGGGCGGCGAGGACGGCGTAGCCGACGAGCAGCGGCGCGCCGCCGGGGCCGGCGCGGGTCACGACCGCCGCGGCGCGCACGCCGGGCAGCGCCGCGAGCGCCATCTCCGCCTCCCGGGGCTCGACGCGGAAGCCGCGGATCTTCACCTGCTCGTCGAGGCGGCCGCGGAAGATCAGGGCGCCGTCGGCACGGCGGCGCGCCCGGTCGCCGGTGCGGTAGAGGCGCTCGCCCGGGACGGCGGCGAACGGGTGGGGCAGGAAGCGGCGCGCCGTCTCGCCGGCCTGCCCGAGATAGCCGCGCACCACGCCGGGACCGCCGAGATAGAGCTCGCCGGCCATGCCCGGCGGCACCGGCTGCAGCGCCTCGTCGAGGAGGTAGATCTCGGCGCCCGGCACCGGGCATCCCAGCGGCACGTCCGCCGCGCCGCCGGCGCCGCCGGCGGGGAGCTCCAGGGCGGCGGCCACCACCGTCGCCTCGGTGGGCCCGTAGCTGTTGAACAGGCGCGGGCGGCCGCGATGCCGGCGCTGCCAGGCCTCGACGCGGTCGGGCAGCGGCGCCTCGCCGCCGATCACCACGCGCCGCACCGCGGGCGGCACGGCCAGCGGCTCGGCGGCCATCTCGTGCCACAGCGCGGTCGGCGGGTGCAGGCTGGTGAGCTGGTGGCGCTCGGCGAGGCGGTAGAGCGCGGCGACCGAGGCCGCGGCGGCGGCGTCGCGCAGCACCAGGCGCGCCCCGTGGGCGAGGGTGCAGAAGATCTCCTCGACGCTGGTGTCGAAGCCCAGCGCCGCGAGCTGCAGCACCACCTCGTCCGCGCCGAAGCCGTAGACGCCGGGGCCGGTCCCGGCATACCAGGCGAGCGCCGCGTGCGAGACGGCGACCCCCTTGGGCGCGCCGGTCGAGCCGGAGGTGAAGACGACGTAGGCGGCGGCCGCGGGCAGGGGCGGCGGCAGGGCGCCGGGGTGAGGATCGGCCGCGGCGGCGAGCCGCGCCGCCGCCTCGCGGTCCAGGCGGAGGGTGAGGCCGGCCGCCCGGGCGAGCTCCTCGCGGCGGGCGGCGGGCAGGTCGGGATCGAGCGGCACGTAGGCGGCGCCGGCCTCGAGCACCGCCAGCATGGCGACGACGAGCAGGGTGCTCCGCGGCAGCTCGATGCCGACGCGCGCCTCGGCGCCGGCGCCCGCCCTGCGCAGCGCGCCGGCGAGGCGGCCGGCGGCGGCGGCGAGCTCGCCGTAGGTGAGCGACTCGCCGGTCGCGGCGTCGACCACGGCGATGCGGTCCGGCCGCCGCGCCGCCTGGGCGGCGACTAGGGCCGGCAGCAGCGGGCCGGCGGCCGGCCGCGGCGCCGCGGCGCCGCTCCATTCGTGGAGCGCCTGGTGGCGCTCGGCGGCCGTGGCGAGCGGCAGCTCGGCGATCAGCCGCTCCGGGGCGGCCACCGCCGCGGCGAGGAGCGCCTGCAGCTGCGCCGCCAGCCGCTCGACCGTGGCGGCGTCGAAGCGGTCGCGGCGGTACTCCCACTCCCAGCGCGGGGCGCCGGCGGCCTCGCCCGCCGCGAGCGTCAGCGCGAAGGCGGCGCTCGCGCGCGGCAGCTCGGTCAGCGCCAGCTCGAGCCCCGGCAGGCGCAGCGCGAGCGGCGCGTTCTGCAGCGCGAGCATGACCTGGAAGAGCGGCGTGCGCTCCCGCGCGCGCTCCGGCCGCAGCGCCGCGACCAGCTGCTCGAACGGCAGGTCCTGGTGCTCGTAGGCGTCGAGGGTGGCGGCGCGGACCCGCGCCAGCAGCTCGCCGAAGGAAGGGCTGCCGGCGAGGTCGAGGCGCAGCGCGAGGGTGTTGACGAAGCAGCCGATCAGGCCTTCGAGCTCGTGGCGGCCGCGGTTGGCGACCGGCGAGCCCACCACCAGGTCCTGCTGGCCGGAGACGCGGCCGAGCAGGGCGCCGAAGGCGGCGAGCAGGCCCATGAACGGCGTCGCGCCGGCGCTCCGGCAGAGCCGCGCCAGCGCGGCGTCGAGGCGGGGGTCCGGCCGGCTCTCGCGATAGCCGGCGGGCGCCTCGCCGCCGGGCGCGGCGGCGGGGCGGTCGGCCGGCAGGTCGATCTCCTCGGGGGCGCCGGCGAGGCAGGCGCGCCAGTGGGCGAGCAGGCGCTCGCGCCGCTCGCCGGCCAGCTCGCTGCGCTGCCAGAACGCGTGGTCGGCCGGCTGCAGCGGCAGCGGCGGCAGGGGATCGGGGCGGCCTTCGGCGAAGGCGCCGTAGAGCGTCGCGAGCTCGCGGGCGAAGACCCCGATCGACCAGCCGTCGGCGACGATGTGGTGGAAGACACAGATCAGGACGTGGCGCTCGGGGGCGCAGGCGACGAGCCAGGTGCGCAGCAGCGGTCCGCTGGCGAGCGCGAAGGGGCGCCGCGCGGCGCCGGCGGCCAGGCGGCGCCACTCGGCGTCGCGGCGGCCGGCGGGGAGCGCCGCGAGGGCGATGCAAGGCAGCGCGACCGGGCGCGGCGGATCGATGCGCTGCGCCGGCACGCCGGCCTCGGCGGTGAAGCGGGTGCGGAGCGCCTCGTGGCGCCCGACGATGGCCCCGAGGGCGCGGCCGAGCGCTTCCACCGCCAGCGGACCGGAGAGCTCGACCGCCGCGGGCATGTGGTAGGCGGCGGCGCCCGGGGCGAGCTGTTCGGCGAGCCAGAGGCGCTCCTGGGCGAAGGAGAGCGGCGCGGTGCCGGCGGCGGCGGCCGGGCGGCGCGGGATGAGCGCCGCCGCGGCCTCGCCGCGGCGCAGCCGCTCGAGCAGCTGGCGCTTGGCCGGCGAGAGCACGGCCGCCGCGAGGTCGCCGGCGGCGGTCACGACGCCAGGGTCTCCGCGAGCGCCGCTTCGGGTTCGGCCAGAAGTGCCGCGGCCTCGCTCTCGGAGAGCCGTTCCACGCGCTCGAGCAGCGCCGCGTCCACCGCCGCCGCCAGGCTCTCGACCGTGGGCTCCTCGAACAGCCGGCGCAGCGGCAGGCGGATGCCGAAGTCCTCTTGGAGGCGCGACACCACCTGGGTGGCGAGCAGCGAGTGGCCGCCGAGCTCGAAGAAATTGTCGTGCGCGCCGACGCGCTCGAAGGCCAGGAGCTCGGACCACACCGCTGCGATCCGCCGCTCGACCGCGGTGCGCGGCGCCACGAACTCGGCGGCGACGTCGGCGCGGCCCGGCGCGGGCGGCGGCAGGCTCTCCTGGTCGAGCTTGCCGTTGGCGTTGAGCGGCAGGCGCGGCAGCCAGACCACGTGCGCGGGCAGCATGAACTCGGGCAGGCGCGCCTTGAGCAGGGAGCGCAGCTCGGTCAAGCCCGGCTCCTCGGCGCCGGCCGCCACCAGGTAGGCGACCAGCCGCGGGCCGCCGGCGCCCGCCCGTGCCAGTACCGCGGCGTCGCGCACCCGCGGGTCGCGGCGCAGCGCCGACTCCACCTCGCCGAGCTCGACGCGATAGCCGCGGATCTTGACCTGGGCATCGATCCTCCCCAGGTAGACCACGTCGCCGGCGGCGAGGCGGCGCGCCAGGTCGCCGGTGCGGTAGAGGCGCGCGCCGGGCTCGCCGCCGAAGGGATCGGGCACCAGCTTGGCGGCGGTGGCGGCGGGGTCGCGCAGGTAGCCGCGCGGCAGGCAGGCGCCGCCGGCGCAGACCTCCCCGGCGACCCCGAGCGGCACCAGCTCGAGCTCGCCGTCGACGAGGTGGATGCGGGCGTTGGCGACCGGGCGGCCGACCGGCGGCAGGTCCGGCCAGCCGGCGACCGGGCCGCGCAGGCTGAAGGCGGTGATGACGTGGGTCTCGGAGGCACCGTACTGGTTGTGCAGCGAGCACCCGGGCAGGCGCGAGAACAGCCGCTCGACCGAGGGGCTGATCTGCAGCTGCTCGCCGGCGGTGATGACCTCGGCGAGGTGGGCCGGCGCCGCGGCGTCGCGGCCGTAGACCTCGGCGAGGTTCTTGAGCGCCGCGAACGGCAGGTGCAGGCGCTCGATGCGCTCGGCGTCCACGAACTCCGCCAGGGCCGAGAGGTCGCGCCGCAGCGCCTCGCGCACCAGCACCAGGGTGCCGCCCGAGCAGAGGGCGCTGAAGATCTCCTGGAAGCTGACGCAGAAGCCGAAGGTGGCGAACTGCGCGGTGCGGGCGCGGCGGGCGAGCGCGGAGTGGCGCAGCTGCCAGGCGAGGAGGTTGGCGAAGGCGCGGTGGGTGACCAGGATGCCCTTGGGCTGGCCGGTCGAGCCGGAGGTGTAGATGGCGTAGATCGGGTTGTCAAGCGCCGCGGCGGCGGGAGGGTTGCCGGGGTCCGCCGGGTCGAGCGGCGCCAGGTCGTCGAGCAGCAGCTGCGGCGCGCCGAGCCCGGCCAGGCCGCCGGCGAGGCTCTCCTGGGTGAGCAGCAGGGCCAGGCGGGCGTCGCGCACGATGGCGGCCAGCCGCTCGTGCGGGTAGGCGGGATCGAGCGCCACGCCGGCGCCGCCGGCCTTCAAGGTGGCGAGCAGCCCGGCCACCATGAGCCAGGAGCGGTCGATGGCGGTGCCGACCAGTGCCTCGGGTCCGATCCCCATGCCGCGCAGGCGGTGCGCCAGGCGGTTGGCGGCGGCATTGAGCTGGCGGTAGGTCAGCCGCAGCCCGCCGTCGACCAACGCCACCAGCTCGGGCGTCGCCTCGACCTGCGCCTCGAACCATTGGTGGACGCAGGCGAGCGGGCGGTCCGCGGTGGCAGTGTCGTTCCAGTCGGCGGCGAGCTGCTGGCGCTCCGCGGCCGAGAGCAGCGGCACGGTGACGAGCGGCCGCTCCGGCTCGGCCACGACGCCCGCGAGCAGCGCCGCGAGATGGCCGAAGAGGCGGCGGGCGGTTGCCGGGTCGAAGAGGTCGGTCGAGTGCTCGAGCGTGCCGGCGAGGCCGCCGGCGTCGTCCCAGAGGAAGAGGGTGAGATCGAACTTCGCGATGCCGGCGTCGAGCGGCAGCGGAGTGAGCGCCAGCTCGCCCAGCGCGAGCGGCGGCAGCGGCGCGTTCTGCAGCACGAGCATCGCCTGGAAGAGCGGGTTGTGGCTGAGGTTGCGCTCGGGCGAGAGCTCCTCGACCAGGCGCTCGAACGGCAGGTTCTGGTGGGCGTAGGCGGCCAGGGCGGCGGCGCGCACCCGCCCGAGGAGGGCGGCGAAGCCGGGACGGCCGGCGAGCTCGGCGCGCAGCACCAGGGTGTTGGCGAAGAAGCCGACGAGCGGCTCGAGCTCGCGCTGGAAACGGTTGGCGATCGGCGTGCCGACGCCGAAGTCGCGCTGGCCGGAGTAGCGCCCGAGCAGCGCCTGGAAGGCGGCGAGCAGCGCCATGAACGGCGTCGCGCCCGAACGGCGCGCGAGAGCGCGCAGGTCGCCGGCCAGCGCGGCGCCGAGGCGGACCGGCCGGCTGGCGCCGCGGTAGCTCTCGACCGCGGGCCGCGGCCGGTCGAACGGCAGCTCGAGGTTGGGCAGGCCGGCGAGGCGCTCGCGCCAGTAGACGAGATCGGCGGCGAGCGGCAGGTGCCGGCGCTGCCAGGCGGCGAAGTCGGCGTACTGCAGCGGCAGTGGCGGCAGCGGCGGCGGCTCGGCGCCCGGCCCGCCGCTCGCGGCGCGGTAGCCGTGCGCGAGCTCGGCGAGCAGCGCGCCCAGCGACCAGCCGTCGCCGACGATGTGATGGAGGACGAGGGCGATGGTGTGCTCGCCGGGCGCGGTGGTCAGGACCGCCGCGCGGAGCAGCGGGCCGTGCTCGAGGTCGAAGGGGCGGCGGACCAGCGCGGCGAGGCGCCGGTCGTGCGCGGCGGCCGGGTCGGCGAGGGCGCGCAGGTCGAGGTGCGGCAGCTCGACCGGGGCGGCGGGCGCGATCCGCTGCACGGCGCGGCCGCCGCGGTCGGCGAAGGTGGTGCGCAGGATCTCGTGGCGCGCGACGATGCGCCCGAGGGCGGCGGCGAGCGCCGGCAGGTCGAGCTCGCCGCGCAGGCGCACGGCGTACGGCAGGTTGTAGACGGCGCTGCCCGGCTCGAGCCGGTCGAGGAACCAGAGCCGCTGCTGCGGGAACGAGAGCGGCGGCTCGCCGGCGCGCGGGCCCGGGGCGACCGGCGGCAGCGGCGCGGCGCCGGCGGCAGCGGCCAGCGCCGCGGCCAGCGCCGCCGGCGTCGGGTGGCGGAAGATCTCGGCCAGCGGCAGCTCGCGGTCGAGGGCGGCGCGCAGCCGCGCGGCGACCCGCGCCGCGAGCAGCGAGTGGCCGCCCAGGGCGAAGAAATCGTCGCCCGCCGAGACCCGCTCGCGCCCCAGGACCTCGGCGAAGATCCCGGCCACCAGCTCGGTGAGCGGATCGCCGGCGAGCCCCGGCGCGGCGGCGTCGTCCGCGGGGAGCGGCGCGGGCAGGGCCCGGCGATCGATCTTGCCGCTGGGCGTGCGCGGCAGGCGCGGCAGGACGACGAAGGCCCGCGGCACCATGTAGTCGGGCAGGCGCTCGGCGAGGAGCCGGCGCAGCTCGGCGGGCGACGGCGGCTGGCCGGGGCCGGCGCCGAGGTAGGCCACGAGCACCGCGTCCCCGTCGCCGCGCCCGGCGGGCCGCCAGGCGGTCACCAGCGCCTCGCGCACGCACTGGTGGCGGCAGAGCGCCGCCTCGACCTCTCCCGGCTCGAGGCGATGGCCGCGGAGCTTGAGCTGGTGGTCGGCGCGCCCGAGGAACTCGAGCTCGCCGCCTTGGCGGCGGCGGGCGAGGTCGCCGGTGCGGTAGAGGCGCGCCCCGGGGACCGCGCTCCAGGGGTCGGGCACGAACCGCTCGGCGGTCCGCTCCGGGAGCCCGAGATAGCCGCGCGCCACCCCGGCGCCGCCGATCCACAGCTCGCCGCGGGCGCCGGCGGGCACCAGCTGGCCGGCGGCGTCCGCGAGATAGAGGGCAGTGCCGTGGATCGGCGCCCCGAGCGCGACCGGGACGCCGCCGGCGACCGGCGCGAGCGCCGACCAGACGGTGGTCTCGGTGGGACCGTAGAGGTTCCAGGCCGCCGCGGAGCGGGCGGCCAGGGCGGCCGCAAGGTCCGGCGGCAGCGCCTCGCCGCCGCACAGCACGGTCAAGGGCGGCTTGCCGTCCCAGCCCGCCTCGAGCAGCAGGCGCCAGGTGGCGGGAGTGGCCTGCAGCATCGTCGCGCCGCTCGCCGCGATCAGGGCGAGCAGGCGGTCGGGGTCCGCGGCGGCGGCGCGGTCGGCGACCACCACGCGCCCCCCCGCGACCAGCGGCAGGAACAGCTCGAGGCCGGCGATGTCGAAGGCCACGGTGGTGACCGCGAGCAGCACGTCGCCCGGGCCGCAGCCGGGGCGCTCGCGCATCGACAGCAGGAAGGCCGCGAAGGCGCCGTGGCTCACCTGCACCCCCTTGGGGCGCCCGGTCGAGCCGGAGGTGTAGAGCACGTAGGCAAGCTGGTCGGGACCGGCCCAGGGCGCGGCGGCGGGCCGGCCGCCGGGAACGCCGGCCGGCTCGGTCAGGAGCCGGCCGCCGTCGAGCAGCAGCAGCGACGCCCCCTGAGCCTGGCGCGCCGCCGCCAGCAGCGCCGCCGGCCGCGGGTGGGCGGCGAGCACGGCGATGCCGGCGTCGGCGAGGATCGCCGCCTGGCGGGCCACCGGCTGGTCGGGGTCGACCGGCACGTAGGCGCCGCCGGCGTGGAGCACCGCGAGCAGGACCGCGACGAGATCGGCGCCGCGCTCGAGGGCGACGCCGACCCGCACCTCCGGACCCACCCCGAGCGCGCAGAGGGCGGCGGCCACCTCGGCGGCCCGCGCCTCGAGCTGGCGGTAGCTCAGGGCGCCGTGCCCCGGGTCGACCACGGCGATGGCGTCGGGACGTGCCGCCGCCTGCGCCGCCACTAGGTCCGGCACGCGGGTGCCGGAGGCGGCGGCGGCGGGGCCGGTCCCCTGGGCCAGCAGCGCGGCCTCCTCGGCGGCGGCGAGCAGCGGCAGCTCGGCGGCGAGCGTGGCGGGAGCCGCCGCGGCGGCGGCGAGGAGGCGGCGGAAATGCCCTGCCAGGCGCTCGACGGTCGCGGCGTCGAAGAGGTCGCGGTTGTACTCGAGGCCGATGCCCAGGCCGTCGCCGAGCTCCGCGACGTTGCAGATCAGGTCGAGGGGGACGCGCCGCACCTCGAGGGCGAGACCGGTGAGCGCCAGGGCGCCCGCGGCCAGGGGCCTGCCGCTGAAGCCCGCGGCCAGCGCGCTCAGGCCCTCGCCGCCGCGGCGGGTGCGGTGCCAGGAGACGAGGACCTGGAAGACCGGCGAGCGGCCCGGGTCGCGCGCCGGCTCGAGGCGCTGCGCGAGGAGCGAGAAGGGGTACTCCTGGGCGCCGAGCGCGGCCGCCACCGTCTTGCCCGCGGCCGCCGCCACGGCGGCGAATGCCGGCGCGCCGGCGAAGCTGGCGCGGAGAGGGACCGGGTTGACGAAGCAGCCCACCACCTCGCGCAACCCGGCGGCGCCGCGGCCGGCGGTCGGGGTGCCGACCAGGATCTCCTGCTGGCCGCTGTAGCGGTGGAGGAGGGTCTGGAAGGCGGCGAGCAGCAGCGCGAAGGGCGTGACCTCGCCGGCGCGCGCCGCGGCGCGCAGCGCCGCCGCCTCCGGCGGCGGCAGGACCAGGCGGTGGATGGCGCCGCGATAGGTCTGCAGCGCCGGCCGCGGGTGGTCGAGCGGCAGCTCGAGCACCGGCAGCTCGCCGGCCAGGCGCTCGCGCCAGGCCTCCCACAGCCGGGCGCCGCGCGGGCCGTCGAGCAGCGCCGCCTGGCGCCGCACGTGGTCGCCGTAGCTCGCGGCGGGCGCGGGCGGCGGCGGCGGCGCGGCGCCGGTCTCCGCGGCGTAGAGAGCGCCCAGGTCCGCGACCAGGATGGCGAGCGACCAGAGGTCGGCGACCAGGTGGTGCACCGCGAGCAGCAGCACCTGCTCGCGGGACGAGCGGCGGAAGACGGTGACGCGCAGCGCCCCGGAGCCGGCGAGATCGAACGGCCGGTAGGCCGCGGCGGCGAGGCGGCGCTGCAGCTCGACCTCGCTCAGCCCGGTGGCGTCGGCGACGGTGAGCTCGGGCTCGGCCGCCGCGGCGATCGACTGGCACGGCTCGCCATCGACCTCGTGGAAGGTCGCCCGCAGCGCGGCGTGGCGCGCCAGCAGCCGCCGCAGCGCGCGGCGCAGGGCGGCGACGTCGAGGTCGCCGCGCAGGCTGGCGGCGCCGGCCAGGTGGTAGGCGCAGGCGTTGCCGGCGAGCTGCTCGACGAACCACATGGCGCGCTGGCCGTGGGAGAGTGGCCAGACCTCCGCCGCGGCGTCCTTGGGCGCGGCGTCCAGCAAGGCGGCCTCGTCCGCCGGCGCCAAATGCAGCGCCGCCGAGTCCGGCGGCGCCGGGACCGGCAGCGTTGCCGGCGGCGCTGCCGGCTCCGGCGGCGTTGCCGGGTCCGGCACGAGGCTGGCGGCGCCGGCCGCGAGCGCCCCGCTCAGGCGGTCGGCCAGATCGCCCAGGCGGATGCCGCCGAGCAGCTCGTCCAGCGGCACCTCGATGCCCATGGCGTCCTCGAGGCGCGTTGCCAGCTCGACGGCGCCGAGCGAGTCGAGGCCGAGGCCGGTCAGGCTGCGGTCGGGCGCCGGCGCGCCCGGCGCGAGCAGGCCGAGGTCGGCGAGGTGGACGGCGAGATGGTCGAGGACGCCTTGCGGCCGCCGCTCCGGCGGCAGCGCGAGCAGGGCGTCGCGGACGCGCGCCGGCGCCTCGCCCGGGGCCGGCGCCGCCGGGTGCGCCCCGGGCTCGAGATAGGCGGCGGCGCTGCCGTCGAACACCACCTGCCCGCTCTCGAGCTGCACGATGCGGTCGGCCAGCGGGTAGTAGCGATCGTCGTGGGTGATGGCGAGCACTGTCTTGCCGCGGCGCTTGAGCGCGGGCAGCAGGTCCTGGTAGAAGAGGCGCTTGAACTGCGGGTCCTGGTCGGCCGCCCATTCGTCGAAGACGAAGATCGGGCGGTCCTCGAGGAAGGCGGTGAGCAGCGCCAGCCGCTTGCGCTGGCCCGCGGACAGCTCGAGGGTGCTGAGCACGCCGTCGCGCACCTCGACCTTGCCCGCGAGCTGCAGGCGGCGCAGGTGCTCGCCGGCGGCCGCGTCGAGCCCCGGCGCGCGCAGGCCGTAGAGCTCCTCGAAAAGATGGAAGTCGGCGAACACCGCCGAGAACGACTGGCGGTAGGCGTCGCGGCCGCGCTCGTCGACCGCCAGGCCGTCGAGGCGGATCTCGCCGCCGGTCGGCGCGTAGAGGCCGAGCACGAGCTTCGCGACCGTGGTCTTGCCGCTGCCGTTGCCGCCCACCAGGAAGACGGTCTCGCCGGCGTCGAGGGCGAACGACAGCGGGCCGACGCTGAAGCCGTCCTCGCTCCGCGGGCCCTGGTAGCTGTAGGCGACCCGGTCGAGCTCGAGGCGCCGCCAGCCGGCGGCGGGCGCCGCCGGCGGGGCCGTCGCCGTCGCCGCGGCTGCGGGCTCCCCGGCCGCGAGGCCCAGGGCCGCGGCCGCGGGCTCCTCGACCGCCGGCTCCTCGACCGCCGGCTCCTCGACCGCAGGTTCCTCGGACGCGAGGCCAAGGGATTCGATCGCCGCGACCGCGGCGGCGGCGCGGTTGAACATCGGCAGCAGGCCGAGGATGGTCTCGAGCGGCGCCGCCAGGTAGAGCACGGTCAGCGTGTAGCCGGTCAGGGTCTCGCGGGTGACGGCGTGGAAGCGGGGAAGCAGGATGACCAGGCACCCGGTGGCGACGAAGAAGAGGCTCTGGCCCCAGCTGTGCGCGGCGGCGGCGATGGCGTTGCCGCGGAGGTTGCTGTCGCGCAGCTCGGCGCCGACGCGGTCGAGGCCGTCGCGGAGGAAGGCTTCGCGGCGCGCGCGATGGAGCTTGAGCTCCTTGGCGCCGGCGGTGATGCCGGTGAGCTTGGCGACCACGCCGTCCCAGGCGGCGCGGCTGCGGTGCACGTAGCGCATCGCGAGCTGCAGCGGCAGCCGGTAGGTGAGGATGCCGAACACCAGGAAGCCCATGAACACCGCGAGCGCGAGCGGCGAGAGCCAGGCCAGGTAGACGATGGCGCCGCCGACGATCGCCAGGTTCATGCACAGGGTGGGGAAGACCGAGAGCGCCTCGCTCACCGCCCGCACGTCCTCGGTGAGGGTGGCGAGCAGGCGGTGCGGCCCGAGGATCTCGAGCTGGCGCAGGGGCGCGCCGAGGATCTCGGCGCTCAGCCGGCGGCGGGCCGCGAACACCCCGTCCTCGGTCAGCTTGACCAGCAGCATCGTCGAGAGGTAGCGACCGAGCGGCACCAGCGGCAGCAGCAGCGCGAAGATCCAGATCGCACGCGGCGGCGCCGGCAGCGCGCCGGCCAGCATGGTGTTGAGCGCCGCCACCAGGCCGGTGTTGGCGAGGCCGGCGACGGTGCCGACGGCGACCACGGCGGCGAGGATCCAGGTGCGGCCGCGGGCCTGATGGAAGCGGAACGGGAACAGCAACACCTTCAGCACGGGTCGGCGCCTCCACAGCTCGTCCTACTGTGAGTGGGATCGCGGCCGGCCCGCCGGTGTTGGCGGTTGGAAGGCTAGAGGCGATACCTCTGGGTACTTCTTGCAGTGCTCGCCGCTCGGCATTGCGGGACAGTTCGCACCGTCACCGAACAATCGATCATCGAGCTCTGCCGACGATCGGGCACTGCAAGCAAGAATTCAAGCTGGACGGGCTTGAAAATGTGATCGCAAGCCACGCCAGCGAACGATCAATACGGCGACACGACATTCGCTTCGCGAAGATCGCCGATCCGTGATCGCTGCCTTGTCACTTCACTGCACACCGTATACGCAGGACCTCGAGCCGGCGCTTCGCGTCTTCGAGAAAGCGGAAGGCGGTGGCGAGCTCGCCGCCGAGCTTCTGGCCGAAGCGGCGCGACTGCTCGGCGAGGGCCGCGAACGCCTGCTCGCCGGCGATGCCGGCGGCCGGGGTGGCCGCGCCGGCGGCGCTCCGGGGGGCGGCCGGCGGCGCGATCGCCGCCGCCGCGCGGGTCATCGCGGCGATCTCGGGGCGGAGGCAGCGGGCGAGGTCGGTGGACAGTGCGTCGATCCGCCGCGCCAGCGCGTCGATCGCCGCTGGCGCGGGGTGCGGCGTGGCGCCGAGCGCGGCGAAGTCGGCCTCGACCGCGGCGAGCGCCGCCCCCTGGGCCGGCGTCAGCCGGCAGGGCGAGGCGGGGAGCGGTGCCGTCGCGCCGCGGACCTCCGCTCGGGGGGCTGGGATGGCCAGCAGGAATGCCGCCAGGAGAATCGTCGAGAGTGCTCGCAAAGCTGCTGCTCCTTCCTTGCCTTCGCTTTTGCGTCTAGGCAAATCCGGCTGCTGAATACGAAAATGACGATACCATGATTTCAAAACCATCGCAATAGGAAAGTTGCGATAGTCAGAAAGCAATGCTACGATGGAGGTGAAGCAGCCGGATTCGCGGATTCGAGGAGTGAGGCTGCAGACCGCGCCGCGAGCGCGCCGCCGGGTGGCGGGCCGCAGACCGCCCGCTGCGGGTCGAGACGAGGAGGCACCGACATGGTCGTAGAGGTGATGGGCGGTCGACCGGCTCCCAAGGCGCCGGGATCCGGCAAGCGGCGAGAGGTCTCGAGCGAGGCGATGGTCGAGACGCGGCCGCTGTTCGCGAGCGGTGACCTGCCGCTGCTGGTCGAGGCGCAAATCGCCGGCCTGGACCTGCCGGCGTGGGCGGCGGGCCGGCGCGAAGTCCTGGAGGAGCAGCTGCTGCGCCATGGCGGGCTGCTCTTCCGCGGCTTCGCCGTCGGCCAGCCGGACGAGCTCGAGCGTTTCATCCATGCCCTCGCCGGCGAGGCGCTCGAGTACCGCGAGCGCTCGTCGCCGCGCAGCGCCGTCGAGGGGCGGATCTACACCTCGACGGACTATCCGCCTCACCTGCCGATCTTCCTGCACAACGAGAACTCGTACCAGAACAGCTGGCCGCTCAGGATCTTCTTCCTCTGCCACACCCCGCCCGGGGCCGGGGGCGAGACCCCGATCGCCGACGGCAGGCGCGTCTTCGCCGCCATGGACCCGGCGGTGCGCGAGCGCTTCGTGGCGCGGGGCTGGATGGTCGTCCGTAACTTCGGCGACGGCTTCGGCCTCGACTGGCGGACGGTCTTCCAGACCGGCGACCAGGCCGCGGTCGAAGAGCACTGCCGGCAGAGTGGCATCGAGCTCGAGTGGAAGCCCGGGGGCCGCCTGCGGACGCGCGCGGTGCGGCCGGCGGTGGCGCGGCATCCGCGGACCGGCGAGCTGCTCTGGTTCAACCACGCCGCCTTCTTCCACGTCTCGACCCTGGCGCCCGAGATCCGCGACGCCCTGCTCGCCGAGTTCCCCGAGGACGAGCTGCCCGCCAACACCTACTACGGCGACGGCGAGCCGATCGAGCCCGAGACGCTCGACCACCTGCGCGAGCTCTACCGGCGCGAGACGGTGAGCTTCCCCTGGCGGCAGGGCGACGTGCTGCTGCTCGACAACATGATGGTCGCGCACGGCCGCGCTCCCTACAGCGGCGCGCGGCGGATCCTGGTCGGGATGGCGGAGCCGATCGCCCGGAGCGACGAGCGGCCGGCGGGCGGCTGAGGGTGGCGGCAGGGGGAGAGGGTCCGCGACGGGTCGCCGGGACCAGGGAGCGGGAGCCCTGGCCCCCGCCCTCGCCGCCTTCGCCGCTTTTCGCCGCCGTCTGCGCCGCCTGCGGCGAGGCTTACCCTGCGGCCGGCCTGCCCGCGGCGTGCCCGGTCTGCGGCGGCTGCTGGCGCCTTGGCGAGGGCTTTGCCTGGCGGCCGCCCGACCCCGCGGCGCTGGGGCTGCGCCGCTGGGCCGGGGCGCTGGGCCTCGATCCCGGGGAGCTGCCGGCGCGCGCCGTCGCCGGCCCGCCGGAGCTTGCCGCGCTCGCCGGCGACTCCGGCGAGGTGTGGATCTGCCAGCAGGGGTCGGTCCCCGCGGGCTCGTACAAGGAACGCGGCGCCGAGGTGATGGCCGCCGCGGCGCGGCGCCGTGGCATCACCGAGATGTTCCTCGACTCCTCGGGCAATGCCGGCATCGCGGTCGCCCGCGCCGCCGCCGCGCGGGGCATCCGCTGCACCGTGCTGGTGCCGGCAACGACGCCCGCGCTCAAGCTCGAGCGCATCCGCGCCGCCGGCGGCGCGGTCGAGGTGGTGCCCGGCGACCGTGACGCCACGCACGTCGCCGCCGAGCGCTGGCGCTCCCGCCTGCCCTACGCCGCGCCGTTCTTCCAGCCCTCGTTCCTGGCCGGCGTCGCCACCCTCGCCTGGGACCTCGCCCGGGAGATCCCCGCGCCGCTGCCCGAGCGCTGGCTGCTGCCGGCCGGCAACGGCCCCCTGCTCCTCGGCGTCGCCCTGGGCCTATCGTGCCTGCGGCGGGCCGGCGTCATCGGCCGCCTGCCGGCGCTCCATGCCGTCCAGCTCGAGGGCTACGCGGCGCTCGCGGCCGGCGGCCCCGGCACGGCGCGTCCCGGCCCCCCGACCGCCGCCGGCATCGCCATCGCCCGGCCGCCGCGGCGCGCCGACATGCTGCGCCGCATCGAGGAGACCGGCGGCGGCGTCATCCGGGTGAGCGAGGAGGAGATCGCGGCGGCGCGGAGCGAGCTCGCCAGCCACGGCTGGACCGCCGACCCGACCGGCGCCGCCGCCTTCGCCGGCTACCGCCGCCTGGAGAAGCCGGGGAGGTGCCTGGTGATCGTGACCTCGCGCGAGGAGAGCTTGGGGTGAGGCGAACGGGGAGGGCGAGGACATGGTGGCGCAGCCGGCCGTCCGCGGCGAGGAGAAGCCCTCGGCACGCTGACCGTGGCGACGCCTCTACGAAGTTGTAGTTAGTTCCATTCGTCTATTCTAGCGAATCAACACACCTTCATAGTGCGATGAGTCTATAGGCTTGCCGTTTCTTGTAGGACGCAGGACAATTCGCCTGTCATAGGGAGCTCACTTCCCGCGTAGGACGAGAGCTGATCTCGGCATCGGCTTCCGGATGACGCGGGGCGCTGCGCGGTCGTTTGTCGTCGGCGGGAATGTCGGGGCTGGGACGTCCGCGGCGCGCGTGTCCATGGGCCGTCACTACCAGAAGGAGGACCCCGTGCCTAGCAGACAGTGCCTTGCGTTCGCCGTAGCCGTGGCAGTCGTCCTGTCTCTCGCTGCCGTCGCCGCTCCGCCGGCGCGGGCGGCAAACATCGCCAGCGACCAGGTCTTCAACGCCATCAACCCCTGCCGTATCGTGGACACGCGGAAGCCCGGCGCCGGCGGCCGGCTGGTGCACGGCGTCTCGCGCACCTTCAACGTCGTCGGCAGCACCCTCAACACGCCGACGCAGGGCGCGTCCTTCTCCGACTGCGGAATCCCGGGCTTCTCGGGCGGGATGCCGCAGGTCTCGGCGGTGGTGTTCAACTTCGTCTCCGTCGGCGCTCTCGGCGATGGCGACCTCGTGGCCTGGCCGAGCGATCACAGCCAGCCCTCCGCCTCCACCATCAACTTCGAAACCAGCGCTGCTGCCGGCCTGAACATCGCCAACGGCATCATCATTCCGGTGCGCCAGGACGCGCAGGGCGGAGACATCACCGTCATCAACGAGGTCTCCGACGCCTTCGTCGTCATCGACGTCTACGGCTACTTCAGCGCCGCGCCGGCGGGTACGAGCGGTCCCTCCGGGCCTTCGGGCCCCTCCGGGCCTTCCGGGCCTTCGGGCCCCTCCGGCCCCTCCGGTCCCTCCGGTCCGTCGGGCCCCTCCGGTCCGATGGGCCCCAGCGGTCCCTCCGGCCCGAGCGGGCCGAGCGGTCCGACCGGCCCGCAGGGGATGACCTGGCAGCAGACCTGGTCGGTCAGCACGAGCTACAACCAGAACGACGGCGTGCAGAATGCGGGCGCGAGCTACATCAGCCTGGTGGGCTCGAACCTGGGCAACACGCCTGGCGATCCGAGCGTGACCGAGGGCGTGCCCGGCAGCACCTGCGGCACGTCGTGCGACTGGTCGCTGGTGGCCGCGCAGGGCGCCTCGGGTCCCTCCGGTCCGTCGGGTCCCTCCGGCCCGAGCGGCCCGAGCGGCCCGAGCGGCCCCATGGGGCCCTCCGGTCCTTCCGGGCCCAGCGGCCCCAGCGGGCCTTCCGGCCCGACCGGCCCCTCGGGAGTCATCGCCTGGCAGGGCACCTGGTCGGGCGCGACGACCTACAACCTGGGCGACGGGGTGCAGTACCAGGGTTCGGGCTACATCAGCCTGATCGCGTCGAACACCGGCAACACGCCGGGCAGCGCCAGCACGACCGAGGGGGTCCGAGGCAGCACCTGCGCCACTGCCTGCGACTGGTCGCTGATCGCCGCGGGCGCCCTGGGCTTCAGTGGCACCACCAACAACGGCGGCAACATCACGTTCACCGACAGCCGGGTGCTGGCCTCCAGCATCGCCGTCTGCAACTACGTCGGGGGCAACGTCACCCGAACCGAGATCATCACGGTCAGCGTCGCTGCCGGCAGCTTCACCTGCCACGGCGACGGCAACGTCGCCGTCTCCTGCGTCCTGGTGCAGCCCTTCTAGCCCGACGCTAGACGGTTGCGCCGTCGCGCCTTCGGCTCACCCTGCCCCCTCCGGTCCCGCGCTCGCGGGGCCGGCGGGGGAGCGGCGGCGGCGCGCTGCCGCGAGCCACGCCGGCGGCGCGGCCAGCGCGAGGACGGCGAGCACGAAGAGCGCCAGCTTGAGCCGGCTCGGGCGGTAGCGGAAGGCGACGCGGTGAGAGCCGCCCGCGACCTCCGCCGCCAGGAAGCCGGGCGTCACCTGCAGCGCCGGCACCCGCCTGCCGTCCACCTCCACCTGCCAGGAGGGGTGGAAGGTCTCCTTCAGCACGACCAGGGCCGGCGCGGCGAGCTCGACCTCCGCCGACCAGTCGTCGCCCTGCCGCCGCAGCTTGCGCACCGCTCCCGCGGGGGCCGCCGGGAGGCTGCTGGCGGGAGGCAGCGGGTCCCAGCGATGGAGGAGGGGGAGGCCGGGGCGCGGGCGCGGCTCCCGCCGCAAAGCGATCGCGCCGTAGATCCGCGCCTCCGGCAGCGCGCTCTTGAGCCAGGCCGAGGAGATCCCATAGACGTCGTCGCGGCGGCCGGAGAAGACGAAGCCGAGGGCGCCGATCGCGAGCCTGCCCGAGGAGGGCCCGGAGTACAGCTGCAGGCGGCCGAAGCGGTCGAGCGGCAGCAGGAAGGGCGGCGGCCGGCGCGCGACGTCCATGACGACGTAGCGGACGTCGAACGCGTCGTAGGCCGCCGGGCGGTTCTCGTCGAACTCCACCATGACGTCCGAGGGGAGCGACATGGCGTGGAACAGGAACGCCACCGCGTCCATCTGCCAGAGGCTCAGCAGGTCGAAGACGCGCACGTCGCCGATCCTGAGCTTGTCGCCCCAACCCGCCGCGAGGCCCGGGTAGATGCGCCCCGGCTGCTCCGCCTCGAGCGCGGCGAGGCGCCGCCGCAGCGCGGCCAGGTCGGCCGCGGCGGCCGCGAGGCGGGCCTCGCTGGCGCCGAGCCAGATGCGGCCCTGGCGGACGAACTCGTAGCGCTCGGCGGCGGCCGGCAGCAGCAGCAGGGCGGCCGTGGCGGGCGCCGCCCAGAGCCTGGCTCGCCGGCGGCCGTCCGGGCGCGATATCCTCCGGCCACGCTGCGCATGGACATCTCTCCTGGCAGGCTCCACCGTCGCCGCCGCCGCCCGCCGCCCGAGCGCCAGGCGTGCCGTGCCCCGCCCGAGCGCCAGCCCGGCGAGCAGGATGCCGAAGAGATGCACGCCGCCGATCAGCCGGTGCAGGGGGACGTCCCGCGAGATGCCCACCAGGTAGAGGGCCGGGCCCCAGGTGGGGCGGCCGCAGTAGAGCGCCACCCAGAGGAGGAAGGCCCAGAAGACGTAGCGCTCGCCGCGCGGCGCGCCGCGCGCGCCGATCGCCGTGCTGCGCCAGGCGAGGACGAGGCCGGCGGCGAGGAGGACGGTGAGGACCGGCAGGCGGTGGAGCTGGAATCCGCGGACGACGGACCAGGCGGGGCCGGCCTGGTGGTCGAAGATCTCGCCGCTCACCAGCTGCGACAGCACCCACCCGTGGCCGAAGGAGTCCCACTTCCAGGCCGGTTCCCAGCGCGAGTGGTTGATGGCCGCCGCGTCGAGCAGCATCGGCACCACGAAGAAGGCGACCATCGCCCCGGCCAGCGCGAGCGCCGGCGCGGCGCGGCGAAGGATCGTGCGCCAGCCCTCCGGGCGCAGCAGCAGGCCGGCCGCCAGCACGAAGCCGAGGACCGCGACGTAGCCGTAGATGGCGTGGGCGAGGAAGGTCGCGGCGAGCAGCGCGGCGGCGCCGAGGGGGCCGGCGCGGCCGCGCAGCGCCGCCCACGAGCGGCCGGCCGCGAGCGGCAGGAGATCCATCGCCCAGAGCTGGGAGTACAGGCCGGTGCCGCGCCAGAGGTAGGAGCCGTAGTCGAGGCCGTAGAGGCCGTTGGTGGCGAGCAGCGGCGACACCGCGGCGGCGCCGAGCGCGGCGGGCTCGTCCATCTCGAGCCAGCGCGCGCCGAGGTAGACGCAGAGCGGGAAGGCGAGCAGCAGGAGCAGCTCGAGCGCCTGGAAGAGGACGACGAAGCCGCTGTCCGAGGCGAGCAGGCCCAGCGCGGCCGTGGCGAGCGGAGAGAGCGGCTGGTAGGCGTGGAGGACCGGGTAGCCGAGCGACCAGTAGGAGAACCAGGGGTCGAGCGCGGTGGCCGGAGCGGTGCGCAGCGCCTCGCGCACGCGCAGGGCCGTGGCGATGTGGAAGGCGTCGTCGTTGAGCGGATGCACCGGCCGCGACAGCTCGGGCAGGAGCAGCCACGCCTGGAACGCGATCGTCGCGCCGAGGACGAGCAGGCGCGCGGCCCGGCCAGGCCGGGGCGCGGCCTTGGCGCTGTGCGGGATCTGAGCCACGGCGCGGGAATCTTACGACACCAGGAGCCGCGTCTCCGGGGCGCGCTGGGCGCGGCGCCTGGCCCTGCGCCCGATGCGGCGCCGCCGGCCGCCGCCCTCTCGCGGCGCCAGCAGCTCGCGCTGCTCGCGGTCCTCGGCACGGGCCTGGCGCTGCGCGTCCCGGCGCTGGTCAACGCGGCAGGGCTCTTGAACTCCGACGAAGCGGTCAACGCCCTGTTCATCCGCCACCTCGTCGCCGGGCGCGAGCTCGCCCTCCATCCCTGGGACGTCACCTACTACGGCATCGTCGAGGGGCTGCTGGCGCTCCCCTTCGCCGCCGTCCTGGGGTTCACGCCGCTGGCTTTCAAGCTCGCGGCGGTCGTCGGGTTCCTGGCTCTCCAGCTCGGCGTCTTCCGGCTCGGCAGGCAGCTGTACGGCACCAACGAAGGAATCGCCGCCGCGCTGCTGCTGGCGGCCTTCTCGCCGCAGCTCGTGAGCTGGAGCACGCTCGCCGTGGGCGGCATCGTGCTGACGGTCGCCTGGGGCACGTGGACGCTGTGCCGCCTGCACACGCTGGGGCGGGAGCCGTCGCCGTGGCGCGTGGCGTCCCTGGGCCTCATGGTCGGCTTCGGCCTCTACATCCACGAGCTCTACGTCGTCTACGTCGCCGCTCTCGTCGCCTGGGCGGCGGCGTCCTTCTGGGGTGCGCGCGGCCGCTGGTCGGCGCGCTGGGCCGCCTGGATCGCCGGCGGCCTCGCGCTCGGAATGCTCCCCCTGGCCGAGCCGCTCGTGCACGGCAGGACCGGCTCGAAGGTCCCCTTCTACCGGCTGGCGAGCCCCGAGGTCATGGCCGCCAACCTCCGCCTGCTGGTCCACGAGTGCGTGCCGACCCTGTTCGGAGTCCACACCGGCGGCGACCCGGTGCTGGCCGACGCGGTGGGTCCCCCGTGGCCGGGCGCGGGGCTCGCCGGGGGGGTGCTGCTCGCCTTCTACGGCGCGGCCTGGCTCTGGGGGGCCCGGTCGGCACTGCGCCGGCCGCGGCCGAACGTCGAGGGCCTGATGGTCCTGCTGGTGCCGGTCACGGCGCTGCTCTTCGTGTGCAGCCCCAACCCGCAGTCGGTCCTCTCGTTCCATTACCTGCTGCCGTGGCTGAGCAGCCTGCCGGTCTTCGCCGGCGCGGCGCTCGTCCGCGTCGCCAGGCGCTCCCGGGCCGCCGTGGCCGTGCTGGCGCTCCTGCTGGTAGCGCTGCCCACGGCACAGATCTTCGCCTGGTACCACAGGCTTCATCTCGTCGACTCGCACCTGCGGCCGGTGCGGCGGCCGGTACCGCTCGCCGAGCTGGTGGCCTGGCTCGAGAGCCACGGCTACCAGGGCGCCTACGGCTGGTACTGGATCGCCTACAAGGCCACGCTGCTGGCCGGCGAGCGCATCGTCGTGGCGCCCTTCGACGACTGGGACCGCTACCCCCCCTACACCCGCGCCGTCGGGCAGCTCCGGCGCGTCGCCTATGTCTTCGAGATCGACCCCTACCTGATGGCGATCGAAAAGGAGCAGGCGCAGCGCCACCTGGCCGATTTCCGCAACCGCCTGGAGAGCGCCGGCGCGTCCTGGACGGAGACCCGCTTCTTTCCTTACCTCATCGTCCATGGGCGGGGGGGCGAGCGGCTGCTTCCCCCGAGCGATCCAGCCGATCCCGTGGCGCTGCACGCGGCCCGGGCCGAGGTGGCGCTGCTGGGCCCGGTGCCGCCGCGCGCCCCGGCCGGCGCCTGGCTGCGCATCCCGGTCCGCTTCACGAACCGGAGCGACGCCTTCTGGTCGGCGACCGGCCAGCCGCTGGCCTCCGGCACCCTGCGCGTCACCGCTTCCTACCGGTGGTTCGATCCAGGCGGAAGGGTCGCCGTCGAGTACGGCGAGCGGTCGCTGCTGCCGGGAGACGTGCGGCCGGGCGAGGCGATGCCGATGATCGTGCGCGTCCTGACGCCGCCGCGACCCGGCCCCTACGACCTGGAGATCACCCTGGTGCAGGACAACGTCGCCTGGTTCGACCAGGCCACTGGCAGCGCCAGCCCGAAGCGGCGGGTCGAGATCGGCCGCTGAGGGAGGCGGCGGCGCGGCGGACCGGCGCGCGCCGGGTGCTCTGGCGAGCCGGCGAGCCCGGGAAACGTGGCCATCTCTGGCAGCGGAGAGGCGGAGAGGGGTCGCCGGAGTGGCCACCTCCATGGTAACCTTGTGGCCACGAGGGGCGTGCCATGGGACAGGTCGGAATCAAGGTCTTGAAGGATCATCTCAGCGAATACCTGCGGCGGGCGCGGGACGGAGAGAGGATCGTGGTCACGGACCGCGGCGCACCGGTGGCGATGCTGGCTCCGGTCGAGGAGGCAGCCGAAGCGAGGTGGGCGTGGGACCTCGTTCGCAGCGGCGGAGCGAGCTGGGGCGGCGGCAAGCCCAAGGGATCAGCCCACCCTCCGAAAGTCCGCGGCGCTAAGACGGCGTCCGAGATCGTCCTGGAGGACCGGCGCTGATCATCTACTTGGATACCAGCAGCCTGGTCAAGCTCTACATCGACGAGGAGGGCAGCTCCGATGTGAGGGAACTGGTAGCCGGAGCATCCCTGGTCGCCACTTCGGTGCTTGCCTACCCGGAGGCGCGGAGCGCGCTGGCGCGCCTGCGGCGGGAGGGCGGATTGACCGAAGTCGAGCTGGCGCACGCCAAGAACGATCTCGACGGGGACTGGAACGGTTTCCTGGCGCTGCCGGTGGAGGACGCCTGGCGACAGGCGGGCGATCTCGCGGAGCGCCATGGCCTGCGCGGCGCCGACAGCGTTCACCTCGCGACTTTCCTGGCATTGCTCGGCATGCCGCATGAGGCGCCGGTGCGGTTCTCGTCCTTCGACGAGCGGCTGAACCTGGCGGCGCGGCGGGAGGCGGGGGAGGGGTGAGTGATCATCCGCGAGCACAGGCCGGAGGACTTCGAGCGGCTCTTTCAGATCGATCAGGCGGCGTTCGTGCCGGCGCTGGCGTACTCGCGCGCGGAGCTGCAGTACTACGTGCTGGCGCGGCGCTCCAAGACGCTGGTGGCGGAGGTGGAAGGCGAGGTGGTGGGGTTCGTCAACGCCCGCTGCGCGCAGCGGGGATGGGGGATGGTCACGACGCTCGACGTGGTGCCGGGCTGGCAGCGCCAGGGGATCGGCGGCAAGCTGATGGCGGCGATCGAGGAGTGGCTCGCCGAGCAGGGCGTGCGCGTGGTGGCCCTCGAGACCCCGGCCGACGAGGGCGGCGCCCGGCAGTTCTACGAGCGGCACGGCTACCAGCTGGGAGGGCGCGTGCGCGGCTACTATCACGGCCGGCTCGACGCGTTCTCGATGGTCAAGCGGCTGGGGGCGGGGCGGCCGGAGTGAGCGGCGGGTGGGAAATTGGTAGTGCTCTAGCTAGTATTACTCCGTTAAGTCAAGAGGAGTTATAGGTCCTTTGACACAGTGGACATCGGCGAGCCCAGCGCACCAGAAGGATCTGAAGGGCTTGGCGTGTCTGGGGAAGGGTCCAGGATGGAGTTTTTTTTAGAACGAAGCATCTCGAGCGCCAGGAAGGCGTAGGCCAGACTCACGAGCGTGACGTGATGATGCCAGCCACGCCAAGAGCGACCTTCAAAGTGGTCGAGGCCCACTTCCTCCTTGAGCTCGCGGTAGTCGAGCTCGATGCGCCAGCGACCCTTGGCCAAGCGGACCAGTCGCCGCAGTCCCGCCTTCTGGCCCGGCAGCTCTGCCAGCCAGAACTTCGTCGGGTTGGCAGCTCCCTCGGGCCACTCGATCAAGAGGTCGATCGGGTGATCGGGAAGATTGCGGTGCACCGTCCAACGATGGGCGAGCCAGACTGCACAGCGTGCAAAGCGCGAACTGAGGGCGCCGCGGCTGCCGGCGCGCCAGCGCACCGTCTGCCAGCTCCCAGCCGACAGCGAGCGCGCGATCTCGACCAGCTCGAGAGGAACGGGGAGTTCCTCGATTGGGGCTCGTTTGCGGGGGCGCCCCGGGCCACGCGTGCGGAGTGGAGGTCCTTGGTCCGGGCTATGGGTCCAAGCCTTGGTCGTGGGCTCGACCTGCACACAGTACGGCAGGCCTCGCTGGCACAGCGCCTCGCGGAAATCGAAGCTGTTGCCATACCCCGAATCGGCCAAGACCACCCGGCGGCCGATCCCCCAGCCCAAGAGGCGGTCGAGAGCTTGCAGCGCCAACTCATTCTTGGTGCGATAGCGGATCTCGTCGGGGATGCCCACTTCCTTGCGGCGTTGCGCATCGTCGGTCCACTCCGCCGGCAAGTAGAGTTCCCAGCTCAGCGGGACACAGCCGCTATCTGTGCCCAGGTGGACCGAGACGGCGACCTGGCAATTCGCCGTCTTACCCAGAGCGCCGCAGTACTGCCGTGCCACGCCCACCGAATGCGCCCCCTGCTTGGGGAAGCTGGTCTCATCGACAATCAGGACGGCCTCCGGCAGCAACCGGTCCATCATCTGCACAGCCAGCGCCTCTTGGAGCGGTTCCCAGGCCCAAGGACTCTGGTTGACGAACTGCTGCAACCCTTGCCCGTCCGTCTCTCCGACACGAGCCGCGATCGGCTCGATAGACTTGCGTTGCCCTTCCATCAGCAGGCCACGCACGTAGACTTCAGCCCACTGACGACGTTCGGTGCGACCGAGCAGCGCAACCTTGTCCGCGAGAAACGCCTGCAAACGCTTGTCCGTCGAGGCCAACGCTCGCGAGTCCATAGCGGCATGGTACGCCTCTCGGAGCGAAACCGCAAGACACACTTAACGGAGTAATACTAGAGCACTACCGGGAAATTTGCTCCCTTGACTCACCGATGATCTTCGGCGAGGCTCGAATCCCGGGGGACCCGGTACCGGATTCGCCGGTTCTCCCGAAGACGCTGAGCTGGAGCCTGAAGCGCGCGGCCTGTGTCTGCCGCATGATGGCCGCCAGTCGAAAACCTACAGTAGGAAGAGCTCTGCTCTCGAGCGAAGGCTTCAGCGCCAGCCTCGCGGAGTCAGGGATTTCCCCGGCGGTGCTTGTGCTACACTTCTTAGACTCATCAAGGAACAAGCGGACTACTGGCGGGAGACTATTCTGACCGAGAGCTTCAGAGCTGCAGAATTGGCTATTTGGCTGCAAGGACGCCGGTCACAGGATGCGTTTTTCCTGGCGGGATGATGACATGGGCTATCAACACGACATCTTCATCAGCTATAGGCGGCACCCTGAGACTCTCGAGTGGATCCATCAGCATTTTCTACCACTCTTGCATCTGCGTGTAGGTCTCGAGCTGCGTACAGACCCTGAGATCTACGTTCATGAGATTACCAATCAGATACCGGCGGGAACGGCATGGCCTGTGGAGCTTGGCGAGGTACTGGGGATGTCGCGCATTCTCATTGCCCTCTGGAGCGGGGCTTACCTCAACAGCGTCTGGTGTACCCAAGAGCTGTGCCTGATGCTAGCACGCGAACAGGAAACGGGGTGCAGGACCCCGCAGAACAAATATGGGCTTGTCGTGCCCGTGATCGTACACGGGGAAAACATCCCCCAAGAGCTAGGCGTCACCCAGGCGCTCAATATCAGGACCTGTTACAACACGCGGATGCGAAAGGACGGTCCTAGGGCAGAACAGCTTAGCGACATAATCGAAAAACATGCAAAGGGCCTTGCCTATGCAATCGATAAGGCTCCAGTTTGGCGGAAGAAGTGGCGGGCCGAAGCGGCTCAGCAACTTTTCCAGACCTACTATGTCGCTAATGCGACACAACGAACTGTTCCAAGGTATTACCGCACATGAGCATCGTCACCTTTTACTCTTATAAGGGCGGCGTCGGCCGCAGCATGGCCCTCGCGAACATTGCCGTCCTGCTGGCAAAGCGGGGGCTTCGGGTGTTGGCAGTGGACTGGGACCTCGAAGCGCCCGGCCTTGAGAGGTACTTTTCATATTTCAGGACAGAAGTATCTGGCGGTGGTCTACTTAATCTGCTGATGGAAAAGCACAACGAGGACAGCCCAGAGTGGGATAGGCACCTTTGGCGGATTGAGGGCGAGGTCGAAGGTAAGGACTTCTCTCTACATCTGCTTCCAAGCGGTAAAGAGGCTGACGATGCGTATGCGGCCAAGCTGGAACGCTTTGAATGGGATTCGTTTTTCGCGGATGGTGGTGGCGATTACCTAGAGTCACTAAGAGAAGAATGGCGCAAGACCTACGACGTGACGCTCATCGACAGTCGCACCGGTCTGAGCGATGCGGGTGGCATCTGCACCATTCAGCTTCCTGACATCGTTGTCGCGATGTTCACGGCAAACTACCAGAGTTTGTATGGGGTGCGCGACATCATGAGGGCTGCGCAGGCAGCTAGGAACAACCTCGCATACGATCGGATGCACTTGGCTGTCGTACCCTTGCCTGCGAGGTTCGGCTCGCGCACCGAGTTCCGCGAGTCCCAGGAATGGCTTGGTCAATTCGCGGAGGTTCTGGACGAGTTCTACAAGGATTGGCTCCCCAATGGGCTTGATCCTCGCCATGTGGTGGAGGTGCTCAAGGTCCCCCAAGTCGACTTTTTCGGATTTGGCGAGAAGCTGGCCGTGATGGAGCAGGGCACGAGCGACCCCGATGGAATGGGATTCATCTACGACAGAGTGGCCAGCCTTCTGGCGAACGACCTGGACGATGCCGAGCTTGTATTGAAGATCGAGGGGAAGATCGAGCACCGGCAAGCAAGGAGCGTTCATAAAGAAGGCTATGAGTACGATTTATATGTCAGCTACGGTCACCAACCAATAGTGTATGAGGTGCTAAGGGGTTTCGTCGATGAGTTGCGCTCGATGCTCGGCCTCGAGATAGGCAGGGACCCGACGGTCTTTCTAGACTATAACGAGTTGGGCGGCGGAGATGTCTGGGCAGAGAAGACCCACTCGGCACTTTCACGAGCGAAGCTGTTGCTTGCCTTTCTTACTCCACGGTACTTTACGTCGGAGTGGTGCACGAGGGAATGGGCTACGTTTGCCCAAAGGGAACAGGTCACGCAAGCTAACGGCTTAATATTTCCTATTGTGCTTCGAGAGTCAGAAATGCCTGCCTGGGCGGTAACGAGAACATACTGGGACATGAGCGAGCTGCTTCTTGGTTCTTCTTCCAAGAGGCGATCCTTGAAAACAAGAAAGCGCGTCCTGCAGCTCGCGGGAGAACTGGCCAATAGATTGCGGGATGTGCCACAGTTCGATCCTGACTGGACGGTACTCGAGCCGCCCCGCACAAAGACTCATCACGGTTCTTTCCTCCCCTTGCCCGGTAGTTAAACAGTCACTGCTCTTGCGGAAGGGCGCCGGTCTCCATGAGCCAGGGTAGGGCGCCGGGGCGAGCGCCGGAATCGGCGCGCGACGGGGGTTGCTGTAGGCGGCGGGCGCCGGCCGGGTCGGAAAATCGCCGACAGGCATCGCTTCCTGCCCGGGCTGCGGGCTTCGTCCAGCCGCGGGCTTGGCTCGACCGGCTGACGGCCGATCGCCGGTTCCGCGGACGGGACGGCGAGGCGCGGGGCGGCGGCGCCGGTGCGGCTATTTGCCGGGCTCTCGGGGCTCGAAAGGTCCGAGAGGGCCGAGAGGGGGATCGGGGTCGAGGAGCTCGAGAGGCTCTAGGGGCTCGAGCTCGACGGGCTCGAGGGGCGAGGGGGAGGCGACTGGCTCCACCGGCAGGGGGGTCAGCGCGGCGATGACCTCGGCGCTGGTCTGGTAGCGATCCTCCGGGTGCTTGGCGAGGAGCTTGGTCACCACCTCGCTCCAACCGGCCGGCAGGTCGGGGCGCAGGGAGTGGAGGTCGGGAGGAGGCTGCTGCAGGTGCTGGATGGCGATGGCCGTCGAGTTGGTGCCGTCGAAAGGCTCGCGGCCGGCGAGGAGGGCGAACGCCAGGACGCCCAGCGAATAGAGGTCGGAGCGGCTGTCCAGGGTGACGCCCTGGATCTGCTCGGGCGACATGTAGAGCGGCGAGCCGAGCGCGAAGCCGACCTGGGTCAGGCGCTTGTCGAAGCCGGTCATGCGGGCGATGCCGAAGTCGAGGATCTTGAGGCGGGTGGCGGTCAGGATGACGTTCTCCGGCTTGAGGTCGCGGTGCACGACGCCCAGGGCGTGCGCCTCCTGCAGGCCGGAGGCGATCTCGACCAGGATGGTCTTGACGCGGGCGATCGGCGGCAGCCGGGCGGGGTCGATGAGGTCCACCAGGACCTGCCCTTCGAGCAGCTCCATGATGATGAAGATCGCGCCCTCGTGCCGGCCGAGGTCGAAGACCCGGACGACGTTGGGATGGGTGATCTTGCGGCAGATCTGCACCTCGCGCACCAGGCGCTCGGCGTCCACCGAGCCGTCGTCGGGCGCGCTGACCAGCATCTTGATCGCCACCAGGTCGCCGAGCTCGAAGTCGCGGGCCTTGTAGACGCGGCCCATGCCGCCCTGGCCGAGCTCGGAGAGGATCTGGAAGCGGCCGGCAAGCACCTGGCCGACGACCAGGGTGCCGACCGGGCGGTGGCCGGCGGCGCCCGGCGGCGTCTCGGGGCCGCGGCCTGGCGGCAGCAGAGACGGAGCACCGCTCACGGGAGTCGGCTGCGCGGCGCGCGCGGCAGCGGCTGCGGCAGCGGCGGCAGCGGCGACGGCGGCGGTCGAGGGGTAGGCGGTGGTGGCGTGGGTCGCCAGCTCGTCGGTCGCGGGACGCCCCCCCGCGGCGCCGGTCGCGGCACCCGCGGCCGCCGCCGCGGCCGCTGCGGCCATGGGGCCTGGCGTCGGGCGCGTGCCTGTCGGGCCGTAGGCCGCGGTCGGTCCCTGGAATCCCTGCGGCGCCTGCGGTTGCGCCTGCCCCGAGCCCGGCGGGACCGCGCCGGCGGGCCGCAGGCGCTCGCGCAGGGCGACGAGCCGCGCCACCGCGTCGAGGTGCTCGACGGCCGGGTCGGCCAGCTCGCGGAAGCAGGTCTCGGCCTGCTCGAGCTTGCCCAGCTGCTCGTAGGTCCGGCCCAGCCAGTAGAAGCGCTCGCGCGCCGGCAAGGCGCGGTCGGCGGCCGCGGTGAGCGCGCTCGGGCGCACCGGCGGCAAGTGGCGCAGGCGGCGCTCCGCCTCGTCGGCCTGCCCCTGCTCGAGCAGCAGCGGCACGAGCTGCAGCGTCGCCGCCTCGCGCTCGGGGCTGTTGTCGGCGACCTGCAACAGCACCTTGGCGGCCTCCGCCTTGTCGCCCGCGGCGACGAGCTCGGCGGCGGCGGCGACGCGCTGGCGGTTCTTGAGGTACTGCGCTGCCGCGGCGGCGTGGTCGCCGGCCCGGGAGTAGGCGGCGGCGGCGAGCTGGGGCTTGCCGAGCGCGGCGTAACAGCGGGCGGCGTCGCGCGGCCGGCGGGCGCGCTGGTACGCCTCGGCCGCACGCTCGTGCTCCTGGGCGGTCTCCCAGCGGGAGCCTGCCTTCGCCCAGTCGCCGCCGCTCTCGTAGGCTTCGGCCGCCTCGCGGGTCATGCCCAGCAGCGCGAAGAGGTTGCCCGCCTCGACGGCGTGGCCGCTGCGCAGGTAGATCTGCGCCGCCAGCTGGCGATCGATGTCGGGAGCGCGGTGGAGCAGCCGCACCGCGGTCTCGGCGTCGCCCATCTGCAAGGCCGCCTCGATCGCCTCGCGGTACTTGCCGCTCTCCTCGAGCAATCGCACGGTCTGGGCGGTCGGCCGCAGCTCGCGCAGCAGCGCCGACGCCTCGGCTTCCTTGCCGAGCTTGCGCAGCACCTCGACGCGGCGGAGGCCGACGCGGGCGAGTTGCTCGCGGGCCGCCGCGGCCGTCGGGTCACGGAGATCGGCGCGGCCGCGGTTGTCCTTGCCGAGCCGCTTGGCTTCGAGCTCGAGCACGCGCAGGGCGTCGTCGAGCAGCTCGGCGTTCTCGTACTCGACGGCGGCGTCGTAGAGGGCGCGCCCGCGCTCGAAGAGGCGGGCGGCGCGGGCGGACTGGCCCAGCGCCAGGGCGCTCGCCGCGGCCCGCCGGTAGGCGTGCGCCAGCTCGAAGAGGCCGATGGCCTCGTCGTGGTAGCCATTCGTCTCGAGCAGCTCGGCCGCCGCCAAGGCGTGGAGGGCTTGCAGGTCCTGGTGGCCGGCCGGCTGCTCCGGTTCGAGCTGCGGGGGCCGCGATGCCGTCGATGCCCGGCGGCTGGGGGTGGGCTGGGCGGCCTGTCCCTCCGCCGTGACGCCGAAAGCGGCCTTCAGCGAGCAGTCGACCGCCAGGCGCTCGTCGCCGGCCTCGATCGCCAGCCGCGCCGCCTGCCGGAAGTCGCCCGCCCGCGCGTACATCTCGGCGGCTTTCTGCGTCCTGCCCTCGCGGGAGTAGAGCTCGGCACGTTGCCGTGGATCGCGGATGAGCTTGGAGGTGAAGCTGGACTTCGAAACCATGGCCGACCGCGATCTCCGGAGGCGTCCTCGGTCTGCGACCGCGTTATGGGGTTGCAGTATAGAACATCTTGCAGGTGCGCAAAGGCGCCGGCCAGGTGGCGCCGGCGAGCGGCTCGCGGCCGGAGAGCGGGGTGACGGCGAGGACGCCCACTCCCGCCGCGGCAATGTCGATTTCAACAATAGTATAGCGCCCTCGCGCGCTCGGCAGTGGTAAGATGAAGGGGGTCAGTGGCCATCCGCCGCGGCTGCAGCCGCGCGCGAGCGGCCGAAGGGAACGACGATGCGTACGGGTTCGGCTGTGCTGGCAATCGTCCTGGGAATCCTGCCGGGGGCGCCGCTGCTGGGCGACGACGTCTACCTCAAGAACGGCCGGTCGTTCGAGAACGTGGTCGCCGACGTCGGCGACACACAGGTGCGGGTACACATGCCCGGCGGCGTCATCAGCCTGCCGCGCAGCTCCGTCGACCGGGTCGCGAAGTCGGACTCGACCTTCGCCGAGTACTCGCGGCGCAAGCAGGATCTCGAGAGCCGCGCCCGCGGCCCGCGGCCGCTGCCTGCCGGCAATGCCGACATGGCCGGCATTGCCGGCGACTGGCTCGAGCTGGCGCGGTGGGCCCGCGCCAACCACCTGCCGCAGGCGGCGCGCGAGGCGGCGCTGACGGCCGCCGAGATCGATCCTCGCGCCCCGGGCCTCGCGGGTCTGCTGCGCGGCTTCGGCTATGTCTACGAGGAGTCGCTCGGCCGCTGGATCCCTTACGACCAGGCGATGCGGCTGCACGGGATGGTCCAGGAGGGCGGCACCTGGGTGACCCGCGAGGAGCATGCCGCGCGGATCAGGGACGAGCAGGAGGCGCGGGCGGCGGCGGCCGCGGCCGCGCGGGACATGGCGGCGGCCAGGGCCTCCGAGATCCAGGCGGACCTCGCGCTGGCTCAGCAGGCAGGCTACGGCTACGGCGGCGGCGAGACGCTGGGCGGCTACTACGGGGCCTACGGCGGGTTGGGCTTCCTGCCCTTCGGGGGCGCCTCGGTCTTCGGGGTGCCCGGCTTCGGCCTCGGCGCCCGCCGCTTCGGCGAGCGCGGCTTCGAGCGGCACCACGGCGAGCACCATCGCGGCCCCGCGGGCCCGCCGCGCGGGTCGGTGTTCGAGGTGCCGCGCGGCCATTCCAGCTTCCGGCCGCCCGCGGGCGCGGTGCGGGCTCCGCGCGCGGCGGGGCATCGTTAGTGTCCCGAGTGTCCCGCCGCTAGGCAGGTGGATTGGCGACGACCCCTGCCATCGAGGTCGAGGATCTCCGTAAGACCTATGCCGGCGGCCCGCGCGGCGCCCGCCGGGTGGTGGCGCTCGACGGCGTGTCGTTCGCCGTCGCGCCGGGAGAGGTCTTCGCGCTGCTCGGCCCGAACGGGGCGGGCAAGTCCTCGACCGTCCGCATCCTCGCCACGCTGTCGGCGCCCTCGGGCGGCTCCGCTCACGTCGGCGGAATCGACGTGGCGGCGCATCCACGCGAGGTGCGGCTGCGGATCGGCTACGTGGCGCAGGCCTCGGGGGTCGATCCGACCGCCACCGGCCGCGAGAACCTGACGCTGCAGGGACAGCTCTACCGCCTGCCGGCGGCGGCCCTGCGCGCCCGCGTCGACGAGCTGCTCGGGCTGTTCGACCTGCGCGCCGCGGCGGACCGCGCCGCAATCACCTACTCCGGCGGCATGAAGCGGCGCCTCGACGTCGCCATGGGCTTGGTGCATCGGCCGCAGGTGCTGTTCCTCGACGAGCCGACCACCGGCCTCGACCCGGAGAGCCGGACGGTGATGTGGGAGGAGGTGCGCGGCCTGGCGCGGCAGGGGCTGACGCTGCTGCTGACCACCCATTACCTCGAGGAGGCCGACCAGCTGGCCCAGCGGCTGGCGATCCTCGACGGCGGCCGGGTGGTGGCGGAGGGGACGCCGGAGGCGCTCAAGGCGCGGCTGCGCGGCGACCGCGTCTCGGTCGAGCTGGCCGACCGCGGCCAGGTGGCGGCGGCGCGGCAGGTGCTGGCCGGTCTCGACGAGGTGGCGGCGGTGCTGGTCGACGGCACCGCGCTTTACGCGCAGGTGGCGCACAGCGCCAGCGCCCTGCCGTCGCTGCTCGCGGCGCTCGATCGCGCCGGGCTGGCGGTGGCGCAGGTGGCGCTCAGCCGGCCGTCGCTCGACGACGTCTATCTCGACGCCACCGGCCACGCCTACCGCAGCGAGGGTGCCGGCAAGCCTGCCGCGGCGCCGGCCCCGGGAGCGAGCTGATGGAAGGCGGCGCCGATCTCTGGCACCTGTTTGTGCGGCTGGTGCGCGCCAACGTGCGCATGCCGGTGTTCGTGATCATCTCGATCGTGCAGCCCGTGCTGTGGGTGCTGCTGTTCGGGCAGCTCTTCCGGTCGGTCGCCGCCCTGCCCGGCTTCGGCGCCGGCTCGTACGTGCAGTTCCTGGCGCCCGGGATCGCCATCATGACGGCGCTGTTCGGCGCCGCCTACTCGGGCATGGGGATGCTCGCCGACATCGACCGCGGCGTCCTCGACCGCCTGCTCGCGACGCCGGTGGCGCACGGCGCCCTGCTCGCCGCCCGCATCCTCTACTCCGCCGTGCAGGTGGCGGCGCAGTCCGCCATCATCCTGCTGGTCTCGGCGGCGATCGGCGCGCGCCCGCACGGCGGGGCCTTCGGGGTGGCGCTGGTGCTGGTGGCCGCGGCGCTGCTGGGCGCCGCCTTCGCCGCCTTCTCGAACGCCCTGGCGCTGCTCACGCGCCGCCAGGAGCTGGTCATCGCGGTGATGAACTTCATCGTGCTGCCGGCGACCTTCCTGTCGAGCATGATGATGTCGGGCAACCTGATGCCGGCATGGATCCGCTCCGCGGCCCTGTTCAACCCGGTGAACTGGGCGGTGGTGGCGGCGCGCGGCGGCTTCGAGGGCAACTGGGCGCTGCTGCCGCGCAACCTGGGCCTGCTCGCCGCCTTCGCCCTCGCCGCCGCCTGGCTCGCCACGCTCAGCTTCGGGCGCTACCGGCGGACCGGGTAGGCGCGGCTGCCGGCATCTGCGATGCGGGCTGGCGGCCGGGCACCACTTCGGGAAGAATAGGGCGCACCGCCAAGCCTCTTCCATCGTCGGGCGGTGTGGAGGGTAACCCTGCGATGACCCGGGTCACGACGGTGGCGGTGCGTCCAGGGAGCCGGCACCGGCCGCCGGCGGGCAGACTCGCGGGCGGAGCGGGATGGTGAATCGCCAGGCGGAGTGGCTCGAGGCCGACGGGCTCGGGGGCTTCGCCTCCGGCACCGTCGGCGGCATCCGCACCCGCCGTTACCATGCGCTGCTGCTGGTGGCGCGCACGCCGCCGACCGGCCGGATGGTGCTGGTCAACGGCTTCGACGCCTGGGTGCGGACCGGCGGCCGCAGCTTCGCCATCAGCTCGCAGCTCTATGCCCCGGAGGTGGTCGAGCCCGACGGCGCCGAGCGGCTGGTGGGCTTCACCGCCGATCCCTGGCCGCGCTGGACCTTCGACTGCGGCGGGGTGCTCGTCGACCAGGAGGTGCTGGTGCCGCAGGGGGCGGCGGCGGCGGCGGTGTCGTGGCGGCTGCGGGAGCCGGCGCCGGCGGCGGAGCTGACGGTGCGGCCGTTCCTGTCGGGACGCGACTACCACGCGTTGCACCGCGAGAACCCGTCGTTCCGCTTCGAGCCGGAAGGGCGCGGCCCATGGCGGGTGTTCCGCCCCTACCCCGACGTGCCGGCGGTGGTGACGTTCGCGAACGGCACCTACCAGCACGATCCACTCTGGTACCGCAACTTCTTCTACTCGCGGGAGCGCGAGCGCGGGCTCGACGCGCTCGAGGACCTGGCGTCGCCGGGCACCTGGCGCTGGGACTTCCAGCGCGGCGAGGCGATCTGGATCGTGGCGGCCGAGGGGCAGGAGCTGCCCGCGGGCTCGCCGGCCGCCTGCCTCGGCATCTTCCGCGGCGCCGAGCAGCGGCGGCGGCGCGCCCTGGGCGGCGAGCCGCGGCGCGCCGCCGACTCCTACCTGGTGCGGCGCGACGGCGGCAAGACCATCGTCGCCGGCTATCCGTGGTTCACCGACTGGGGACGCGACACCTTCATCGCGCTGCGCGGCCTCTGCCTGGCGGCGGGCCGCCTCGAGGAGGCGGCGGCGATCCTGCTCGCCTGGGCGCGCACGGTGTCGGAAGGCATGCTCCCGAACCGCTTCCCGGATGCCGGCGCGGCGCCGGAGTACGACTCGGTGGACGCCGCGCTCTGGTTCGTGGTGGCGGTGGAGGGGCTGCTGCGCGCGGCGGCGCCGGAGCGGGCGGCCGGCACGGCCGGCACGGCGGCGACGACGGCCACGGCGGCCGCGCCGGGCGCGCCGGCCACGACGGCCGCGGCGGCCGCGCCCGTCACGCCCGCCACGCTCACGACGCTCTCCGCGGCGGACCGCCAGACGCTGCTCGAGACGGTCGAGGCGATCCTTGCCGGCTATGCCGCGGGCACCCGCTACGGCATCCATGCCGACGACGACGGGCTGCTGGCGGCCGGCGAGCCGGGCTCGCAGCTCACCTGGATGGACGCCAGGGTGGACGGCCGGGCCGTCACCTCGCGGTGCGGCAAGCCGGTCGAGGTGCAGGCGCTGTGGATCCATGCCCTGGCCGCCGGCGCTGCCGGCGCTGCCGCCTCCCGGGCATCCGCGGCCACGGCCGCGCGCTGGCGCGCCCTCGGCGAGCGGGCGCGGGCCAGCTTCGCGGCGCGGTTCTGGAACGAGGCGGCGGGCTGCCTCTACGACGTCGTGGACGTGGACCACCGGCGTGGCGCGGTGGACGCGGCGATGCGCCCGAACCAGGTGCTGGCGGTCGGCGGCCTGCCGTCGGCGCTGCTGCCGCCGGAGCGGGCGCGGAGCGTGGTCGACGCGGTGGAGAAACGGCTGTGGACGCCGCTCGGGCTGCGCACGCTGGCCCCGGACGAGCCCGGCTATCGCGGGCGGTACGAGGGAGAGCCGCGCGCCCGGGACGGCGCGTATCATCAGGGAACGGTGTGGCCGTGGCTGCTCGGCCCCTTCGTCGAGGCCTGGGTACGGGTGCGTGGCGGCGGCGACGACGCGAAGCGGCAGGCGCGCGAGCGTTTCCTGGCGCCGCTCGCGGCGCAGCTCGGCGTCTACGGTCTCGGCCACCTGCCGGAGATCGCCGACGGCGACCCGCCGCACACGCCGCGCGGCTGCCCGTTCCAGGCCTGGTCGCTGGGCGAGATGCTGCGGCTGAGCTTCGAGGTGCTGCGGTAGTGGCGGGACAGTAGGCACCGTGTCGTACCCCCTCCTGCCTCCCTTTGGGCGAGGGGTGAAGGATCGAGGGGGCGAGGGGGGCGGACTTTGTTGCCTCGCCCAAAGGGAGGCAGGAGGGGATACGACGCGGTGCATTGAACTCGGGTCGCGTCGGGACATTCGATTGAGGGAAAGCCCATGAGCCTGGACCCGGAATCGGCTCGCCTCGTCGAGGACGGCCGGTTGTTGAAGAACTGGAAGCGGTGGGGGACCTATCTCTCCGAGCGCCAGTGGGGCACGGTGCGGGAGGACTACTCCGAGACCGGCGAATGCTGGGGCTACCTGCCGCACGACCATGCCCGCAGCCGCGCCTACCGCTGGGGGGAGGACGGCCTGCTCGGCTGGTGCGACCGCGAGTGCCGCCTCTGCTTCGCGCCGGCGCTGTGGAACGGCCGCGACCCGATCCTCAAGGAGCGGCTGTTCGGCCTCGGCGGGCCGGAGGGCAATCACGGCGAGGACGTCAAGGAGGCGTACTTCTACCTCGACGCGACGCCGACGCACTCCTACGCCAAGGCGCTCTACAAGTACCCGCACGCCGAGTTCCCCTACCGCCGGCTGGTCGAGGAGAACCGGCGGCGCGGCCGCGGCGAGACCGAGCTCGAGCTCGCGGACACCGGCGTCTTCGACGGCGGGCGCTATCTCGACGTCCTGGTGGAGTACGCCAAGGGGTCGCCGGACGACACGCTGATCCGCATCACGCTCGCCAACCGCGGCCCCGAGGCGGTGACGACGCACCTGCTGCCGACGCTCTGGTTCCGCAACAGCTGGTCCTGGGGCCGCGAAGGTGGGAAGTACTGGCCGAAGCCGCGGATCGTGCGCGGCTGGTCCGAGCCCGCGCGCGGCGAGGGGGGCCGGGAGGCCGGCGCCGGGGGAGCGGCTGCCCCGCGGGCCGGCGCCGCCGGTGCACCGGGTGAGGATGCTGGCCCGCCCGCGGCTCCGCCCGCCGGCATCCCGGCGCTGGTCGCCGACCATGCCACGCTGGGACGGTTCGTGCTGCGGGCATCGGCGGCGTCTGCAGGGTCGGGCGCGGCGGTGGCGGCGCTGTTCACCGACAACCACACCAACACCGCGCGCTTGTTCGACTACCCGAACGCGTCGCCCTGGGTCAAGGACGCTTTCCACGAGGCCGTCGTCCACGGCCGGATGGAGGCGGTCAACCCGGCGGAGGAGGGGACGAAGGCGGCGCTGCACTTCCGGCTCGAGGTGCCGGCTGGCGGCGAGACGACGGTCTGCCTGCGCCTCAGCTCGGCTGCGGAGCCGATCGCGGAGCCTTTCGGGGAGGCGTTCCAGGCCATCTTCGCCGACCGCGTGCGCGAGGCGGACGCCTTCCACGCGGCGCGCCTCCGGCCGGAGCTCGGCGAGGACGACCGGCGGATCGCCCGGCAGGCAGTCGCCGGCTTGCTGTGGTCGAAGCAGTACTACGGCTACGTGGTGAAGGACTGGCTCGAGGGCGACCCCGCGCAGCCGCCGCCGCCGGAAGGCCGCCGCCAGGGGCGCAACGCGCAGTGGACGCACTTCCATGCCGACGACGTGCTGTCGATGCCCGACACCTGGGAGTACCCGTGGTTCGCGGCCTGGGACCTGGCGTTCCACGCCGTCTGCTTCGCCAAGGTCGATCCCGCCTTCGCCAAGGAGCAGCTGATCCTGCTCGAGCGCGAGTGGTACATGCACCCGAACGGCCAGCTGCCGGCGTACGAGTTCGCCTTCGGCGACGTCAACCCGCCGGTCCACGCCTGGGCCTGCTGGCGGGTCTACAAGATGACCGCTCCCAAGGGCGAGCGCGACCGCGTGTTCCTCGAGCGCGTCTTCCACAAGCTGCTGCTCGCCTTCACCTGGTGGGTGAACCGCAAGGACTACGAGGGCAAGAACCTGTTCTCCGGCGGCTTCCTGGGGCTCGACAACATCGGCGTCTTCGACCGCTCGCAGCCGCTGCCGACGGGCGGCTACCTCGAGCAGGCCGACGGCACGGCGTGGATGGCGTTCACCTGCGCGTCGATGCTGTCGATCGCCATGGAGCTGGCGCGCAAGGACCCGGCCTACGAGGACATGGCGTCCAAGTTCTTCGAGCATTTCGTCGCCATCTGCGACGCCATCAACTCGCTCGGCGGCACCGGGCTGTGGGACGAGACGGACGGCTTCTACTACGACCAGCTGACGGTCGGCGGCGTGCGCATCCCGCTGCGGGTGCGCTCGGCGGTCGGCATCATCCCGCTGTTCGCGGTGTCGACGCTGTCGGAGACCGTCTACCGCAAGCTGCCCGGGTTCAGCAAGCGCCTGCGCTGGTTCCTCGAGAACCGGCAGGACCTGGCGCAGTACGTCACCTTCATGGAGTCGCCGAAGCACCCCGACGACACCATGCGCCTGCTCGCCATCCCGTCGCGCGAGCGGCTGGTGCGGGTGCTGCGCTACGTGCTGGACGAGGAGGAGTTCCTGTCGCCCCACGGCGTGCGGTCGCTGTCGCGGGTGCATCATGGCAAGCCCTACGTGTTCCCGGTCGGGGACCAGAGCTACACCGTCGACTACGAGCCCGGCGAGTCGCAGACCGGGGTGTTCGGCGGCAACTCGAACTGGCGCGGCCCGGTCTGGTTCCCGCTCAACTACCTGCTGATCGAGTCGCTCGAGAAGTACCACCACTTCTACCGCGACACGCTGCGGGTCGAGTGCCCGACCGGGTCCGGGCAGCTCAAGAACCTCGACGAGGTGGCGCAGGAGCTGCGGCGGCGCCTGGCGTGTCTCTTCCGCCGCGACGCCGAGGGGCGGCGGCCGTGCCACGGCGGCGACCGCCGCTTTGCCGAGGACGAGCACTGGCGGGACCTGGTGCTCTTCCACGAGTACTTCCACGGCGACACCGGCCGCGGCCTGGGCGCCGCCCACCAGACCGGCTGGACCGCCCTCGCCTCCCGGGTCCTGAACGACCTCGGCAAGGGGTCGGCGGCGGCCGGCGCCGTGCCGGCGGCGGTGGCGGCCGCGGCGGCGACCGTGGCGACGGCCGCGGAGACGGCGGCGGCCGCGGAGACGGCCGCGCCGGTTGCAACCAGCAAGGGCGATTTGACGTAAAGTTAGTCCGGGCTGGTGCTTGGCGCGGGGTACCCAATGAAGAACCTGACGCTGTACGTGACCGAGCGAGGGCTCTCCGGACTCGAGAGGATCCGGCGCAACCTCGATCTGCAGGTGGACAACAGCCTCGAGCTGGGGTGGCGGCCGGGCGACCTCCTGCTGTACACGAACTTCCCCTACTCCCGCCACGGCGTCAGGGCGTCGGAGGTGCGGGCAGGCCGGCGTCCGCGCACGGCGCGGATGACCTCGTTCTACAAGACCGAGGTGCTGCTCGACGCCCTCGGCCGGCTGGAGGTCGGCGACGTCCTCTGGTACCACGACGCGGACGCCTACCAGCTGCAGCCTTTCTCGGGATCGCCGGCGCCGGGCAAGGACCTGGCAGCCTGCCTGTACTGCACGCGCGAGCGGCTGCTCATCCAGGGCGGCTCGATGTTCCTCACCCGCGCCGCGCGCGAGGTCTTCGAGCGGGTGCACGACCTGCTGCTCCATCGCCGCTACCGCAAGGACGAGTTCGCGCTGACCGACCTGACCGGCCGGCCCGAGCTCCTGGACCGCTTCGCGCCGCTCGACTATTCCTACAATCTCGGCGACACCGACTTCGAGCTGCGCTACCAGCTCGCCGAGCGGCCGATCAAGGTGGCGCACTTCCACCTCGACCGCGAGGACCATCGCGCCAAGTTCCTGGACGGCGGCAGCTCCCTGGGCGTCTTCCCCCTCGGCGAGCGCTTCGAGCGCCTGCTGCAGCGCCACGGCTACCTCGAGCCCTGGCGCGTGCCCGCCTCTGCCGCTGCCGCCGCGGCGCGCACGCGCGCCCGCGACCACGAGGAGGAGCCCCGCGAGCGCGCGGTGGCCGGGGTGCTGGCCGGCTCGTAGACCCGGCGCCGGGCCGGGCCGCCCCGCTCCGGACCGCGGCCGGTCGCGAGCAAGCGCCCTGGGGATTGGCGCCGCCGGAGCGAGGCAGCCTGCCCACGGTCACGCCGGCCTGTCGAGCACCTCGCGCACCCTGAGCGTCAGGGTCTCGGGGCTGAAGGGTTTCAGGAGCAGATCGAGGCCCTCGCTGCCACCATCCTGGCGATGGGTCAGATCGCTGTAGCCCGACATGAAGAGCACCTTGATGCCCGGGCAGCGGCCACGGACTCGGCGGGCGAGCTCGCGCCCGCTGCACTCCGGCATCACCATGTCGGTGAGCAGCAGGTCGACGGTTCCGGGATCGCGAGCGAACAAGGTCTCCGCCTCGGCCGGCCCCGCCGCCACCAGCACTCGATACCCGGCTTGCCCGAGGACGGTCTGGACCAGCCCGCGCAGCCCAGCCTCGTCCTCGACGACGACGATGGTCTCGGTGGTGGGCCGGTCCGGCGAAGGCGAGCCCGCCGGCGTCTCGACCGCCGTTCCCTGAGCCGCATCGCTGTGGGGCAGGTAGATGTCGAAGCCGGTACCGCTGCCCGGCGCGCTGGTGACCAGCAAGCAGCCGCCGCTTTGCTCGACGATGCCCTTGACCGTCGAGAGCCCCAACCCGGTGCCCTTACCTGGTTCCTTGGTGGTGAAGAACGGCTCGAAGATGTGGCTCAGGGTCTCCTCGTCCATGCCGGTGCCGGTGTCGCGGACGGTCAGGCGCACCCAGCCGCCGGGACATGGCGGCGGGCGCGGAGTCACGCCGTCGGGCAGGGCCTCGCGGTCTGCCGTGGCGATGAGCAGCCGCCCGCCTCGGGGCATGGCATCGCGCGCGTTGACGGCGAGGTTCATCAGCACCTGTTCGAGCTGGCCAGGGTCGGCACAGACCCTGCCCAGGGTCGGTGCGAGCTCGGCCACCAGCTCGACGTCCTCGCCGATCACGCGCCGCAGGAGGACTTCCACCTCGCGCACGACGGTATTCAAGTCGAGCACCCGCGGCTGCAGCACCTGACGGCAGCTGAACGCCAGCAGCTGGCGGGTGAGCCCGGCCGCCCGCTCGCCCGCCCGCCGGACCTCGTTCAGCTCCTGCCTCACGGGCGCCCCTTCCCCGGCCTTGTCCAGCGCGAGCTGCGAGTAGCCGATGATGACCGTCAACAGGTTGTTGAAGTCATGCGCCACGCCTCCCGCCAGCCGGCCGATCGCCTCCATCTTCTGCGACTGCCGTAGCTGCGCCTCGAGCTCCTTGCGCTCGGTCAGGTCCCAGCAGACCCCGGTCATGCGCTGCGCCTGTCCGCTCTCGTCGTGGATGACCTCGCCGCGGGCCGCGAGCACGCGGCCGCCGCGGCCGGGCCCGACGATGCGGTACTCGGTGTCGAAGGACTCGCGTCCCGCCAGGGCACGGCTCATCTCTTCGTCGACCCGCGGGCGGTCGTCGGCGTGGACCAGCGCCAGGGACGCCGCGTAGTCACCGCGGAAGCTGCCTGGAGCGAGCCCGCAGAGACGGTGGAGATGCTCGTCCCAGGTCATGACGTCGCCGGCGACGTCCCAGCTCCAGGTGCCGACTCGCGCCGCGCCCAGGGCCAGGTTGAGGCGCTCGCTCATCCGCTGGAGTGCCGCCTCCGCGCGCCGCCGCTCGGCCACCTCGAGCTGCAGGCCGGCGGCATGCCGCTGGATCTCGTCATAGAGAGAGGCGTTCTCGTAGGCGACCGCCACCTGGGCCGCCAGCGCGCAGGCGATCTGCTCGTCCTCGGCGGTGAATTCGTGGGCGTGGAGCCGATCAGCCAGGTACAGCCAGCCGTAGACCTCCTGGGACGAGGCGATCGGCACCGCCAGCAGCGACTCGATCGGCGGGTGCGAGGCCGCCAGCCCGGCCTTCGCCGCGTCGCCTCCCAGGGCGTGCAGGCGCCGCGGGTGCCGGCTCTCGATCACCTTGGCGAGCACGCCTCCGGGACTCGCCGCGCCAGGCTCGCCGAAGGCTGCCGCATCCAACCCCCTGGTCACCAGGTGGCGCAGGCCGCCGTCTTCGCCAAGGACTCCCACCGCCGCGTAGCGGGCGCCGACGATATCCTGGGCGGCGCCGCAGAACACGTCGAGCAGGCGGCCGGGCTCGTGGTGGAGAGTCAGCTCGTAGGACAGCTCGAGCAGGCCGGCGAGCCTGAGGCTGATGAAATGAAGGCTGTTCATCGCGGCGAGGAACCGGTCCGCGAGCTCCAGCACCTTCGGCGTTTCGCGGCTGATGGCCGTGCCGCGCTCGAGCACGCCGCGCAGCTGCTCGTTGAAGTCTTGCAGAGCCTCGAGCTGCTCGGTCATGCTCTCCGTCAGCCCGGTCAGGCGTTCGCGCCCGGCCTCGAAGCGAGGCGAGATGGGCAGCCCGGGAGGCGGCGCCACGCCGAGACCGAGGGCGGCGTTCACGGTGGCCACGATGATCTGCGGCTCCGAGGGCTTGGAGAGCACGGCGAACACTCCGGACCCCGCGGCCAGCTGCCGCGCTTCGCGGAGGCGGTACGTGGCGGTATAGAAGATGACCGGGGTTCGCGCCAGGAGTGGGTCGCCGCGCAGCCGTTCCACCAGCTGCAGACCGTCCATCACCGGCATGACGATGTCGCTTAGGATCAGGTCGGGACGCTCGCGCCGCGCCGCCGTCAGCGCTTCCTCACCGTCCGCGGCCTCGAGCAGCCGGTGGCCGCTGAGACCGAGGAGCGCCGCCAGGAACTGGCGGTTGACCGCGCGGTCGTCGACGATGAGGATTGTCGCCACCTCAGATTCCTTTCTGCCCGCCGTCTGCGCTCTGCTCGAGGCAGTTCTCGATGGCGAGCAGCAACGCGTCCGGCTCGATCGGCCGGCTGATCAGGCGTACCGCACCCAGCGCCTGTGCCTGCCGGCCGCAGCTGGCGCTATCGACGAGGGTCGAAGACAGGAACACGAAGGGGATGGCCGCCAGGGCGGCGTCGGCCTTGACCCTCTTGAGAAGGGTCCAGCCGTCGGCCCCCGGCATGTGAATGTCGGAGAGGATCAGGCCTGGAGTCTCGGACCCTAGCAGCGCGAGCGCCTCCTGTACCGAGCGCGCCTCGAGGACCCGAAAGCCGGCGGGCTCGAGGACGGCGCGCACCAGCTGCAGGTTGGGGGGCGAGTTGTCCACCGCCAGGACCGTGGCGCGAGGCTCGCGGGCCTCGGCGGAGCGGGCGGTGCTCTCCTGGCGCGTGCCGGAGCTCGATCGCCCGCCATGCAGCCTGCGAATCAGGTGTGCCTCGAGCTGCAGGACGAACGACTGCGGTTCGATCGGCTTCGCGATGTAGCCGTCGAACCCCGCGGCAAGAATACGCTCCCGGTCGCCCACCATGGCATAGGCGGTGACCGCGACCACCGGGATCGAGCTCGTCGCCGGGTCGGCGCGCAGGCGGCGCAAGACTTCGAAGCCGTCGGCACCCGGCATCTGCAGGTCGCAAACGATGAGGTCGGGCAGCTCGCGCGCCGCCGCCTCCACTCCCGCCGCGCCGGCCGTCGCCCGCAGCGGCTGGTGCCCGAACGCGCGCAGCAGGTAGCTCATCAGCTCGAGGTTGGTGACATTGTCCTCGATCACCAGCACCCTGGCCGCCATCTCAGCGCCCCTCGAGCACCAGCCGGAAGGTGCTGCCGCGCCCGAACTCGCTCTCGAACTCGATGCGGGCGCCGAGCAGCGTCGCCAGCTTCTGGCTCAGGTGGAGGCCGAGGCCGGTACCCTCCTGCGCCCGTCCACCCGAGGCACGCAGCTGCTCGAAGGCCTGGAAGAGGCGCGCCTTGTCCTCGTCCCGGATGCCGATGCCCGAATCGCTCACCCGGATCTCGGTGTGATGGCCGTTGCCCCGGCGCTGGACCAGCACCAGCCGCACCCATCCTTGCTCGGTGAACTTGATGGCGTTGTTGGTCAGGTTGATGAGGATCTGGCTCAAGGCCCGCCGGTCGGTCGGCACCATCCATTCGCCGTTCGGAGATTCGAGCTCGAGCGCCAGGCCCTTGGCTTCCGCGAGCGGACGCAGGGAGGAGACGACCTCTTCGACCACCCCCCGGCAGTCCACCTGCTCGAAGTTCAGCTCCACCTTCCCCGACTCGATCTTGGCCAGGTCGAGGAGATCGTTGATCAGCGACAGCAGGTGATGAGCCGACGTCCGCACGGTCTTGAGCTGGTCGTCCTGGTCATCGGTCAGCGGCCCGGCGAGCTTCATCAACAGCGTGCCGGTGAACCCGATGATGGCGTTGAGCGGCGTCCGCAGCTCGTGGCTCATCGACGCCAGGAAGCGGTCCTTGGCCAGGTTGGCGCTCTCGAGCTCCACCGCCTTCTCCTGCAGGGCCTGCTCGAAGCGCTTGCGCTCGGTGACGTCGCGGGCGGCGGCGAAGACGCCCTGCAGGCGCCCATCGCGGTCATAGAAGGTCGCGGCGTTGTACGAGACGACCGTCTCCTGCCCCTCGCGCGAGCGCGCGGTCAGCTCGTAGTTGGTGACGTTGCCCTCGCGCAGCGCGAGACGGATGCCCTCCTCGGCGCGCGCCGGGTCGGTGAAGAAGGTCTTGAACGGTTGGCCCATGAGCTCGTCGCGGCCGAGGCCGGTCAACGCCTCCATCTGCCGGTTGACGTCGGTGATGATGCCCACGGGGTCGGTGGTCATCAGTGCATCGACGTTGGATTCGATCAGCGACCGGGTGTAGAACTGCTGGTCGCGGAGCTGCAGTTCGAGCCCCTTCTGCTCCGAGATGTCGCGGGCGGCGGCGAGGATGCCCAGCGCGCGGCCGGCGGCGTCGGTGAAGACGCCGGCGTTGAATGAGACGGTGATCTTGCGGGACGCCCGGGTGATCAGCACCAGCTCGTAGCCCATGACCCGCTGCTCGGCGAAGGTCTTCTGGACTCCGTCCTTCGCCCGCTCGGGCTCGGTGAAGTAGGTCGCGAAGCGCGAGTTGATGAGATGCTTGCGTGAATAGCCGGTGAGCCGGGTCGCCTCCTCGTTCACGTCGGTGACGATGCCGTCCGGGGCGATGGCGAAGAGGGCATCGGCCGAGGCCTCGATGAGCGACCGGTTGTAGGCCTGCTGCTCGGTGAGCTGGCCCTGCAGGCGCGCCTGCTCGGAGATGTCGCGCGCCGACGCGAAGATGCCTTGCAGCTGGCCGCCGGCGGCGCGGAAGACCGAGGCGTTGAAGGACACCGTGGCCTTCCTGCCCGCCTTGGTCTTCAGGACCAGCTCGTAGTTGGTGACCACGCCTTCGGCGAGCGTGCGGCGGACGCCGATCTCGGCGCGGTCGGGCTCGGTGAAGTACCGCTTGAAGGAAGAGCCCACCAGCTCCTCGCGCGCGTAACCGGTCATCCGGCACAGCTGCTCGTTGACGTCGGTGATGAAGCCCTCGGGGTCGACGGTCACCAGGCCGTCCACCGACGACTCGATCAAGCCGCGCAGGTAGGTCTGCTGCTCGCGCAGCTGCTCTTCCAGGCGCACCCGGTCCGTGATGTCGCGCGCCGATGCGAAGATGCCGCGCACCGCGCCGCTGGGGTCCCTGAACACCGAGGCGTTGAACGACACCTGCAGCAGGCGGCGCGTGCGCGAGATCAAGGTCAGAGCATGCTCGGTGACGATCCCTTGATCGAACGTCTTCTCCACCCCTGCCTGGGCGTGATCGGGTTCGGTGAAATAGTCGACGAAGGGACTGCCAATCAGCTCGCCACGTCCGTAGCCGGTCATCTGGCACATCCGGTCGTTGACGTCCGTGATGGTGCCCGAGGGGTCGACGGTGATCAATCCATCCACCGACGATTCGATCAGCCCGCGCAGGTAGGTCTGCTGCTCCCGCAGCTGGGCCTCGAGCTTCTGCTGCTCGGTGATGTCGCGGGCGGCGGCGAAGACTCCCTGCAGGCTGCCCGCGGCGTCGTTGAAGGTCACGGCGTTGTAGGAGACGACCGTGTCCCGGCCCTCGCGGCTGCTTGCGGTCAGCTCGTAGTTGGTGACCTTCCCCTCGCGCAGCACCTGGCGGATGCCGGCCTCGGCGCGGCCCGGGTCGGTGAAATAGTTCTTGAACGGCGTGCCGATCAGCTCCTCGCGCGCGCAGCCGGTGAGCGCCTCCATCTGCTGGTTGACGTCGGTGATCAACCCCAGCGGGTCGGTGGTCATCAGGGCGTCGACGTTGGACTCGATCAGCGACCGGGTGTAGAACTGCGACGCCTGCAGCTGGCCCTCCAGGCGCTTCTGTGCCGTGATGTCGCGCGCCGACGCGAAGATGCCGCGCACCCGCCCGGCAGTGTCGCGGAAGACCGCCGCGTTGAAGGACACCGGCAGCATCCGGTCCTCGGCCGACTGCAGGGTGAGCACGTAGTCGGTGACGGAGCCCTGCTTGAAGGTCAGGCGGACTCCCTCCGCGGCGGCCTCGCGCTCGATGAAGTAGTCGGGGAACATGGAGCCGATCAGCTGGTTCGGGCGGCGTCCGACCATGCGGCACATCTGCTCGTTGACATCGGTGATGGTCATCTGCTCGTCGACGGTGACCAGGCCGTCCACCGACGCCTCGATGAGGCCGCGGTTGTAGGCCCGCTCTTCGGCCAGCTGGCCCTGCAGGCGCGCCTGGTCGGTGATGTCGCGGGCCGAGGCGAAGATTCCCCGCACCTCGCCGCCGCGGTCCTTGAAGATCGCGGCATTGAAGGAGACCAGGCTCTCCCGCTTGTCCTTCGTGCGCAGGGTCAGCTCGTAGTTCGTCACCGCCCCTTTTTCCAGGGTCAGGCGCACCCCGGCGGCGGCGCGCTTGGGGTCGGTGAAGTAACCCTGGAACGGCTGGCCCAGCAGCTCGTCACGGGTGTATCCCGACATCCGGCACATCGTCTCGTTGACGTCGGTGATGTCGAGCATCGGGTCGACGGTGATCAAGCCGTCGAGCGACGCCTCGATGAGGCCGCGGTTGTAGGCCCGCTCCTCGGCGAGCTGTCCCTGCAGCTGCGCCTGCTCGGTGATGTCGCGCGCCGACGCGAAGATGCCGCGCACGTCGCCGGAGGGATCGCGGAACACCGAGGCGTTCAGGGAGACCGTGACCTGGCGCCCGTCGTGCGTGGCGAGAGTCAGCACGTAGTCGGTGACGACGCCCTTGTCGAACGTCTCCTTCACCCCGGCCAGCGCCCGCTCGGCGTCCACGAAGTAGTCCACGAAGGCGGTGCCGATCAGCGCCTCGCGCGAGTAGCCCGACATCCTGCACATCTGCTCGTTGACGTCGGAGATGGAGCCGGAGGGATCGACGGTGATCAGGCCGTCCACGGACGCCTCGATGAGCCCGCGATTGTAGGCCTCGGACTCCCGCAGCTGCTGCTCGAGCTTCTTCTGCTCGGTGATGTCGCGGGCGGCCGCGAAGACGCCCTGCAGCCGCTTGCCCGCGTCGCGGAACGTCGAGGCGTTGTACGAGACCAGCGTCAGCCGTCCGTCCTTGGCGCGGGCGGTCAGCTCGTAGTTCGTCACCTTGCCCTCGCGCAGCACCAGCTTGATGCCTTCCTCCGCCCGCTCCGGATCGGTGAAATAGGTCTTGAAGGGCGTGCCGATCAGCTCCTCGCGGCTGCCGCCGGTGAGCACCTCCATCTGGCGGTTGACGTCGGTGATCAGCCCGAGCGGATCGGTGGTCATCAGGGCGTCGATGTTCGACTCGATGAGCGAGCGGGTGTAGAACTGGTTGGCCTTCAGCTCCTCGGTCAACCGGATCTCTTCCGAGATGTCCTTGGAGATGAGCAGGTAGCCGATCGGCTTGCCCGAGGCATCGCGGCGCGGCGTGAGCACCACCCTGGCGGTGAAGCGGCCGCCGTCCTTGCGCAGGCGCTCGATGGTCCCCTCCCACTTGCCCTCGGTCAGGGCGGCCTGCATGATCTCGGCCGGCTTGCCGGCGGTCGCGTCCTCCGGCGTGTGGAGCATGGCGGAGTTGGCTCTCCCCACCACCTCCTCGGGAGAGTAGCCGTAGAGACGGCGCGCGCCTTCGTTCCACAGCAGGATCTTGCCCTCGAGGTCCTTGCCGATCACCGAGTACTCGGTCGAGGACTCGAGGATGTTGGTGATGAACTCGACCGCCTGCTGGGCGTCGCCGACGATGGACTGGTCGAAGAGGCGGGCTCTCATCGCGATCTCCTGGATGGGTGGCAAGGCGACGGTCGGGAAACGCGCCGGCGAGCGGCGAGGCTGCCGCGGGGTGGCAGGTTGCGCGGCTGGCTGGTACGGAGCTTGGCGGACATCGCGAGATGAAGCCAGCGGAGATGCGAAGGCGGCCGCCCGGGCCGGTCGCCCACGCGGCGCCGGAGGCCTTCACCGGTCAGACCGTTGGTATCGCGATCATGCTACTCCCGCGTTCTCGCGGGCGTCAATATGTTTTTGCGGTGGGGCCGGAAGTAAATCGAGATTGTAGTTGTGACGACGACATCCGATCGAAACTTCTGATGATAATGGAGGCGTGCCAAGTTTAATATTAAGTCGTTGCCTTCTCGCCAAGCCGTCAATCGTGATCGCCGGTGGGGATCGCCGGCTGGCGTGCGCCGCCCCGGGGTGCGGCGGCGAGAGAGCGGTGGAGCCGGCGCACCAGGGCGCTCGCCCGCGGCAAGCCGAGGACCAGCAGGCCGGCGCCGGGCGCGAGGAGCCAGGCCAGGGTCGGGGGGCGCTGCTCGGCGAGGGCGCGCAGACCGAGGAGCGTGAGGGCCGCGCCGGCGACCATGAGCACGCCGCTGGCGCAGAGGCGCGCCTCCCAGAAGCGGGGCAGCGGCGGCGCCTCGCCGCGGGCCAGGGAGTCGCGGACCAGGCGGCGCTGGCCCGGGACGTCGAGGAGGCGGAAGTAGAGAAGGTGGACGACGAGCCAGACCAGGCCGATGGTCCCCAGGCCGTCGCTCAGCCAGTGGTTGCCTCCCATGGCGTTGGCGATGGTGATGGCGACGGCGCCGGCGAGGGAGAGAACGGCGACGGCGACGCCGGCGATGCGCGCGCGGCGGCCGGCGGCGGGATCGCAGGCGAGGGCGTAGGCGAGCGCGAGGGTGGTGAAGACCGCGGCGGTGTGGCCGCTGGGGAAGCTGCCGCGGAAGAAGCCGGCGGCGAGGGAGAGTTTGCCGGCCTGGTACCACTCCGTGTAGGGAAGGTGCTGGCGGGACAGGACGTCGAGCGGGCGCGCGCGGCCGAGGACGAGCTTGAGCGCGTGGACCACCGCCAGGCCGGCGCCGAGGGCCGCGACCAGCAGGAAGCCGAGCGCCGGGCGGGCCGCCAGCAGGCGGCGCGAGGCCCCGGCGGCATGCGCGCGGAGGTAGAGAGCGACGGTGGCGATGGCGAGCAGGGCCGCCGGGTCGGTGGCGCCCGGCAGCTGGCCCTGGAAGACGGTGCGGCGGGCGAGGGCGGCGAACGGATGGTGGCGGTAGGCGGTGAGCTGCGCCGTCCAGCGATAGTCGACGCGCGGGATCCACGCCATGGCGGCGGCCCAGAGGCAGAGCAGGGCGAGGAGGAGGATCTGCGTCTGGCGCGCCACGGGTTGGATTCCTCGGCGGGGACGATGCGGGGTGCATCCTATACTGCGGGTGCCCGCGGGGCGGGGGCGACCGGAGCCAGGACGCGGTTCAGTTCCCTCTGCCTCCCTTGGGGCGAGGCGCCGCGGTGGCAGGGGCGGAGGACTTGGCGCCTCGCCCCAAGGGAGGCAGAGGGAACTGAACCGCGTCCTAGACCCGACAGAATGACAGGAGATCAGACCACAGACCCCGGGGTGACGAGGCGGAAGCGTCGCCGGGAGTGGCAGGGATGGGGCGCGGCGCTGGCGCTGGCGGGGGCGATCTTCGCCTCGCTGCTCGCCCTGGCTGGCCGCACGACCCTGTGGGACCGCGACGAGCCGCGTTTCGCGCAGGCGACGGTCGAGATGATCGCCTCCGGCGACTACCTGGTCCCCACCTTCAACGGCCGCTTGCGGCCGGACAAGCCGATCCTCGCTTACTGGTCGATGGCGCTGCCGATGCGGCTGCTGGGCTCGAGCGCCGTGGCGGCGCGGCTGGGGTCGGCGGCGGCGATGGCGGTCGCGGCGCTGCTCACCTTCGCCGCCGCCCGCCGCCTGCTGCCGGCAGGCGCCGGGACGTGGGCGATGGCGGCCCTGGCGGCGACGCCGCTGGCGGTGGCCGAGGGGCAGGCGGCCACCGCCGACGCGCTGCTGCTGGCGGCGGTGACGGGTGCGCTGGCCTGCTTCGCGGCGGCGCTGACCGGCGACGGCCGGCGCGCCTGGCCATGGCTCGGGCTCGGCGTGGCGCTCGGCCTGGCCCAGCTCGCCAAGGGGCCGGTCGGCCTGGCCGTGCCCGGCCTGGGCATCGCGACGACGCTCGCGATCCTCTGGCGGCGGGCGCGTGCGGGACGAGAGGTGGAGCAGGCGCGGCAGACGCGGCAGGCGCGGCAGGCCTGGCAGGCGCGGCAGGAACACGAGACGGCGGCGGAATCGGCAGCGAACGCCGCCGCCGCGACGCGGCAGGCCGAGGCCGTGCCGATCGGCAGGTACGCCATGCGCGCGGCGCTCGCGGCGCTGCTCGGCGTGGCGATCTTCTGCGCCTGGGGAGTGCCGGCCAACCTGGCCACCGGCGGCGAGCTGGCGCGGGTGGGGATCGGCAAGCACGTGGTCGGGCGCGCGTTCGGGGCCTTGGAGGGGCACGGCGGCGGCGCCGGGCACGGATGGCGCGGCTGGGTCGCGGGGCTGCCGTTCTACGTCGCGGTGGTCTGGCTCGGCTTCGCGCCCTGGGTGCTGTGGCTGCCGGCCGCCGTCTCCGCGACGCTGGGCGGCCGGCTCGGCGGCGATCGCGGCCGGGCGCTGCTGATCGGCTGGACGGTCCCCACCTTCGCGCTGATGACCCTGGTGGCGACCAGGCTGCCGCACTACTTGCTGCCGGCCTGGCCGGCGCTGGCCATCGCGGTCGGCGGCACGCTCGAGGCCGAGCGGCAAGGAGAGCTGGCGCCGCGCGACCGCCGCTGGCTGCGCCGCGGGGCCTGGCTGCTCGGCCCGCTGGTGGGCCTGGCCTTCGCGGCGGTGGCCGCGCTGGCCGTGCTGGCGGTCTTCGGCAGGCATGCGGCCCCGGCGGCGGGGTTCGCCGCCGTACCCGCGGCGGCCAGTGCCGGCGGTGCCCCGGCCAGGACGCCGCCGGCGCCGAGTGGATTGCCTGAGCCCATCGCGGGCGCCAGCCTGGCGGACGTTGCCACCGGGCTGGCGCTGCCTTGCCTGGCGCTCGCCGCCATCCTGGCCGTGGCGGGCGGCAGGGCGCTGCGCGACCACCTGGCGGGGCGCTACCGGCGGGCGGCCACGATGCTGCTGGCCGGCACTCTGGCGGCCGCGCTGGTGGCGGGTGGCGCGGTGGCGCCGGCGCTCGAGCGCCTGAAGCCGGCGCCGCGGCTGGCGGCGGCGGTGCGCGCGGCCACCGCCCCCGGCGTGCCGGTCGCGACCTTCGGGTACGCCGAGCCGAGTTTCACTTTCTACCTCGGCCGCTGGCCGGTCCGCGAGCTGCGGGACGCCGGCGCCGTCGCCGCCTGGGCGGCCGAGGACGGCGGTCCGGGCGTGCTGGTGCTGCCGCGCTCGGCCGCGCAGTCCCTGGGCCCAGAGCTCGGGGCGGCGGGCACGAGCGAGATCGCCGCCGCCGGCGGCTGGAACGTCGCGAAAGGGAAGCCGCTGGAGTTGGTTGCGCTGCTGCGTGGACCGCGCCAGGCGGCAGGCGCGGCCGCTGCCGGACCCGCCGGCCGAGGTCGTCGCCGCGGAGACGACCTTCGCCAGAGTGAATCCAACCGCTGAGGTCTCGCGCCAGGTGGGCCGCCGCCAGGGCGTCAAGCTCCCCGCCGCGCAGCGCCGGCCGATCTACGATCTCGGGCTCGCCGATCTCGCCGCGGCGGCCGGCGAGGTCGTCCGCTTGGCGGACCTGGCGAGCTATTGAACCGGCGGGATACCGATCTCCTCGGTCACCCCGTCGAGCAGATTCCAGTAGGCGCCGAGCGCCGCCTGGCCGGCGGCGAGGACCTCGCCGGCGCAGTCCGCGGTTTCGAGGCAGAGGGCGAGCGCCCGCCGCTCGCCGGCGCGGTGGCGCCGGTCCGCCTCGGCGTGGACGCTGAAGTAGGCAAGCGCCTCCTCGTCGGCGACGCCGTAGTGCTCGCGCAGCCCGGCGATCTTCGTGGCGGACACCTCGGGCTGCTGGCTCTCGTAGGCGTAGAGGGCGGCCAGCGCCGCGGCGGTGCCGTTGCCGCACAGGCGGCGGAACTCGTCCACCGTCCGGCGGGCCGCGCCGGCCGGCGCGTCGGCGCGCACGGCCGCCGGGTCGGCGCCGACGGCCGCCGCGAACCGCAGCCAGAGCTCGGCATGCGGCCGCGGCTCCGTCCTCTCTTCGCGCAGGTTCCGCAGCAGCTCGGCGCGCACCGCCGGCAGCTCCGCCCGCTCGGCGGCGGTCTCCAGGTACTCGGGAAAGGCGGCCACGTGCGGGTAGTAGACCCGCGCATAGGTCGCCAGGTCCTGGCGCGTCAGGTCGCCCGCGCTCCAGCGGCGGTAGAACGGGTGACCGAGGATCGATCCCGCCGCGATCCGCGCGTCGAGCTCGTCGAGAACGGCGTTCGAGGTCCTGTCTGCCATGCTCCCTCCCTTCGAGATCCTGCCAAGGCGCGCGGATCATACTCCGAAAGAGGGTCCGCGCGGCCGGAGCGCCGCGATATCCCCGGTCGCCGGTCCCGACGCCGCCTCGTCTTCTGTGTCACCATAGGCGTCGTTCAACCGGAAGGGAGACGCGCGGAAGACCGCTGCGGCGGAAGGGATCATGGCCGCCTCGTTCCTGCGGCAGGTTGCGATCTTCGAGGGGGTCGACGAACGCCGGCTGGCGGAGCTGGAGGCGGGCGGCGAGGAGCGGAGGCTCGGCGCCAACCAGGCCGTCTTCCAGCGCGACGACGCCTGCGACGGCCTGTACCTGGTGAAGAGCGGCGGCGTGGTCCTCCGGCTCGTGGCGGTGGGCCAGCCGATCGAGCGGGTGCGCGACGTTCCTCCCGGCGACGTGTTCGGCGAGGTGGAGGTGCTCGACGGCTCGCGGCGGCAGTTCCAGGCCCGCACCCTGGGGCCGACGACCCTGCTGCGCCTGCCGCAGGACCTGCTCTGGAGCTTCCTCGCACGGCACCCGCTGGTCGAGACCCGCCTGCGCACGCTGTCGATCTATCGCCGCACGGTGCGGTTGCACTCGCTGCTGGCGCCCTCGACGCGGAGCGACCCGCGGATCCGGCTGGACCGCGAGGTCGAGCTGCGGCTGGCCGGCGGCCGGTCGGTCAGCGCCCGGGTCGAGGACCTCTCCCACGGCGGCGCCTGCCTCAGCGCCGCGCCGGACTCCTGGCGGCCTGGAGACACGGTGAGCTTCGCGCTGGCGCTGCCCGGCCAGCCCGATCTCCTGCGGCTCGAGGCCAAGGTGCGCTGGCGCATGAGCGACGTCGTCGGGCTGGTCTTCGACCCCGCCAGCTCGCCGCAGAAGCGGTCGCGCGACATCGACAAGGCGGTGCGGGCGCTGCTGGCGGGCGGCTGAGGAGTCGGCCGGCGAGAACGATCGGCTGCATCCAGAGTCGCCCGTTCCGCAGCTCTGCGCCGCCTTCCGGCGCCGCGCGCCATTGTGACGTACGTCACTTCCGGGGTGGCTCGCGCCGCGTAACATCGTCAGTCAGGTTTGCGATTCTCGCCGGCTCCGAGGGGTTCGGCACGTTCCGACAGGCGGCTGCACGCATGGTGTCAAGATCCACGCCCGTTCTTCTCCCGCTGCTCGCGTTCGTCGCGCTGCTCGCCGCGGCCTCCCTGGCCGCGCCGGGGCGGCTCGCGGCCACGTCGGTCGTGCTCGGCACGGACGCCGAGCTCGCCGACCAGGCGCCGGTGGTGGCGGAGGGGACGGTGATCGCGCGGGAGCCGCCGGCGTTCTCGTCCGGCATGCCTACGACCGACTATCGGGTGCGGGTCGAGCGCGTCCTCAAGGGGCGCGTCGCCGGCGGCACGCTGCGGCTGCGGGTGCTCGGCGGTCCGGGGCCGGACGGGCTGACGCTCAAGATCTGGGGAGCGCCCGAGCTGCGCGCCGGCGAGACCGTCCTGCTCTTCCTGGTCGGGGACGCCGACGGCTCCTTCCGCCCGCTGCACCTGGCGATCGGCGTGTTCCACCAGGTCGCCGCACCTGGTCCCGAAGGCCAGCCGCTGGCGGTGCGCGACCTCTCGGAGATGGAGGTGGTGGACGCCCGCGGTGGCTTCACCCCCGGCACGGTGCAGGTGCGCGACTACGCGCGCTTCGCCGAGTGGCTGGCCGATCGCGCCGGCGGCCAGGAGCGGGAGCCGGACTACCGGCTCGAGCTGCCGGCCGCCGACCTCGGCCAGGTGCAGGAGAAGTTCAACTACCTCGGCGGAATCAAGCAGCGCTGGTTCGAGTTCGACAGCGGCACGGCGGTCCATTGGACGATGTACCAGGCCGGCCAGCCCGGGCTCGCCGATCTCGGCTTCGGCGAGTTCCAGGCGGCGATGCATGCCTGGAACTCGAACCCCGGCACCGACGTCCGCTACGTTTACGACGGCGCCGGCAGCTTCATCGCCGGCTTCAAGCATCCCGACGGCCACAACACGCTGCTGACCGGCGACCCGAACGACGACCTGCCGGGGAGCTTCACCTGCACCTCGCCGGGCAACGGCAACGGCATCCTGGGCGCGGGCGGCACCTGGTTCCCGACCAACGCCGCGCCGCCGCTCCCCATCCGGGAGGCGGACATCGTCATCCAGGACGGCGCGGGCTGCTGGTTCAACGACGATCCGGCGCGCGCCGAGCAGGTGTTCGCCCACGAGCTCGGCCACTCGCTCGGCCTGGGGCACTCCTGCGGCGACTCGCTGACCGGCCCCTGCAACACGCCCCAGAAGGACGGCGCCCTGATGCGCGCCGTTGCCCACAACGACAACCGCGGGGCCACCCTCGGCGACGACGACCGCGCCGGCATCGCGACGCTCTACGGGACGGGGGCGGGGACGGGGACCGGCGGCGGCGGCCGACCGCCGGCGGCGCCCAGCCGCCTGACCGCCAGCGCGCTGTCGGCGAGCGCGGTCACCCTGGCCTGGAAGGACAACGGCGGCGGCGCCACGCAGATCGACGTCGAGCGCCGGGCACCGGGCGGCCGCTTCCACCAGGTCCAGACCCTGCCGGGCAACGCCCGGTCGTCGACCGTCACCGGCCTGGCCGCCGGCGTCGCCTACAGCTTCCGGGTGCGCGCCCACAACGGCGCCGGTTACTCCGCCTACTCCAACGCCGCCGGCGCCACCACCCGCGGCAATCCCTAGCCGGCGGCGGCCCGGCCAGGCCGGCCAGGCCGGTCAAGCCGGTCAGCCCGGCCAGGCCAACCCGATTTCCGGCCCGATCTCCAGCCCCGACGCTCCCTGAAGGTGCCGCCGGCGTCCTCCGAAAAGGTCGGCACGGCGACGCCGGCCCAGGTTCTCTCCGCCCTGGCATCGTCGTTGCTGCGGTGTCGCTCGGATGGAAGTCTGACAGGAGATCCGACATGAAAGCATCAGGTACGCGAATGATCCTGGGCCTGGCGTCTCTGCTGGTGGCTTCCGCGCCGGCCTGGGGACAGCCCTATCCGCCGCCGCCTCCGCCGGGCCCGCCTTCGGGCGCCTACTATCACCAGGGCTACTCCGACCGCTTCGGCGAGTTCCGGCTGTGGGTCGGCGGCTTCCAGCCCGACGCCCATGGCGACTACTGGGAGAACAAGTTCCGCGACTTCACCGGCAGCCGCAGCGACCTGCGCGACGTCATCGGCGGCGGGGACCTCATCTACCATTTCGACCGCCACAACGCGGTCATGTTCTCGGCCAGCTACTACACGACGACGACCAACCAGGCCTTCCGTAACTTCCTCGACCAGAACAACCAGCGCATCCGGCACAACACCGACTTCGACATCGCCTCGGGCACGGTGGCATACGTGCTCTTCCCGGCCGGCACGCACACCCCGGTGATCCCCTACCTGGGGGCCGGCGTCGGCTTCTACAACTGGCGCCTGCGCGAGGCCGGCGACTTCATCGACTTCGCCCACGGCAACGCGATCTTCGGCGCCATCAACACCGACAGCGGCACCGCCTTCGGCTACTTCTTCGTGGCGGGTCTGGAGGTGCCGGTGACCCGCCACTTCGCCATCCTGGTCGACGGCCGCTACACCAAGGCCCACGATACCCTGGGGGGCGACTTCGAGGGCTTCGGCCGCCTCGATCTCTCGGGCGGGCAGGTGGTGGGCGGCGTCGCGTTCCACCTGTGATCCTCGCGTGAACCTCGCGTGATCGTCGCGGCACCCTGATGGCACCTTGAAGTGGAGATGAAAAAACGGCCGGCGCGATTCGCACCGGCCGGTCAAGGTCAGCGGGCAGGGTGGCGGCGGCTGGCGGGACCTAGTGTGACACTAGTGCGGGCCGCCGGTGTAGGGGAGGCCGCCCTCGCCGCTCATGGCGGCGGCGGGGGCGCTGTCCGATGGGGCGGTCGCCACCGTCGCCGCCGGGTGGTCGCCGTCGCCGAAGAGCAGGCGGCCCTCCTTATAGGAGGCGCCCCGGAGGGTGAGGGCGAGCACCTCGCCGAGGTCCTCGGCGAGGAAGATCTCGAGCTCGCCGCGCACCTCCGGCGTCAGGTCCTCGAGATCCGCCTCGTTGTCCTTCGGCACCAGGATGGTGCGGATGCCCGCCCGCACCGCGCCGAGCACCTTCTCCTTGACGCCGCCGATCGGCAGCACGCGGCCGGAGAGGGTGATCTCGCCGGTCATCGCGATGTCGTGGCGGGCCGGCCGCTCGGAGAGCGCCGACACCAGGGCGGTGGCCATGGTGACGCCGGCCGAGGGACCGTCCTTCGGAATGGCGCCGGCCGGGACGTGGATGTGGATGTCGCGGTCGAAGCGCTCGTCCTTGATCCCGAGCGACAGGGCGTGGGAGCGCGCGTAGCTCCAGGCGGCGCGCGCCGACTCCTTCATCACGTCGCCGAGCTGGCCGGTGAGCGTCAGCTCGCCCTTGCCGCGCATGGTCTGCGCCTCGACGAACATGATGTCGCCGCCGGTCGGGGTGTAGTACATGCCGGTGGCGACGCCGACGGCGTCCTCGCCCGCGGCGCGCTCCGGATGGACCTTCGGGCGGCCGAGCAGCTCGCGCACCGCCGGCGCGCCGAGCTCGGTCGAGGCGATCTCGCCGGCGGCGATGCGGCGCGCGACCTTGCGCGCCAGCCGGCCCATCTCCCGCTCGAGCTGGCGGACGCCGGCCTCGCGGGTGTAGCTGGTGATGGTCTCGGAGATGGCCGCGTCGGTGACGGTCAGCTGCTCGGCGGTGAGGCCGTTCTCCGCGATCTGGCGCGGCACCAGGAAGCGCCGGGCGATGATCAGCTTCTCCAGCTCGGTGTAGCCGGCGAACTGCACCACCTCCATGCGGTCGAGCAGCGGCCCGGGGATGTTCTGGATGAAGTTGGCGGTGGCGATGAACAGCACCTCCGAGAGGTCGAACGGCACGCCGAGGTAATGGTCGGTGAAGGTGTCGTTCTGCGCCGGGTCGAGGACCTCGAGCAGGCCGGCGGCCGGGTCGCCCTGGAAGGAGACCCCCAGCTTGTCGACCTCGTCGAGCAGGAACACCGGGTTCTTGGTGCCCGCCTGCTTCATGCCCTGGACGATGCGCCCCGGCATGGCGCCGACGTAGGTGCGGCGGTGGCCGCGGATGTCGGCCTCGTCGCGCACGCCGCCGAGCGAGACGCGCACGTACTCGCGTCCCATGGCGCGGGCGATCGACTTGGCGACCGAGGTCTTGCCGACGCCCGGCGGGCCGACGAAGAGCAGGATCGGTCCCTTGGCGCCCTTGTCGTCGGCGTTGCCCGGCAGGTCGTCGGGGCCGGTGGGATCGGCGTCGGGGTCGGCGGGATTGGCCCCGCCTTTGCCGTCGGCGCCGCTGGTGCCAGCGCTCACCTTCGCAGGAGTGGCCGCGGTGGCGGCGCCATGCTCTCCCGCTGTCGTCTCCGGGCTCGCCGGAGTCGCGGCAACGGTCGGAGTGTGGACGGCCGCATCGGAGGGATCGCCGCCGGGAGTCGCTTCCGGCACGGACCCGTGCCCGCCGCCGCTCTCTCCGCCCTCAGCCTCGCCGACGGCCTCCGCGCCGCTGCCGCTCTCGCCGGCAGCGGCTTTCTCCTCGGCCTTGCGGGCCTCGATGGCGGCCTGGCGGAGCTGGCGGACGGCCAGGAACTCGAGCACGCGGTCCTTGACGTCGCCCAGAGCGTAGTGGTCCTGCTCGAGGATGCGGGCGGCCTCGGGGATGCTCAGCGACTCGACGCTGCGCTCGTTCCAGGGCAGCTCGGCGATCGTCTCGAGATAGGTGCGGATGACCTGCGCCTCCATGCCTTCGCGGCCGGCGCGCTTGAGGCGGGACATCTCGCGGTCGACCTCCTTGCGCACCGCCGGCGGCAGCTGCAGCTTGATCAGCTTGTCGCGCAGCTCGTCGACGTCGCCGGCCTCGTCGCCCTCGCCCAGCTCCTTCTGGATGGCCTTCAGCTGCTCGCGCAGGAACATCTCGCGCTGGCGGTCGCCGAGCTCCTCCTGGACGCGCGACTTGATGTCCTCCTGGGCCTCGAGCACCTTCAGCTGGCGCTGCACGTGGACCAGCACCCGGCGCAGGCGCTCCTCGACCGAGAGGGTCTCGAGCAGCATCTGGCGCTGGGCCGGGGTGACGTCGGTGTAGGCGGCGACGAGGTCGGCGAAGCGGCTGGGGTCGCTGACGCCCTCGAGCACCTGGTGGACGACCTCCTCGGGCAGGCCGGACTTCTTGCCCAGCTCGGCGGCGCGCTGGCGGGCCTCGCGGAACAGGCCGACGAAGGCGGCGTCCTGGGGGTTCAGCGGCAGCATCTCCTCGGCCTCGCGGACGATCGCATGCAGGTAGCCGTCCTTCTCGCTGATGCGCATGGCGATGCCGCGGTACTCGCCGGACAGCAGCAGCTGCATCCCGGCGAAGCCGCGCTGGACCTGGCCGATGCGCGCCACGGTGCCGATGGTGTGCAGCGCCTCGGGGGTCACGACCGGGAGGTCCTCGCGCTGGGAGACCGCGAAGACCAGGCGGTCGGAGCTGTTGAGCGCCGCCTCGACGGCGCGCAAGGTGGCGGGCTTGCCGGCCTGGATCGGCGCCGCGACGCCCGGGAACAGCACGAACTCCCGCAGGGGGAGCACTGGAAGGTTCAAGCGTTCAGTCATTGGGCTCCTCGTCACCCTCTTCCCTGGCTGTGGGTGAGGTGTTCGAGAGGCAAAACCTTCGTCCGGGGACTCAAAATTCCTCCCTGGCCGCAGAATCTTAGCGGGTCACGCTCAAGGGAAGTCCCCAGGGGCTTGGAGGCGTTCACCTGGGGTGCTTGGAGGCGTTCAGCGGTTGCGGCGGTATTCGATGTAGTCGGCCGTCTCGTCGGCCACCTCCTTCCCTAAGAGCGCCTCGACGACGTAGAAAGCCATAACCATGCCAGAGGCGACGCCGGCCCCGGCGGGCGGCATGGAGGACGGCATGGAGGGCGGGCTCCTCCTCGGGCTCAGCGTGGGCGGGCGAGGTCCAGCACCCACAGCACCTGGTACTGGTGCCCGTAGGCGCCGACGGCGACGCCGGCTCCCAGGCTGGTGAGGGTTGGATCGAGGATGTTGCGGCGATGGTCGGAGCTGGACATCCAGCCGGCCACGGTCTCGTCGGCGCTGAGATGGCGGGCGGCGATGTTCTCGGCGACGCTGGCGGCGGCGAAGCCGGCGGCCTCGACCCGGGAGCGCGGGGTCGAGCCGTCCGGGCCGCGGTGCGCGTAGTAGGAGCGCGCCAGCATGTCCTCGGCATGGGCCTGGGCGGCGGCGTCCAGGCGCGGGTCGTCCGCGAGGCCCGGCCGGCCGGCGGCGCGCCGCGCGGCGTTGACGGCGGCGAGCAGCGCCGAGCGCTGGCGGCCGAGGTCGCGCAGCGGCTCGGCCTGGCGCTCCCAGGAGTCCTCCTCCGGCCAGGCGAAGAGGAAGACGTAGAGCGGCAGGCCGCGGAAGCCGCCGACGCCGATCCCCAGGTCGGAGAGCTCGGCGCGCAGCGCGGGCGCCAGGTCCGGCGTGGTCTTCCACCACGCCACGACGGCCTCGGGGTCGCCCGTCATCGCGGTGATGCTCTCGGTCCAGAGATGGGGCCGGTAGCCGGCGCGCACCATCGCGGTCTGGATGCGGCCGAAGAGGGCGAGCGACTCGGACTCGTCGGGAAGGGCGCCGCGGGCGCCGATCTCCTCGGCGCGGCGCTGGGCGACGCCGTCGAGCGCCGCCGAGGCGTGCAGCTCGGGCACCACGGCGGCGCGCCGCTCGGCGTTGATGCCCGCGGCGAGGCGGCGGCGCAGCTCGGGGAGGTCCGGAGCCGGCAGGGACGGGTTGGCGGGACCGGGGGCGGGGACGGTGGGGGCCGGCGCCAGGGCGAGGAGGACGAGGAGCAGGCCGAAGGTGGGGACCGCGATCATGACCAGGCCGCGGGAAGCGAGATCCCGCAGCGGCGACGATACACGATCGCGGCCGGCTTACGGGCGTGGCGATTCCGGGTATGATCGCCCGGCACGAGCTCCCCATCTGCGGCCAGGAACGAGGGCGTTCGGCGGCCGGGTGCCCGGGTCCCACGAGGAAGCGCCCCGCATCGCCGCGCGCGGGCACTGTAGAGGGTGCCGGGCGGCCGGTGCGCTCGAACTCTTCACCTATGCGGCAGTCCAACCACATCTCGCTGCCCGTGCTCTCGGTCTATGCCCTGATGGTGGTGGGCGCGGTCCTCGCCTTCCTGTGGATCCGCCAGCAGGGGTCGACCCTGATCGCGCCGCCGCCCGCCGGTCCGGGGTTCCTCGGCGCCGCCGCCGCGCCGGGGCCGGGGGCCGCAGCGCCGGGGGCCGCGGCCGCCTCGCGGGCGGCCGGCGAGGTGCTGCCGCACGTGCTGCTGGCGCTGGCGGTGATCCTGGTGGCGGCGCGGGCGGTGGGCCTGGTGTTCCGCCGGCTGGGGCAGCCGCCGGTGGTGGGCGAGGTGGTGGCGGGCATCCTGCTCGGACCGTCGCTGCTGGGCCGGATCTCGCCGGCGGCGCTGGCCTTCCTCTTGCCGCCGGCGGTGGCGCCCTTCCTGGGGGTCATCGCCCAGGTCGGGATCATCCTGTTCATGTTCCTGGTCGGAGTCGAGCTCGATCCGGGGCTGATGCGCAACCGCACGCAGGCGACGGTCGCCATCTCCCACGCCAGCATCACCGTGCCGTTCGTGCTCGGCGCGCTGCTGGCGCTGCCGCTCTACCCGCGGCTGGCGACCCGCGACGTGCCGTTCACCGCCTTCGCCCTCTTCCTCGGCGTGTCGATGTCGATCACCGCCTTCCCGGTCCTCGCCCGCATCCTCATGGACCGCGGCATCCAGCGCACGCGCCTCGGCGTCCTGGCGCTGACCTGCGCCGCGGTCAACGACGTCACCGCCTGGTGCCTGCTGGCCTTCGTGGTGAGCGTGGTCAGGGCGCAGTCGGGCTCCATCCTGCTGACCGTGCTGCTGACCGCGGCCTACATCGGCGTGCTGCTGGCGGTGGTGCGGCCGCTCGCGGCGCGGCTGGTGCGCGCCGTCGACCACCGCGGCGTGACCAAGGAGGTGATGACCGTCGTCTTCGTCGCCCTGCTGCTGTCGGCGCTGATCACCGAGGCGATCGGGATCCATGCCATCTTCGGCGCTTTCGTGCTGGGAGTCATCGTGCCGCACGATTCGCGCATCGCGCGCCAGCTGCGGACCCGGCTCGAGGGCCTGGTGGTGGTGCTGCTGCTGCCCGCCTTCTTCGCCTTCACCGGCCTGCGCACGCAGGTCGGGCTGCTGCAGGGCACCGGCTGGCTGCTCTGCGGCGTCATCATCCTGGTCGCCTCGCTGGGCAAGTTCGGCGGCAGCGCCGCGGCCGCCCGCCTGACCGGCCTCTCCTGGCACGACGCCGCGGCGCTCGGGGTGCTGATGAACACCCGCGGCCTGGTCGAGCTGATCGTGCTCGACATCGGGCTCGACCTGCACGTGCTGTCGCCGGCTCTCTTCGCCATGCTGGTGCTGATGGCGCTGGCCACCACGATGGCGACCACGCCGGTGCTCGCGCTGCTGCAGCGCGGCGCCGGCTGGGAGCCGGTCGACGCCGCGGTGCCCGCCGGCGATCCACGCGCCGACGCTGCCTGACCCGCGGCGCGCGGCTGGTAGGGACCGTCATCGCCCATGCGCCCGCCCTCCAGCCGGTCCTCGCTGCTCGCGGCGGCGATCTATGTCGCGATGCTGCTGGGCGCGATCCTCGTCTTCCTGTGGCTCCGCCGCCAGGGAGCGACGCTGAGCGCGCCGGTCGCGGCCGCGCCACTGCTGCCGCCGCGGCCGGCGCGGAGCGGCGAGGACGTGCTGCCGCACGTGCTGCTGGCGCTGGCGGTGATCCTGGTGGCGGCGCGGGCGGTGGGCATGGTGTTTCGCCGCCTGGGGCAGCCGCCGGTGGTGGGCGAGGTGGTGGCGGGCATCCTGCTCGGACCGTCGGTGCTGGGCCGCGTCTCGCCGGCGGCGCTGGCCTTCCTGCTGCCGCCGGCGGTGGCGCCCTACCTGGGCATCATCGCCCAGGTCGGCGTCATCCTCTTCATGTTCCTGGTCGGAGTCGAGCTCGATCCGGGGCTGATGCGCAACCGCACGCAGGCGACGGTCGCCATCTCCCACGCCAGCATCACCGTGCCGTTCGTGCTCGGCGCGCTGCTGGCGCTGCCGC
>Ga0207699_10000027_pt1 | contig 152171 bp, 104 predicted proteins | sample LARL51metaG_FD_184344 | JGI IMG/M metagenome (GOLD analysis project Ga0207699, IMG submission 184344) | Corn, switchgrass and miscanthus rhizosphere microbial communities from Kellogg Biological Station, Michigan, USA - LAR L5-1 metaG... | ecosystem: Host-associated > Plants > Roots >... | reverse complement strand
GGGGACGATCCGGATCTCCGGGTGCGTCCCTTCCCGGAGATCCGGATCGTCCCCGCCCGCGCCTTCCGCACCGACCTGCCGGCGCTGGACCTCTTCCCGACGACGCTCTGGGCGCAGGTCGCGGCGCGCCGCCTGCGGCGGGCGTCGACCAACCTCCTGCTGGGCTGCGGCCCGATGGGCTACCGGCCGTTGCAGGAGGCGGTGACGGGCTACCTGACCGCCTCGCGCGGCGTCCACTGCGTCCCCGAGCAGGTCGCCATCGTCTCCGGCGTTCAGGAGGCGCTCGACCTCGCGGCGCGGCTGCTGCTGAACCCCGGCGACCGGGTGGCGATCGAGGACCCGGGATACGTCGGCGCGGATCTCGTCTTCGCGGCGCTGGGCGCGGCGGTCGCCCCGATCCCTCTGGACGACGAGGGGATGACCGTCGGCGACTCGTCCCTCGCGGGCGCGCGGCTCGTCTACGTGACCCCGGCGCACCAGTTCCCTACCGGCGTCGCCATGAGCCTGCCCCGGCGCCTGGCGTTGCTGGAATGGGCGCGGAGCTCGGGCGCCCTGATCTTCGAGGACGATTACGACAGCGAGTATCGCTACCGCGGTCGGCCGCTGCCGGCGCTCCAGGGCCTGGATCGCCATGGGCAGGTGCTGTTCGCCGGCAGCTTCAGCAAGGTGCTCTTCCCCTCTCTGCGGCTGGGATACCTGGTGGTGCCGGCCGACCTGGTGGACGCCGTCGCGGCCACGCTATCCGTCACCAGCCGGCACGCCCCGCTTCTCGAGCAGGCGGTCCTCGCGGACTTCATCGCCGGCGGCCACTTCTCCCGGCACGTCCGCCGCATGCGCCAGGTCTACGCGGACCGGCTCGCGGTGCTCCTCGAGTGCGCGGCCGAGCGGCTGGCCGGGCTGCTCGAGATCTCCGGCGTGGAGGCGGGGCTCCAGACCGTCGGGTGGCTGCGCGGCGGCATCGATGGGGAGGCGGCGGCGAGGGCGGCCGCGCGGCGCCGCGTGGAGGTCACGCCGCTGAGCCGCTACAGCCGCGGAGCGGCGCCCCGGGAAGGCTTGCAGCTCGGGTTCGCCGCCGTCGACCCGCCCGAGATCCGGCGCGGCGTCGGGGACCTCGCCGCCGCGCTGGCGGAGGAGAGCATCACGCCCCCGCCGTGACCGCGCGCAGCTTGCGGAGCGCGGCCACCGCCATCTCTCGGAGCTGGTCCTCGTCCAGATCGCCCTGGTCGCGCAGCTGCGGGTCGGCGACGAAGCGGTCGGCCGCCGCGAACAGGTTGTCGAGCACGCCGAAGACTGCTTCCGGACGCATCGCCGGGTCCTTCTTGAAGGTCGCGAAGTACTCGCACTGGAACGCCCGCCCGTCGATCGCGCCCTCCACGAAGCGGCCGATCAGGGCGACGTACTCCGCGAGATCCACGGGCGTGTCGCCGGCCGGGTCCTGGCGGTAGAAAGCGCGCAGCACCTCGTAGAGCTCCGGGTGCCGGCGCTTGAGCCGCGCGCCCATCTCGAAGAAGGCCTCGGTCACCACCGCGAAGAACTCGGCCGGGCTGACCGCCCCATAGGCGTCGATGTCGCCGGGCCGGTGCGCGGCGACCCGCTCGAGCAGCTCCTGGTACTCGGCGCCGAGCGCCCGCGCCCAGGCGGCATACGAGGAGCGCCTGCCGAGGTCGGGAGCGCCGTTCATCGCGCCGTCCTCGGCGTCGAGCTGGTGCGCGAACTCGTGCAGCACGACGTTGCGGCCGTCGTTGCAGTTCGAGGCGCCGCGCTGGACCGCGTCCCAGGCGAGCACGACGGCGCCGCGGACCCACGACTCGCCGAGGCGCACCTGGTCGCCCTCCAAGACGAGGTCGCCGAGCTTCTGGCGCGTCCTCTTTACGACGTAGGCGCTCGGGTAGACGAGGATCGATCCGAGCCCGGAGTAGTAGTCGGTCTCGCGGTGCAGGAGCAGCACGCAGGCTTGCGCGGCGATGGTGAGCTTGATCTCCTCCGTCATCGCAAGCCCGCCGCAACCCTCGAATCGCTTCTCCGCGAGGAAGACCTGCATGTGCCCTTCGAGCTCGCGCTGGTCCGCGTCGGACAGCGTGGAGACGTAGGGGACGTTGCGCCGCACGGTCGCGCGCTGCTCGGCGGAGAGGGGCGTTCCGCGCAGCCGTTCGCGGCGCTTGCCCTTCCACAGGAAATCCAGGAAATTGAGCACGCGCGGAGGCTACCACCTCGCCCGCGGGGAAGGCGGTCGCCGGGCGCCGCCCGCCCCTCCTACTTCGCCCCCACCGTCACCGCCAGGTCGCGCGGCTCGCCGCCGCGCAGGATGCGCAGGGTGGCCGGCTTGCCGATCCGCTCCTCCGACAGCAGCGCGTGTAGCTGGGTGAGGTCCGAGAGCGGCTGCCCGTCGAAGCCCAGCAGCACGTCTCCCAGCACCAGGCCGGCCGCGGCCGCCGGGCTCTCCGGCTGCACGCCGACCACGATCAGGCCGACCGACTGGCCGAGCCGCTCCTCGAGGTCCGCCTGCAGCCGCACCGGGTAGGCCCCGATGCCGAGGAAGCCGCGCCGCACCCTGCCGTGGGCCAGCAGGGCCTCGACCACCCGCTGCAGGGTCGCTCCCGGCAGCACCAGCCCGCGGCGGCGCAGCAGCCCGGAGCTGGCGATGCCCAGCGGCCGGCCCGCCGCGTCGACCACCACGCTGCCCGAGAAGCCGCGCTCGCGCGCCGCGTCCAGCTCGACGTAGCGCTCGAGCTTGGCACCGGCCGGGCTGCGCCAGGAGTCGCGGACGTCGCTGATCATCGCCAGCGCCGCCCGCACCTGCCGCCCGGGCCGCCCGACCAGGACCGCGAGCTGGCCGACCGCCAGGTCCGCGAGGTCCGACCACCGCGGCGCGGCCAGGCCGGACGCCTCGACCCGGAGGACCGCGAGGTCGGTCGAGCCGTCGCGGCCGACCAGCGTCGCCGGCAGCCGCTTGCCGCCCTCGAGGCCGACGACGACGTCCTCGTCGCGGTCGACGTTGTGGCTGGCCGCGACGATCACGCCGTCGGCGGCGAACACCGTGCCGCTGGCCGACAGCCGCCGCCCGCCGTCGATCTGTGCCGCATAGGGGCTCGCCGCCGCCACGATCGCGGCTACGTCGCGGGAGAGCTGAAGGAACGAGGAAGGATGGGAGCTCGCGGCCGCGCCGGAGGCCGGATCAGGGGCCGGGCCCGAGGCCGAGCTGCCGCCGGAGATGGAGTTGGGGTTGGAGTTGGTCTTCGAGTCAGGAGTCTCAGTCGTCATGACGGCAGGTTACCTGCGCCGTCGCGGCCGCACATCCGCCGTTCAGGCAGGCCCCCACCTGGCCGATCGGCCAGGGCAAGCTGGATCCGTGCCCCGGCCTCCATGCGCCGCCAACGAGCCGGGCCTCACGGCCGGCGGAGGCGGACGCCGACCACCGCGATCTCCAGGAACTCGAGCCCCGGGGTGCGCACCAGGCGGCCGGTGACGGCGCGCGCTCTCAGGTCGGCGATGGCCGCGGGCGACAGGCGGCCGTAGCCCCGCGAGAGGACGACCGTGGCCTCGCTCTCGCCGCTGCGGGCGAGGAGGTCGAGGGCGTCGCGATAGGCGGCGTCGGAGTCGACCTCGAGGAAGTCGCGCTGGAAGTAGAGCGCGGCGAGCTCCTCGGTGAGCCAGTAGGCGTCGGTGACGACGGCATGGCCGGGGGCGGCGCGGACGGCGTCGAGCATCCGCTCGGACCCGGCTTTCTTGAGCGCCAGCAGCCGGAGGCCCTGGCCCTCGACGGCGACGCCGAGCAGGGCGAGCGCGGCGGCGAGGACCGCGAGCGTGCGGCGATGGGCCGGCTTCTCGGCGCCGCGCAGGAGGTCGCGCAGCGCGAGCAGCGAGAGGGTCAGGAGCAGCGGGTAGAGGGCGAGGAAGTGCCGCGGCCCCCAGAGGATGCCGACGTCGGCGCGGTTGAGAGGCAGCACGACGAGCAGGGTGAAGAGCGTGCACGCGGCGGCAAGGAAGCGGCCCGGACGCTCCGGGCTGGCCAGCTGGGCCCTCAGGCCGAGCAGGGCGAGCAGCAGCAAGGGAGTGTGCGGCAGGAGCCCCTGCGTGAAGAGGGTGTCGTAGACCCCCCGCGGGTCGCCGGCGAGCAGGACGACGAACGCCGCCGCCGCCGCCGTGGCCAGCCCGAGCAGGCAGAGGTCGAGGACGCCGGTCCGCCGCCGCCGCCGCAGGCCGGCAACGCACACCAGGGCGAACGGCACCGCGAGCCAGCCGCTGACGCGAGGATCGGGATGGAACCGCAGCAGGAAGAAGGCGAAGTCGCCGAGCTTGACGGCGAGCTTGGCGCCGAGCTGACCGCCCAGCTCGCCGAGGCCGCCAGCGCCGCCGCCCCCCGCCGGCGCGGCGAGCGCGCCGTAGGCCGCGGCGTGGATGCCGAGCGCCGCACCGAACCACCGATGCTGCAGCCACCAGACAGGCGCCATGGCGGCGAGCCAGGCGCCGGCCATGGCGGCGCCGAGCCGCGGCGCGCGGTAGGTCCAGAGGAAGGCGGCGAGCAGCGCCAGGGTGAGCACGTATCCCTCCTCGCGCAGCACGGTCGACAGGGCGAGCAGGAGGCCGGCCCAGAGCGCCTCCCGTGTCCGCTCGAGACGCCCCGCGCGGAGCAGGAGGATCGCCGCGCCGAGCGCCGGCAGGATCGCCAGCGAGTGCTCCCAGAAGGTCATGCCGTAGAACAGCAGCGGCGTGGCGAGGCCGAGGACCAGGGTGGCGGGAGCGCGCGCCGCCGCCAGCCCCGCTTCCTCGAGCAGCAGCGGGAACAGCAGGAGCGTGGCGATGGCGGCGGCCAGCGGCAGGAGGTAGAGGCCCGCGGCGCCGGCCAGCCGGTAGCCGGGCAGCGAGAGCAGCGCGAACCAGGGCAGGTAGTAGGAGACGACGCGGCCGCCGATCGCCTGGAAGTGGTGGCCGCTCCAGGGGAAGAAGCGCAGCCCGGGGTCGAGACGACGCGCCGGGTAGGCGATCTCCGGCGGGCCCTGGCGGGCGAAGCTCTGGACCTGGATGTAGCGGTTGCCGCCGTCGGTAATCCAGAAGACCTGCGGGGGGAGCAGCCGGACGAAGCCGCACATCAGCGCCGCCGGCACCAGCACCGACGACCACCGCGCGGCCGTCCGCAGGCCGCCGCCGAGCCAGGAAGAACGCGGGGCCGCGGGCCGAAGCTCCACGCCCGGATTCTGTCACGGCGCCGGCCCCGCCGGCGCCTCACCCGTTCAGATCCCGGCGCCGAGAATGACGCTCATGAGGACCGTCCTCACGAGCGCCGGCTCACAGCAGCACCAGCCCCAGCCTGGCGGCGCGGACCGCGGCGTCGGTGCGGGTCTGGGCGCCGAGCTTGCCGACGATCGAGTTGACGTGGAACTTGGCGGTGTGCTCGCTGATGCCGAGGCGCTCGGCGATACGGCGGTTCGAGAGGCCCTGCGCCAGGAGCTGCAGGACCTCGAGCTCGCGCGGGGTGAGCGGCTCGGGCGGGGTCTGCGGGGCGGGGCGCGGGCGCAGCAGCGGCGGCAGCAGGGCCTCGTCGAACACCAGCAAGCCGCCCGCCAGGGCACGCAAGGCCGCGGCGAGGCGGCGGCCCTCGACGTCGCGGAAGAGCAGGCCGCGGGCGCCGGCGGCGAGGGCCGCGGCGGCCGCTTCCTCGTCGAGGAGCAGGGCGAGAGCCGGCGGCCCGCTCTCGCCGAGGTCGCCCAGGCGCTCGAGCCAGCCGAGCGGTTCGGCGCCGGGGTCCCAGACCGCGACCTCGGGATCGTCGCGCTCCACGGCCGCCGCCGCGCCCAGCGCGTCGGCCTGCGCCACCACCGCGAGACCTTGCTCGCCGCTCAGCAGGTAGGCCAGCCCGCCGCGGGCAAGCGGGTCGTCGCCCACCAGCAGCACGCGGAGGACGGGCGGCGAGCGCTCAGGCGACGGGGGCGCCGGCCTGGAGGTCGTCCCCCATGACGTCGTTGACATAGAGCATCTTGACCGCGGTGAGGACGGCGGCGACCAGCGGCACCGCGACCAGCAGCCCGAGGAAGCCGAAGACCACGCCCATCACCGCCTGGCTCAGGATGGTGATCAGCGGCGGCAGGTTCATCCCTCGCTTCATCAGCATCGGGATGAGCACGTGGCCCTCGACCAACTCCACCAGGGTGAAGGCGATCGCCACCGCCAGCGCCTTCTCGGGCGAGACCAGGAAGCCCATGGCGATCGCCGGCAGGGCCGAGAGGATCGGGCCGATGGTGGGGATGAACTCCAGCACTCCGGCGATGATGCCGAGCGACAGCGACGCCTCGACGCCGAGCGCCGCCAGGGTGATCGACACCATCGAGCCGATGATCACCATGGCGCTGAGCTGGGTGGTGAGCCAGCGCCGCAAAGTGACCCCGATGGCGGTGATCACCTCGTCCGCGCGCTGGCGGCTGGGGTGCGGCACCAGGTGCAGCAGGCCGCGGCGATAGAGCTCGGGGTCGACGCTGAAGTAGATGGCGACGAAGGTGATCAGCAGCAGGCCCACCAGCACCTCGAGCGTCGACGACAGGAACGGGAAGAGATACCGCGTCGCTGCGCCCAGCTGCCGGACCAGCCGCAGGCGCAGCGGCGAAGGAGCTCCGGGGGCGCCCAGGGGTGCATTCCCCTGCATGCCACCGGCCGCGGCGCTCGCGCCGGCCGTGCCACGGGCACTGAGGGGCGCATTCCCCTGCGTGCCACCAGCAGCGGCGCTCGCGCCGGCCGCGCCATGGGCACCCGAGGTCCCCGGTGCTGGGGCACCGGCCGCCCCATGGGCACCGGCGGGCCCAGGCGCCGAGGGGGTCCCCCCCACCGGCCCAGGCGCCGGGGGGCCCCCGCCGCCGCGCGCCCGGCCAGAACGCAAGGCCGGCGTCGGCGCCGGCAGCGGCGCCTGGGGAGCGGCCTGGGCGGGCGCGCCTTCTCCCGCTCCCGTCGAGGAGCCTTCGATGAGCTGCCCCCAGAAGCTGCCGCGATTGGCGGCAACCCACTGATCGACCCGGTCCAGCGCCTCGGGCAGCCGCCGGCGCAGCTCGCCGAACTGCTTCTCGAGCGTCGGCGCCGCGATCGCCATCACCCCGAACAGGGCGCCGTAGGTCGCCAGCACGATGAGCCCCGCCGCGATGCCCCGCGGCACCCGGAAGCGCTCGAGGTAGTCCGCCCCTCGCGCCACGCCGAGCCCGAAGAGCAGGCCGACGAAGCCGGTGAGGATGAGCGGATGCACCTCCCACAGCAGCTGCAGCCCGAGGTAGAGCGCGAAGACCAGCAGCGCCGCGCGCAGCACGTCCTTGCTCGTCCACGCCGCCGCTCGCCGGGGCCGCCGCCGCTCGATCTGCCGCCGGTTCGGCTGCCGCGGCGGGGCGGCGCCGGGTGTCGCGGCGGGCGCATTCGCGTCCACCGCCGCCGGCGCGGCGGGCGCGACCGGCGCGGCCGGAGCGACCGGCGCGGCCGGATGGCGATGGATCGGTTCGTCCAAGTGGAGCCTCGAGTGTGGGCCGGTCCGCTACCGGCGGCGCCCGCGAGACGCGCCACCGACGTGCCTGCCGCCGGCCGGGACCTCGCCGCGAAGGATGACCGAAAAGCCGCTCAGCGGCAAGGCCCGCGAGCCGCGCAGCCGAGAGTCCGCGCAGCCGAGAGGGTGCGACGTCAACCGTAGGGCGGCAGGCGAAGAGCCGCGGAGGAGGGCGTCCCCTCCCCGCGGCGCGCGGGGAGGGGGAGCAGGGCAGGATCAGTTGGCGGCGAAGTAGCGCGCCATGATGCCGAGAGTGGTCTGGTTCTGGAAGCCCTCGTAGGAGCTCAGGTAGTGGCCCGCGCCGTCCGTGGCGAGGGAGGTGCGGTACTGCGACCCGATCTGCAGGTCGTTGATCCAGAACTGGCTGCCAAGCGGCACGCCGGTGCGGTCCACCTGCACGCCCGCCAGGCCGACCGGGAACCAGGTGTTGTACTCCATCCAGACCAGCATGAAGGTGCCGCCAGGGGCCACGGCCGCCGAGGGAGCGAGGTCGGCCCAGTTCTTGCCGCCGCCGGTGCTGATCGTCTGCCGCTTGCCGAGCAGACCGCCGGCCTTGCTGACGATCTGGCCGTCGACGCGGGTGTGCCAGAAGTCGTTGAAGTAGCTCTGCCAGGCCACCAGGTAGCTGCCCTGGCCGTCATTGGCCACCGTCGGCCGCCCCTGCGGCCCGACCGTGTTCGAGGTGATCGCGAACGGCGCGGCGAGCGGCGCGCCCGAGGCCGCGAAGACCCGGCCGTAGATCGACGTGTTGAAGGCATCCGTCCCGTTCTGGCTCGTCCAGGCGATCAGGTAGCTGCCGTCCGGATCGACCGCCAGCGCCGGCGTGAGACCGACGGCCCCGCTCTTGGTGTCGACCTGGGTCTGGCCGCCGGCCGGCCGGCCGTGGCCGTCCAGCTGGCGGGTGAAGACGCCGAGCTCGGAGGCCGGCGTGGAGGTCGCCCCGTACGAGCTCATCCAGGCCGCCACCGCGCCGCCCCCCGGCAGCGTGGCGATCCGCGGCTGGCTCTTGAGGCCGACGCCGCCCGAGCTGATCGTGCGCGGCGGCCCGGCCGGCTGGCCAGCGGTGTTGAATTCCTGGACGATGATCTCGCGGCTCTGGACCTGCAGGTTCTCGAAGAAGACCATCCACTCGAGGACGCCGCGCTCCTCGGCCCAGGCCAGGAGGAAGTTGCCGGACGGGAGGAAGACGGCCGCCGGGTTGTGATGGAAGACCACCGGCGCGGTGCCGGGAAGGACGGACCAGGCGACGTTGGAGACCAGCGACAGCTCGCTGCCGAGAGCATGGCCCGCGGCATCGTAGAGGCGGCCGCGTACCCCGAGGAGATCGTTCTCCCACACGACCAGCGAGTGACCCGCTCCGTCGAAAGCCGCCGCCGGGTTGTGCATCTGGGCTAGATCGTTGGTGTTGACCTGGACCTCCGAACCGACGGGCTGTGGATTCGCGGCGCTACCCGCCAGCGGCAGTCCCAACAGGCACACGAGTACGGCAAAGGCGCAGACCCAACGCGACTTCCGTGTCATAGGCACTCCTTCTCGATGGAAAGATCCGACGTTCAGCACGGCCAATTACCAATACCCTATGGGAACAAAGCATAACTGTCAAGGCCCCCGCTGCCATGCCGTAGGACCGTCTGGGGGGTCCGTCCCCCTCCGGCCCCTTTGGGCGAGGCGCCGCAGTCCCACCACCCCCATCCACCACAGACGCCTCGCCCAAAGGGGCCGGAGGGGGACGGACCCCCCAGACGGTCCTGCGCGCGTATTTGACAGCCCCTGACGCAGCAGGTACCCTCGCGCCGTCATCCGCTGTTGGCAATTCCACGAGGTTCTCCCCGTGATCCCGACACCCGAGCAGCTCGAGGCGATCTCGCGGCTCCACGCGGGCGCGCTGGGCTCCCCGGGGGCGCCGGGATCGCGGGAGACGGTGCCTTTCGCCGCCCTGCTGCTGGCCTTCTCGGCCCACCGGCGGACGCTGGCGGTCGAGCTGCGGCGCAAGCAGATCTCAAAGCGGATCGTCTTCGAGCACGGCGTGCCGGTCGACTGCCGCTCGAACCTGGTGCACGAGACCCTCGGCCGCTACATGGTGGCCCAGGGCAAGGTCGCCGCCGAGGACCTCCACGCCTACCTCGGCCAGTCCGCCTCGCTCGGCCTGCCGCTCGGGGAGGTGCTCCTCGACCACGACGTGGTCACCGCCGAGGAGCTCTTCCGGCTGCTGCAGGAGAACCTGGCCAAGAAGCTGCTGGACGTCTTCACCTGGCGCGACGGCGACTTCCGCACCCACGCCGACGTGCCGCACCCGCAGTCGCCGCTCAAGATCCGCGTGCCGCAGCTCATCGTCACCGGCATCACCAAGTTCACCCCCCAGGAGGAAGTCGACGCCGGCATCGTGCCGCTGGTGGGCAGGAAGCTCTGCCTGAACCCCAGCCCGCCTTGCGCGCTCGACGAGGTCCGGCTCAGCCAGCGCCAGTCCCAGGTCGCCGTCGCCCTGCGCTCGGGCTGGCGCATCGACGAGCTGGCGACCGGCACCGGGCTGCCCTTCGAGGAGATCACTCGCCTGCTCTACGCGCTCGCCATGCTCGGCCTGGTGATCACCGCCGATCGGCTCGCCGCCGCGCCGGCGCCGCGCGCCGCACCGGCCGCCGGTCCCCCCGGTCCGCGGGACCTCGCCGCCGCCGCGGGCGCAGCCGCCGCCGCGGGCGCGCCGGTCTCCGCCGCCACGGCAGCTCCCCAGGGCGTGCCCGGCCCCGCCACGGCGGCACCTCCTCCGGGCGCGCCGGATCTCGCCGCCGCCGCCGCCGCATCGCCCTCGGGCGCAGCCTCGCCGCCGAGCGCAGCGTCGCCGTCGACCACCGCCTATCGCAACGAGATCATGCAGGCCTATCTCTCCTACCGGCGCCTCGACGCCTTCGACCTGCTCGGCGCCGACGAGGACGCCTCGCCCGCCGCCGTCGAGAGCAAGTATCTCGAGTTCGCCAGGCGCTTCGCCCCCTGGACGCTCGACGGGCCCGAGCTCGGCGGCATGGAGGAGAAGGCGCGCGACCTCTTCCTGGCCGGCGCCCGCGCCTATGCCGAGCTGCTCGATCTCGAGCAGCGCAACACGCTGCTCTTCCGGCGCAAGGCGCGGCGCGAGGAGCGCGACCGCCGCGCCCCCGCCGAGCAGCCGGCGATCAAGACCGATCTGCTCGATCCGGAGGTCCAGTACCGCAAGGGACGCGCCTTGCTCGACGCCGGCAAGCTCCAGGAAGCCGCCCTGCTGATCGAGTTCGCATCCGACTGCGATCCGCAGAACGGCCTCTACAGTGCCGAGCTCGCCTACTGCCGCTTCCGCCTGGCGCCCGGCCAGGGAGCGCGGGCCTTGAAGGAGCTGCAGGAGACCCTGCGCCGCGATCCCGATTGCGGCCTGGCGGTCTACTACACCGGCGAGGTCCACCGCCAGATGGGAGACCGCGAGGACGCCGAGAAGATGCTGCGGCGGGCGATCAAGATGATGGCCCCCGACCGGCGGCCGATCGAGGCGCTCAAGCTGCTCTCCGCCGAGAAGCGGCGATAGACTTTGTCCCAGATGGCGCCGGCGCGGGCACTGTAAGCTGCGGGCCGTGACCCGGTCCGGACGGTCCGTTGGACGGCGACTCGATCCACGATAAGGAGGCCCCCGTGAAACTCGGAGACGTGCTGAAGAAGGAACGCGAGCGCAAGCAGCTGTCGGTCGAGGAGACCGCCACCCAGCTGGGCATCCCCGAAGACCGCTACCGCGAGCTCGAGGCCGGCACCACGCCGGCCGAGCAGTGGGGTCCGCTGCTGGCCCTCGTCGCGATCAAGCTCGAGACCCCCACCTCGCGGCTGCTCGCCGACAGCGGCAGGTCCGCCGACACCCACCAGGGCCAGGCGGGGGAGCTGATCCGCAAGCACCGCGAGCGGCGCCAGAAGACCGTCGACCAGCTGGCCGAGGAGCTCGAGATTCCCCGGCAGGAGTACGAATCCATCGAGGCCGGCCAGTCGGGCATCGAGGAGTACGGCCCGCTGCTGCTGCATTTTGCCGAGATCATCGAGCAGCCGGTCTTCAACCTGTTCTACCCCTGCGGCCTGCCGCTCGACAAGCTCGAGGTCAACGACTATCCCTGAGCGCGGCTGACCGCCGCCACGCCCCGCTGTCACCCTGGCGAGCCTCGCCCAACGGCGGCAGCTCCAGCTTGTCGATAAGTCCGCAGCTGCGTGTATACTGTTGAACCGCAATGAGCGGGGTGAGCCTCGGCACCCCGCGACGCGGGACTCCATGCAGCTCTTCAAGGACGAACGCCGGCCCCCCCTCCCCCCCGCCGAGGCGGAGAGCGCCCTGCGGGCGACCGAGGAGCGCTACCGCACCATCGTGACCACCGCCGCCGAGGGGATCTGGACCCTCGACGCGGAGGCGCGGACGACCTTCGTGAACGATCGCCTGGCGTCGATGCTGGGCTATCGCGCCGAGGAGATGCTCGGCAGGAAGCTGTACGACTTCATGGACCGGGAGGCGCGCGACCGGGCGGCGCGGACCTTCATGCGGCGCGAGCGCCGGAGCGGCGGGGAGGGCGACTTCCGCTTCCGGCGCCAGGACGGGTCGGTGGTCTGGCTGCGGCCGGCCACCAGCCCCTTGCTGGGGTCGCGCGGCGAGTTCGTGGGCGCCCTCGCGATGGTGTCGGACGTCACCGAGCGCCGGAGAGCCGAGGAGAACCTGGCGCGGCTCGCCGCCATCGTGGAGAGCTCCGAGGACGCGATCTTCACCACCGGGCTGAACGGCACCATCCTCACCTGGAACGCGGGTGCGGAGCGCCTCTTCGGCTACCGGCCCTCGGAGGCGATCGGCTGCCACGTCGCGATCGTCGTGCCGCCGTCGCAGGCCGCCGAGACGGGGCGGATCTCGAGGCTGATCCGCGACGGGCAGGCCGTCCGCGACCTCGAGACTGTCCGCCGGCGGAAGGATGGCAGCGAGGTCGTCGTCAGCCTGTCGCTCTCGCCGCTGCGCGACAGCGACGGCAGGCTCACCGGGGCCTCGGCGATCGCTCGCGACATCACCGAGATCAGCAAGGCCGAGGACGAGCGGCGCCAGCTGGAGGACCAGCTCCGCCAGGCCCAGAAGATGGAGGCGGTGGGCCGCCTGGCGGGCGGCGTCGCCCACGACTTCAACAACTACCTCACCGCCATCCTGGGCTACAGCGAGATCCTGGCGCACGAGCTCGGGCTCCGCCACCCGGCGCTCGACCGGGTCGAGCAGATCCACCAGGCGGGCGAGCGCGCCGCCGCGCTGACCCGCCAGCTCCTGGCGCTCAGCCGCCGGCAGAACCTCGAGCCCGAGGTGCTGGACCTGGCCGAGCTCGTCCGCGGCCTGCTCGCGATGATCGGCCGTCTCCTCGGCGAGCACATCCGCCTGACGTTGGTCGCCGCTCCCGGCCTCGGCCGCGTCGAAGCCGACCGCGGCCAGCTCGAGCAGGTGATCCTCAACCTGGCGGTCAACGCGCGCGACGCGATGCCGGAGGGAGGAAGCCTGACCTTCGAGCTGTGCGACGTCGAGCTCGACCGGGCGCAGGCCAGCGCGCGCGTCGGCCTGCGGCCCGGTCCGCACGTGGTGTTGAAGGTCTCCGACACCGGCCTCGGCATGGATGCGAAGCTCCTGGACCGCATCTTCGAGCCCTTCTTCACCACCAAGGCCCGCGGCAAGGGCACCGGCCTCGGCCTCTCGACGGTCCACGGCATCGTCCTCCAGAGCAACGGCGCGATCTCGGTGACCAGCGCGCCGGGGCGCGGCACGACCTTCGAGATCCACCTGCCGCGCGCCGCCGCCGCCACCGCCGCCACCGCTGCCGCCGCGCCCGCCGCCCCGCTCGGCGGCCCGCGTCCCGCACCCCTTCGCGGCAGCGAGACGATCCTGCTGGTCGAAGACGAGACGAGCGTGCGGGACCTGGTGAGGGAGACCCTGAGAGCGAACGGCTACACCGTCCTCGCCGCCGCGGACCCCGGCGACGCGGAGCGCCTCGCGAAGAGCCATCGCGGCCCCATCCACCTGCTCTTGACCGACGTCGTCATGCCCGGCAGGAACGGCCGAGCCCTCGCCGAGGAGCTGCGGCGCTTGCGCCCCTCCCTCCGCGTCCTCTTCATGTCCGGCCACGAGGAGCAGCCCGTCCCCCCCACCGCCCCGTCCCCCGGCGGCACCGCCTTCCTCGCCAAGCCCTTCCTCCCCCAAGACCTCGCCCGCAAGCTCCGCGAAGTCCTCGCCCCGCCGAGCGCGCCGACCCGGTAGACGCAGCCCACACACAGCGCGGCCTGAGACAGGGCGCGAGCAGGCGCCGCACTGGCGTGATGTATATGACTATCGTATACTCAGGTCCGGGGGCAGCATGGGTGAGAGCGACGCCACCGATTTCGATTGGGACGCCGGGAATGCCGAGAAGAACTGGCTTCTTCATCGAGTCTCCCAGCAGGAGAGCGAGCAGGTCTTCTTCAATCAACCCCTGGTCGTTACGGAAGACGATCTCCACTCTCAGGGCGAGCTCAGGCACTATGCCCTGGGGCGAACCGACGCCGGCCGACCCCTGTTCGTCGTCTTCACCCTGCGTGGAGAGAGGGTGCGGATCATCTCGGCTCGCGACATGACCCGCCGCGAGCGGAAGGAGTACGAGAATGCCCAAGCGCAAGAGCCTCCAGCCGATCCCGAGCTTTGATTCCGAGGACAAGGAGCGGGAGTTCTGGGCCACCCACGACTCGACGGATCATCTCGACTGGAGCCGCGCCGAACCGACGGTCTTCCCGCGTCTCAAGCCCTCGACGGTCACCATCTCGCTGCGCCTCCCGGAGTCGATCGTCGATCACCTCAAGGCTCTGGCCAACAAGCGCGACGTCCCCTATCAATCGCTGTTGAAGATCTTCCTTGCCGAGCGAATCGAGGAAGAGCTGCGCAAGCTGCACTGAGGGGGCGCCGCCGGCAAGCCGGGCCCAGGCACCCTGTTGTCCGCCGGTCATCCGTGGCCGCTCGGACTGTTCTAGACTCTCGCCGCGACAGCACCGGACCGGGCCCCGGGCCCACCTTTCGCGGAGAGAGTCGAACATGCCCTCACGGTTGCCCTTGCCTTGCCGTCGCCGGTTCGATCGGCCGGCCGCCATGATCCTGCTGTCCCTGTCGCTGCTCCTGGTTCCGCCGGCTCTCACCGCCGCCGCGGCTGCGACGGCCTCGAGCCATGGCGACGGTCACGGCGATCGGCGCGCCCGCCGGGCCGCCGCCGCCCACTCCGCGTCCGGCTTCGAGCCCGAGCGCTGGAAGGCGCTGCGCTGGCGCGAGATCGGGCCCTATCGCGGCGGCCGCTCGGCGGCGGTGGCCGGGGTGCCGGGCGACCGCGCCACGTACTACTTCGGGAGCGCCGGCGGCGGGGTGTGGAAGTCGACCGACGCCGGGCGCAGCTGGCACAGCGCCTCGGACGGCAGCTTCGGGGGCTCGATCGGCGCCGTCGCCGTCGCCGCGTGGGACCCGAATGTGGTCTACGCCGGCACCGGCGAGGAGACGGTGCGCGGCAACGTCTCCGAGGGCGACGGCATGTGGAAGTCGACCGACGCCGGCAAGACCTGGAAGCGTGCCGGCCTCGCCGACTCCCGGCACGTCACCCGCATCCGCGTGCACCCGCGCAACCCCGACCTCGTCTACGCCGCCGTGCTCGGCCATCTCTTCGGGCCGAGCTCCGAGCGCGGCGTCTACCGCTCGACCGACGGCGGCGGCAGCTGGAAGCGCGTGCTGTACGTCGACGACCGCACCGGCGCCGTAGACCTGGCGATGGACCCGGCCAACCCGCGGGTGCTCTATGCCGGCATGTGGCGCGTGCGCCGCACCCCCTACAGCCTGGAGAGCGGCGGCCCCGGCTCCGGGCTCTGGAAGTCGACCGACGGCGGCGACAGCTGGACCGACCTGTCGCGGAGCCCCGGCCTGCCGAAAGGGACGCTGGGCATCGTCGGCGTCGCCGTCTCGCCCGCCGACCACGACAGCGTCTACGCTTTCGTCGAGGCCGCGGACGGCGGCGTCTTCCGCTCCAAGGACGGCGGCAAGACCTGGAAGCGCACCAGCGCCGACCACGAGCTGACCCAGCGCGCCTGGTACTACGGCCGGATCTTCGCCGATCCGGCGGACGCCGAGTCGGTCTACGCGGTCAACGTGTTCTTCCTCCGCTCGAAGGACGGCGGCAAGACCTGGCAGCGCATCAAGGTGCCGCACGGCGACAACCACGACCTGTGGATCGATCCCGCCGACCCGCGACGCATGATCGAGTCCAACGACGGCGGCGCCAACGTCAGCGAGGACGGCGGCCTCACCTGGACGCCGCAGGACAACCAGCCGACCGCCCAGATCTACCGCGTCTCGACCGACAACCATTTCCCCTACCGCATCTACGGCGCGCAGCAGGACAACTCGGCGCTGCGGATCTCCAGCCGCTCCGAGGGCGGCTTCGATTCCCGCTGGCGCGAATACCAGCCGACGGCGGGCGGCGAGAGCGGCTACATCCTGGCCGATCCGCGCAACTCCGAGGTCGTCTACGGCGGCTCGTACGGCGGCTTCCTCATGCGCGTGAACCACGCGACCGGCGAGCTCCGCGACGTCAACGCCTGGCCCGACAACCCGATGGGTGCCGCCGCCGCCGACCTGAAGTACCGATTCCAGTGGAACTTCCCGATCGCGCTGTCGCCGCACGATCCGCGGGTGCTGTACGCCGGCGCCAACGTGCTGTTCAAGTCCGTCGACGAGGGCCAGAGCTGGACCGCCATTTCTCCCGACCTGACGCGCGACGACAAGTCGAAGCAGGGCCCCTCCGGCGGTCCGGTCACCAAGGACAACACCAGCGTCGAGTACTACGACACCATCTTCACCGTCGCCGAATCGCCGCTGGCGGCGGGGCTGCTGTGGGTCGGCTCCGACGACGGCCTGGTGCATGTCTCCCAGGACGGCGGCGCCCACTGGCAGGACGTGACGCCGGCCGGGCTGCCGCCCTGGTCGCAGATCAACAGCATCGAGGCCAGCCCGCTGGACGCCGGCGCCGCCTACCTCGCCGCGACGCTGTACAAGACCGACGACGATCGCCCGTACCTCTTCAAGACCGCGGACTACGGGCGCCACTGGACGCGCATCGACGACGGCATCGACCGTGCCCACTTCACCCGGGTGGTCCGCGCCGACCCGGCCCGCCGCGGCCTGCTCTACGCCGGCACCCAGGGCGGCGTCTACGTCTCCTTCGACGACGGCGGCCGCTGGCAGCCGCTGCAGCTCAACCTGCCGCGGGTGCCGGTCACCGACCTGACCGTCAAGGAAGGCGACCTGGTCGCGGCCACCGAGGGGCGCGGATTCTGGGTGCTCGACGATCTGGAGCCGCTGCGTGAGCTGGCGGCCGATCCCGGGCTGAGTGGTGCGCCCGCCCACCTGTTCACGCCGCGCCCTGCATTCCGCGTGAGCCTCTTCGGCGGCGGCGGCGACGACGACGGCGACTCCGACGAGAAGCAGGACCCTTCGCACGGCGCGGTCATCGACTACTACCTGCGCGACGAGCCCGCCGCCGGGCAGCCGCCGCTCGAGATCGAGATCCTGGACCGCGAGGGCAAGGTGGTCCATCGCTTCACCGCCGCCAAGCCCGGCGCCGGCAAGTCGGGTGGGGCGGGCAAGGCGGGCGGGGCGGGCGAGCCGGGCGGGGCGGGCAAGGCGAGTGGGGCGGGCGAGCCGGGCGGGGCGGGCGCTGAGCCGGGCGGCAAGGCCGAACCCGCCGCCGCTGGCCAGGCCGAACCCGCCGCCGCCGGCAAGGCCGAGCCCGCCGCCGCCGGCCAGGCCAAAGCCGAGCCCGAGGCCGCAGCCGAGCCCGCCGGCGAGGCCGAGGCGGAAGGTGGCGAGGCCGGTGGCGAGGCCGGCGAGCAGAAACCGTCGGTCGCGGGGCTCGAGCGCCCGAAAGAGCCGCAGCCGCCCGCCGCCCGGGGCTTCAACCGCTTCGTCTGGGACATGAAGTACTGGCGCGCCAAGGACTTCCCGGGCATGGTGCTGTGGAACCGCGGCCTGGTCTCGCCGCTCGCCGCCCCCGGCCCCTACCAGGTGCGGCTGAAGGTGGGCGGCCATCCCCGGACCGTCGTCACCGCGGCGCTCACCATCGTCAAGGACCCCCGTTCGACGTCGAGCCAGGCGGACCTCGAGGCGCAGCACCAGTTCCTGGTCGGCATCCGCGACCAGCTCGACGTCACCCATGACGCCCTGCGCCGCATCCGCGCCGTCCGCGCCCAGATCGCCGATCTCGGCAAGCGGCTGCGCGCCGCGGCCCCCGGCGAGGATGAGGCCGGCGACCACGGCGCGGCCGCCGCGACGCCCCCACCACTGCCTGCCGCCGACCCCTACGCCGCCGTGCGCGGGGCGACCAAGGAGCTGGATCGCAAGCTCGAGGCGGTCGAGGAGGCGCTCTACCAGACCAGGAACCACAGCGTCGAGGACGCGCTCAACCACCCGATCCGCCTGGACGACAAGCTCAACGGCGTGGCCGCGGAAGCGGGGATCGGCGACTATCGGCCGACCGCCCAGGCGATCACGGTCCGCGATCGGCTGGTGGCGGCGATCGACGCGCAGCTGGCCAAGCTCGACGACCTCCTCGCCCACGACCTGGCGAGCTTCAACCAGCTTGCCGCGGGCGCCGGGGTGCAGACCATCATGCCGCCGCGCCCTCGGCTAAAATAGCTTCCAGAGGAACCCGCGACGACCGCGACCCGACCGCGACCCGACCGCGACACCCCTGACCCAAGACACCCTACCCGAGACACTCCGACCCGAGATGACGACCATCACCGCCCCTTCGACGTCCACCTACCGGCTGCGCGGGTGGGACCTCTCCGAGCTGTTGCCGGCGCCGACCGAGGAGGTGATCGCGCGGCGCCTCGCCGAGCTCGAATCGGCCCTGCGCGAGTTCGAGGCCACCCGGGAGGCCCTGGCCGCGGGAGGGAGGGTCCGCTCGCGCATGACGCCGCAGCAGCTGCTCGCCATCCTGCGCCGCTACGAGGCGATCTCCGAGCAGACCAGCCTGCTGGCGAACTACGGCTCGCTGTGGTTCAACTCCGACACCGGCAACCAGGAAGCGCTCACCTTCCGTAACCGCGTGCGCCAGGCGGTCACCGCGGCCACCAACCGCATCCTGTTCTTCAGCCTCTGGTGGAAGGGCCTGCCGGACGACGAGGCGCAGGCGCTCCTCCCCGCGGCGACCGCGCTGCCCGCGCCGGAGATCGCCGTCGCCGCCGGAGCCGCCGCCGGCGCCGGCCCCGCTTCTTCCCTCTCCCCCATCCCCGCCTCCACCTCCGCCCCCGTCCTCGCGCCGGTCCGGCAGGCCGACTACCGGCACTTCCTGCTCGAGCTGCGCCGCCTGTCGCCCTACACCCTCGACGAGAAGTCCGAGCAGATCATCAACATCAAGGACGACAACGGCATCGGCGCGGTGATGACGCTCTACTCCATGCTCACCAACCGCCTGGAGTTCACCCTCGAGGTGGACGGCGAGACCAGGCGCCTGACCCGCGACGCCCTCGCCGGCTACGCCTTCTCGCCCCAGCCCGAGCTGCGCGCCGCCGCCTACCGCGAGCTCTACCGGGTCTTCGCCGAGGAGGCGACCATCCTCGGCCAGATCTACGTCAACGTCGTGCGCGACTGGCACGAGGAGGCGGTGGGGCTGCGCGGCTACCCGTCGGCGATCGCGGTGCGCAACACCGACAACGACATCCCCGACCGCGCCGTCGACGTGCTGCTCGAGGTCGCGCGCGCCAACGCTCCCATCTTCCAGCGTTACTTCCGCCTGAAGGCCGGCTGGCTCGGCCTCGACCGCCTGCGCCGGTACGACATCTACGCGCCGCTCGCCACCTCGGAGCGCAAGATCCCTTACGAGGAGGCGGTGCGCTCGGTGCTCGAGACCTTCGGCGAGTTCGACTCGCGCTTCGCCGGCCTCGCCGAGCGGGTCCTGGCCGAGAACCACCTGGACGGCGAGATCCGCAAGGGCAAGCGCGCCGGGGCTTTCTGCTCCACGGTGCTGCCTCGCCTCACTCCCTGGGTGCTGGTCAATTACACCGGCCGGGTGCGCGACGTGGCGACGCTGGCGCACGAGCTCGGCCACGCCGTCCACAGCATGCTCGCCGAGCATCACTCGATCCTCACCCAGCACGCCTCACTGCCGCTCGCCGAGACCGCCTCGGTGTTCGCCGAGATGCTGATCACCGACCGCCTGCTGCGCGAGGAGTCCGACCCGCTGGCGCGCCGCGAGCTGCTGGCCTCGGCGGTCGACGATGTCTACGCCACGGTGCTGCGCCAGAGCTACTTCGTGCTCTTCGAGCTCGAAGCGCACCAGGCCATCCTCGCCGGGCGCTCGCTCGAGGACCTCAACGAGATCTACCTCGCCAACCTGGCCGAGCAGTTCGGCGACAGCGTCCTGGTCGCGCCCGAGCTCCGCTACGAGTGGCTGAGCATCCCGCACATCTACCAGACGCCCTTCTACTGCTACGCCTACAGCTTCGGCCAGCTGCTGGTGCTGGCGCTCTACCGCCGCTACCAGGAGCAGGGCGCCGCCTTCAAGCCGGGCTACCTCGAGCTGCTCGCCTACGGCGGCTCGGCCCGCCCGGAGGCCATCCTCGCCGAGGTCGGCATCGACATGACCGACCGCAGCTTCTGGCAGGGAGGCTTCGACCTGGTGCGCCAGCGCATCGACGAGCTCGAGGCGATCCGGATTTAGTGTCTCGGCGCGAGCGCCTGGCGGTGGCGGCGCTGGCCGCGGGCGCGGCGGGCATGGCGCTGCTCATCTCCTGGTCGGTGCTGGAGCTGGTGCCCCACGTCACCGACAGCATCTCGTACCTCTTCCAGGGGCGCATCCTGGCGTCGGGCCGCCTCTACGAGCCGCCGCCGCCGGTGCCGGCGTTGTTCGGGCAGGAGAACGTCATCCTCGACGCGGCCCGTTGGTGCTCCCTCTATCCGCCCGGCTGGCCGCTGCTGCTGGCGCTCGGCTGGCGCCTGCACGCTCCTTGGCTGATGAGCCCGCTGCTGCTGGCGCTGGCGGTCGCCGGCGTGTGGCTCGCGGGCCGGCGCCTCTACGACCCGGCGACCGGGCTGCTGGCGGCGGCGGCCCTCGCCTGCTCGCCGTTCGCGCTGCTGATGGCCGCCGACGCGATGGCGCACGTGCCGGCTCTCTGCGCCGCCGCCTGGTGCCTGGCGATGCTCGCCGGGGCCGTGGAGGACCGCCCGGAACCGGCAAGCGCCGCGCCCTCCCCGGACGCCGCGACCGTCGCGACCGCCGAAGCCGTCGCGACCGCCGAAGCCGCCGCCACCGCCGAGGACGGCACGGCCGCCGCCAGGATCCGCCGCCGCAGGCTGCTGGCCGCGGGCCTGCTGGGAGGGTTCGCCCTGCTCATCCGGCCGCTCACCGCGGCCGCCTTGCTCGGCCCGGCGGTGGCATGGTGCGCGATCCGGCTGGCCCGCCGGCGGCGGCTCTCGGCGCTGGGCTGGCTGGCCCTCGGGGCCGCGCCCTGCGTCGCGGCGATGGCGGCCTACGACGCGGCGGTCTTCGGCGGGCCGCTGGTCACCGGCTACGCGGTCTACCAGCCGGCGCTCTTCGCCCGCGGCGGCGCGCTCGCGCCGCTGTCGACGGCGCTCCTGCGCCGGCTCCCCTGGTACCTGCGGACCCTGAACCGGTCCTTGTGGGGGCTTCCCTGGGGGGACCTGCCGCTCCTCGCGCCGCTGCTCCTGGCGCGCCCGCGCCGCGCCGCCGACGCCATGCTCGCGGCCTGCGCCGCCAGCCTGGTGCTCGCTCACTGCTTCTACTTCTACGGCGACGTCGTCTACTCGGGCCCGCGCTTCGCCTTCGAGAGCCTGGGGCCGCTCTCGCTGCTCGCGGCCCGCTCGCTGCGCACCCTGGGCGCCTGGCTCGACGCGGCCCTGCGGCGGCCGGGCCGCCGGGAGCGCCCGCGGGCGCTGCGCCTGGCCGCCGCCGCCGCCGGCTGCCTGCTGCTCTACTTTCCCCTCGGGCGCCGCCTGCCGCGGCAGATGGTGCACCATGCGGGATGGTACATGACGGTGTCGGCGGAGCCGCTGCGCGCCGCCGTCCGGGCGGCCCTGGGACCCGAGGCCCTGGTGTTCGTCGCCGGCAACCCCTGGTGCTACAGCGACTTCTTCCTCGCCAACGACCTGCGCCCCGAGGCCGGCCGGCGGGTGTTCGTCCGCGACATCCCGCCGCTGCGCGCGGCCGCCCTCGCCGCCTACCCTCGCCGCGAGGTCTGGCTGGTCCGGGTCGACGCGGTCATCCCCGATCCGGTCTCCGACCCCAACGTGGCCAGGCCGGCAGGGCTCTCCTGGCGGCGGCTGCGCTGACGCGCACGGAGCGGCCGAGCATGCTCGCCGCTCGCCGCTTGCCTCCCGGCGCGCCCTTCGAGTAGCATTGCGGTATTCAAGGGAGATTAGCGATGAAGATCGTCCTCGCGTGCGTGTGCGCGCTGCTCGCCCCCGGGCTTGCCTCGGCCGATGCTTTCGTTCCCGGCTGCGACGTGCCGTTCAAGGCGATCGCGACGCCCAACCTCGGCATCGACCAGCAGTGCAGCATCGACGGCGGCTCGCCCGAGGCCGCCAAGAAGGCCGAGAGCAACGCGAAGAACAACTTCTGCGTCAAGGGGTCGGCCACCCCGATCCAGTACGCGACCTTCACCCAGCTGGAGGCCGCCGTCATGGAGCCGCAGCGCAAGGCGGCCAAGACGGACCGGAGCGTGCTGAAGAACGTCGCGGGCAACCTCGGCGAGGGGACGCTGGTCCAGTTCGCCGGCTTCCTCCTCGACGCGCACGTCTCCAACATCGGCAAGGGGGAGCTGGTCAATTGCAAGATCGGGGGCCAGCTGTTCAACGACATCCACATCGAGCTGGTCAACGCGCCCGACGAGGACGATGCCTGCCAGGGCGTCACCGCCGAGATGAGCCCCCATCTGCGGCCCGAGACCTGGACCGCGCTGCCCAGCATGACGATCAAGCGCCAGGTCCGCGTCACCGGGCCGCTGTTCTTCGACGGCAGCCACCGCGCCTGCCACGGCACCGTCCGCCCGAGCCCGAACCGGATCTCGGTCTGGGAGATCCACCCGGTCTACCAGTTCGACGTCTGCAAGAACAAGCCGCCCGCGACCTGCAAGGTCGACGACGACGCCTCCTGGATCCCCCTCGACCAGTGGCAGAGCCGCGACGACCCCGAGACCGACGCCGAGAAATGAGGCGCGGCTGGACGGCGGCGGCGAGCGGAGGTCCGGCCGCGCGCCCGCCGCGGCGGATCAGAGACTGAACGAGTAGCTGATCGTGCCGCCGGTCGCCAGGGTGGCGGTCTGGGTGTTCAGCTGGATGGTCTTGAGCAGCGTGCCGGCGACGTCGAAGACCCGGACGATCGGAGTCGCCACGGTGTAGCTGTTGGGCGAGGTGGTCTGGCTGACGATCGGGAGCGGGAAGGGGTGCGGGCCGGAGGTGGTGAAGCCGGTCGGAGCGAAGAGGATGGAGGCGAGCGGGCTCGCCTCCGTCCCGGGGTCGTCCACGACCACGCCGTCGAACAGCAGCTGGGCCTCGACGATGGTGGGAACCTGCGCGGTGTTCGCCAGGTCGGCGAGGATCACGATCTGGAATCCGGACGACGAGGTCGGGCCGCTGCTGCCGTGACAGCCCAGGGCCCAGAGTCCCGCCAGGAGCGCCGCGAGTGAAGCCTGCCCGAGCTTCATTGCTACCCCCCGCCGGAGCTTATCCCACTTCCGCCCGCGAGACGTCCGCCCCACTGCCGAGACGCCGAGAGGGCAGTGGGGTCAGTTCCCCAACGGAGTCAGGAGGGGACGGACCCACTGCCGCAGAGAGGGCGGCGAGGGCTCAGAGGGAGAAGGTGTAGCTGATGCTGCCGCCCGTCGCGAGCACGGCGGTCTGGGTGGGCAGCATGATCGTCTTGAGCAGGGTCCGGTTCAGGTCGAAGACCTGGATCGTGGCCGCCGCCACGGTGTAGCTGGTGGGCGAAGCGGTCTGGCCGGTGATCACGACCGCCAGCGTATGCGGCCCGGCGCCGGCCTGTCCCGAGGTGCTGAAGGTCGTGGACGCCGCGGCCGTCGTCTGCGAGAAGAGCAACTCGGTGGCGCCGTCGACGACCAGCTGGGCGTCGGTGATCGTTGCCACCTTGGCGGTGTTGGCCACCGGCACGTTGATGACCAGCGAGAACGCGTCCCCCGACGTCGGGCTCTTGTAGCCACAACCGAGCGCCCACATCCCTGCCAGCATCACCGCGATCGAAGCCTGCTTCAGACTCATCTCTTGCCTCCAGGAAACCGGCGACGTCGACCGAGATCGAGCTGCCCGCGACCCGCGGGCGCCAGGGCTCGAGACGCGGAGCCGTCTCGCGAGGCCATCCTACCATCCCTCGAGGATGGGCCTCCCCTACAGAAGGACGGCAGATCCAGGCCCCTGGTTACGTCGCGGCGGTCCGCGGATCTCATGCCGGGAGCCTTGCTACTTGCTAGCAGGCGACCGCGACCGGCTCCTCGATCTCCTCGAAGGAGGCGCTGAAGTGACGCAGCACCCGCGGGTCGTTGGTCATCCGCAGGCCCTTGATCTCGCGGCTGCGCTCGCGGATGCGGCCCAGGACCAGCGCCACGTACTCGAGATGGGAGGCGGTGTAGACCCGCCGCGGCACCGCCAGCCGCACCAGCTCGAGCGGCGCCGCCCGCAGCTCGCCGCTGCGCGGATCGGTGCGGCCGAACATCACGCTGCCCATCTCCACGCCGCGCACGCCGCCCTCGCGGTAGAGGGCCACCGACAGCGCTTGCGCCGGGAACTGCCGTGGCGGGATCGCCGGCAGCAGGCGGCGCGCGTCGATGTAGACGGCGTGGCCGCCGGTGGGCTGCACGATCGGCACGCCGAGCGCGGTCAGCCGGGCGCCGAAGCTCCGCACCTGGCCGACGCGGAACCGCAGGTAGCTCTCGTCGAGCACCTCGCGCAGCCCGCGCGCCACCGCCTCGAGATCGCGCCCGGCGAGGCCGCCGTAGGTCGGGAAGCCCTCGATCAGCACCAGGTGCTCCTTCAGACCCTCGATCAGCGCCGCGTGACGGCTGGCGATGAAGCCGCCGATGTTGGCGAGGCCGTCCTTCTTGGCGCTCATCAAGCAGCCGTCGGCGAGGCGGAAGATCTCGCGCACGATCTCGGCCACCGACCGCCCGCGCTGGCCCGGCTCGCGCTGCTGGATGAACCAGGCGTTCTCCGCGAAGCGGCAGGCGTCGACGAAGAAGGGCACGGCGTGCTCGCGGCACAGCTCCGCCATGGCGCGGATGTTGGCGAGCGCCACCGGCTGGCCGCCGCCCGTGTTGTTGGTCAACGTCAGCAGGGCGACCGGCACCTCGCCGCGCGGCGTCTCCTCGAACAGCCGGCGCAGGCGCTCGAGGTCGATGTTGCCCTTGAACGGATGCTCGGCCGTCGGCTGGTGCGCCTCGGGAATGACCAGGTCGAGGGCGATGCCGCCGTGGGCCTCGACGTTGGCGCGCGTGGTGTCGAAATGCGAGTTGTTCGGCACGATCATGCCCGGCCGCGTGAGCAGCGACGAGAACAGCAGGTTCTCCGCCACCCGGCCCTGGTGCACGGGCAGGAAATGCTCGTAGCCGAAGACGTCGGCGACCGCCTCGGCGAGGTGGTAGAAGTTCCGCGAGCCGGCGTAGGCCTCGTCGCCCATCATCATCCCGGCCCACTGCCCGTCCGACATCGCGGCGGTCCCGGAGTCGGTGAACAGGTCGATGAACACCGACTCCGAGGGAATCCGGAAGAGGCTGAACCCGGCCGCCGCCAGCAGCAGCTCGCGCTCGGCGCGCGGCAGCAGGCGGATGGGCTCGACCACCTTGACCCGCCACGGCTCCGGCAGTGGCAGGTCCGCGAACACGTCGTCGTCCATGGCACGCTCTCTCCCAGGGGCACCCTCTATATCTTCCCGGTGCCGCCCGAAGACCGCGGCGAGCCTGAGTGGATGTACCATGCCGGGGACGATGACCGCCGCCGCGCCCCCGGAGACCAGGCCGCTCGTCGAGATCCGCGACCTCAGCCGCAGCTACGTCGAAGGCGGAAGCGAGCACCCGGTGCTGCGTTCCGCCGCGGCGACGATCCGGCGGGGCGAGCTGGTGGTGCTGCTGGGACGTAGCGGCTCGGGCAAGTCGACACTGCTGAACCTGCTCGCCGGCATCGACCTGCCCAGCTCCGGCGAGGTGGTGATCGACGGCGTGCCGCTGTCGCGCCTTGGCGAGCGGCAGCGCACCCTGTTCCGGCGCGATCACATCGGCTTCGTCTTCCAGTTCTTCAACCTGATTCCCACCCTCACCGTCGAGGAGAACCTGCTGCTGCCGCTCGAGCTCAAGGGGACTCTGGGGCCGGCCGGCCGGCGGGCGGCGCTGGCGCTGCTGGGCGAGGTCGGCCTCGCCGACCGCGCCGGCAGCTTTCCCGATCGCCTCTCGGGCGGCGAGCAGCAGCGCCTGGCGGTGGCGCGGGCGCTGGTGCACGACCCCTTGCTGGTGCTCGCCGACGAGCCGACCGGCAATCTCGACCTCGAGACCGGGCTGCAGGTGCTCGAGCTCCTCGACCGCCTCACCCGCCGCGCCGGCAAGACCATGGTGATGGTCACCCACAGCCGCGAGGTGATCGGCCTGGCCGACCGCGTGTTCCGCATCGAGAGCTGCCGGCTGACCGAGGTGATGGGCCAAGCCGCCGGCGGCGGCGATGGTGGACATGCCACGGCCGGTGCCGGTGCCGGTGGCGGCGGCACCGCGGCCGCGGCAGGCGCCGCTGGCGGCGGAGCACCGCCATGACGCCTCCGCTCCCGCTGCCGCTGCTGTGGCGCGCCTCGCTGCGGCAGATGCTGCGGCGGCCGGGGCAGATGACCCTGGCGATCGTGGGCGTGGCGCTCGGGGTCGCGGTGGTGGTCGCGGTCGACCTCGCGAGCCGCAGCGCCGGGCGCGCCTTCGAGCTCTCCACCGATGCGGTGACGGGCCGCGCCACCCACGAGGTCGTGGGCGGCCCCGAGGGGCTGCCAGAGTCGCTGTTCCCGCGCCTGGTGCTGGCAACCGGCGCCGCCGCCGCGCCGGTCGTCGAGGACTACGTGACGCTGCCGGCGCAACCCGGCCGGCCGGCGCGCCCGCTCCACCTGCTCGGGATCGACCCGTTCTCGGAAGGTCCGCTGCGGCCCTACCTCTCGGTGGGACGCGCCGGCGGCGCGGAGGGCGCAGGTGGCACGGGCCGTGCGCGCGGCACAAACGGCACAGGCGGCACGGGCGGCCTGGGCGGCGGCGACGGCGTGGCAAGCGCGAACGACATCTCGCCCCTTCTCCTGCGCCCCGGCACCTGCCTGCTCGCGGCCGCCACCGCGGCCGAGCTCGGCCTGCGCGCGGGCGACCGCTTCGAGGTCCGGGTCGGCGGCCGAGCGCGGGAGCTCGAGCTCGCCGGCGTCATCCAATCCGCCGCTGCCGCCGCCGCCGGTGCCGCTGCCGGCTCTCGAGGCACCGGCGGCGAGGCCGACGCGCTGGCCGATCTCCTGGTCATGGACATCGCGGCCGCCCAGGAGCTCCTCGCCCGCCCCGGCAGGCTCGACCGCATCGACCTGCGCCTGGAGCCGGCGGATCGGGCCGGCACCGCCGCCGTCTCGGCCCTCCTGCCGCCCGGCGCCCAGCTCCTGCCGGCGCCGCGTCATGGTAGCGACCTGCTCGCGATGACCCGCGCCTTCCGCGTCAACCTCACCGCGCTGTCGCTCCTCGCCCTGCTCTGCGGCGCCTTCCTGATCTACAACACCATGACCTTCGCGGTGGTCCAGCGCCGCCCGCTGCTCGGCATGCTGCGCGCCCTGGGCGTCACCCGCGGCCAGGTGATGGCGCTGGTGATGGGCGAGGCCGCGGCGGTGGCGGCCGTCGGCACCGGCGCCGGGCTGCTCGCCGGCGTGCTCCTGGGGCGGGGACTGCTGCGCCTGGTCACCCAGACGATCAACGACCTCTACTTCGCGGTCTCGGTGCGCGGCCTCGACCTCTCCCCGGCCAGCTTCCTCGCGGGCGCGGCGATCGGCATCGGCGCCACCCTCGCCGCCGCCCTGGCTCCCGCGCTCGAGGCGACGCTGACGCCGCCGCGCGCCGTGCTCAGCCGCTCGCTGCTCGAGGCGCGCCTGCGGCAGGCGCTGCCGCGCGCCACCGCCCTCGGCGGCCTCCTGCTGCTCGCGGGCGGCGTCCTGCTGGCGCTGCCGGCGCCGCCGCCGGTCCGGGGAGCGCCGCCGACCGGTGGCGGCCTGGCGCTGGGCTTCGCGGGCCTGGCGGCGGTGATCGTCGGTTGCGCCCTGCTCGCGCCGGCGGCCACCGCCGGCCTGATGCGCCTGCTGCGGCCGCCGCTCGGCAGGCTGCTCGGGGTGCGCGGACGGCTGGCCGCCGGCGGCGTCACCGCCTCCCTGTCGCGCACCGCGGTGGCGGTCGCGGCGCTGATGGTCGCGGTCTCGGTCACCGTCGGCATCGGGGTGATGATCGACAGCTTCCGCCGCACCCTCGTCGCCTGGCTCGAGCGCTCGCTGCAGGCCGACCTCTACGTCTCCGCGCCGGCCGGCTACGGCGGCTTCGTCGGCGCGCCGATCGCCCCCGAGCTCGCCGCCCGCGCCGCCGCCGTGCCCGGCGTGGCCGCGGTGCACCCGATCCGCCGCGTCGAGCTCCACACCGCCTCCGGCCCGCTCCGGCTGCTCGCCGCCGACGCCGACCGCCGGCGCTTCGCCGCCTTCGAGCTCCGCGAGGGCAATGCCGGCGACGTCTGGCGCCGGGTCGCCGAGGGAGGCGAGGCGATGGTGTCGGAGCCCTTCTCGCGCCGCTGGGGCGTGCACCTCGGCGCCCTGCTGCGCCTCCCCACCGCCGCCGGCGAGCGCGCCTTCCGCGTCGCCGGCGTCTTCGACGACTACACCTCCGACCTCGGCCTGGTGCTGATCAGCCGCCGCACCTACCTGCGCTGCTGGCACGACCCGCGGCTGTCCGGCTTCTCGATCGACCTCGAGCGGCCACCGCCGTCAGGAGGTGCCGCGGGCGACCGGGCCGCCGCACGCACGATCCGGCTCTTGCGCCAGGCGCTCGACGTGCAAGGAGAGCCGCCGGCGACGACCGGCGGGGCCCCGTCCGGACCGCTGATCATCCGCTCCAACCGCGACCTGAAGCGACTGTCGCTCGAGATCTTCGACCGCACCTTCCTGATCACCGGCGTGCTGCGCCTGCTCGCCGGCCTGGTCGCCGCCATCGGCGTGCTCTCGGCGCTCACCGCCCTGCAGCTCGAGCGCACCCGCGAGATCGGCGTCCTGCGCGCGACCGGCCTGACTCCCGGCCAGGTCTGGCAGCTGGTCACCGCCCAGACCGGCCTGATGGGCCTCGCCGCCGGCCTGCTGTCCCTGCCGGTCGGCCTCGTCGTCTCCGCCATCATGGTCTACGTCGTCAACCGGCGCTCCTTCGGCTGGACCATCCACCTCGAGGTCGCCCCCGTCCTGCTCCTCGAAGCGCTGCTCCTGGCCGTCGGCGCCGCCCTCGCCGCCGGCCTGGTCCCCGCCTGGCGCATGGCACGCATCTCGCCGGCCCTCGCCCTGCGCGAGGAGTGAGCAAATGGTGAAAGCCAGCCGTTCCGCCGCGCGCCGATGCTGCAGGTTGTCCCAGGCCCATTGCTTCCCCCGGGCTTCCGGGGAGCGGGATGAAGTCGGATGAAGGAGGAGACACCATGAGAAGCCTTTGGACGGCGATGCGGGCTCTCGTCTACATGAGCCTCTTCGTGTGGCTGTGGGGGTGGGTGGCGCTGAGCCTCCGGCCTTGGGACGGCCGGCTGGGCGGCGCCCTGGGACCGTGGGCGGTGCCGCTCGGGTGGGCGGCGATCGCGGTGGGCGCCGCCCTGGCGGCGAGCTGCGCCTGGGTGTTCATCCTGCGCGGGCAGGGAACGCCGGCGCCGTTCGACGCGCCGCGGAGGGTGGTTGCCGCCGGCCCTTACAGGTTCGTGCGCAATCCCATGTACCTGGGCGGCTTCCTGGTGCTGACCGGCTTCGGCCTGGTCGAGCGGTCCGGGGCCATCGTGATCTTCTCCGCCCTATGGCTGCTCGTCGTTCATCTCGCCGTGGTCTTCCTCGAAGAGCCCGACCTCCGGCGCAAGTTCGGCTCGAGCTACGAGGACTACCGGCGGGCGGTCCCCAGGTGGCTGCCGCGCAGGCCAGCCCGGGAGGCCACTACTCCCACCGCTCCATGACCACCCGCGTCTCGGTGTAGAAGCGCACCGCGTCCTTGCCGGTGGCGTGGAGGTCGCCGAAGAAGGAGCCCTTCCAGCCGGCAAAGGGGAAGAAGGCCATCGGCGCGGCGACGCCGACATTGATGCCGACCATTCCCGCCTCGACCCGCGTCCGGAAGTACCAGGCGTCGCGGCCGCTCCTGGTGAAGATGCTGGCCGCGTTGCCGTACTTGGAGCGGTTCACCAGCGCGACCGCCTCCTCGACGGTGGGGACGCGGATCACCGACAGCACCGGCCCGAAGATCTCCTCGCGCGCCACCGCCATCTCCGGGTCGATGCGGTCGAGGATCGTCGGCGCGACGAAGAAGCCGCTCTCGGGGACCCGGCTGCGGCCGTCGACCAGGAGCCTCGCGCCCTCCCGCAGCCCGCGTTCCACATAGTCCAGGATGCGGTCCTTCGATTCCTGCCGGATGACCGGGCCGATGCCCGTCGCCTCGTCGAGCGGGTCGCCCACGACGACCGCCTCCGCCGCCCGCGCCAGCCGCTCGAGGAACGGCTCGGCCGCGGCCCCCACCGGCAGCGCGACGCTGCCGGCGAGGCAGCGCTGGCCGGCGGAGCCGAAGGCCGAGCTCATCACCGCCTCGATCGCGAGGTCCCAGTCGGCGGCGTCCGGCAGGACGACCAGGTGGTTCTTGGCTCCCGCCAGGGCCTGGACCCGCTTGCCCGCCGCCGCCGCCCGCGCGTAGACGTGGCGCGCCACCGGCTCCGAGCCGACGAAGGAGACCGCCTGCACGCCGGGATGGTCGAGCAGGGCGTCGACCGCCTCGCGGCCGCCGTGCACGAGGTTGAGGACGCCGGCCGGCACACCGGCCGCCAGCAGCAGCTCGGCCAGGCGCACCGCCGTCATCGGCGTGCGGTCCGAGGGCTTGAGGACGAAGGTGTTGCCGGCCGTGATGGCCAGCGGGAACATCCACAGCGGGATCATCGCCGGGAAGTTGAAGGGAGTGATGCCGGCGACGACGCCGAGCGGCACCCGCACCGAGTGGCTGTCGATCTTGCGCGCCACCCCCTCCACCGCCTCGCCCATCGCGAGGGTCGGCATGCCGGCGGCGAAGTCCACCACCTCGATGCCGCGGCGCACCTCGCCGCGCGCCTCGGCGATCAGTTTGCCGTTCTCCCGGCTCACCATGCGCGCCAGCTCCTCGAGATGCTCCTCGAGCAGCCGCTTGTAGCGGAACATCACCAGCGCCCGCTCGGGCACCGGCACCTCGCGCCAGGCCGGAAAGGCGCGGCGCGCGGCGTCGACGGCGGCGTCGATCTCGGCGGCGGTGGCGAACGGCACGCGCGCCAGCTCGCTGCCGTGCGCGGGGTCGAGCACCGGCGCGCTGCGCTCGGCCGCCGAGGCCCGCCAATCGCCGCCGATCAGCAGCGGCAGCGGCCGCGGCCCGCCCGGCGGGGCCGGCTGGGCTGCATGGGCCGGCTGCGCTGCATGGGCCGCCTGGGCCGATGGGGCCGGCTGGGCGATGGGCGGCTGGAACTCCGGCATGACGGCACCTCGCTGCTTCGCTTCGGGGTTACTTGACCGCCCCCACCGTGAAGCCGGCGATGAAGCGGTCCAGGAAGAGGTTGTACAGCACCGCCACCGGCAGGCTGGCGATCAGGCAGGCCGCCATCAGCGAGCCCCAGTAGTAGACGTCGCCGCGCACCAGATAGATCGGCACGCCGACGCTCACCGTCTGGTGCGCGGCGCTCGAGATGAAGGTGAGCGCGTAGACGAACTCCTGGGTGACCAGCGTGAAGCTGAAGATCACCACGGTGAGGATCCCCGACAGCGAGATCGGGATGACCAGCTGCAGGAACGCCTGGAAGCGCGTCAGCCCGTCCACCATCGCGGCGTCCTCGAGCTCGCGCGGCACCGACTTGAAGAAGGCCATCAGCAGCCAGATCGAGAACGGCAGGGTGAAGGTCGGATAGACCAGGATGATCGACCACAGCGAGTCCTGCAGCCCGAGCAGCGCCACCACCCGCGACATGGGAATGAACAGCAGCGTCGGCGGGATGAGGTAGGTCAGGAAGATCCCGATGCCGAGCCGCTCTCCCCAGCGCCCCGTCAGGCGGGCCAGCGCGTAGGCCGCCGGCAGCCCCAGCAGCAGGGTGATCGTCACCACCACGGTCCCGGCGAAGGCGGTGTTGAGCAGCCAGCGCAAGAAGAGCGTCTCGTTGAACAGCAGCTTGAGATGCTCGAGCGTCGGCGGCAGGTTGAACAGGAAGGGATTGTTCTTGGTGTTGTACAGGTCGGTCGTCTGCTTGAAGCTGGTGATCCCCATCCACAGGAAGGGGAAGGCGAGCGCCGCCGCGAACCCCAGCACGATCACCCCGCGCAGGACCGCCGGCGGCACCGGCACCCGCCACCCGCGCGCCGGCCGCGCCGGCCCCGCCGGGTCCGCAGGTCCCACCGGCGCCGCGGGTCCCGTCGCCCGCGGCCCCACCGCCCCCTGGCCCGCCGGCCGCGGCCCGCCGAGCCCGCCGCTCATACGACCTCCGTGCGGTGCGCGACGCGCAGCATCGCCCAGGCGACCAGCACCAGGATCGGCACCAGGAAGACCGAGACCGCCGCGCCCTCGGCGAGGCTGCCGCCGAGGATGCCGGCGAAGAAGGCGTAGGACGGCAGCACGTGCGTCGTGTCGTACGGTCCGCCGCGGGTCAGGATGTAGACCACCGTCATGTCGGTGAAGGTGAAGATGATGCCGAACAGCAGCGCCACCGCGATGACCGGCTTCATCATCGGCAGCGTGATCTCGAAGTGCGTCCGCCAGAAGCTGGCGCCGTCCACCGCCGCCGCCTCCGGGATGTCGCGCGGGATGGCGGTCAGGCCCGCCAGCAGGATCACGGTCGAGAACGGCAGCATGCGCCAGGCGTGCACCAGGATGACCGAGATCATCGCCAGCGTCGGCTCGCCCAGCCACATCGGCGTGTCGAACGGCTTCACCAGGTGCAGGCGCACCAGGCCCCAGTTGACCACGCTGTAGATCGAGTCGAGGATCCACTTCCAGCCGATGGCGCCGAGCGAGATCGGCGCCACCCAGGGCAGCAGGCAGAGGAAGCGCACCAGGCCGCGGCCGCGGAACGGGTTGCGCAGCGCCACCGCCAGGACGTTGGCGCCGACGATCACGATCAGCTGCGCGCTGACGGTGAAGATGAACGAGTGCAGGAGCGCGCCGCGGAACGCCGGGTTCTGCAGCACGCTGCGGAAGTTCGCGAGGCCGACGAAGTGGTAGCCGACGCTGCCCACCGTGACGTCGCCGACGCTGTAGAGGAAGGCGAGGATCAGCGGCACGCCGACCAGGCCCGCGATGTACAGCAGGGCGGGGGTGAACATCGCCGCGCCCAGCCAGCGGTCGCCGTGCCTCACTGCCATGCCAGGCTCCGCGGCTCGACCCGCCGGCCGTCGTCCTTGCCGAAGAAGCGGAGGTGGCGCTCCGGGATCGCCAGCGGCACCACCTCGCCGTCGGCGATCTCGACGTGGTAGACCGAGGGCAGCCTGCCGATCAGCCGCTGCCCGTCGAAGCGCCCGCCCTGGATCTGCGCGTAGAGAACCCGCTCGTTGCCCAGGTACTCGACGTTGGTGACGCGGGCGGTGATCGCCACCGACGGACCCGTCGCGAGGGCCGCGGGCAGCAGGTGCTCGGGGCGGAAACCGGCCAGCACCTCGCCGTGATCGACCAGGTTCATCGGCGGCGAGCCCAGGAAGGTGGCGACGAAAGTGTCCGCCGGATCGTCGTAGACCTCGCGCGGCGAGCCCACCTGGCGCACCAGCCCCTTGTCGAGCACCACGATGCGGTCGCCCATCGCCATCGCCTCGACCTGGTCGTGGGTGACGTAGATGGTGGTCGTGCCGATGCGCTTGTGGAACTGGGTCAGCTCGTCGCGCGCCGAGGCCCGCAGCTTGGCGTCGAGGTTCGACAGCGGTTCGTCGAGCAGGAAGACGCTCGGCTCGCGCACGATGGCGCGGGCCAGCGCCACCCGCTGGCGCTCGCCGCCCGACAGCTCGCGCGGCTTGCGGTCGAGCAGGTCGCCGATCCCCAGCAGCCCCGCGGCCCACTCGACCTTCGGCCGGCGCTCCTCCTTCGGCACCTTCTGCGCCCGCAGGGGAAAGACGATGTTCTTGTACACCGAGAGGTGGGGATAGAGCGCGTAGCTCTGGAACACCATGGCGATCCGCCGCTCGCGCGGCGGCAGCCGCGTCACCACGCGGCCGCCGATCAGCACGTCGCCGCGCGTCGGCTCCTCGAGCCCGGCGATCATCCGCAGCAGGGTGGTCTTCCCCGAGCCCGAGGGCCCGAGGAAGACCATGAACTCGCCCTCCCGCGTCAGGAGGTTGACATCGTTGACGGCACCGAGCTGTCCCTGCTTGAAGACCTTGGTGAGGTCCCGCGTCTCGACGATCGCCATCGCGCGCCCGGGGAGCTCTCGCCTACTTCCACTTGTCGAAGATGCGCTTGATTTCCTTCTCGGCGGCGGCCACCGCCTCCTCCGGCTTCATCTCGTCGCGCGCCGCCTTGGCGAACATGGTGGGCAGCACGAAGGTGTTGAACACCTCGTCGATCGCGGCGGTGGCGTAGCCCGGGTAGCCGACGTTGGTGGCGGTCTGCAGCGAGCCGCCGAGGATCTTGTACTTGTCGGGCGGCACTGCCTTCGGGTCGTTGGCGATGAGCTGCTCGAGGTTCTTCACCGTGCCGGGGAAGCACGGGAAGTTGTAGAACTCGCTCGCCTTGAAGGCGTCGGCGAAGCTGTCCATGTAGTCCGCCAGGAACTGCTTGGCGCCGGCGATGTTCTCGGCGAACTGCCAGATCACGTAGCAGTCCATGACGTGCTCGCAGGCGATGCGGCGGACCGGGCCCTTGAGCGCCGGGGTCAGCTGGATCTGTTTCGACATCTCGGGGTTGTCCTTCTCGGCGGCGCGCGTCACCGAGATGGCGTTCAGCACGAAAGAGGCCTTGCCCGAGAGGATGGCGCGGTTGTTGGAGGAAGGGTCCCAGGTGAACACCTCGGCGGTCTCGGTGTCCTTGTACAGGGAGCGCATGAACTTGACCGCCTCGACGGTGTTCTTGGAGTTGATCGTCACCGCGCCGGCCTCGTTCTGCTCCGCGCCGCCAAAGCCCCAGAGCAGGGAGCGCATCGCCATGTTGGTGTCGAGCTCCTGCGACAGGCCGATGCCGCACGGGTTGCCGAGCTTGTCCTTGATCGCCTTGGCGCCCTTGTGCACGTCCTCCCAGCTGTCCGGCCCGTTCGGGAAGCCGACCTGGGACCAGAGGTCCTTGCGGTAGTTGCCGGGATCGGGCACGAACGAGTCGGAGAAGGCGAAGTGCTTCTTGGTCTTCGGGTTGTAGGTCGACTTGTGGCCCAGGTCGTTCGTCTTGCCCCACTTCCGCTCGACTTCCTGGTAGAGCTCGGCGTGGTCGATCACCTGCTTCTCGTAGGCGGCCGGGGGCGACAGGAACATGAACAGGTCGTGGCCCTTCTTGGCCGCCACCTCGGCGGCGGCGCGGGCGTTGATCTCGCCGATCGCGATGTGGTCGACGATCACCTGGGTGTTGTGCTTGGCTCCCCACTCCTTGCAGAACACGCCGTCGAACCACTTGTCGTAGCCCGGCACGAAGTGGCTCCACTGGCAGATCTTGAGCGTCTTCTGCTGCGCGTGACCCCTGACGGGAAAGATCAGCGAGCCGGCGGCGACCGTGCCGGCAGCCTGCACGAACTCGCGCCGCGAGATGCCCCTGCTGCTCCTGGCCATAGCTCCTCCTCCTTGGGCTAGCCCTACGCCCGGATGGCGAACCGGAAACGGAAAGCGGGCCGGATGGCCCACGAGTGCCCCAATGGATCGATGCTCGGAGAGCACGGCGCCCGGACCTGGTCTGTGGGTCGGCGGCATTGTAGCAGCGCCCACCGCTCGGTAGGCTACTCTAGCCCCGCCCGGGGCGGGACGAAAGGGGGCGCGGCGTGCGGAGGGCGTGGAGGCCATTCCTGGCGGTCCTGGCGCTGCTGGCCGGCGCCGGCGCCCTCGCCGCGCTCCTGGCCATCGCCGCCTGGCGCCTGGGCCGCGCGCCGTCGGCCGAGGAGGGGCTCCCCGCCGCCCGGCTGAGCGTCGCGGCGGCCCTGCGCGCCCCCGACGAGCGGGGCTTCGCGCGCGCCCTGGCGCCGCGGCCGTTCCTCTTCCCCGCCGACCACGGCCCCCATCCCGAGTACCGCACCGAGTGGTGGTACTACACGGGCAACCTGGCGGCGCGCGACGGCCGGCGGTTCGGCTTCCAGCTGACCTTCTTCCGCTCGGCGCTCGCGCCGGCGCCGGCGACGGTGCCCGCCGAGCCCGGCGGTCCCGCCGCGATCGCCATGCCCGCCGGCGGCCGGGCCTCCGCCTGGGCGACGCGCCAGGTCTGGTTCGCCCACTTCGCCGTCACCGACGCAGCTGGACACCGCTTCCTGGCCTACGAGCGCGGGGAGCGCCAGGCGCTGGGCCTGGCCGGCGCCGCGGCCTTACCGTTCCGCGTCTGGGTGGGTCCCTGGTTCGCCGCCGCCGCCGGGCCGGAGGTGGCCGGCACGCCGCCCATGCGCCTCTCCGCGGGCGCCGCCGACGCGGCCATCGACCTCGTCCTCACCCCGGCCCTGCCCCCCGTGCCCCAGGGCGACCGCGGCCTCTCCGCGAAGAGCGCCGAGCCCGGCAACGCCTCGTACTACTACTCCCTGCCGCGCCTCGCCGCCGCCGGCACTCTCCGCCTCGGCCCCGAGCGCCTCGCCGTCACCGGCCAGGCCTGGATGGACCGCGAGTGGAGCACCAGCTCGCTGGCCCCCGGCGAGGTGGGCTGGGACTGGTTCGGCCTGCAGCTCGACGACGGCTGGGAGCTGATGCTCTACCGCCTGCGCCGGCGCCCACCGGCGGCGCAGGCCGGGGTCGCCACTCCCCTCCGCCGGCCGGCGACCGGTGAGAGCCGCACAGGCCACCGGACGGAATTCCAGCCGGCCGTCGCCGAACAGGCCGATCCAGCCAGTCTCGCCACCCTGACCGCGCCGGACGGCCGCACCACCCGGTTGCCCCTCTCGTCGGTCCAATTCGCCGCCACCGGCGCCTGGACCAGCCCGGCCAGCCACGCCTGCTATCCGTCCGGCTGGCGCCTGAGGCTGCCAGGCGCCGGCTCTGCCGCGCTCGACCTGACCGTGCAGCCGCTCCTCGCCGCCCAGGAACTCCTCCTCTCGTTCCGCTACTGGGAAGGAGCCGTCAACGCCACCGGCACCCACGGCGGCCGCCCTGTCACGGCCCGCGGCTACGTCGAGCTGACCGGCTACGGCGACGCCGCCCAGGTCAGAGCATCCGCCGCGGCATGCCCGTGATAAATTCCTTTGGCATAGATCGCCGGGAGAGGATTACGCGTAGATTACACCGCTTCCTCCGCACGTTTGGCACTGACCTGTACCGTGGCACTTGTAGCACTCTGTTCCTTGCTTCCCAAACGGATTCGTTGCGTCTGCTAATTGGTCTAGTAGGCCACCCTCTCCCGTCCCATGGCAGACAGAGCATTTGCCATCGCCCTCATTCAAGAACGGGTTGACCTTTACAGAATCGCAGTCCGGACATTTATGTTCTGACACCTTGGGTCTCCCAATCTTCTCGTAGCCATCTCGCGGCTGCCTTCCTGTGGCACGGTCAACTAAGCCCCAGATAGCAAATATCGCTATGAAACATCCCAAAGCGAGGAGTAACTCGATTTCGACAAGCGTGCCGATCGCTACGATAGCGAGGACATATGGGTATAGCGCGGCCTTGGCTCCACAACGAAGGAAGGGTTCGACGATCTTGGCAGTACTCCGAGTCGGAATGAGCAAGACTTGGGATGCCGGCCTACGCCAATACTTCGCCACATTTCCAGGAGAGTTCACGGCCTTCGTCCGAAAAGTCCGGACAGAGCGATCACACCGCTCCATGATATCGAGCGCCTCCTTTGGTTTCACCCACCATATGAAACCACCCAGAAGGATCGGCCAGATGACGATAATGACTGCAATTATATTCTCGGCCACAAGCAATGCTCCTGACTAGAACGCTGAACCATGCTATAGCTTTAGCGCTTGCTGCGTCGAACTCTTGGCGGCGCAGGCTGCGGCGGCCCCGGCACTACCCCTTCAAGAGGGCCTCCGGCCAGGCGGCCTACACAGTGAGCTGAGCGGTCCATCCTTCTGATAGCACCTCCGCTTGTTCAAGGACCGTCTGCGTGGCCTTCTCCTGCTTGTCCGGCGGATAGCCGTACTTCCGCAGGATGCGCTTGACCACGACCCGAAGCTGCGCGCGAACGTTCTCCCGCACGGTCCAATCGATCGTGACGTTCGCGCGCACCGTCTTCACCAACTCGCGTGCGATCGCTTTCAGGGTCGGCTCGCCCAGCACCTTGACCGCGCTGTCGTTGGTCTCGAGGGCGTCGTAGAAGGCCAGCTCGTCTTCCGACAGACCCAATGCCTCCCCGCGCGAAGCTGCCTCCCGCATTTCCTTCGCGAGGGCGATGAGCTCCTCGATCACCTGCGCGGTCTCGATCGCCCGGTTCTGGTAGCGGCGCACCGCCTGCTCCAGCAGCTCCGCGAAGGAGCGCGCCTGGACGACGTTCCGCCGTGACCTGGACCTGATCTCGCCGCTGAGCAGCTTGCGCAGCAGCTCGACGGCGAGGTTGCGCTGCGGCATGTCGCGCACCTCGGCCAAGAACTCGTCCGAAAGAATCGACAGGTCCGGCTTCTTGAGGCCGGCGGCGGCGAAGATGTCCACGACCTCTCCGGACACCACCGCCTTCGATACGATCTGGCGGATCGCGTGGTCGAGGTCCTCGTCGGTTCGGCTCTCCGCGGGCGCGCTCTTCGCCACCGCCGCACGCACTGCCTGGAAGAACCCGACCTCGTCGCGAACACGGAGCGCATCCTCGTGCGGCACCGCAAGGGCAAAAGCCCGGGTCAGCTCCGAGACGGTGCGCAAGAGGCGGTCCTTCCCGTCGGTCTGCGCGAGCACGTGCTCCTGCGCGGGCGGCAGCAAGGCGAGGCGATCCTGTGGCTTTCCCATGGTCCAGCGCGAGCGGTCGAAGCCATGGAAGAGCCCGCGGCAAACCTCCAACCTCTCGAGCATCAGCGCGACGGCTTCCTCCTGGGGAATCGCGGCATCGCCGGTGCCACCATTCTGTGTGTAGGTCGCGAGCGCCTGCTTCAGAGCGTCGGCGATGCCGAGGTAGTCCACCACCAACCCGCCGGGTTTGTCCTTGAAGACCCGGTTCACACGGGCGATGGCCTGCATGAGGCCATGCGCGCGCATCGGCTTGTCGAGATACATGGTGTGGAGGCTCGGGGCGTCGAAGCCGGTGAGCCACATGTCCCGCACGATGGCGACCTGGAACGGGTCGCCGGGATCGCGGAAACGCTGGGCGAGCGCCTCGCGGCGAGCCTTGCTGCGGATGTGGTGCTGCCAGTCGGCAGGATCCGAGGCCGAGCCCGTCATGATCACCTTGACCGCACCCTGCTCGTCCGCGTGGCGGTGCCAATCCGGCCGCAGCGCCACGAGCTGGCGATAGAGCTCGACACAGATGCGCCGGCTCATGCAGACGATCATCGCCTTGCCTTCGAGCGCCGCCAGCCGTTCCTCGAAGTGACTCACCAGGTCGCTGGCGATGAGTCGGAGGCGGTCTTCCGCCCCCACCAGCTTCTCGAGCTTCGCCCATTTCGTCTTGTACTTCTCCTTGCGCTCGACCTCCTCTCCCTCGGTGACCTCCTCGAACTCGGGGTCGATCTTCAGGCGCTCGGACTCTCTGAGCTCCAGCTTCGCGAGCCGGCCCTCGTAGTAGATGGGAACGGTGGCCCCGTCCAGCACCGACCGCCGGATGTCGTAGACACTGATGTAGTCGCCGAAGACGGCGCGCGTGTTAGCGTCGGTCGTCTCGATGGGCGTCCCGGTGAAGCCGATGAACGACGCGTTCGGCAGGGCGTCGCGCATGTGCCGGGCGAAGCCGTCGATGAAGTCGTACTGGCTGCGGTGTGCCTCGTCGGCGATCACGACGATGTTGCGGCGCGCCGAGAGCACCGGCTGCCGGTCTCCCCTGTCCTCCGGAAAGAACTTCTGGATCGTCGTGAACACGACGCCTCCACCGCCCACGCTCAGCTTCCTGCGCAGGTCTGAGCGGCTCGCCGCCTGCACGGGCGGCTGGCGCAGCAGGTCGCGGCAGCGGGCGAAGGTCCCGAAGAGCTGGTCGTCGAGGTCGTTGCGGTCGGTGAGCACCACCAGCGTGGGGTTCTCCATCGCCGGATGCTGGATCACCCGTCCCGCGTAGAAGGCCATGGTGAGGCTCTTGCCCGAGCCCTGGGTGTGCCAGACGACGCCCACGCGGTGGTCACCGGGAGCGCCTCCGGGCCGCCGCCCCGCTTCGTAGCGTCCCGAGCCTTCCGCGACCCATTCCGCGGCCACCCGTTGCGCGGCCCGCAGGGTCTCCTCGACCGCCCAGTTCACGGCGTGGAACTGGTGGTACGCCGCCATCTTCTTGGCCAGCGCCCCACCGCCCAAGTCCTCGAACACGATGAAATGCCGCAGGAGATCGAGGAAACGATGCTTCGCGAACACCCCTTCCAAGACAACCTGGAGCTCGGGCAGGAGAGCCGCCACGTCGTCGTCACGGCCGCTGATGGTGCGCCAGAGCTTGAACCATTCCCTCCCCGCGCCGAGGGCTCCAAGGCGGGCCTGTAGGCCGTCCGAGATGACGAGCGCCGCGTTGTAGGCAAAGAGCGAGGGGATCTCGGCTTCGTAGGTCTCGAGCTGACGAAAAGCGTTCCAGATGGTGGCGCTCTCGTCGGCCGCGTTCTTGAGCTCGATGACCGCGAGCGGCAGCCCGTTCACGAACAACACCACGTCGAGCCGGCGAACGTGCTCACCCTCGGCGACCGTGAACTGATTCACCGCCAGCCAGTCGTTGTTCTTCGGCTCGCCGAAGTCGATCGCCCACGCCTGGGCACCAGCGATCGAGCCGTCATCCCGCCGGTACTCGACCGGGACGCCTCCCACCAGCATCCGGTGCACGGCGCGGTTGCGTTCCAGGAGCGACGCCGCATCGGGCCGGGTCAGCTTCCGGAACGCGTCCTCGAGCGCGGACTGCGGCAGGTCGGGATTGAGTCGAACGAGCGCCTGCTGCAGGCGGCGCTCCAGCACGACGTCGCGGTAGCGTGGGTCGCCGCGCTCGGCGCCGGGCTCGCTCGCGGCGATCTGCGGGCCGCGAAGGATCTCATACCCCAGCGCCTCGAGCCACGCGAGCGTGGCCTGCTCAATCATCGACTCTTTGAAATCAACTCCGCTCATCACAGTATTCACGTGCTCTCCTCAAACGGCCTCCGGGCCCGCGTGAGAAGGCTCCGGCTCGAACCCGGACAAGAGGTCGCGGTAAGCCTGCTGATCGCAGTTGAAGAGCACCTCGCTCGGCCTGTACTCCAGTTCGAAGATCCGTACGACGGCGTTGGCCTCGTCCACATACCCGTTGAATGCCTCGTTGTCGTCGAAGACCAGCTGCGAAGCCTGAACAGCGATACGGTCCTGCCGATGAATGCGGTACAGAAAGCCGACAATGGCATCCGCTGCCTGCGCAGCGAGGAGTGCCTGGACGCTCTCCATGGCGGGCCGCGGCTCTCCATAGCCGTGCGACGCGAAACCAAAGGCGTTGCGAAGCTCGCACACGCCGACCAGAGCGGTATGCAGGCCGTTCAGAGTCTGAACGAGGCACCTGCGGGCCTCAGCGTCACTGCTCAGAGTGACGGGCAGCAGAGACAGATTCATGGTCACTGCCCGAAACAATCTCGGCAATCCGTCGTCGGGCTCGAACGACACCTTCCGTTCGCTCAAGATCGTCTTGCAAGCGCTCTCGACCACCGTCTTCGCAAGGTCGAACGCCAGTCCCGGGTTCTCCACCACCGCCTGCTCGATGCTCTTGATCTGGTCCTCGATATGGGACAGGCCGCCTTCGATCGCGGCACGGGCGCCATGCATCTCAAACTGCCTGATCATGACTGCATCGGGCATCAGACATGCCTCCCGACGATGCGCTCAGCGTCCTGAATCCGAAGCTCGCCAGAGACAAGCTTTGGTAGCAGTGCCTCGTGAAGTGACGTCAAGGTTCGAGCCTCATGAATATTGACGATAATATGCTCGGTAAATGGCCGAACATAATCGTTGTACTTGGCGATCACCTGTGTCGGCGGTAAGATTAGCTCGTATCGCGCCATCTCTTGCCAGGTGGTGCGAGGCATTCTTGTTCCAGTGGCACCTGAATGTGTATAAGCAATGAACTCATCGCTAGCAACGTGACACAAGACAAATCCTAGCCAGATCGAGTCTTTGGGTCGCAAAACGAGAATGTCGGTGGAGCAGACTCCATCTACAGGGGCCAAACCAACCTTATGAAAATACGACCGCAGCTTGCCAAAAAGAATCTCCCCCTGTCGAAATTCGAACTTGCTGCTTTCAAGCTCCTCGGCGCAACCCCATCGCGCTAAAGCCACGGACCTCTGTGGCATATGGCCAAGACCTATGTATGGTACGGTGGGGTCAAGCTTGCTGGGCTGAACGGTTCTGCGAGGGTTTTCCGCAATGTCTGCAAGAGTGCCGCGTCTCCACCCGCTAGGGATCTCCCGAAGTCCCGAGCTCTCTAACGAATCCGGAAACAAGACTGCCAGATGCTTCAGTAGTTTGAGGCCTCGACCATTAGCCTTAGCATGAACGTAATGGAAATCTACGAACCACGACTTGAAGAGCGCTCGTACGGTAGACTCCATCGTCTCGTTCATCTGTCGGTTAAGCTCTATCTTATCGTCAAGAGCGCCAAGAATCTGAGCGATGGCGCGCTGCTCTCCCAATGGGGGCAAACGAATTGGAAGCCCGCGCAGAATACTCAGATTGATATGTGGTACGCCTGTCTGAATCGCGTTTTGGCGAATGAATTCCCGCTGGCGTGGGCCACGACACGCATAATAGATGAAGAGAGGATCGGCCTTGGCCGCATCCACCGTCAGCTTCATTTGGCTTTGTGAAACCAGGTATAGAGGGTAAGGCCCTTCGGGGACAAGCGACACCTGGCCGAGAGTACCGCGTTGTGTAAAGACGATGTCGCCGGGCCGAGCGAGATTTGCCTTTAGGGTGTCGGCCTTATCGGGCGTTACGTAGACGAAGTCGCCAGCGATCCAGCGCTGGTCCATGTTCTGACCTCGTATCACAGGAACGCCGTCATCTCTGTAGTCCCGGGACACTAGATTAGAGCCGAATGGGCCACCCACCAGGGAGTTACGAGCTGGCGATGCGATGTCGCCAACCGTGGTATCTTGCCACTCACCACTCATAACCGAGGTCCTGAAGGTTCGCACGGATGGTGGCGTCGAGCTTCGCAGCCGCCTCTGTCTGATCTCGCAGCAGCGCTGTCAACCGCTTCATTTTCTTGTCGAGCGGTTCGTCGTCCTCCCCGGATATATCGGCACCAACATAACGACCAGGAGCGAGGATATGACTATGCTTGCGGATATCCCCTAGCATTGCAGCCATACAGAACCCGGGCACACTTTTGTACTCCCCAGCACGCTCGTCGCCACGCCAAGCGTGATAAGCGCCCGCGACCTTCGCGATGTCGTCATCTGTCAACTCCCGGTGCACCCGATCCACCATCGTCCCCATCTTCCGCGCATCGATAAAGAGCGTCTCGCCGCACCGGTTGCGGAAGAGCCCATTCTTCTTGTCGCGGGCCAGGAACCAGAGACAGACCGGGATCTGCGTCGAGTAGAAGAGCTGACCGGGCAGCGCCACCATGCAGTCCACGAGATCCGCCTCGATGATTGCCCTGCGGATCTCGCCCTCGCCCGATTGGTTCGACGACATCGAACCGTTGGCGAGGACGAAGCCGGCAATCCCGGTAGGAGCCAGGTGGTAGATGAAGTGCTGCACCCAGGCGAAGTTGGCATTACCTGCGGGCGGCACCCCGTAGACCCAGCGCTTGTCGTCCTTCAGCAGCTCACCCCGCCAGTCGCTGTCGTTGAAGGGCGGATTGGCGAGGACGTAGTCGGCCTTGAGATCGGGGTGCCGATCGTTGTGGAAGGTGTCGCCATGGGCGATCTGGGCGTCGATGCCGCGGATGGCGAGGTTCATCTTGGCGAGACGCCAGGTGGTGTAGTTGGATTCCTGGCCGTAGATCGCGATGTCGCCAATCTTGCCCCGGTGCGCCTCGATGAACTTCTCGCTGCTCACGAACATGCCGCCAGACCCGCAGCACGGATCGTAGACGCGCCCTTTGTAGGGAGCGAGCATCTCGACGAGGACCCGCACCACCCTTGACGGGGTGTAGAACTGTCCGCCCTTCTTCCCCTCGGCGCTGGCGAACTGGGCGAGGAAGTACTCGTAGACGCGACCGAGGATGTCCTTGGCGCGGTCGGCCGGACTCCCGAGCCCTATGTCGCTCACGAGATTGATGAGCTGGCCGAGACGCTGCTTGTCGAGGCCGGGGCGTCCGTAGTCCCTGGGCAGCACGCCCTTCAGCGATGGGTTGTCACGCTCGATGGCAGTCATCGCATCGTCTATCAATTTCCCTATCGCCGGCTGGGGTGCGTTGGCCTTGAGGTGTGCCCAGCGCGCCTCCTGCGGCACCCAGAAGATGTTGACCGCGCGGTACTCGTCAGGGTCCTCGGGGTCGGCGCCCTCGGCCCGCTGCACCTCGAGCTCGGCATGCTGGGACTCGAAGGCGTCGGAGATGTACTTCAGGAAGATCAGGCCGAGCACGACGTGCTTGTACTCGGCCGCGTCCATGTTGTTGCGCAAGGCGTCGGCGGCCCGCCAGAGCGTCGCTTCGAAGCCCAAGTTAGCCGCCGAGAGTTCGTTGCGTCTCGATCTCGGCGCTGGTTCTCTTGGCCCCTCGGGCTTCGCGGCCACAGGCTCGCCAGTACGCCTGGCAGACACCCCCCGTTGGTGGGGACGGGAGGCACGAACGGTGGCCATGGCCTCGACTGAGGCTGAAGCTGTCGCCGTGCGCAACCCGGAGAAGGGAGCATCCGTAAGACGGGTTATGAGGAGAGCCTTCTCTCTTCCGGAGTCGTCGAGGCCCATCGCCCGGCAAAGCTCCTTCAGCCGAGATCGGGGTAGGTCCTCGAGGATCGTCGGGAGATCAGCCCGCCGCGAGCTCCCAAGGGCAGCGACCAGGTCGCTCCGGACCCGCCGGTCCTCGACCGTCAGTCCGAAGCGGTCGACTGCTGCCAACAGCTCGTCACGCTTGAGGTGCTCTAGTACTTCCCGCTTAGAATGCATGGAGCTCCTTGGCCCGCCCCGACGAGATCCAGGCGGCCGCAGACCGGACGTTGAGTCCGTTACTCAAAGAATAGCGGAAATCGAGCGGAAAGCTCCCCCAATCGTTACACTAGAGGAACGCTGGCCGGACTGGTAGGCTCGGCCGAGCTTGGCGTCGACCTGAATGCAGAGGAGAACTGGAACCATGTCGAGGATCAACGCAGGAGGCAAGCGCCGTCTCTTCGCCGCCCTCACCATGCTTGCTGGCCTGTCCGGCCTGGCAACAGTGACCGGGATCACCGCCAACGTCGCCGCCGCCCCTACCGCCACCGCCCCACCCGCCGCCCCGGCCCCCGCCGCCGTACCGCGGTACACCATCGAGCAGTTCCTGGCCACCACCATCTGGTCCGGGGCCTGGTTCTCGCCCGATGGCAGCGAGCTGCTGGTGAGCGGCAACCCTACCGGCGTGATCAATGCCTATACCATCCCTGTGGCCGGGGGCGCCCCCCGGCAGCTGACCGACTCGAAGGTCAACGCCATCCAGGTGGCCGGCTGGTTCCCCAGCGGCGGCCGCATCCTCTACGGCAGCGACCAGGGCGGCAACGAGCAGACCCATCTCTACGTCCGCGACGCCGGCGGCGCCACCCGGGACCTCACTCCCGGCGACAAGCTGAAGGCGCAGTTCGAAGGCTGGGCGCCCGACGACCGCACCTTCTTCTTCTCCACCAACGAGCGCGATCCCCATTACTTCGACCTCTACGAGATGTCGGTCGACGGCTACCAGCGCACCCTGCTCTTCCGCAACGAGGGCGGCTTTGCGGTCGGTCCCATCTCCCGCGACCGCCGCTACGTCGCCCTGGTCAAGCAGGAGAGCAGCGGCGACTCCGACGTCTACCTCTACGACCGCTCGACCCGCCAGCTGCGCGACCTCACCACCCATCGCGGCGAGGTCGTCAATGCGCCGGCCGACTTCAGCCCCGACGGCAAGAGCCTCTACCTCACCACCGACGAGGGCGGCGAGTTCACCCACCTGGTGCGCTACGAGCTGGCGACCGGCAAGCGCGCCGAGGCCCTCCACACCGATTGGGACGTGAGCGGCGCCGGCTTCTCGCGCGACGGCCGCTACCTGGTGGTCTCGATCAACCGCGACGCGGCGACCGAGGTGCGCCTGTTCGAGATGCCCGGCATGCGCCCGGTCGAGCTCCCGGCGCTGCCCGACGCCGACATCACCGGCCTGCGGTTCTCGCGCGACGGCAAGCGCCTCGCCTTCTTCGCCGAATCCAGCCGCTCGCCGCGCAACCTCTACACCATCGACCTCGCCGATCTGGGTCACGGCGCGCCGCGCCAGCTCACCCGCGCCCTGAGCCCCGAGATCGACCCCGCCGCCCTCGTGGCCTCCCGGGTGGTGCGTTTCAAGTCCTATGACGGCCTCGAGGTCCCGGGCCTGCTGTACCAGCCGAAGTCGGCCACCCGCGAGCGCCCGGCGCCGGCGCTGGTCTGGGTGCACGGCGGCCCCGGCGGCCAGTCGCGCGTCGGCTACAACGCGCTGATCCAGTTCCTGGTCAATCACGGCTATGCCGTCTATGCCGTCAACAACCGCGGCAGCGACGGCTACGGCAAGACCTTCTTCCACCTCGCCGACCGCAAGCACGGCGACGCCGATCTCGGCGACTGCGTGGCGGCCAAGGGCATGCTGGTGGCGACCGGCTGGGTGACGCCCGATCGCATCGGCATCATCGGCGGCAGCTATGGCGGCTACATGGTGCTCGCGGCGCTCGCCTTCCGGCCGCACGAGTTCGCGGCCGGCATCGACCTGTTCGGCGTCGCCAACTGGGTGCGCACGCTGGCCAGCATTCCGCCCTACTGGGCCTCGCAGCGCAAGGCGCTGTACAAGCTGATCGGCGATCCGCAGGCCGACGCCGACTACCTGCGCAAGATCTCGCCGCTCTTCCACGCCGACCAGATCGAGCGCCCGCTGCTGGTGCTGCAGGGCGAGAAGGATCCGCGCGTGCTGAGGCAGGAGTCCGACGAGATCGTCGCCGCGGCGCGCAAGCGCGGCACCCCGGTCGAGTACTTCATCTACCCGAACGAAGGCCACGGCTTCGCGCGCAAGGAGACCCAGGCCAAGGCCTACCAGGCCGTCCTCGTCTTCCTCGACAAGTACCTGCCGGAAGCCCCCCGTGTGCCCGCCATGACCCAGCCGGGCGCGGCGGGGTCAGGCCCCTCGTGAGCTTCCACTCGTCGCGGCCGCCGGCCTGATGAGCTCCGCCGGCGCACGCTGACTCTCCATGCGGCTGCGCTAAAAGTCGTCGAGCGATTTCCAGCCCTCGTCGCTACTGGCTCTACACGCGGCCGTCGTGGTGCAGACCTCGAGCTTCAGCACGGGATGGATCTCCCAGTTGTTGACGCGCACGAGATGGTTCTGGAGGAAGTGTTCCGAGTCGAACAGGAGCATGCCAGTCACGCGCACCTGGAGCGCCTTCTGCGGCGCGTCGTCGATCATCGGCTGCACCTTCTCCCGCGTGAAATTGGGGTGATTGCCGAAAAGCCTGACGCGTGGCGTGAACTCCGCGGTCTCGGATTCGAGCTCCCGAGAATGGAACACGTCCTTCTCGGTGGCGGCGTCGGTCTCGTCCGGATCGAGAGGGAACTTGTTCACGGTGGTCTTGGTGACCAGGACCAGGTGATTGTCCGTCTCCCTCTTCGTCTTCAATCCGCAGTTGCAGGATTCGCCGCCCAGCTCTGGCTTGGCCGCGATCAAGTATGCGACCACCCTGATCTTCTTGCCCTCTCCCAGGTCGCCAAGCTCGTCACGGCTGCCGCCTTTCTCGAAGTTCTCCGGGTCCTCCAGCCGCTTCATCCACCCGAGGCTCTTCACCTCCGCGTCGCCGCCGGCGCGTGGATCGTTGGCCCTGATATTCTTCTGCTCGTTCAAGTTGGGATCGAAGTCGGTGCCGCACCCCTGGTCCGAGCAAGCTTCGATATTCTCCTTACAGGGTGGCTTCTTGGCGGATCTCGCCTCACCGCGATGAACACCCGTGGCCGCGAGAACGAGGACTGCGATGAGCACTCCGGCGAGAGTCCGTGGTTGCCTCATGGGACGGCGCTCCTTTCAAGCGTGATCGCTCGATATGGACGATCGTTCCGCCAGGCCTGGCAACGCCTTGCCGACTCTCGGCGCCGCCCGCGGCGCCTGGCCGTGGCAGCTCCATCCCGTCCGGTGGCGTCAGGACAGCCGCCGGACCCGCAGGCCGGGGGAGTAACCGTTCAGGATACTGAATGGGATCCCGAACGGTCAACTCCCGCTCTGAGGAAGTGGCGAGGGCCGCGCCCGCGGCGATAGAATGGCGCCCGAGGGGGGCGCGGAGTGCACGGAATGCCAGAGCTGTGGATCCTGATTCCGATTGTCGCCATCCTGGCGGCGAACATCCGGCGCTTGCTGACGTTCCAGGCGAAGCAGCGGCAGATGGGCGCCTCGACCCAGGAGCTCGAGAAGGAGGTGGCCGCGCTCACCAAGGCGAGGGCCGAGCTGACCGAGCGCGTCCAGAACCTGGAGACGATCGTGGTCAGCCAGACCTGGGGGGCGCTCCAGGAACGCGGGCTCTCCCCCGCCGAGAGAGAGCTGAAGGTGGCCATCGTCGCCCACCGCGAGATGGGTCCCCCGGACGCCGCCGCCGCCAACCAGCAGCGCGCCGAGCAGCTCGCCAACCGCCTGAGGTAGCCGGCCGCCCCGCATGCGGTACAGTGGCGGCATGGAGAAGGGAGCGCGCACCGGACCGCCGGCCGAACCGCTAGCCGCGAGGGGCCGCGGCGCCGCCCAGAACCCGGCCAACCGCTTCGAGCGCCTGCACGTGGAGGCCGATCCGGACGCTGCCGAGGCCCCGCCGGCGCCGGAGGACGGCGGGCGGCTGGCGACGGAATACCTGCGCGACACCTCGCGCTCGCTGATCACCCACAACGACAGCCCCGACATCCCCTTCTCCGTGTCGCTGAACCCGTACCGCGGCTGCGAGCATGGCTGCATCTACTGCTACGCTCGCCCGACCCACGAGTACCTGGGCTTCTCGGCCGGCCTCGACTTCGAGAGCCGCATCATGGTCAAGGAGGATGCCCCGCGGCTGCTGCGCCGCGAGCTCGCCTCCCCGCGCTGGCAGCCGCAGACGCTCGCGATGAGCGGCGTCACCGATCCCTACCAGCCGGTCGAGCGCCGCCTCGGCATCACGCGCGGCTGCCTCGAGGTGCTCGCCGCGGCGCGCCAGCCGGTCGCGGTGATCACCAAGAACGAGCTGGTGACCCGCGACCTCGATCTGCTGGTCGAGCTCGCCCGGCACCAGGCGGCGCGGGTCTTCCTCTCCATCACCACGCTCGACGGCGAGCTGGCCCGGCGCATGGAGCCGCGCGCCTCCCACCCGCGCGACCGGCTCAAGGCGGTGGCCCGCTTCGCCGCCGCCGGAGTGCCCGTGGGGGTGATGGTGGCGCCGGTGGTGCCGGCAATCACCGACCACGAGATCCCGGCCATCCTCGAGGCGGCGGCCGCCGCCGGCGCCCGCACGGCCGGTTACGTCATGATGCGGCTGCCGGGGGCGGTCGCCGGCCTGTTCGAGGCCTGGCTCGAGCGGCACTTCCCGGACCGCCGCGAGAAGGTGCTGCATCGCATCCGCGAGATGCGCGGCGGCCGGCTCAACGATCCCCGCTTCGGCAGCCGGATGCGGGGAGAGGGCATCTTCGCCCAGCAGATCCACGCGCTCTTCGCGTCCGCGCGCCGCCGCCACGGCCTCGACCAGCCGCTGCCCGACCTCTCGGCCGCCGCGTTCAGGCGCCCGGCCGGGCAGGCCGGCGGCACCGGCCCTACCGGACAGGCCGGCGGCGCCGGCCCTACCGGAGAGACCGCCGCGCAGCTGCCACTGTTCGGCTGACCCCCCCGGCGCCCCTCAGGCCCCGCGACCCTCGCCTTGGAGACCGCCATGATCGCCGAGACCCCGCGCCGTACGATCGTTGCCGAGGCCGCCCGGGCCACCCGAGGCGCCCGCGCCACCCGCGCCATCCGCGCCGCCGCCCTCGCCGCCCTGGCCGCCCTGCCGGCAATGGCGATGGCGCTTGCCGCCGCCGACCCCCCGGTGGACGTCCTGCCGGCGCCCGCGAGCATCGTCGCCCGCCACGTGCCGCCCATCCCGCGCGGAACGGTCGAGGCGCTGCGGCCCTACGAGAACATGCGCAGCGCCGCCTTCGCCGACTGGCATCCGCGGGTGCGGCGCCTGCTGGTGCTGACGCGGTTCGCCCAGGCCACCCAGCTGCACGAGGTGGCGATGCCGCTCGGCGCCCGCTCCCAGCTCACCTTCTACGACGAACCGGTGACCACCGGCTCGTACCGGCCGAGCGACCCGTCGCAGATCGTGGTCTCGGTCAACGCCGGCGGCGCCGAGAACTTCCAGCTGCTGCTGCTCGACCGCCACAACGGCCGCGCCACCCGCTTCAGCGACGGCGTGCACCGCTACGAATCGCCGCTGTGGTCCCACTCCGGCAAGCTCCTCGCCTACGTCTGCAACGCCCGCAACGGCCGCGACTTCGACCTCTACACCGCCGACCCCTCGCGGCCCGGCAGCGAGCGCCTCGTCGCCGAGCTCTCCGGGCAGTGGATACCGCTCGACTGGAGCGCCGACGACAGCCGGCTGCTGCTCGGCGAGGACATCTCGGTCGCCGAGTCCTACCTGCACTCGGTCGACATGGCGACCGGCAAGGTCACGCTGCTGACGCCGCGGCGGAGCCGGGGATCGCTGCCGACCGTCTCCTACCAGGGCGGCCGCTGGGCCGCCGACCGCCGCTCCATCTACACCACCAGCGACAAGGACGGCGAGTTCCTGCGGCTGGTGCGGCTCGATCCCGCGACCGGCGTCGAGACCGCGCTCTCGGGCGACATCCCCTGGGACGTCGAGAGCTTCGACCTGTCGAGCGACGGGGCGCTGCTCGCCTTCTTCGCCAACGAGGAGGGGATCAGCCGCCTGCACCTGCTCGACGTCCGCACCGGCAAGGCGCTCCCCGTCCCCGAGCTGCCGGCCGGCGTCGCCACCAGGCCGCGTTTCCGCCCTGCCGCCGGTCCCGGCGGGCACGAGCTGGCCTTCGCCGTGACCTGGGCCCGCGCTCCCCTCGACGTCTACTCCTACGACGCCGACGCCGGGCGCCTCGAGCGCTGGACCGCCAGCGAGACCGGCGGCCTCGACGCGGCGCGCTTCGCGGTTCCCAGGCTGGTGCGCTATCCGACCTTCGACACCGCCGGCCGTCAGGGGAGCGCCCGCCGCACCATCCCGGCGTTCGTCTACTCCCCCGCCGCCGACCGCTTCCCGGGGCGGCGCCCGGTCTACATCAGCATCCATGGCGGTCCCGAGGCGCAGACCCGCCCGCGGTTCCTCTTCGAGCTGAACTACCTCGTCGACCAGCTCGGCGTAGCGCTCGTCATGCCCAACGTGCGCGGCTCCTCGGGCTACGGCAAGACCTACCTGACGCTGGACAACGCCGAGAAGCGCGAGGACTCGGTCAAGGACGTCGGCGCGCTGCTCGACTGGATCGCCGCCCAGCCCGACCTCGACGCCTCCCACGTCATGGTGGCCGGCGGCTCCTACGGCGGGTACATGACGCTGGCGGCGATGACCCACTACAGCAAGCGCCTGGCCTGCGGCTTCGACGCCGTCGGCATCAGCAACTTCGTCACCTTCCTCGAGCACACGCAGCTCTACCGCCGCGACCTGCGGCGCGTCGAGTACGGCGACGAGCGCGACCCGAAGATGCGCGCCTTCCTCGAGGGCATCGCTCCCGTCAAGCACGCCGCCGAGATCCGCAAGCCGCTGCTGGTGGCGGCGGGCGCCAACGATCCGCGGGTGCCGGTCTCGGAGTCGGACCAGATCGCCGCCGCGGTCGAGGCCAACCGCGTGCCGGTCTGGTACGTGGTCGCCAAGGACGAGGGCCACGGCTTCCAGAAGAAGGTCAACGCCGACTACCTGCGGACGGTGTCGATCGTCTTCCTCGAGACCTACCTGCTCGGCTCGCCGCCGCGCGAAGGCGCCGCCCCGGCCTCCGCGCCCGGCAGCCGCCGCTGACCGCCCGCACGCAGGAGGCCCCGCACGACTTCGCCAGGGCGGTCATGGACGTCGACCGCTCTCGGTCGGCTGGGTGATTGCTACTTCCCCGGAACCGGGGGAAGCTGGTTGCTACCCGCCGCCGGCCGCGGCGGCGCCGGCGGCGCGCTGGCCGGTGCGCACCTTGACGCGGTTGCGGCCGCTGCGCTTGGCGACCAGCAACGCCGCGTCGGCGGCCTGGTAGAGGTCCTGCGGGCTGATCATCTCGGGCGCCAGCTCGGCGACGCCGCACGAGCAGCGGACGGCGATCCTGACCTCGCCGTAGCGGTGCTCGAAGCCCTCGATGCGGTCCCGCAGCTTGAGCGCCAGCGTCTCGGCGCCATGGATGCCGGTCTCGGGCGCCAGGATCGCGAACTCGTCGCCGCCGACCCGCGCCAGCACCTCCTCGGGGCGGGTGAGGTCGCGCGCCAGCGACGCCACCTGCTTGAGCACGAAGTCGCCGCAGAGGTGGCCATAGCTGTCGTTGATCTGCTTGAACTCATCGAGGTCGAAGAGGATCAGCGACAGCGGCCGGTGGTGCCGGACGGCGCGCGCGAACTCGCGCTGGACCTCCTCTTCGTACTTGCGCTTGTTGAAGATCTCGGTCAGCCCGTCACGCGCCACCAGGTCGTAGATTGCCAGGTGATAGGCGCTCTCGACGTCCTGCTCGTGCAGGAACTTGAAGTGCACGGCCGCGGTCTGGAAGCGGTCGCCGCTCTTGAGCACCGTCCGCCCCTGGATCGGATGGCCGTTGACGAAGGTGCCGTTGGTCGAGCCGAGGTCCTCGACGGTCACCACCGGGCCGGCATAGCGCAGGCGCGCATGCTTGCGCGAGATCGACATCACCTCCGGCAGGCTGAGGCCGACCAGCGGCGAGCGGCCGATCTCGAGCACCGATCCCGGCGACAGGCGGTAGCGCGAACCCAACCGCTGGGACTCGGGATGCGCGATCAGGATGACGTCGGCCTCCGACTCGGCGAGGACGATGCCGCGCTCGATCCGCTCGCGGGTCGAGGTCTCGAAGGTCTGGGTCGTGCTGCTCTCCTGGAGCGTCGCCAGATCGATGCCGTCGGTGTCGGGCTCGAGCTCGAGACCGCTCTTGGCTTCGGCGGCGTCCGGAGGCTTGTCCATGGGTCGGCAGGTCTACGAGGTCTACGCGGTCTACCAGGTCTACGGTCTAGTTGGAGGTCAGGGTCGAACTCTCGATGGCGCCCTGGCTCCCCAAGTGCGGCGGTCGATGGGCAAAAATGCTAACACCCGCCCTACCAACCGTCAAACGGAGGTTGTCCTTCGCGGATTTGGTCATTAAATAACCTGCATTGCCCCATCTAATATCCCCATGGGACCGATTCTGCCGGCCTCCCGCGCCCGGCGAGGCAGCTGCTAAGATCGCCCGCCGGAGGAGGGGCCAGGCATGTACGTCTTCGTCACCGGAGCGACGGGATACATCGGCCACGCCGTGGTCGGCGAGCTGGCGGCGCTCGGCCACGCGGTGACCGGGCTGGTGCGCAGCGACGCCAAGGCGGAGCTGGTGCGGCGGCTGGGGGCGCGGGCGCTGGTCGGCGACATCGCCGATCCCGACAGCTACCGCGAGCAGGCCGCCGAGCACGAGGCGCTGATCCACGTCGCCTTCGGCTCCGGCCCGGGAGCGGTCGCCGCCGATCGCACGGCGGTCGAGACGCTCATCGCCGCCGGCCGCGCCGGCGGGGCGCGCTCTCTCGTCTACACCTCCGGTATCTGGGTCCTCGGAGCGACCGGCAAGGCGCCGGCGTTCGAGGGGGCGCCGACCGACCACCCGGCCGCCCTGGTCGCCTGGCGGGCCGCCCACGAACGGCTGGCGCTCGAGGCCGGCATCCACCACCTGGCGAGCGCCGTCATCCGCCCCGGCGTCGTCTATGGCGGCCGCGGCGGCCTGATCGGCAACTACTTCGAGTCGGCCGAGAAGGAGGGCGCCGCGGCCTACGTCGGCGACGGCTCGAACCGCGTGCCGCTGATCCACCTCGAGGACCTGGCCCGCTTCTACCGCCGCGTCGTCGAGCACCACGCGCGCGGCGTCTTCCACGCCGTCGACGGCAACGCCGTCACGCTCGCCGACGTCGCCCGCGCCGCCAGCGAGGCCGCCGGCAAGCAGGGCGCCACCCGCTCGATCCCGCTCGAGCAGGCGCGCCAGGAGCTCGGCGGCTTCGCCGACTGCCTCGCCCTCGACCAGCTGGTCGAGAGCCGCCGCACCGCCGAGATCGGTTGGCGCCCCGAGCACCCGAACTTCCTCGGCGAGGCCGCCAAGGCCTACCTCGAGTGGAAGAGCGCCCGGGCGTAGCCCTGCCCAGCGGCCGTCAGCGCCGGGCAATCAGGGCGCGCAGGACGTGGCGGGCCACCTCGGGATTCTCGCGCAGGCGGCGGATCGAGTAGGGGTACCAGTCGCGGCCGTAGGGGACGTAGACGCGCAGGCGGTGGCCGGCGGCGATCAGGATCTCGCGCAGCTCCTGGTCGACGCCGAGGAGCATCTGGAACTCGTACTGCTCGCGGCGCAGGCCGTGGCGGTCGATGAGGGCGGTGGCCGCGGCGGCCAGGTACTCGTCGTGGGTGGCGATCGCCGGGTAGACGCCGGTCTCGATCAGCTTCTCGAGCGCCCGCACGAAGTTGGCGCGCACCGTCTCGTAGCCCTTCCAGGCGATGCGTCGCGGCTCGACGTAGATGCCCTTGCACAGCCGCACGTTGGCGGCCTCTCGCGGCAGCTCGGCGATGTCCCGCAGCGTGCGCCGCATGTAGGCCTGCAGCACCACCCCGAGGTTGCCGTGCCGCGCCTGCAGTTCGCGATAGATGCGCAGCGTCGCGTCGGTGCAGCTCGAGTCCTCCATGTCGATGCGCACGAAGTTGCCGCGCGAGCGCGCCGCGGCGGCGATGGTCGCGACGTTGTCGCGGCAGAAGCCCTCGTCCACCTTGAGGCCGAGCAGCGTCAGCTTGATCGAGACGTTGGAGTCGAGGCCGCGCTCCTGGATGGCGGCGAAGACGCGCAGGTACTCCTCGACCGCGGCCAGCGCCTTGTCGCGCTCGCTCACCTCCTCGCCCAAGAGGTCGACGGTCGCCATCGCCCCCTGCCGGTTCAGCTCGCCCACCACCCGCAGCGCGTCCTCCAGCGTCGCACCCGCCACGTAGCGCGCCGCCACGCGGCCGACGATGAAGCGGGGCACCAGCGGCAGCGTGCCGACCAGCAGCCGGTTGAACGCGCTCATCGCGAGATCTCGCGGGATCGGCGGCTGCGCGGGTCGGCCGGCGGCATCGAGCGGAGGTGAGGCGAGGTGGCGGCGGCGAGAGCCCGGGGGGCGTCGATCAGGCGCCGGCGGTCGATTGCACGGGGGCCGCCGGGGCGTCGACCACCCAGCGCACCGACTTCGAGCACGGGCAGGCGCCGCCGACGCGCCGCAACGCCGGCATCTGCGCGGCGGCGGCCTCGGCGGTCAGCTCGCCGCGCCGCACCTGGGCGAGAGCGTCCACGTAGTCCTTGAAGTCGCGGCCGGCGCGGTACGCCTCGGGGAGAACGGCGGCCAGGTGGTGCAGGTAGTCCTGGAAATCGTCGTAGGGCTCGCCGCCGGTGCCCACCATCAGGAAGGCCCCGACGCCGCGCCGGCGCAGGAACCCGGAGTCCGGCAGGCGCAGCAGGTCCTCGGGGCGCACGCCGTCCGTCACCTCGCCGGCCAGGAGGCGGTCCAGGACCCTGGGAGCCTCGGCCAGCGACAGCTCGGGCAGGAGGGCCCGCAGGTAGCGCAGGTTGAGGTCCCGCACCACCTTCTCGACCTCCTCGCGGTAGAGGCGCTGCGCCTCGGCGTTCTTCATCGGCTTCAAGCCGAAGCGCACGTTGGTGCCGCCGCCGCGCTCGTCGCCGAACATCTCGAGACCGCGCGGCAGCCACTTGTTGATCGCGCGCTGCAGCATGTCCATGGTGATGAAGCCCTCGTCCCGCGCCGCGCTGGTCACCCAGCGCCGCATCGGCACCACCCCCGCCGCCAGGTGGAAGGCCTCCTCGCGCAGCATCTGCGGCATGCTCTCGGCCATCGGCTGGTAGGCGCTCTGGCGCTGCATGGTCAGCTGGTACTTGCCGACGCGGTCGATGAGCGCGCAGAAGACGACATTGTCGACGAACGAGTCGAAGTCGATGTTGAAGGCCCCCAGCACGTGGGAGCCGGTGGTCATCGACAGGATCTCCTCGATCATCTCGGAGCTGCCGTCCTTGGAGACCGAGCTCCAGTCGTCCTCGGCCAGCAGGTGCAGCATCTGGTAGCCGTGCCGCAGCTCCTCGGCCATCATGCGCAGGATCCAGAACTGCTCGCCCTCGTCCTGCGCCCGGGCGAGGGTGAGGCGGTGCTGCTGGATGGAGCCGAACTCGGTGGAGGCCTGGGCGCGGATCGCCCCCAGCAAGTGGTGCGCCTGCTCGGGGACCATCTCGGCGGCGCGGACGTACTTCGGCTTGCCCTTGAGCTCGCCGCACTCGATCTCGGTGCACATGCCCAGCTGCCGGTAGGCGCAGAGCTCGAACTTGGGGTCGTTCGGGAAGTGCTTGTCCCAGTTGTCGAGCAGGAAGTCGTAGTCAGGCAGGAAGGCCTCCCGCCACTTGACGACGGCGTCGTGGAAGCTCTTCGGCAGGCTGGTCGTCCGGGTGGTCATCGTCGTCTCGTCTCTCCGGTCCGGCGGAAGACCCGTGGGCGGCGGGTCGGCGCGCGCTCTATCGGCGGGTCGGCGCGCTCTACAGGGTCTTGACGAAGGGCCGCAGGCTCGAGGGCTGGAACCCCAGCGAGGAGAAGAAGGCCCGCAGCTCCTCGGCGCCCTCGTCCACCAGCGTCCGCACGCTGTGGGCGCCGAGCTCCCGGAAGTGCCCGAGCAGGGCCTCGGCCATGAAGCGGCCGATCGCCTTGCCGCGGTGCGCCGGGTCCACTCCCAGGACCTCGATCCAGCCGGTCGGCTCCTCCAGCCCGAACTCCCCCGACCGCACCTCTCCGAGCATGAACCCCACCACCTCGCCGCCCAGCTCCGCCACCACCGACCCCTCCGGGTCCCTTCTCAAGTAGTAACCGATCTGGCGCTCCCAGACTTCCGGCCGGTAGCGGCCGCTGATCTTCTCGTCGATGCCGGAGATCGGTGTGATGTCGATGTCGCCGAGCGGGCGGATGCGCAGTCCGTCCGCGGCGGCCGGGAATCTCGTGGGCTCGGTCACGAGCCGGCATTCTAAGCTACGCGGCCCCGAAGCACGAAACCGGTCCTCGGCAATCGGCAATGACCCCGCCCGCCGCGGGACTTCGCATCCCTAGTTGAAGGGCAGCTTGGAGGCCGCCCCGGTTCATTGACAGCTTGGCCGCGGCTCCGCCTGTCGCCTGTCGCGGCACTTCTTGCTGGACGCTCGTGTCAGGGCGCGCCGGGATCAGGATGCCGCCGCCACCGCGGCGGCCGGCGGGCGCACGTGCTCGTGCGCGTGGTAGCTGCTGCGGACCAGCGGACCGGCCTCGCAGTGCGCGAAGCCGAGCGCCAGCGCGTGCGCGCGGTAGGCCGCGAACTCGTCCGGGTGCACCCACCGCGCCACCGGCAGGTGCTCGCGGGTCGGCTGCAGGTACTGGCCGATGGTCACGATCTCCACGCCGGCGGCCCGGATGTCGGCCAGGGTGGCGTGGACCTCTTCGGGCTCCTCGCCGAGGCCGACCATGATGCCGGTCTTGATCCGGCCCGACCAGGCGTACCCTCGGGGCCCGCCGGCAGCCGGCTCGGTTGCAGGCTCGGCGGGCCCGGCGGGCTCGGCCGACCGCCGCGCCGCCGCGGCGGCCTGGGCCAGCAGCCCCAGGCTGCGGTCGTAGCGGCTGCCGGGGCGGGCGCGGCGGTAGAGCCGGGGCACGGTCTCGACGTTGTGCGAGAAGACCTCGGGGCCGGCCGCCAGCACCACGTCGAGGACGTCGGGGACGCCGCGGAAGTCGGGGGTGAGCACCTCCACGGCGGTGCCGGGCCGGCGGCGGTGGATCGCTTCGATCACCCGCGCGAAATGACCGGCCCCGCCGTCCGGCAGGTCGTCGCGGTCCACCGAGGTGATCACCGCGTGCCGCAGCCCCATCGCCGTCACCGCCTCGGCGACGTGCTCCGGCTCGTGCGCGTCCACTCCCGGCTGCGGCCGGCCCGAGGTCACCGCGCAGAAGCCGCAGCGGCGTGTGCAGACGTCGCCGAGGATCATGAAGGTGGCGGTGCCGTGCTCACCCCAGCACTCGTAGATGTTCGGGCAGCGCGCTTCTTGGCACACTGTATGCAGATCTAAACGACTGACCAGGTTGCGGACCTGGTGGTAGGTCGAGGAGGTCGCCAGCTTGATACGCAGCCACTCCGGACGCCCCGCGCGATCACTCCCATGGGTCGGAGAAGAACCCGGAGAAGAACTTTGACCGATCTGGATCAGCGGCTCGTTCATCCTGGTAGTGTAACCCGCTCGCCCTAGCCTGCAAGCGCCGTGGGAAGGGGCCGGTCGGCCCCAGTCGCTCCGAAACGGAAGCAAGCTTCAACTTGGAGATAGGCCATGTGCGTGCAACGCACGAAGTGGACAGGTGTGCTCTCGGGGCTGCTGCTGGCGGCCGCACCGCTCTCGGCGGGCGACATGACCGGCAACTGCCGCCTCGGCAATCAACCCGCGGCAACGCTGCTGGTGCCCTACTTCGAGGTCGATCTTACCAATCCCACGGGCCGGACCACCCTGGTGTCGATCAACAACGCCGCACCGCGCCCGACGCTGGCCCGCATGGTGCTGTGGACCGACTGGGGCGTCCCCACCCTCGCCTTCGACATCTACCTCACCGGCTACGACGTCCAGACCCTGAACCTGCGTGACGTCTTCAACGGCAACCTGCCCTCGACCGGCCCCAGCATCAGCCCGAACGGCCCGCTGTCGCAGGCCGGCCCCGGCTTCCCCGGCTGCTCCGGCAGCAGCGCCGCCGCCACCCGCGGCGCGGGCCCCGAGATCCAGTCCTCCCTGCGCGCGGCCCACACCGGCCAGCCGATCCCGAACACCCAGCCCGCGCAGTGCGCGGCGAGCGCCCACCCGAAGTCGCCCCTGGTGGTCGGCTACATCACCGTGGACGTGGTCAACCGCTGCAGCGGGACCAGCATGATGAGCACCGCCAACACTCCGGCGGATCCGGCCTACTTCGCCAAGGGCGGCACCGGCCTGGCGAGCGACGTCAACGTCCTGTGGGGCGACGTGTTCTTCCACGACCCGCAGCTCAACCAGGCGATGAGCCAGCCCGCGATCACGGTCCTCGCCGACGCCAATTTCTTCAATCCGGGCGACTACACCTTCTACGGCCGCTACGACAACTTCGACAGCCGCGACGACCGCATGCCGCTGTCGAGCATGTACTACGTCCGCTTCGTCAACAGCGGCCCCCTCGCCAGCGGCACCGACCTGCTGGTCTGGCGCGACAACCGGTCCGCCGATGCCAGCGCCCTGCCCTGCGGCTCCGTCCCGTCCTGGGCGGCCCCCGGCGAAGAGCAGCTCCTGATCTTCGACGAGCAGGAGAACGCCGCCGCCCTGAGCAAGCCGAACGCCTTCCCGTTCGCCACCCAACGCGTCAAGGTCGGCGGCAGGACGATCCCGACCCGGCCCAGCTCCGGCTGGCTGATGCTCGACCTCTGGCACGCCGACGGCACCCATGCCCAGGGCTGGGTCGGCTCGCTGCTCGCCACCGCCGGCCGCTTCACCTCCGGTCACGACGCGATGCGCGCCGACGACCTCTGCAACTTCGGGCCGTAGACCGGACACCCGCGGCCGGCACGGCTCCGGGTGCTGCTAGAGTCCCCCCTTCAGCGTCGCGGAAAGGGGGGCACGCCTTGCAATTCGAGACCATCGCGGTGCACGCCGGCGCCGAGGTCGATCCGGCAACCGGCGCCGTCGCGCCGCCGATCCACCTGTCGACCACTTTCGAGCACGGGCCGGCCGCCGAGACGCCGCACGGCTACCTCTACATCCGCGACGGCAACCCGACCCAGACGCGGCTGGAGCAGGCTCTCGCCGCCGTCGAGGGCGGCGAGGAGGCCTGGGTGTTCGCGTCGGGGATGGCGGCCGCCGGCGCGTACCTGCAGGCCCTGCCCGCCGGCTCGCACGTCCTCTTCCACGGCGACCTCTATTACGGCGTCCGCGTCCTCGCCAACGATTACCTGCCGCGCTGGGGGATCGAGGCGAGCGCCGTCGACCTCGCGGACGAGCAGGCGTTCGCGGCGGCGCTGCGGCCGGCGACCCGGCTGGTGTGGGCCGAGACGCCGACGAATCCGCTGCTCGAGGTGCTCGACCTGCGCCGCATCGCCGAGGCCGCCCATGCCCACGGCGCCAGCCTGATCGTGGACGGCACCCTCGCCACCCCCGCGCTGCAGCGGCCCCTCGACCTCGGGGCGGACGCCGTGCTGCACGCCACCACCAAGTACCTCGGCGGCCACAGCGACGTGCAGGGCGGCGCCCTGGTGCTGCGCCGCCGCGATCCCGAGCTCGCCGCGCGCCTCGTCCGGGTGCGCCACGACCTCGGCGCCGTGGCGTCGCCGTTCAACAGCTGGCTGGTGCTGCGCGGCCTGCGCTCGCTCGCCTGCCGGATGGAGCGCCACGCCGCCAACGCCATGGCCGTCGCGACCTTCCTCGCCGGCCGGCCGGAGGTGGCGGCGGTGCACTACCCGGGGCTGCCCGGCCATCCCGGGCACGAGGTCGCCCGCCGCCAGATGCGCGCCTTCGGCGGCATGGTGTCCTTCCGCCCCGCCGGCGGCTGCGAGCACGCCCTGCGCGTCGCCGGGCGCCTGCGCCTCTTCCTCAACGCCACCAGCCTGGGCGGCACCGAGAGCGTGATCGAGCACCGCGCCTCCGCCGAGGGCGCCCACTCGACCGCCCCGCCCGACCTCCTCCGCGCCTCGATCGGCCTCGAGCACCCCGACGACCTCGTCGCGGACCTGCTGCAAGCGCTCAGCGGCTGAAGGGCGGCTGCAAGGAACTCCTCTTTGGCGCGAGGGGACGGGCTCCCCAAGGGGTCGGCGCTGCTCCGACCGCCGGCAGGCGATAGCTCTATGAGGCGGATTCGAGGCTGTAGACGAAGGGACCTTCTCCAAGCATGCGCCGTTGCAGCCGGAAGCGGCAGCCCAGGACGGGGGATGAGGTCCAGCCGTCGGGCGGCGGACCGTCCGCGGCGACCTGCTCATATCCGGCAGCCTTCAGGCTCCAGACCTCGAAGGCTAGCCTCTTGCCGCGGGCGTCGACCAACCACAGCTCCGGCACTCCGGCCCGCGCATAGAGTGCAGGAAGGCGTTTGCGGTCCTTTCCCACCGAGCTGTTGCTGATCACTTCGACCACGAGATCGGGTGCGCCTTCCAGCTCGACATAGCTTCCGGCACGCGGCGCGATCGACGGGACGTTCCGGATGCGTCCGCCGTCCAGCGATTCACGGAGCACCACCACTACGTCCGGTTCCACCGATAGGCCCGCGGCGGGAGACACGACGCGCGCACGATCGACGAAGACATAACCACGGTCCTGCTCGGCGACGAGACCGTGCAGACGCGATGCGAGAGCGACCTTCACCGTGCCGTGGGTATACAGGTCTTCCGGGCGCATCTCCACCTCGATGTCGCCCTGGAGATAATCGATGCGTCCAAGCTCCGGGAACTGTTCGCCGTGGCACCATCGCCGGAACTCATCGAGAGCATGCACGCCCAAGGGAATGCGAATGTCTTCTTCCAACAGCACAATGGCGGGGTGCACAGCTTCGGCCATGAAGTCAGCGTAGCACGCGCTGCTGGGATAGGCCTGGCCTCTTCTTGACCAACCGCCACGAGACCTGCCGGTCGCCCGGCAGACGAGCGGCCTACGGCAGAACGCTCCCTGGCAGAACGGGGAGGACGTCAAGGGCGACGTCGAGGGCCGGGGCGCTGTGGGTGAGCCAGCCGACCGAGAGCAGGTCGACGCCGGTGGCGGCGATGGCGGCGGCGGTGGCGGGCTGGATGCCGCCGGAGGCTTCGGTGAGGGCGCGGCCGCGGGCGCGGCGCACCGCCTCGGCGAGCACGTCGAGCGGCATGTTGTCGAGCAGCACGACGTCCACTCCCAGGGCCAGCGCTTCGTCGAGCTCGGCGAGCGAATCGACCTCGACCTCGATCTTGACCATGTGGCCGGCGCCGCGGCGGGCGCGCTCGACGGCCGGGCGCAGGCCGCCGGCCAGCGCGCGGTGGTTGTCCTTGATCAGCACCGCGTCGTCGAGGCCGAAGCGGTGATTGGCGCCACCGCCGGCGCGCACCGCGTACTTCTCGAGCGCCCGCAGCCCTGGGGTGGTCTTGCGCGTGCAGACCACGCGCGCGCCCCGCGTGGCCGCCGGCGCCGCCGCGGCGACCGCCGCGACGAGGTCCCGCGTCGCGGTGGCGATGCCCGAGAGACGGCCGAGGAGATTGAGCGCCGTGCGCTCCGCCGACAGGATCGAGCGCGCGGCGCCGCGCACGGTCGCGAGCACCGCGCCGGCCGCCACGTCCTCGCCGTCGGCGGCGTGCGCGGCGAGAGACAGCGACGGATCGAGCAGCCGGAACGCCGCCAGCGCCACCGGCAGCCCGGCCAGCCGCCCCGGCACCCGCGCCACCAGCACCGCTTCCGCCCGCGCCTCTGCCGGCACCACCGCGTCGCTGGTCAAGTCCCCGGCCCGGCCGAGATCCTCGGCCAGGGCGCGCCGCACCAGGTCCTCGTACAGCAGCGGATACAGCGGCGCCAACCGCGGCGCCGGCTCCGCGCCAGGCCTCGCGCCGCTCATGCCAATCGGGCCAACGGCACCGGTACGGGTTCGGCCGGCTCCGGATGGGCCGCGCCGCGCTCCGCCGCCGCCTCGGCGGCCTCGAAGCGCACGTTGCCGGCGGCCGTGGCGGTGAGGAAGAGGCGCCGCTGCCAGGCGGCTTCGGCGCGCGGGTAGTCGACACGGCGATGCCCGCCCCGGCTCTCGCGGCGCGCGAGCGCCGCCTGCGCCAGCAGTCGCCCGGCGAGGAGCAGGTTGCGCGCCTCGGCCGCGGCGAACCCGGGGTCCGCCGCCGGCGATGCTCCCGGGCGGTGCACGGGATCATCCGCGGCGCCGGCGAGCCCGGGCGCCGGCTGCCGCGAGAGCGCCGCCAGCTCGGCAACCGCCTCGGCCAGGCCCGCCTCGTCGCGCTCGACGCCGACCCGCTCCCACATCAAGCGGCGCAGCCTGGCCACCAGCGCCTCGGAGGCGGCGGCGGAGAGATCGAGATCCGGCGTCACCGCGGGAGCCGCCGCGGCCACGGGGACCACCCGCGCCAGGGACGATCGGGACCTCCCGGCGGCCGCCGCGGGGGCCACGTGCGCCCGGACCTCCGCGACGTCCTCCGCCACGCGCGCGCCGAACACCAGCGCCTCGAGCAGCGAGTTGCTGGCCAGGCGGTTGGCGCCGTGGGCCCCGGTCGCGGCCACCTCGCCGCACGCCCACAGCCCCGGCAGCGAGGTGCGGCCACGGGCGTCCACCGCCACGCCGCCCATGTGGTAGTGGGCGGCCGGCACCACCGGCAGCGGCTCGACCCGCGGGTCGAGGCCATGCTGGCGGCAGAGCGCGAAGACGGTCGGGAAACGCTCGGGGAACCGCTCCCCCACTGCGCGGCTGGCGTCCAGGAACACGCGGCGGCCCTCGGCCAACCGCGCCCAGATGGCGCGCGCCACCACGTCGCGCGGCGCCAGCTCGCGGTCCGGATGCACCGCCGCCATGAAACGCACGCCGCGGTCGTCGACGAGCACCGCGCCCTCGCCGCGCAGGGCCTCGGTCAGCAGCGGGAGCGGCGCGCCCGCGGCGGCCTCCGCGCCGGGCGCGCCCGCCGCACTCGCGGCATGGACGGCGAGCGCCGTCGGATGGAACTGCACGAACTCGAGGTCCACCAGCCGGGCGCCGGCGCGCGCCGCCATCGCCAGGCCGTCGGCGGTCGCCTCCCGCGGATTGGTCGTATGGAGGAAGAGCTGGCCCAGGCCCCCGGTCGCCAGCACCACCGCCGGCGCGCGATACAGCACCCGCCGGCCGTCGCGGTGGAGCGCTAGCAGCCCGACGACCGCGCCTGCCTCGAGCGCCAGGTCGAGGGCGAAGGTCTCGTCGACGACGCGGATGGCCGGCTCGCGGCGCACCGCCTCGACCAGCGTGCGCACCACCTCCGCGCCGGTGGCGTCGCCGCGCGCGTGCAGGATGCGGCGGCGGCTGTGCGCGGCCTCCCTGCCGAGCGCCAGCCGGCCGCCCGGCTCGCGGTCGAAGCGGGCGCCCAGCGCCAGCAGCGAACGGACGCGCCGCGGCCCGTCGCCGGTCAGCAGGCTGACGATCGCCGCGTCGTTGAGACCGGCGCCGGCCGCCAGCGTGTCGGCGGCGTGCAGCGCCGGGTCGTCGTCGTCCCCCACCGCCGAGGCCACCCCGCCCTGCGCCCAGACGCTGGCGCCGCCCGCGCCGGCGCCGGTCAGGCGCGTCTTGGTCAGCACCAGCACCCGCCGCGGCCGCCCATGCGCGCACCCGAGCGCGGCGGTCAACCCTGCGGCGCCCGCGCCGACCACCAGCACGTCGGCCTCGACGGTCTCCATGGCGCTTGCCCTCATCGCCTCGGCCGGCCGACGGCCAGCATCCGCTCGAGCGCCCGGCGAGCGCGGCCCGAGATCTCGGCGTCGAGCTCCACGCGGTGCTCCATCGCTTGCAGGGCGTGCAGGATCTTCGGCAGGGTGATGCGCTTCATGTGCGGGCACAGCGCGCAGGGACGGACGAATTCGACGTCGGGGAGCTCGACCGCCACGTTGTCGCTCATCGAGCACTCGGTGATCATGACCACCCGCCGCGGGCGGGCCTCCTCGACATGACGGATCATCGCCGCGGTCGACCCCACGAAGTCCGCCTCCGCCAGCACCTCGGGCGGGCATTCCGGATGGGCCAGGACCTGGATGCCGGGATGGCCGGCGCGGAACTCCCGCAGCTCGGCCGCGGTGAAGCGCTCGTGCACCTCGCAGTGGCCGCGCCAGAGAATGACCTCGACGGCGGTCTGGCCGGCGACGTAGCGGCCGAGGTACTCGTCGGGCAGGAAGATCACCCGCGGCGCGCCCAGCGACTCGACCACCGCCACCGCGTTGGCCGAGGTGCAGCAGACGTCCGACTCCGCCTTGACCTCGGCCGAGGTGTTGACGTAGCTGACCACCGGCACTCCCGGGTAACGCTGCCGCAGCAGCCGGACGTCGGCGCCGGTGATCGAGGCGGCGAGCGAGCAGCCGGCGCGCGGATCGGGGATCAGCACCGTCTTCTCCGGCGACAGGATCTTGGCCGTCTCGGCCATGAAGTGGACGCCGGCCAGCACGATCACCTCGGCCTCGGTGCCGGCGCCGAACCGCGCCAGGGCCAGCGAGTCGCCGGTGAAGTCGGCGACGCCGTGGAAGATCTCGGGCGTCTGGTAGTTGTGGGCGAGCACCACGGCGTTGCGCCGCCGCTTCCACTCGGCGATCGCGGCGACGTAGGGGGCGTGCAGACGCCACTCGACCGGCGGGATGACCGCGCGGACCCGCGCGGCCACAGCGGCGGTGGCGCGAGCCACCTCAGGCGTGTACTCGAGAGTCGCGGCGGCCGGCAGGCTCTGCAGTTGGCTCATCCACCTCTCCAATGCTCATTCTGAGCATATCCCATCGCAAAAGGTAGCCGGCTCGCACCGGCCCTCCCACTTATACTAGCCCTGAGCATATCGCCTGTCAAGCCTGTGACAGAGACCTCAGAGACCTCCCTTGGTGACAGCGCCGCGAGGCCGGCGTCGCGGCGTATGGACGCGTCGGCGACATCGGGGACGGTGTCTTGAGCGGCCAGGAACAGTGCTAGACTCACCGCGTGGGAATCACGGTTCACCAGACTCCGAGCGATCAGCTGTTCGTGGTCAAGGTCGCGCCGCAGCAGCGAGCGGCAGCGGCGCGACGCTTGGCGGCAGTTGGCAGAGTCGAGCCGCTCGCCGAGTCTCTGCTGCTGCTGCGTGCTGCATCGAGCTTGGGCGACGCCAAGGCGGTCTGGAACCGCGCTCGCCAGGTCCTGGGTACAGCGGGCACTGTCCAGCCTGTTCTGCTGGACGAGCGCGGAGCGCAGCACTATCCTACCGGCGAGATCTCCGTCCGCTTCCAGGAGCCGCCGCCTGATGAAGTTGTGCACGACCTGGCCGCCGCGCACGGGTTGCGCTTGCGCGACCGCAACGAGTTCGTGCCCGAGCAGGTGGTCTTTCAGCCGCTAGACGCGGCCAAGAGCTACATCCCCGAGCTGGTTCGCGAGCTCTCGGACGCTGGAAGCGGCCTGACGGTCTGGGCCAACACGCTCTCGCATTTTAACCGCGGTTAGAGTTCCGCCTCTACGGACCTTTCCCCTCTGCCGCCGTGGCTTTTCGGCGGGCCGCCCTTGCCAGCTTTGCAGCCGCGGCCACGACCTTCCCGGCATTGATCCGGCCACGGCCGAACTTGTCGCTGTGGCCGGTGCTGTCGTAGTCCTCGCCGATCCGGTCGGTGCTCGCGCGCAGCAAATCGCGCAGCTCGCTGGCGGAGAGCTCAGGTCTCACGGCGAGGGCGAGCGCCGCGACTCCGGCCGCGAGCGGCGTGGCGGCGGAGGTGCCGCCAAACCGGTTGGTATAGAGCCCATCGGTGCCCCCGTCCTCCTCCTTGCCGATGTTGAAGCCGCGGCCAGGCGTGGACACATCGGTGGTAAAGATGCCCCGCTTCCCGCCGCTCGACGGCGCCACGACTGCGACCTCTGGACCCACGTTGGAATAGCCCGCGAGCTCCCCCAGATCGGTCGAGGCGCCGACCGCGATCACGTTGGGATCTCTTGCCGGGAACGCCACTGGCTTGCCGGACTCATTGCCCGCCGCACAGAGCACCGCGGCCCCCTTGCCTTTGCGGCCGAGTCGGCCGGCGTCCTCAAGCGCCTGTTGAATATCCGGAATGACTCCCGAGGTCCAAGAGCAGGAGAGGAGATCGGCATTGAGGGCCGCGTAGCGAATGGCATTAGCCACGTTCTCGCCCGCCGCCAGTTGATCGGCGTGGAATATCTTGACCGGCAGGATCTTGCATCGGGGAGCGATGCCGACCGCCAAGCACCTGACGCCAGCGGCGGCGACCATGCCGGCGCAGCAGGTGCCATGGATATCGTTGCCTGCCATCTGGTCGTAGGGAAACTGGAACAGCTTGGGCCGCGGGTTGTAGTGGTCGGGATGGTCTGCGGGGAGGAAAAAATCCCGCCCCACACTGTCTTTGGCGCTCGAGTCGGGGTTCTTCCAGATGGCCGGTGCCAGGTCCGGGTGCTCCAGGTCCACCCCGTCGTCGAGGATCGCGACGATGATAGTGGGAGCTCCCCGCGTCACCTTCCAAGCGGCGGGGGCATCCACGTCTTCCCCCTTTTTTGCGCCGCCTTGACCGGTGTTCTGGAGATGCCATTGCGCCGCAGGGACTAGCGGCACAGCCTGTCGCCGGAACTCGGAGACGAAGTTGGCCGAGGCGAAAACCACCTCGTCGAGCTCGCTCCAGCCGTTGGCGATCTCGATGAGCTCATCTCCCGAGTACCTGTGCCGGGGATTGAAGACGATGAGCTGGTCGGCAATGAACGGGTTGACGCGCCTGACCTCGAAACCCTTTCCCCGGAGGATCTTCGTCTTCCTGAGCTCCGGCACCGAAGGGAAGAACCTCACCACCAGCTCGCGGTAAACTACGTGCAGGAAGCCGGTCGCCGACTCGCGAAAGGCCATCGGCGGCGGGCCCGCGGGAGTGGGCGCGGGCGTGGCAGGGCCGGAACGCATCCCGATCTCGAAGTAGGCACGACTGGCGCGCGACAACAGGGCGGAGGCATTGACCGGATCACGCCGCCGCACTGTGGCGAACGAGACAGCAACGCCCCTGGTGACTGGATCGACCAACACCTCGGAGTCGACCCGGGATAGCTGGATCTTCTCCTTGCACCTTCCGAGCATGTACATGGCTTGCTATCCTTTGGCGCCAGCAACGGCGATCTCTCCACCTTGGACGATAGACGGACAGCTGCGGCGATTTCGGCACCCCTGGGTCTTCAAGCATCTCGAAGGCTCGCGCGTTCTGCCCCGGCCTACCGATATGGCGGACCGGCGCCCGGTTGCCGGTGGGTGGCCTGCCCGCATCACGGGTGCGAGATCACGACCCGCGGCGAACGCCCGGCAACCCGACGCCCGGCGCCGGGCGCTCGCGCAGCACCTCGCGGCGGAAGACGAAGAGCTCGGCCGGGCGGCCGCCGGTCGTCGGATGCTGGCGGCCGGTGCCCTCGACGAGGCCCCCGGTCTCGACCAGGCGGCGGAAGTTCTGCTTGTGCAGGCGCACCCCGGCCAGCGCCTCGACCACGCGCTGCAGCTGCAGCAGGGTGAAGCTGGGAGGCAGCAGCTCGAAGACGACCGGGCGGTACTTCAGCTTGCCGCGCAGCCGCCCGAGGGCCGTCGCCAGGATGCGGCGGTGATCCAGGGCCATCGGCCGCCCGGGCAGCGCCGCCGGCGGCTGCCATCGCGCCGCGGCGGCGGGCTCCGGGCTGCGCCGCGCCGCGTCCGAGGAGTCCAGGCCGCCCCTCGCCGCGGCGTCGCGCCGCGCTTCCGGCACCAGGCCGGCCTCGTAGAGCAGCTCGTAGCGCTCGAGCACCCGCTCGCCGTCCCAGGCGGCGCCGCCCAGCCCGAAAGCGATGTCGGCGCGCTCGCGTCGCTCCGCCTCCGAGCCGCCGCCGCCGTTCCCGCGCCGGGGTCCACCAGCGCCGGGGCCGGAGTCGACCCAGCGCGCCAGCGCCGGCGCGATCGCTTCGTCGATCACCCGCGGCCGGCCCCCCCGCCAGTCCTCCCAGGGAAGGAAGCCGTGGACGTCCAGCCAGTGCGCCTCGCCCGCCACCGCCGCTTCCCTCTCGCGCACCAGGGCCAGGTAGGCGACCGACACGACGCGCGTCCCGCCGGCGCCTGCCGGCCACTCGCGGTCGCGGTCGCCGAAGGTATAGAGCTGCTCGACGTAGCCCAGCGGCAGGGCGGTCTGCTCGCACACCCAGCGCCGCAGGCCGCGGTCGAGAGTGCGGTCGGTGTCGGGCTCGAGCGGCCCGAACGGCAGCGCCTCCTCGACCACTTCCGCCGCCGCCGTCCCGTCCGCGGCGCGCCGCACGGTGAGGATGCGCGGCACCTCGTCGGTAACCGCGACGATGACCGCGTTGAGGCCGATCGCGACTCTCGCCATGACGCCGGTCCCGACGGGCCTTAGCGACGCGGCGGCGCCGCTTCCACCAGCCGCCGCCCGAAGACCTCGGCGAAATGGCCCGCGAGATGGGCCGCCACGACCGCCGGCGGCGGCGCCGCGCCGAGCAGCCGGGCCATCGACGTGATCCCCTCCTGGCGCAGGCCGCAAGGCACGATGCCGGCGTACAGCGAGAGATCGGGCGTGACGTTGAGCGCGAAGCCGTGGGTGGTGATCCAGCGCGACAGGTGGACGCCGATGGCGGCGATCTTCTCGCCCCCCACCCAGACGCCGATGAGCGCCGGCCCGGGCCGCACCTCGCCGGTGATGCCGAAGCCGGCAAGGGTGCGGATCAGCACCTCTTCGAGGTCGCGCACGTAGCGCCGCACGTCCCGGCGATCGGGGCTCAGGTCGAGGATCGGGTAGCCCACCAGCTGCCCGGGCCCGTGGTAAGTGACCTGCCCGCCGCGGTCGCTCTCCTCCACCTCGATCCCCCGCTGCCGCAGCCACGCGGCGCTCGCCAGCACGTCGGCGGCGCTGGCGTTGCGCCCCAAGGTGTAGACGTGCGGATGCTCGAGCAGCAGCAGGTGTTCGGCCGGCGCCGGCCGCCGCGCCCCCGTCCCGCCGTCGCGCAGCGCCTGCCGCAGCTCCTCCTGCAAGGTCACCGCCTCGCGGTAGGGCACGCGGCCGAGGAAGCTCCAGCGCAGCTCGCGCGCCACCGGCCGCGGCGGGCGTGCCGGCGGCACCTCGCCACCGGCCGCCGGCGCCGCCGCCGTCTCCGGTGCCGGCGCGGACGACCGGATGGCAATCTCCGACATGCGCTCATTCTACAGGCGGCGGGCGCCGGCGCAGGACCGCTCCAGACCGTCCATCGTGCCCAAGTCAGCGTGATGCATAATGCGGGCGCCAGGCGGGCCTCCGCCGGCCTCCGATCCCGTGCCCACCCAGGACCTCGACGACCCCACGGACGACGCCGCGACCCTGGCGCGGCTGCCCCGCACCCGCGAGGCCATTCTCGCTGGCGCGCGCGCGGGCCTGCATCTCGGCGCGCAGCTGTACGTCTCCCGCCAGAGCGAGGTGATCGCCGACGGCGCGGCCGGCGAGAGCCGCCCCGGCCAGCCGTTGCGCCGCGACCAGCTGATGCTCTGGCTGTCCTCCGTCAAGCCGGTGGCCGTGGTCGCCGTCGCCCAGCTGTGGGAGCGCGGCCGGCTCGAGCTCGACGATCCGGTGGCCCGCCACATCCCGGAGTTCGCGGCGCACGGCAAGGGCGCGATCACGCTGCGGCACCTGCTCACCCATACCGCGGGCATCCGCCTGCTCAACGTCGGCTGGCCCCAGGACAGCTGGGACGCGATCATCGCCCGCATCGCCGCCATGCGGCCCGAGCCGCGCTGGGTGCCCGGCCGCAAGGCCGGCTATCACCATGCCTCGAGCTGGTTCCTGCTCGGCGAGGTGGTGCGCCGCCTCGACGGCCGCCCGTACAGCCGCTACGTGCGCGAGGAGATCTTCGAGCCCCTCGGCATGCACGACTCGTGGATCGGGATGCCGGTCGAGCGCTACCGCGAGCTCCGCGACCAGGACCGGCTCTGCCCGGTCTACAACACCGAGGGGCCGCCCGGCGCCGCGCCGGTGCCGCAGGGCTGGGACAGCGAGGCCTGGTGCACGGGCACGCATCCTGGCGGCAACGGCTACGGCCCGATCTCGCAGCTCGGCCGCTTCTACGAGATGCTGCTGGCGCGCGGGCGGGCCCCGGGCGCCGCCGCCGGCGGCCGCATCCTCTCGCCGCAGACGGTCGAGGCGGCGACCGCGCGCCACCGCGCCGGCATGCTGGATCACACCTTCCAGCACGTCCTCGACTGGGGGCTCGGCTTCATCGTCAACTCCCGCCAGTACGGCGCCGCCACCGTCCCGTACGGCTACGGCGATCACGCCTCGCCGCGCACCTTCGGCCACAGCGGCTACCGCTCGTCGACCGGCTTCGCCGATCCCGAGCAGGGGCTGGCCGTCGCCCTCGCCTTCAACGGCACGCCCTCCCACGACGCACACGAGCGCCGCATCCGCGCCGTTCTCGACGCTCTCTACGAAGACCTGGGGATGGCGGCCGCGGAGCCCACGGCGGCGCCGGAACCCTCCGCCGCGGGCTGACCTGCCAAGAAAAGCCTAGAGGATCACTTCGGCGGCGCGGCGGGGGAGCCGATGGGTCGCGTCGCCGCCATGTCGACCTCCGAGGCCCTGATCGAGAACAGCTTGCCGGTGCGGTCGCGAGCGACCACCATGTTCCCGACCTGCTTGGGCGGCTCGACGGAGGCGTAGGCCATGCCGTCCTTGAGAATGACGGCATAGGGCGCGAGCTGGTCGGACATCCTCGTCTGGACCGGCAGGTCGACCGCTTTCGGCGTCCCCGTACCTGGGGCGGCGCCCGCCGCGAAGACGTCGGTCGCATAGTCCCTGCCGTTCACGAACCCGAGCGGCTGACCGTTCGGGCCCCGCTCCACCACGAAGATCAAGAACAGGAAATCCTCCTCGACAGGATCGGGGCAAGGACCGGCCCAGGAGTAGTACACGCCACCCCCCGGATTCTGGCAGAGCCAGCGGTTGTCGGATTCGAAAACCTGGGTCCGGGTCTGGGCCTGAGTCTGTTGCCCGTACCCCAGGGAGGTCGAGCCCTGAGCGGTAGCGCCGTTGGCGAGTCCGCTGCCCCGTACCGATTGGCTGCCGGTGGCAGGCCCGCCGGCCTTCGTCGTCCCGCCGCTGCCATAGCCGTGCCCACTTCCGCGCGCCGTCCCGCCGCCATAGGTGCGCCCGCTCCCGCTGGTGGATCCGCGGCCGCTCGGCGTCCCGCGGCCGCTCGACGTCCCGCCGCCGTGCGCCGTCCCGCCGTCATGCGTCGTTCCGCCGCCATGCGCCGTCCCGCCGCCATGCGCCGTCCCAGCGCCGTGTGCCGTCCCGGCGCCATGCGCCGTCCCGCCGCCCTTGGACCCGCCGTTCGCGGTCCCGCCGCCACCCTGCGCGGTCCCGCCGCCGTGTGCCGTCCCGCCGCCGTGCGGGGCAGGTGCCGGGGCCGGCGCGGGGGCCGGCGCACTCGCGTGGCTGCCGGCGGCGCTCGCATTCACGGCATAGCAAGCGATGCAGACCAGGGCGAAGGTCACGGGCAGTCGTCGTCTCATCGACCTCTCCTTGCCAGCCATAACGAAACTGCTGAAATCATGCCCTGGACCGGCCCACTTCCCATCTCGCGCGCGCGTCACGGACAGGCGGCACCGCGTCGGACATCCTCTGTTGGCTACCCCTAAATGCTACGCTCTTCATGGTCCGAGCGTCAAGCTTTTTCCTTCAAGCTCTTCAAGCTCGCAATTGCGCGTCAGCCTGGACAACGCCGCTGTCGGCCGTTTCAAGTGGATCGTGGAACTGTCACACCGCCGGCAGGGCCTGGCTGGGCCGGCCGGGCTACGGGAAACGGCCGCTTCCCTGGAGGTAGTCGAGGCGGGCCTGGCGCGCGGCGTCCTCGGCGGTCGCCGCAGCGGTGTCGGCGTCGCGCGCGCGGCGCTGGGCGTCGAGGACGTCGAGGCTGGTCGAGGCGCCGGCGCCATAGCTCAGGTTGACGATGTCGAGCGCCTCGTGGGCCTGGGCGGCTGCCCGGCGGGCGCTCGCCAGCCCCTGGTCGGCGAGATGGATGGCGTCGGCGGCGATGCGCACGTCGGAGCGCGCCTGCACCTTGCCGCCGGCCAGGTTCGCCGCCGCCTCGTCGACCAGCGCCCGGCGTTCGTGCTTCTCGCCGCTCCGCAGGCCGCCGTCGTAGATCGGCACGTTGAGCTGCAGCACCGCCGCCCAGCTGTGCGAGAGCGCGAAGCCGGTGCTGGGCTGTTGCAGCTGCTCCTGGAAGCTGAGGCCGAGCGTCGGCACCCGGTCGCGCCAGCTGTCGCGCAGCACGTGCTCGGCCGCGCTCTGCCGCATCGCCAGCAGCTGCACGTCGGCGCGCTTCGCCTCGACGCCGCCCATCGCCTCGCCGAGCGGCGGCAGGTCCGCGAAGACCGGCTCGTCGGCGGCGTCGAAAGGCCCGTCGGCAGACAGCAGCACGCCCAGCGCCTCCTGGGCCCGCCGCAGCTCGAGCGTCGCCTGCTCGACCAGCACCTCGTCGTTCGAGACGTCCTGCGCCGCCTGGACCTCCTCGAGGCGGCTCGCGGCGCCGGCCACCTGCCGCTGATGGGCGACGTCGAAATGCGCCTTGGCGGTCTCGAGCGCCCGCTGGTCGGCGTCGATCGTGCGGCGGCGCGCGATCACCGTCAGGAAGGCGTTGCCCGCCGCCACGGCCACCCGGCGCTTGGCATCGGCGACCGACAGTTCGGCGATCGTCTTGTTGTCGACGGCGTGAGCCCACTGCGCCCAGCTCACCAGGTTGACCAGCGGCACCGTGATCGTGCCGCTCTCGTTCTTGACGTCGTGCGGCTGAACGACCACCGGGCCGAACTTGATCTGGTAGCCGTACCGCGTGTAGGAGGCGGTGGCGTTGACCTGCGGCAGCGAGCTCGACCGCGCCTGCTGCACCAGCGCCTCGGCGCGCAGCACCTCCGCCACCGCCTGCTGCACGGTGGTGTTCTGGGACAGCGCGCGGTCGATGGCGGCGCGGAAGGTGATGGGCTCAGGCGGCAGAGGCGCCGGGGAGGCGCCGAGGGTCGCCGGAGGCGCCGCGCCTGGAGCGTCCGGGGGAGCCGGCATCGGCACAGAGGGCGTCGCCGCGGGTGCCGGAGCAGGGGGCTGGTAGATATCGGTTGATTGCGCTTGCAGGCCGCCGGCGCCGAGCGCCATCACCGTCAGCGAACAAGCCAGCGCCGAAGCTGCCGCGCCACGGCTGCCGCAAGTCGAAATCGAAAGCCGATCAGTCATGGTCGTGGTTGCCTCCCGACGCCGCAGGACCGGACTCCGTGCTTGGCACCCTCGGCGCCGCCGGCGCCTCCGCCGCCGCCGGCGCCTCCGCGTGCCGCCCGCCTCCCGGGAAGATGCTGCGGATGATCACGTAGAGCACGGGGATGATGCCGAGGTTGAGCAGCGTCGACAGCAGCATGCCGCCGAACACCGCGGTGCCCACCGAGTGGCGGCCTTCCTTGCCGGCGCCGGTGGCGAAGACCAGCGGCAGCACGCCGAGGATGAAGGCGAACGAGGTCATCAGGATGGGACGCAGCCGGATGCGGGACGCCTCGATCGCCGCCTCGATCAGACCGTGCCCGCGCTCGCGCAGCTGCTCGGCGAACTCGACGATCAGGATCGCGTTCTTGGCCGCCAGGCCGATCAGCATCACCAGGCCGATCTGGACGTAGACGTCGTCCTGCAAGCCGCGCAGCGCCGCCGCCGCCAGCGCCCCGAAGATGGCCAGCGGCACCGCCAGCAGGATGATGAACGGCAGCGTGAAGCTCTCGTACTGCGCCGACAGCGTCAGGTAGACCACCAGCAGGCCGAGGCCGAAGAGCAGCGCCGATTGGCCGCCGGAGCGGATCTCCTCGAGCGACAGGCCCGACCACTGGTAGCTGAAACCCTGCGGCATCGCCTTCTTGGCCAGCTTCTCCATCTCGGCGATCGCCTGCCCCGAGCCGTAGCCCGGCGCCGCCGAGCCGGTGATCTGGGCCGAGCGGAAGAGGTTGAAATGATTGATCAGCTGCGGCCCGGTGGTCTCGGTGACCTTGACCAGGTTGTCGAGCGCCACCATGCCGCCGCGATCCGAGCGCACGTAGAACTGGCGGATGCCCTCGGGGCGCGAGCGGAAGCGGCCGGCGGCCTGGACGTAGACGCGGTAGGAGCGGTTGTTGAAGTTGAAGTCGTTGACGTAGGAGGAGCCCAGCAGCACCTGCAGGGTGTCGTCGATCTGCGAGAGCGGCACGCCCAGGCTCTTCGCCTTCTCGCGGTCGATGGTCACCAGCAGCTGCGGATCGTTGGCGGTGAAGCTCGACGGGTTGGTGCGCAGCATGGGGTCGGACCGGGTAGCCGCGATCATGCCGTCGGTGGCGTCGGCCAGCGCCTGCACCGTCGAGCCGCTCTGGTCCAGGACCTCGAACGAGAAGCCGCCGTAGATCCCCAGGCCGTTGATCGAGGGCGGCAGCACCGGGAACACCAGGGCGCCGGAGATGCCGCCGAACAGCGGTCCGAACAGTCGTGCGACCACTGCCTGCGCGGAGTGCTCCGCACCCGGCCGCTGCTTGAGCGGCTTGAGACCCGCGAACATCAGGCCGGTGTTGGGTGCGCTGCCGGTGAAGCTGAAGCCGGTGACCGCGAAGACGCGCTCGACCTCCGGCGTGTGGCGCAGCACCGCGATCGCCTGCTTGGCGACGTCGGTGGTGTAGTCGAGCGATGCCCCCGGCGGCGCCTGGATGATGACGATCAGGTAGTCCTGGTCCTCCTCGGGGACGAAGGCGGTCGGCACCCGGTTGAAGATCCACCAGGTCAAGCCGAGGCCGATCAGGAATACCGCCACCACCCACCAGCGCCGCCGCTCCAGCCGCTCGAGCGTCCCACGGTACCAACCGTTGACGCGGGTGAAGCCGCGGTTGAAGGCGCCGAAGAAGCCGCGGTGCTCCTCTACATCGCGCCGCAGCCAGAGCGCGGACAGCGCCGGCGTCAGGGTCAGCGCGTTGAACATCGAGATCGCCACCGAGCAAGCGATGGTGAGCGAGAACTGCTTGTAGAGCAGGCCGGTGGTGCCGGGGAAGAACGCCACCGGCACGAACACCGACACCAGCACCAGCGAGGTGGCGACCACCGCGCCGGTGATCTCGCGCATCGCCACCGACGCCGCCTCCATGATCGTCATGTCGCTCTCGCGGATGTGGCGCTGGATGTTCTCGATCACCACGATCGCGTCGTCGACCACCAGTCCCGTCGCCAGGGTGAGGCCGAAGAGCGTCAAGGTGTTGATCGAGAAGCCGAGCAGCTTGACCAGGGCGAAGGTGCCGACCAGCGACACCGGGATGGTGATCGCCGGGATGAGCGTCGTGCGCCAGTCCTGCAGGAAGATGAAGATCACCAGGATGACGAACAGGATCGCCTGCACCAGCGTGATCAACACCTCCCGGATCGACTCGCCGACCACCGTCGTGGTGTCGAAGGCGACGGTGCCCTTGAGACCGGGAGGGAAGCGCTGCGCCAGGCGCAGCAGCTCGGTCTTGACCGCCTTGTCGACCTCGAGCGCGTTGGCGCTCGGCAGCTGGAAGACCGCGAAGCCGACCGCCGGGACGTCGCCGAAGCTGAGGTTGCTGTCGTAGGACTCGGAGCCCAGCTCGACGGTCCCCAGGTCCCTGAGCTTGACCAGCGTGCCGTCCTTCTGCGCCTTGACGATGATGTTGCCGAACTCGGCGGGCTCGGACAGCCGCCCGACGACGCGCACGCTGATCTCGAAGCCTTGGCCTGGCGGCACCGGCGGCTGGCCGACCAGGCCCGCCGCCACCTCGACGTTCTGATCGCGCAGCGCCGCCACCACGTCGCTCGCGGTAAGACCGCGGCTGGCCAGCAGCACCGGGTCGAGCCAGATGCGCATGGCGTACTTGCGCTCGGCGAAGATCTGCACGTCGGAGACGCCCTTGATGCGCTTGAGCGAGTCGCGCATGTAGACGTCGACGTAGTTGCTCATGAATTTCGCGTCGTACTCGTTGTGCTCGCAGTAGACGCCGACGACCAGCACGATGGCGTTCGAGGCCTTGGCGACCGAGACGCCGGTCGTCTTGACCTCGTTCGGCAGCCGGCCGAGGGCGATCGAGACGCGGTTCTGCACGTCCACCGCCGCGAGGTCGATGTTGCGGTCGAGCTCGAAGGTGGCGGTGATGTTGCTCAGGCCGTTGTTGCCGCTGGTCGAGGTCAGGTAGCGCATGCCCTCGGCGCCGTTGATCTGCTGCTCGAGCGGGAGGGTGACGGCGGATTCGACGGTCTGGGCGTTGGCGCCGGTGTAGACGGCGCTGACCGCGACCAGCGGCGGCGCGAGGCTCGGATACCACTCGATGGGCAGCGACGAGATGCTGACGGCGCCGGCGAGGATGATCAGCAGCGCGCAGACGGTAGCGAAGACTGGTCGGCGAAGGAAGAATTGGACCATGGCTAGCCGGCTCCGTAGCCGGCTCCGCCGGCTTCCCCGGAGGTGCCGGTTCGGGATCCACCAGAGGTGGATGCGCCACTGGGTGCGCCGGAGCCGCCGGTGCTATCGGAGCTGGACGAGCCAGAGGGGGCTCCGCCCCCCGGGGAGCCGCTGGCAGGGGCACCGCCACCTGGGCCGCTGCCGCCGGGGGTACCGGGGCCTCCTGGGGGAGCTGGGGGCAGCGGCATGATCGGCATGCCGTCGGCCAGCTTCTGGACTCCCGAGGCGACGATGCGATCGCCCGGCTTCAGCCCGGACTGGACCACGTAGTCGTTGCCCACCACGTCTCCCACGGCGATCGGGCGCTGGTGGGCCACCAAGGCCGGGCCCGGAGCTCCTGAGGGAGCGCCCGCGCCGCCTGGACCTGCCTCACTGCCGGTGCGTCCGCCGGGGGACCTGCCGTTGGCTCCGGGACCCTCGCGACCGCCGGTCGCTCCCTCGGCCGCGAAGACGAAGTACTGGCCGTTGATGCGCGACACCGCCAGCACCGGCACCACCACCCCGGGGTGAGTGCTCCAGATCAGCCGCGCGCGCACGAACTGCGCGGCGCGCAGGCCGCGCTGGCCGTTGGGCACCTGCGCCTTGACCAGCACCTCCTGGGTCTGATCGTCGACCTGCGGCGAGATGAAGTCGAGCTGGGTCTTCGCCTGCACCTGGCCGTCGTCGCTCAGCACCTCGACCGGAATTCCCAGGCGCAGGTCCCTGGCGTGCTCGACGGGCACCGAGATGTAGACCTCGAGCGCGTCGTTCTGGTCGATGGTGGTGAGCAGGGTCGAGGTGGTCACCCGGTCGCCGGTGCGCACCGGGATGTCGCCGACCACCCCCGCGGTCGGCGCCACCACCCGGTAGTAGGCCAGCTGCACCTGCTGCTCCTGCACCTGGGCGCCGAGCGCGTCGTAGTCGGCCTGCGCCTGGGCGAGCGCCGTCTGCGCCTCGTCGAGCTGCTGCTTGCTCGCCGCGCCGCCCTTGTAGAGCGTCTCCATGCGCCGGACCTGCGTGTGGGCATACTCGAGCGCCGCCCGCTTCTGCGCCCGCGTCGCCTCCTGGCTGCGCACCGTAGCGCGCTGCTTCGACGGGTCGATCTGCATCAGCGGCGCGCCCGCCCGCACCCGGTCGCCCGACTTGACGACGATGCGGGTGAGGACGCCCTCGACCTGCGGCTGGACGTTGGTCGTGTGCCGCGACTTGAGCGTCGCCACGTACTCGGTCGAGTCGCGCAGCTGGGCCTCGGCGACGGTGATCACCTGCACCGGCATCGCCATCGGCCCGCCGCCGGGGCCGCCCGCCGCGCCCCCATGCCCGCCGGCGCCGCCGCCGCAAGCGCCCAGCAGGGCGGCCAGCGCCAGCCCCGGCAGCAGCGCCACGGTCCACGACCAGCGCCGAATTCTCTCTCCAAGGTTCATAGGCACTCCATGCCCGCAAGAGATCTCACGCCTGATGCCGCCGCTACGCGAAGTGGCCCGGGCGCCGGCGAGCCGCGCCCCTCCCCGCCAAGCGCGCCAAGCCTCGGCACGATGCCCACCGCACCGGTCGTGGGCATCCTGGTGGTTCGCCGGCGAACTATACAGGGTCTCTCGGCTTCTCGCACCCTCGCCACACGTTCGTCACCGCGCCGCGCGCGCCACGGCCGCGGGCTGCCGTCCAGCGGCCGCGCTCCCGACCCCGATACGCCAGCCGGCATCTTGTGTTGCGGCGGTTCGGCCCCCGCGGCAGCCGCCCGGCCGCCCGCCCGCCCAGCCGCGACCGGCGGCGCGCTCAGCGGGCGCGGCCGGCCCCCGGCACCAGCTCCGGGAAGTCCGCGGCGAACGGCCGCACGAGGGCGAGAGCGGCCGCGCGGCCGCCGTCGGCGGCGGCGGCGCCGGCCAGGTCCAGGCGGGCGCTGACCGGGTCGCAGCCGGGCGGGCGCCAGGCGGCGGGCGGCCACGGTGTCGCGTCCCGCGCTCCGGCCAGGCGCAGGGCGAGGGCGCCGGCGCGGGCGTCGTCGGGCCGCACCTGCCAGGCGACGCGGGCCATCCTGGCCGCCGCCGCGCGGTCGCGCAGCGCCAGCAGGTCGAGCGCCGCCCAGTACTGCGGCACCCCCACCTCGCGATCGTCGCTGGTGAAGTCGGCGCGGCCGTCGAGCAGCGGCGCCAGCACCCGCAGCGAATCGTCCGGACGCCGTTGCCTGGCGAGGGCGACGCCGGCGGCGAAGCGCTCCGCGTCCCGGCGCAGCCGCGGCCGCAGCGAGCGCCCGTCCTGGGCGGCGCAGAGGACCTCCCCCGGACCCGCCGGCTGCCGGCCCAGCAGGCCGTCCCAGCCTAGTTGGTCGAGCACCGCTTCCCGCGCCGTCGCCGCTGCCAGCCCGAGCGCCACGCAGGGTCCCAGCAGCAGGGCGAGGAGCGGCCGCACCGCGGCGGTCGTCCGGCCGCCCGCGAGGTCCGCCGCCAGCGCCGGCAGGACGACCCACAGCGCCAGCGCGACCGGCAGCCGCTGCCGCGCCGAGGCGTAGATCGCCGCCTGCACGGCGAACGCGAGCACCGCCACCGCCAGCGGCCCGGCCAGCTCGGCGAGGCGGCCGCGGCGGGAGAGCGGCAGCCAGGGCAGCGCCAGCAGCGGCACGGCGAACCCCCAGGGGAGGAGGCGCCGCAGCCGGCGGTCGAGCCGCTCGGCAATCAGCAGGTCGTGGCCTTCGTAGGGCGCCAGCGCGAGCAGCGCCTTGCGGCCGCAGCGCCGCGCCGCCGCCAGCGGCCGGGCGGCGATGGCCTCCCAGGCGAGCCCGGTCCAGTAGCGGTTGGCGGCGAGCGGGTCGAGCCGGCGGCCGGCCACCGCCGAGGCGATCCGCCGGTAGGCGACGTGGCCGTAGTCGACGCTCTCGCGATGAGCGCGCTCGAGCTGGATCACCGCCGGCGGCGCGAAGCGGGTGAGGCCGGTCGCGCCCGGTCCGTTGCCTTCGTAGAACACCGCTCCCGGGTTCATGATCGCCGGCACGCCGGTGACCCGCGCGCGCATCGCCAGCGGCGGCCCGAGAACGGCCGCGGCGACCGCCAGCGCCGCCGCCCACGCCAGCCGCCGCGCGGCGCGGCGCGGTCCTCCCGCGGGCGCGGCCGCGGCCACCCACCACGCCCAGACCGGCATCAGCAGCAGGTGCTGCGGCCGCCCCAGCCCCGCCGCCGCCAGGGCGGCGAAGGCCAGCACGACGAGCGCCACCGTCGCGACGGGAATGCCGGCGGCGCCCGGTGGGGACGGGACCGCGGCCGCGGCCGGAGCGACCGGAGCGGTGACCACAGCCGGCTGCGGTGCCGGCGCCACGGCCACTGCCTCGCCCGGAGCCTCGAGCGGAGCAGCGGCCACGGCCGGCGCCGCCGCGACCCCCAGGCGCCGGCGCGCGAGCACTCCGAACAGCATCGCGAACGCCAGGCAGGCCAGGATCACCGTCTCCGGCTCGAGCATCCCGCAGTAGACGAGGAAGGGCCGGTACGCCGCCGCCCCCAGGCCGCCGAGCCAGGCCCATCGCCGCCCCGCCAGCAGCGCCACCGCCATGGCCACGGCCGCCGCCGTGAGGCCGTGCAGCAGAGCCTGCACGGCCAGGATGGCGGCATGCCCGGCAGGCAGCAGTGCCTTGACCAGCGCCAGGTACAGCGGGCTGTAGTCGAGCAGTCGCTCGGCCTGCTCCGCCGGCGGCGCCGCGGCCGCCGCCAGGTACTTCGGGAAGATCGCGTCGGGATGGGTGACGCCGAGCGCCAGCGCACAGGCGAGAGCGGCGGCGAAGGCGCCCACCGCCGGCAGCCAGGCCCCGGCGGCCCGATCCTCGGCGGCCGGCTTGCCGCCGCGGTCCTCTCCCTCGCCAGTCACCCGGCGGGCTCGCTACCGCCGCCGCACGCGCGCGCGCAGGCCGTCCTTCGGCTCCGGCGGGATGAGGCTCCAGTCGTAGTCGAGATCCTGGCCGGGCGCCAGCTCCCAGGTGTAGCCGCGCAGCAGCAGGATGGTGAACACCTGCATCAGGGTGGTGGCGAGGTCGGTCCCCGGACAGCGGTGGCCGTGCGCCGGTCCGGCGCCGTGCGGCACGAACGCATGCGGATGCCGCAGGTGCTCGCCGCGCGCCGGCGCGAAGCGCTCGGGGTCGAAGCGCTCGGGGTCGGGGTAGATCTCGGCGGTGACGTGCGACGCGCGGTGCCCCCACAGCACCATCCAGCCCGCCGGCACCGTGCGGCCCTTGAACTCGAAGCTCTGCCGCGCCTTGCCGAACAGCACCGGCAGGATCGGGCAGAGGCGCTTGACCTCCATCACCACCTGCATCAGGTACGGCGCGCCGGCCAGCGCCTCGTGGGTCAGCCCGGCGCCGTGTCCCGCCCCCGCGCCGGCGCTCTCTCCCCCCGGCAGCCCGGCCACCTCGGCCTCGAGCCGCGCGCGGACGTCGGGATGGCAGGTGAGCTGCTGCACGATCGCGGCGAGCTCGGCGAAGACGATCAGCCCGGCGATGATCAGGTGATGCAGCTCCACCTTGCATTCCTCGACGCCGATCTGCCGCCCGGCGCCGTCGGTGGCGGCGAGGATGCGCGAGAGGCCATCGTTCCGCGGCTCCCGGCGATGGTCCGCGATCGCCACCTCGAAGCGCGCCAGGATGCGCGCCAGCGCCGCGCGGCCGCGGCTGTAGGCGGTGCCGGGCAGCGGCACGGGCAGGTGCGAGAAGGCGCGCAGCACCTGCTGGTAGTCGGCGCGCATCGCCTCGGTCTCGGCGCCGGGCGGGATCCCCATCACGGCGGCGCAGATGATCTCGATCGACAGCCGCTTGAGCTCCGGGATCCAGACGATCTCCTCCTGCCCCGCCCAGCGCTCGAGGGCCACCGCCACCATGCGCTCGATCACTGGCAGGTAGGCGGCCAGCGCGTCGCGGGTGAACGCCTGCAGGATGAAGGTCTTGCGGGAGAGGTGCGGATCGCCGTCCAGCAGCGGCAGGCTGGAGCCGCCGAACAGCTCCTGGACGTGCGGCGGCATGGCCCCGGCGCGCTGCACCTCGGAATCGATGAAGCGGCCGCTGGCGTCGGGCCCGACCAGCACCGCCGTCCGGCGGCCGAGAATCCGCGTCTGCCAGACCGGACCGTGGCGGGCCGTGCGGCTGGCGACGAAGCCGAAGCCGTCCTTGAGGAAGGGCAGCGTCTCGCCCAGCAGCGGCAAGCCGGCGCTGCCCGGCGGCAGCGGGGCGGCCGGTCCCGCCGGCGCCGCGAGAGAGCCGGGTGCGGCTGCCGCCGAGGGCGCCGCCGGCGCCGGGGACGCCGATGCATGCGACGCGACCGATCGCCGTGTCTCTTGAGGCTCCGCCATGATGACCTCCGCAGTGACCCGGATCTTACACGAGGCACGGCCGCGGCCCGCACCTTCCTCCTGCCTCCCGCAACCCTCTGCTAGGATCGCCTGCGATTCAGCCGCGAACAATGCGCACCGGCGAGCGCAGTGAACCGAGCGGAGGCCACCTGATGCCGCGTACCGGACCGCCCGTGGGCCGCACCCTGTCGGCGCTGGCGTTGGCGCTTGCCGCGGCGGCCTCGACCGCAGGCGCTCCGCCGCCTGCTGCCGGCACGGCCGGCGCCGCCGCAGCACCCGCCGTACCAGCCGCCGCCGCGCCCGCCGCGCCCGCCGCCGCCAGGCCGATCGAGTTGCTGGTGGACGCCACCGACGCGCCGCGCGGCATCTTCCATACGCATCTCGTCATCCCCGCCGCGCCGGGCCCGCTCGCGCTCGCCTACCCGAAGTGGATCCAGGGCGAGCACACGCCGACCGGTCCGATCACCGAGCTGGCCGGCCTCACGATCACCGCCGGGGGCAAGACGCTGCCCTGGCACCGCGACCCGCTCGAGATGTTCGTCTTCCGCCTCGAGGTGCCGGAGGGCGCGGACGCCGTGACGGTCGCGCTCGACTACCTGTCGCCGCCGGCGGCCTTCGGCAGCGGCTACGGCGAGACCCCCAGCGCGACACCGCATCTCGCGATCGTCGACTGGCACGACCTCCTGGTCTACCCCGTGGGCCGCGCCGCCGTCGAGATCCCGATCCGCGCCAGCCTGCGCCTGCCCGCCGGCTGGCAGTACGACACCGCGCTCCACCTCGAAGCCGCCCCAGGCTACCGGCCGGGCGAGGCGCCGCGCACCCTTGCCTTCGCGGCGACGACGCTCTACACGCTGCTCGACTCGCCGTTGCTCGCCGGCGACGTCTTCCGCACCATCGACGTCGCAAACGCCCCCGGCATGCCGCCGGTGCGGCTCAGCCTGGCGGCCGACCGGCGCGCGTCGCTGGAGGTGCCGGCGGCGCGGCTTGCCGCCTACCGCCGCCTGCCGGTCGAGGCGGAGGCCCTCTTCGGGGCGCGGCACTATCGCGAGTATCACTGGCTGGTGGCGCTCGGCGACACGCTCGACGAGAACGGCCTCGAGCATCACGAGTCGAGCGACGACCGCGGACGCCCCGGGATGTTCACCGACCCGGCGCTGCTGCTGCGCTGGGGCACGCTGCTGCCCCACGAGTACGTGCACTCGTGGAACGGCAAGTACCGGCGCCCGGCCGGCCTCGCCACCGCCGACCCGCTGGCGCCGCTGCGCACCGAGCTGCTGTGGGTCTACGAGGGCTTGACGCGCTATCTCGGCGACGTGCTGCTGACGGCGCGCAGCGGCATCCGGACGCCCGCGCAGATCCGCGACCACCTGGCCTTCCTGGCGGCGACCCTGGACCGCAACCGCCCCGGGCGGCAATGGCGGCCGCTGGTCGACACCGCGGCCGCCATCCCGGCCTTCGACGCCGCCCCCGCCGCCTGGACGTCGTACCGGCGCACCCGCGACTACTACGACGAGTCGATGCTGATCTGGCTCGAGGCCGACACGCTGCTGCGCCGGCGCAGCGGCAACGCGAAGTCGCTCGACGACTTCTGCCGCGCCTTCTTCGGCGGCGACGGCTCGGCTGCCGCGGCCGGTCCCTATGTCCCTTACGCCGCCGACGACGTCTATGCCGCGCTCGGCCGCATCGTCCCCTACGACTGGCGCGCCTTCTTCGCCAGCCGCGTGGAGGCGATCGCCCCGCGCGCCCCGCTGGGCGGCCTCGAGGCCGCCGGCTGGAAGCTGGTCTACGACGATCGGCCGAACGAGTACCAGGCCGCCATCGCCAAGATCCTGGAGACCGTCGATCTCAGCTTCTCCCTGGGGATCTGGGTCAAGAACGACGGGGGCGTCATCGACGTCGTCATCGGCTCGCCGGCATGGAACGCCGGCTTCGGCCCGGGCATGAAGGTCGTCGCGGTGGACGCCGTGAAGTGGTCGCCCGAGGCCGCCGCCGCGGCGCTTCAGGCGGCCACCCACCGCACCACCCCGATCGCCGTCACCGTCGAGCAGGGGGACCAGCTACGCGTCCTGCAGATCGACTACCACGCCGGCGAGCGCCACCCCCACCTCGAGCGCGACCCCGCCCACCCCGACCTCCTGCAGGCGATCCTCGCGCCGAAGAGACCGTAGCAGCTTCGCTCAACAGCAGCGTCGCCCCGGACTGCTTGGCGACCGCCCATTGCATCGCGTCCCAGAAGGCGAGCCCGTGTTGCTCGACCGCTCGCATCGCCAACCGCAGGCTTGCAGGCGTGGCGGCGACGACCGGAAACAGCGTCTGCCAGTCCTCGACGTGGGCCGCCGCCTGGCTGAAGGTCAGCTTGCCTTTGCGGGTCGTCGCCGGCCTGCATGAACATGCTTTGCGGCGGGTCCGGCAACCCCGTCAATCTTGCCGAGCGGGGGCTCGTCGACATGCAGGACGAGCTTGCGGCCCTCCTGCGGCGCAAGGTCGACCTGGTGACCCGGGGCGGGCTGCGCAATCCGTACCGGCGTCACGAGATCCTCACCACCCGGCGGGTCGTCTATGCAGCATGAGCCGAGAGATCTCTCCTATCTCTGGGACATGCTGCAAGCATTGCGCGACGCTCTCGACTTCACCCGCGGCGTGACCCTCGACGCCTTCCTGCGAGACCGCCAGCTGCAGCGCGACCGGCCGCTATAATCCCGCCGTTCTTCGTCCCGAGGGGTCCGTCATGCCTCGCATCGCCGTCCGCGGCGCCGGGCTTCACTACGAGGAGCGCGGCGCCGGCCCGGAAACGATTGTCTTCGCCCACGGCCTGCTGTGGAGCGGCCGCCTCTTCGACCGCCAGGTCGAGGCGCTCGCGCCGCGCTATCGCTGCGTGACCTTCGATTTCCGCGGGCATGGGCGCAGCGAGGTGACCGCCGACGGCTACGACATGGACTCCCTGGCCGCCGACGCCGCGGGCCTGATCGAGGCGCTCGGCTGCGCGCCCTGCCACTTCGTCGGCCTCTCGATGGGCGGCTTCGTGGGCATGCGCCTGGCGATCCGGCAGCCGCGGCTCCTGCGTTCCTTGATCCTGATCGAGACCTCCGCCGACCCCGAGCCGGAGGCCAGCCGCCGCAAGTACCACCGGATGAACTTCGCCGCGCGCTGGATCGGCCTCGGCCCGCTGGTGAAGCCGGTCATGCAGATCATCTTCGGCCGCAAGTTCCTCGACGATCCCGCCCGCGCGGCGCTGCGCGAACAGTGCCGCCGCCAGCTCGCGGGCGGCAACCGGATGGGGATCATCCGCGCCGTCAACGGGGTCATCGACCGCCAGGGAATCCACGAGCAGCTGGAGCGGATCGCGGCGCCGACCCTGATCCTGGTCGGCGATCAGGACCTGGCGACGCCGCTTGCCAGGTCCGAGCGCATCCACGCCCACATCGCCGGCTCGCGCCTGCGGGTGCTCCCCGGCGCGGGCCACACCTCGACCATCGAGGAGCCGGCCGCCGTCAACGCGGCCATCGCCGACTTCCTCGCCGGGCTGCGCTGACCGTGGGCGTCGCGCCAGGAAGCCTCCCGGGGGGCGAAGCGCGGGCAGTCGGAGGCCGGGTGCTCGGAGGCTGGGCGCTCGGAGCGCGGGCGGTTGGACTTCGGGCATTCGGAGCGCGGGTGGTCGGAGTCCGGGCGCTCGGAGTCCGGGCGCTGCTCGTGGGAGCCGAGTGCGCCCTGATCGGCCTCTGCTTCGCCGCCGCACCGATGGGCGCCGGCGCGGCGCCGGCCGGTGTCGCCGCGAGATCGCTCAGCGTCGCCGGAGCCACAGGCGTCACCGGCGCCTCGGCCGCGCCGCGGGGCGGGCAAGTCGATCCGGCCGATCCGGCGGGGTCTTCGGGAAAGGGGGGCACGGGAAGCACCGGGGACGCGGGGGACGCGGGGGACACGAGCAAGACGGGCCAGGATCTCGATGCCTTCCTGCGCATCGCCGCGGTGGCCGGCCGCGAGCAGGCTGCCGCCGCCTTCATCCGCGGGCGGTTAGGCCGCGGCTTGCCGGTGCGCTCCGATGCTCTCGGCAACGTCACGGTGACCTTCGGCTCGGGCCGGCCGCGCCGGCTGGTGGCCTGTCCGCTGGGCGAGCCCGGATTCGTTGTAAGCCGCGTCGACGGCAATGGTTACCTGCGTCTCGCCGCCGCCGATACGGACAGCCCCGCCGGCGCCCCCTGGCAGCAGGCCCACGAGGGCCAAGCGGTCTGGGTGGGCGGCAGCCGCGGCGGCATTCTGGGCGTGGTCGCGGCGCGCTCGATCCATCTGCAGCCGCAGGGCGGGCCGCCGGCGCCGCCATTCACGATCGCGGACGCTTTCGTCGACGTCGGCGCCGAGGATGCCGCCCAGGCTGCCGAGATGGGAGTCCGGCCGCTCGACCCCGTAACCCTCGAGCGGCGGCCGGAGCGGCTGGCGGGCGGCCTGATCGCCGGTCCCTCGGCGCGGGTCAAGGCCGCTTGCCTGGCGGCAGCCGGTGCCGCCCGCCGCTTCCGGGCCGCCCCCGGCAAGGGCACCGTCGTTTTCGCCTGGACGGCCGGCGACCTCGCGCGGCGAGCCGGCGTCGACCGTCTCCTGCGCGAGCGGGGTCCGTTCTCGGAGCTCGTCCTGCTGGGCGGCGACCCCGGCTGGCAAGGCCAGGGCGGGCAGGGCCAGGCGGCGTCCCCGCCGGCGCCTGCGGCGCCGGACCGCGGCCTGGTCGCCGCCGGCTCGCTCGACGGCCGGCTCTCGGGGGCGCACGTCGTGCCCTACCTGGCGCCCCGGCTCCGCCCGGACGAGACGGCGCTCTATCCCGCGCGCGTCACCTGGCTGGGCGTCGCGGCCCGCTACCCCGGTACCGCGGTCGAGACCGTCGCGGACGCCGACCTGGAGCGCCTCACCTCCGCGCTACTGGCTCTGCTCGGCAGCTCCGTGCCCGCGCACCGAGCCCGCCCATCGCCGCGGCTTTCCACGCCGGCTTCGTCCTCCTCGCCGGGTTTGCCGGCCTCGGGCGCTTCGTCTGCCTTGCCGGTGCCCTCGGCCTCGCCGGCAGTCGCGTCCCTTTCGGCCTCGCCAGCAGTCGCGTCCCCCTCGGCCTCGTCGGCGCTCCGGTCCTCCGCGGCCGCGTCGCCAGCCTTTCCCTCTTCGCCCACCCCGGCCTCTCCTATCTCCCCGGGCTCCGGCTCGCTCGCCTCCGAGCGGCGCCATGGCGAGACCGCCGTGTCGATTGGCGCGCTCGTCGCGCGGTACGGTGTCAGCGGCGACGAAGCCGCGGTGCGCACCGTGATCGCCGCGCAGCTGCCGCCCTGGGCCCACCCGGTCGTCGATTGGGCCGGCAACCTCGCCGTCACGGCCGGCACCCCTCGAGCCGGCTCTGATCCGCTCCTCTTCATGGCCCACATGGACGAGATCGGCTTCCGAGTGGGCGAGGTCCTACCGGACGGCCGGCTGAAGCTGCAAGCCCGGGGCGGCCTCTACAGCTCGCTCTGGGAGGGGCAGGCAGCGCTGGTCCATGGCCGGCGAGGCCCGGTGCCGGCGCTCTTCGAGCCGCGCCCCGGCTGGCTCGGCGCCGGCCGCCCGTCGCCCGTCGCCGACCTCGCCGCGTTCCTCGGCGCCGGCGGCCCGCGGGAGGTCGCCGCCCTCGGCGTCCAGGCGGGAGCCGGCGTCACCATGCCGAAGGCCCTGCTTCGCCTGGGGCGCCACCGCGTCACGGCCGGCAGCCTGGACGACCGTGCCGGCGCGGCCGTCCTGCTGCTCGCCCTGCGCCGCATCGACCCGTCGCGGCTCCGCCGCCGGGTCACCTTCGCCTGGACGACCCGCGAGGAAACCGGCTTCCTGGGCGCGGCGGCCCTCGCTCACGGCGCGGGCGGCTACCGCCGGGTCTACCCGATCGACGCCTGCCCCACCTCGGACTCTCCCCGCGAGTCGCGGCGTACCGCCTACGTCCCGCTCGGGCGCGGCGCGGTGCTGCCGGCGGCCGCGCCTGGCGCACTCCTCGCTCGGATGCGCGAGCTCGGCCGCCGTCGCGGCATCGCCCTGCAGGTCGCCGCGGTCCCGGGGGGCAACGACGGCATTCCCTTTCGGGACGGCGACGCCGCCGTGGCGCCGCTCTCGTGGCCCTGCCGCTACCTCCACACCCCGGCCGAGGTCGCCGATCTGCGCGACCTGGAAGCCCTGGTCGACCTGGTCGCCGCACTGGCCGGCGAGGCCCCCTGATGCCCCGCCCACCCTCCCACGAGCCGCCGTCAGGCCAGCTCGGCTCCGGCATTGCGATCGCCGAGGTCCGGGACGAGGAGGACCTGCGACAGGCTCGCCTGTTGCTCGACGAGTACTTCGCCTCGCTGGCGGACTACCTCGCCACCCTCGGGCTGGACCTCGCCGCCGCCCGCCGGCAGGAGGTCGCCTCCCTCCCCGGCGAGTACGCGGCGCCAACCGGCCGCCTCCTCCTGGCTCGCCTCGGCGGCGAGGCCGCCGGCTGCGTGACTCTGCGGCGCCTGGCCGCGGCTCCCGCCGCCGGCATCGGCGCTGATTCCTTGCCGCAGCCCGGGCCGGAGCCGGGACCGGCATCGGCACCGGCGCCAAGCGTCTGCGAGCTCAGGCGCCTCTACGTCCGGCCGACCTGCCGCGGCGCCGGCCTGGGCCGGCATCTCACCCTCGCCGCAATCGCTGCCGCGCGCGAGATGGGTTACGACCGGGTGCGCCTGAACACCCTACCCTCGATGACCAGCGCCCGCACCCTCTACGCCACCCTGGGCTTCCGCGAGATCCCTCCCTACCGCGCGGTCCTCGTCCCCGGCGTGCTCCACTTCGAGCTGAGCCTCGCCGAGGTTCGGCGAAACTGAGCGCATGTGCAGGGATTCATGCATGAGTCTTCGTGTCCTCCTTCGAGGACGGAAACCCCGCCCCGGGGATCCCAAGACGATCGGTGACCACCTGGCCATCGCCAGGGGAGCCGACGTGTAAGCGAAGCGAGCAGCGAAGCTGCACGGAAGCCCTCGGTCGGAAAACGCCGGCTTGGGGTTCGAATCCCTCTGCCTCCTCCAATGCTTGCCGTCTCTTCCCCGGATGGTATGCTCTACGTATGGCATCCAAAGTGGATCTTGCGTGGGCGGCTGGAATCATCGACGCAGACGGCTGCGTAACGTTGCATGGGTCCTCCGGGACAGCGAAGGGTTTCAGGCGACCGGGGATAGCAGTAGACAACACCGATGGCGAGATCCTGGCTGAGTTGGTCCGGCTCTTTGGTGGATCGCTCGTCAAGAAGAAGCGGACGAAGGAGCATCACCGGCAATGCTGGTCGTGGCGACTCTATGGAGCCGACAAGATCATTAGCTTCTTGTCATCGCTACGTCCATATATGCGCAATAATTTCAAGCGAGAGCGCGCTCGAATGATTGTTGAGGAGTACAAGGCTGTCACTCCAAGGAATGGCTCCTATACGGACAGGCTGAGAGCTCAGAAGGAAGCTTTTGTGGACCGCTTTATGAACCTCGGCGCGGGCCGTGGCCACCGTGCTGGAAAGTGAGTCGCCAGCGTGCCAACTGGTGCTGCCGCTCAACCAGCGATGGCGAACCGCGTCGCTGCCTGCCGGCGGTTGTGGGTTTCAGAAGAACCACGCTGCCGCCCACATTGCGCCCAAGGAGGAGAGAAAGAAAGACGCGGAAACCTGCCAGAGTGGCAAGTTTCAACGTTTCCACTGCTGCGCTAACTGCTATAGCTCTTGATCGAAGCCGCCGGCCTGCCATAACATAGTTACAAGTTCTCCGATGAGGGGATCAAGCGAAGCCTTGAGATCATCGCAGATCATCTCGGGAAACCATAGCTCATCTCTGTCAAAGTACACCGGTCCACGAAGGAGTGCGGGATGAATCACTTTTGGCGACACTAGCTTGTGGCCTTCAAACCCCTTCAGCACAAGTCTCACCACAACTGGAGCCTCTAAGCCGAGGTTCCGCTGCAGTGACAAGAAGCCGCGAATGTTTGAGTCTAGCGTCTTGCCGATCTCCTCTCCATATACGACCTTCACTCCTTGCCACTCTCCTGTGAGGCCGCCGACGGCTCTTTCCACGATGCCGCTTCGGAATACCTGAGTGTATTCAGCTGATCCGGCCATTTCCGACTTATGATAGAACAAAAGGCCATCCAGATTTGGTCGGCCACTGATTCCACCAAGGAATTGCAGCTTATTCGCCTCTTGTCGCAGTAGTGGGAGAGCGATGCTCTCTCTGATCGCGGGTACAAATGCTGAGATCGGAATAGCATGCAAGACGAGCAGTGATTGCGAGTCGAAGAGGGACGCCGCGAGGATGGCCTTCACGCGCTCGCGATGAAAGGTCCGTACATCCTCTGTGATGGCCTTAAAGGCGATGAAAGAGTTGCGGATCGTGTGGTAATCCATGAGCTTTTTCCCTGTGCTGTCGCGCATATAGAACCGCCCGTCGTCCTTTTCCATGTGTGGCCCGGTCCAACTCTGCGGCACTCTCAAGACAAGAACAGGCCCGCGCGGGAACCCGTAAACAGGCTCCATGTCTACTACGATGCGTGGCTCAAGGCGGCTTGAGACGATATTGTTAATTCTGCTAATCTCTTCCTCGCCGTTGAAGCCTGTTAGCCCGAGGGCATCCTCGGGCTCTCCTGTCTTCTTGTCATTTGCATCGCGCCGTTCGCTGACACCAAAGTAGATCACTCCTCCCCTTGTATTGGCGAAGGAGCAGATGTCGCGGAGAAAGTCTAGCTTCACTCCTTCTTTCCCGAGGTCTCCTATCAGCTCCTTGTAATCGATCGTACTAACCTCACGGACGCGATCCCTCACCAGTATATCTATGTCTCTCTTCTCCATTGTCCACCTAGCCACGAGTCTAGCGGAACAAGGCCGACAGGCTCAAGCCCCGCTTGCGCGGGGCCTTGCCTCGCCGGCATGCTCCGAGCTGGCGGGCCATAGGGTCAACCTCTCTCACTTAAAGTCTTATAAGATGGCGCCGACATGAGTTACGAGCAGGCGCTAAGAGTAAGCCGCCGGTCCCACACGCAGGGTCAAGAACTGTGCAACTGACAAGGAGCTATCCTCACCGATGGTTTCAGCTCATCCATAGAAACATTTTACCACACAATGCTTGGGCCCTCGTCAGAGGGGCCTTCGGGCTATGCAGTGTCATGGCAGACGCCCGGTCTGGTGGTATACTGGCTCAATGAGGAGCCGACTGGTAGATCAGTATCGGGAGAAGATCCTTGAGCTGGCGGCACGCCACGGGGCGAGCAACGTGCGTGTCTTTGGCTCTCTCTCTCGGGGAGAAGGAACCGAGGGCAGCGACCTCGATCTGCTCGTGACGCTGGAGGAGAAGAGGTCGCTTCTGGACCTCGTCGGACTCAAGCAGGACATCGAGGACCTCCTCCATCGTCCCGTGGACGTGGTGACCGAGCCAGCCCTTTCCCCGTACGTTCGAGAGCAAGTTCTGGCAGGAGCGACGCCGCTGTGAGCCGCGATGCGCTCTACCTGCGACACATCCTTGATGCCATCCAGAAGATCGAGCGCTATGCGGAGGTAGGCCATGACGCATTCTTGGCTGAATCCCTGAGGCATGACGCCGTGATCCGTCAGATGGAGATCATTGGCGAGGCAGCAAAGCGGCTGTCGCCGCAGGTGACTGGCCGGTCTCCCGACGTTCCGTGGCGCCAGGTGGCCGGTATGCGGGATGTACTTATCCACGATTACATGGGCGTTGACCTCGAACGGGTCTGGAATGTGCTACAGCTTGATCTGCCCCTCATGCGGAGTGCAATTGAGCAACTTCTAGAGCATGAATGACTTCGATGCAGGGCCTCTTGCGTTTCAGAGGCGGTGCCAACTCCGGGAGCGTTGGTGACGCAGCGGTGAGACCCGGCACGAAAAGGCCCTCCGGAGCCAACCGCGCACCATGAACACCGCCGCCTCGAGGACGCAGCATCGTCGCCCGATGCTGCTGCCAGCGCTGGCGCTCGCCGTGGCGACGGCCGTCGCCGTCGGCGTCCCCGTCCCCCTGCGCGCCGAGCCGGTCTTCACCGGCGTGTTCGGCCGCGGCGACGACGCCTATCAATTATGGGCCCTTCCGAGCTGGCAGGAGTTCCAGGCGAAGTGGCGCCAAGCCGGCCAGCAGGGGCTCCGGCTGGTGGCCGTGCGCACCTACCTCCAGGGCGGCCGCCGCTTCTATGCCGGCGCCTGGCGCGCGGGCGGCGATGCCGAGGAGCTGGCTGCCGGTCTCGACGCGTCCGCCTTCGAGACCCGCAACCGCGAGCTCGCCGTGCGCGGCCTTCGCCTGGTCGATCTCGACACCTACCTCGACGGGCGGCGGCGCAGCTTCCTCGGCGCCTGGCGGGTCGCCAGGTACCAGCAGGAGATCGCCCTCGACCTCGACGGGCCGGCCCTGGCCAGCCACGACGAGCGTCTCGCCGCCCGCGGGATGCGGCCGGTCCGGCTCAGGGCCTACCGCGACCGCGGCCGGCTGCGGTTCCTGGCGCTCTGGCGCTCGGGCGGCGGCGACCACCACCTGCTCATCGGCCTCGACGCCGCCAGCCTGGCACGCGACCAGGCCGACCTTGCCCGCGCGGGCCTGCACCTCGTCGACGTGGACGCCTACGACGACGACCGCGGCCGCCGCCGCTACACCGGCATCTGGCGCGCCGGCGGCAGCCCGACCTCGCTCTGGACCGGCGAGTGGGAGCGCTTCGTGGCGCGCTGGCACGACCTCGCCGGCAAGGGCGAGCGGCTGATCGCCCTGGCGGTGGCGCCGGCGGCCTGCCGCGACGCGTGCGCCAACCAGGTGGTCGCCAATCACCCTTACGACTACGGCATCCGCGCCACCGCCGCTCACTGCCCGGGCCGCCCCGGGACCTGCGGCACGCCGGGCCCGGACGCCACCGTGGTCTACCACTGGCCGGTCGAGAGCGACGGCGCGGCTCGCTACGTCCGCCTGTCCGCCCTGGCCGGCCGCGATGCGCTCTTCACCCTCCCCTTCTCCGATCGCACGGTCAAGCGCCGAGGGGTCTGGCTCTATGGCCCCGGCCGCTGGCATCACGCCGCCGACTTCAGCCGCGACGACGAGCAGACCTTCGCCGCCCGCGCCGCCGCGCCCGGCAAGGTCATCTTCATCGGCTGGGACCCCTGGTCGGGCAACACGGTGATCGTCAGCCACGATGCCGGCGGCCTGCCCGACGCCTACCGCACCATCTACATGCACCTGCGCGACGGCGCCCGCCACGACTGCGACACCGCCTGGTCCCAGACCCTCGCCCACCCGCCGGCCGGCGCCGAGGGACTGGCCGCCTACCGCGCCCACCTCCTGGCCACCGGCTGCGCCCAGGACCCGGCGAGTCGCCGCCTCGATGCCCGTCACTGGGGCACCGACTCCCAGACCATCGACCGCAGCCTGCTCGGCAGGCACGTGGCAGCCGGCGAGATGCTCGGCTGGGCGGGCGACACCGGCCCCGGTGGCAAGCGCGGCCCGGGGAGCCCGAACACCCACCTTCACGTCTTCTTCGCCCGCCGCGACCCCAGCGACCAGAACTGGTACCTCTTCGATCCCTACGGCATCTACGGACCGCCCCCCTGCTATCCCCTGCGCCTGACCGATCCCGTCGCCGGACCCTGCGTCCGCTATCCGGTCGCCTGGGCCGGCGGCCGCCCGCGCTTCCCGTAGCGTCCCTTCTACAGGTCACTCCTCGGTAGAGGTCACCAACCGAGGCGGTCGGGGCTGCCCGCGCTTTCCCCTTCCGAGCCCGCTGCCACGTCGCCTCCCGGGCCGGAGAGCCCGGAAAGCGGCATCCGCTTTGCATCCTCATACCATCCGCGAGCAGCATCGCGGAGCCGGCCGCGCGCGTGCGCGAGACACCAGCCGGTTCTCCCCGGTTGGTCGCTCCACGAGGAGGATGCCTCATGCGTTCGACGAACATTCTCAAGGTCTCGATGCTCATCCTGGGCTGCGCGGTGGGACTGGCCGCCCTCGGCTGCTACGTCAGCGCGGCGGTGCCGGTCGGCTACTCTGCGGAGTTCGAGGTGGAAGGTCCGCCGCCCCCGCCCCAGGAGGAGGTGGTGGTGACGGCGCCGGGTCCGGACTACATCTGGATCGGCGGCTTCTGGGATTGGGACGTGGGAGTCAGACACTACGTCTGGCGGGCCGGCCGCTGGGACCGCCCACCCCACGCCGAGGCCCACTGGATCGCCCCCCATTACGAGTTCCGCAGCGGCCATCACTACTTCCACCGCGGCCACTGGGACCGCGGCGAGCGTCGCGACCGCGACGACCGTCACGACCGCGACCGCGGCTGACCGAGACCCACCGGCGGCCGGCCCGCAGTGCCCTGGCCGGCCGCCGTTTCCCCAGCCATCGCCCGCATCCGCAGCCGCAGCCCGCGGCCGCGCGGATCTGACCGCGGGCACCGCGGCCACCGGGATCACGGGCCTACAGCTTCACCGTCGCCGCCTTGCGCCGCAACTGCAGCACCCGCGCGTCCGGGTCGACCAGCACCGTGTCAGGCTCGAACGGGCACCGTAGCAGGACCTGCCGCTCCTCTCCGCCGCCGAGCACGATCGTCGTTCGCGCCTCGCGGTAGGCAGGCTCCGGCTTGCCCGCCGCGTCGAAGCGCCTTCCGCGCGCCGCCGCCACCTCGACCGGCATGCGGCCGGTGCCGGCGTTCTTGACCTTCACGGCGACCTCCCACCCTTCGACCCCGCCAGCCGAGCCAGCCGCTCCGGCCGAGCCAGCCGCTCCGGCCGAGCCAGCCCCGCCGGCCGAGCCACCGGCGCCCGCGGCCTCCCTGCCGCCCGCCCCTCCCGCCACTCGCCGCTTCCGCGCGTCCGACAGTTGGTACTCCGGCACCACCACCGAGAAGAACCATTGGCGCACGAACTCGTCGTAGACGGCCGGGTCCGGCGCGTAAGGGCGCATCGCGGCGACGAAGTCCTGCAGCACCGGGTGGTCCGGGCCGTCCTTCCAGGCGGCGATGAAGTGCCGGAGACCGGCGAGGGCCCGCTCGCGGCCCAGGTGCTGGAGGAGCATCCAGAAGACCCAACCGCCCTTGTCGTAGGTCACGGTCGTGTCGCCGGACCGCGAGCCGTCGATCTCGACCAGCGGGTGCTCGGCATCGGGATGGCGGTTGCGGCCGTACCTCTCCTCCAGCCGCTTGGCGAGCTCGATGCGGCCGGCGGCGCCCTTCACCTGCTCGGTCAGCAGGAGGGTCGAGAAATGGGCCATACCCTCGGACAGCAGGTCGCCCCCAGGACCCTTGCCGGGGATGATCAGGTTGCCCCACCACTGGTGCGCCGACTCGTGGGCGATCACCACGAAGACGGCGTCGGTCGCGAGATCGGACTTGGTGAGGAAGCCGATGCCCTCGGAGAAGCTGATGTCGGTCGGGAAGCCCTGGGCGTAGAAGGCGTGCGCCGCGAACTCGGAGGCCTTCAGCTCGCGCCAGGGGTAGGGATAGAACCACCGCGAGTAGTAGAGGCGCGCCGCGTCCAGGGTGCGGCTCATGGCCGCGATGTTGTAGGGATGCCGCGGGTCGTAGTAGATGGCGGTCCCCTGGCCGCGCCTCACCCGCCACCGGCCGGCGACGATGTTGAAGAAGCGCACCGGCTGGTCGCTGCGCCAGACCACGGTGCGCCGGCCCGCCGCCACCCGCTCGCTCTCGAGCACCCCGACCGAGTTGACGGTGTAGGCGGCGGGCGCGGTGACCCGGATTCGGGTGGTGAACGGCGAGTTGCTGCCGAAGGCGGCGTCGGTCCTCCCCAGGTAGAAGTCCGGCGGGTAGACGCGGGGCTCGTAGCGGTTGTCCTTGTCGACGCCGATCTCCTCGACGTAGCCGAGCAGCGGCGTGAAGCTCGGGGTGAAGCTGGTGAGGACGATGCTCGACGGCAGGATGAACTCGCGCGCCTGGCCGCCGTTCTTCGAGATCCCCTCCGGCAGCACGCCCTCGCAGTCGAAGCCGACCGTCAGCCGCCCGCCGGGCGCGAGCGGCCGGGGGGGCGCGATCACGTAGAGACCCGTGCGGCCCTCGGGCTTGTAGGGCCTGCCGTCGAGGGTCCAGCTCACCTGCCGCCAGTGCGGGCCCGCGGTCAGGGCGAAGCGGGGCAGCGCGGTGTCGCGGTCGTTCCACAGCCGGTAGCTGCCGCGGGTGTGGAACCAGCGGCGCTCGGGCTCGAGGGTGACGTCGAGGTCGACCGCCGCGAGCGCCGGGATGGGCGAGTCCTTCCAGGTGCCGAGGTTCTGCTTCCAGTAGTCCTTCTGCCGCTTCCGGGTCGCCTCGCCCTCGAAGCCGTGGAGCACCGCGGTCCAGAGCAGCACGCCGGCGAGGAGCGGCAGGGCCGCGAAGGGCGCCAGCCGCACGGCCTGCCGCGCCAGCGGCCGCGGCGCCAGGCGATGGAGGGTGCCGATGGCGTCGGGCTCGCGCCGCCGCGAGGCGCGCATCGCGACGGCGGCGCAGAACGCCGCCAGGCCGACCGCTCCCAGGCGCGACAGGACGAGCGCCCGGCGGTCGATCTCGAAGGGGCCGAGGTCGCTCCAGCGGACCGCGTTCCACAGCGGCCAGTTGCCCACCCAGTTGATCTTCCCGGTGGCGGCGCGATAGCCGGTGTAGGCGAGCGCCGCCAGGCAGACGCCATAGGTCACCGCCCGCCGCGCGAACAGGGTCTGGACGGCGACGACGAACGCGGTCCACGCCAGCAGCGTCGGCACCAGCAGCAACCCCCAGATCTCCACGAAGGGACTCACCGCCAGCGGCACCGTCCGCTGGACCAGCAGGACGGCGGCGCAGCCGGCGAAGGTGACCGCCATCACCGCGGCCGCCAGCACGCCGTTGGCCGCTCCCTTGCCGAGCAGCAGCGAGGGGGTGGAGGTCGGCGTCGCCAGCGCGATCGCGTCCAGCCCCGTCGAGCGATCGCGCTCGATCGACTCGACGGTGTAGAACATCAGCAGCGGGCAGAGCAGGGCGCTCAGGTATCCCAGCGTCTTCGCCGCCAGGTACCCGGGGGTGACCAGCACCTCGGTGTCGAAGGGGCCCAGGGCCACGGCGCTGTCGAGGACCGTCTGCAGCAGGATGAGCACGCCGAAGACGTAGACCCCGGGGCTGCCGAAGAGGTTGCGCAGCTCGGCGCGCGCCACCGGCAGGCTGCCGGACCAGAGGCCCGGACGCCGGCTGTGCATGCCGAGGCTGGCGAGGGGCGCCACCGGGCTGCCGCCAGCGCCGGGGAGCCCGGGCACCGCGCCCCCGTCCGGCGCGCCCCCGTCCGCCGCCTCACCGTCCGGCGCGCTGCCTTTCGCCAACGTGGAGGCCGGCGCCGCCACGCCGGCGCCCGCCGCACCGAGCCCGCGCCTGCCGGCCCGCGGCGCCAGGCTCGCCGCGCCGGCCCGGCGCCGCGCCAGGCCGCGCTCGGCGAGCCAGACCGCCCCCAGGCCGAGCCCCAGGAACACCGCGCGGCTCGCCAGGAAGCCGGCGTCCAGGGCGATGCGCGCCGTGTTGTAGAAGCGGGCGCCGCGGTCCAGCCTGAACCAGGTCTCGTTGAGCCAGCGGAAGCCGCTGGGATCGACCAGCATCAGGGCGCGGTTCAGCCGCGGGTCGAGCCAGCTCGGCGACCACTCCCAGAGGAAGAAGATGGACAGCAGGAAGAGCGCCAGCGGGAACAGGAACACCAGCAGCGGCCGCCGCGTGCGCTCGCCCAGCCAGAAGGCCACGCCGCCGCAGAAGACCAGCGCGGGCGCCGCGAAGACCAGCGCCGGGCGCAGGTAGTTGGCGAGCGCGAAGGGGCCGCGGATCTCGGCCGTGTGCGGGTTCGGCACCAGCTGGTTGAAGATCGCCGCGAACAGCAGGTGGAGGCCGAGCGCGACGCCGAAGCCGCCGAGCACCGCCAGGAACTTCCCCCAGGCGTACTCGCGCGCCGCGAGCGGCGTCGATCGCAGCAGCTCGGAGATGTTCCATTCGTCGTCCTGGACGACGGCGAGGCCGCTCGCGATGGCGACGAAGAAAGCGTAGACCACGCCCACCATGGTCGACAGCACGAACGCGACGGCGAACTCGGAGGTGATCCAGGCCTTGGTGCCGCCCACCGAGGCGTCGCCGGAGGCGATCGTGACGTTGCCCCGGGACAGGCCGAAGCTCAGCAGCAGCAGCAGGGCCACCAGGAACAGGAACAGCGGCCGCGACAGGGTGTGCGCGAGCTCCAGGCGGAAGACCGCCGCCGCCCGCTTCAGGGAGCGGGTCACTCTCCTCCGCCTCCCTTGGGGCGAGGCACCAAGGTCTTCCGCCCCCGCTCCCACGCCCTCGCCCTCGCCCTCGCCCTCGCCCGAAGGGAGGCAGAGGAAACCGACCCACGACCCCGCTTCACGCGGCCTGTCCTTGTCCCATGCGCAGCAGGTAGGCGTCCTCGAGGGTGGCGGCGACCGGCCGGAAGCCGGCCGGCGGCTCCCCCTCCGGCAGGTGGACTCGCACCCGGTTCTCGCCCTCGACCAGCACTGCCTGGATGACCTGCCGCTCCCGGCGCAGCGCCGCGAGCTCGCCGCTCGCCACCCGCCCCTCGAAGATCCTGCCCTCGATGGCGGCGCGCGCCGCGCTGGGAGAGGTCTCCGCCACCAGCCGCCCGGCGCGGATGATGGCGAAGCGCGGGCAGAGCACGGCAACGTCCTCGACGATGTGGGTCGAGAGCAGCACGATGCGGTCGGCCGCGAGCTCGGCGAGCAGGCGGTAGAAGCGCATGCGCTCCTCCGGGTCGAGCCCGGCGGTGGGCTCGTCGACGATGAGGATGCGCGGCTCGCCGGCGATCGCCTGCGCGATGCCCAGGCGCTGCCGCATTCCCCCCGAGTAGCTCTTCAGCTTGCGTCGCGCGGCGCCGGTCAGGTTGACCCGCTCCAGCAGCTCGGCGGCCAGCCGGTCGAGGCCGCCGGGGGCTTCCACGCCCTTGAGGCGCAGCAGGTAGACCAGCATCTTCTCCCCGGTGAGATGGGGGTAGAAGCCGAACTCCTGCGGCAGGTAGCCCAGCCGCCGGCGCACGCGGCGCGGGTCGGCCACGATGTCCTCGCCGTCGAGGGTGACGCCGCCCGAGGTGGGCTCCAGCAGACCCGCCAGGATGCGCATCAGCGTCGTCTTGCCGGCGCCGTTCGGCCCGAGCAGCCCGAACATCCCGGGCGGCACGTCCAAGTCGATGCCGGCCAGGGCGGTGACCGGTCCCGGATAGATCTTGATCAGCGCACGCACGCTCAGCATGGCGGCTCTCCCCCCTCGCGAGAGTACGACCGGAGGCGGCCGGGTGTTTCACCCGCCCGGGGCCGGGGCGGAGGCACGCGGGATGCGGGGCGCGCGGCCTTCGGCGACTCGCGGGGCGCTCCGGGCCGCCAATCGATCACTTTTTTCGCGATTTCCCCGCACCAGCGCCTGCGATCATGATGAGCGATGAATCATTCCCGCCGGGTGCCGCCGGCCCGCGCGCACACGGTATACTGATCGTTGACATGGCCTCATCCCGGGAGGACGGCGAGCATCCGGCGGTACCGCCGGACGCCGGCGCACACCCCGGCTCCACGCCCTCCGCCTCTCCCTCCGCCGGCGGCGCCTCCGCCGCCGCGCTCGACGCCCTCTGGCCGCGGGTCTACGAGGAGCTGCGCCGGCTGGCGCGCCGCTCGATGCGCGGCCAGGGCCCGGAGCACACGCTCGAGCCCACCGCGCTGGTCCACGAGGCCTACCTCAAGCTGTCGCGCTCGCCGGGCCTCGACGCCAGCGACCAGGCGCGCTTCCTCGGCCTGGCCGCCCGCGCCATGCGCCAGATCCTGGTCGACCACGCGCGCGGCAAGGCGGCGGCGAAGCGCGGCGACGGCGGCTTCCGCGTCGAGCTTGCCGAAGGGCTCGGCGCCACGCCGCCGCTGGCGGTGGACCTGCTGGCGCTGCACGCGGCGCTCGACCGCCTGGCGGCCTACGACGAGCGCAAGGTGCGCATCGTCGAGATGCGCTATCTCGCCGGCCTCACCCTCGAGGAGGTGGCCGAGGTCCTCGGCCTGTCCGTGCCGACCGTCAAGCGCGACGCGGCCATGGCCAAGGCCTGGCTGTTCCGTGAGCTCGAGCGCACCTGACTCCGACCGCGCCGCCCGCCTCTGGCGGCGTCTCGACCAGCTCTTCGGCGAGGCCAGCGAGGTCCCCGCGCCGGACCGCGAGCAGTGGCTGAGCGCCCTGCCGCCCGAGGACCAGCCGCTGGCCGCCGAGCTGCGCTCGCTGCTGGCCGCGCACGACCGCGGCGGCGACTTCCTGCAAGCGGCGGTGGAGCAGGCCGAGCGGGCGCTGGGCGGCGGGCCCGAGCCCGACCTCCTGGGCAGGCGGATCGGCGCCTACCGGCTGGTGCGGCTGCTGGGGCGCGGCGGCATGGGCGCGGTGTACCTGGGGGAGCGCGCCGACGAGGCCTTCCGCCAGCGCGTCGCGATCAAGCTGCTGCCTTGGGCGCTGGCGACGGCCGAGGCCCGCCACCGCTTCCAGCTCGAGCGCCAGACCCTGGCCAGGCTCGAGCATCCCCACATCGCCCGCCTGCTCGATGGCGGCGAGACCGCGGACGGCCTCCCCTACCTGGTCATGGAGTACGTGGACGGCGAGCCGATCGATCGGTTCTGCCAGCGCCAGGACCTCGATCTCGTGCGGCGCCTGCGGCTCTTCCGCGAGGTCTGCGGCGCGGTCGAGCATGCGCACCGCAACCTGGTCGTCCACCGCGACCTCAAACCCGGCAACATCCTGGTCACTGCCGCCGGCGAGGTGAAGCTGCTCGACTTCGGCATCGCCAAGCTGCTGCCCGGGGCCGAGACCGACGGCACCCTGCCGCTCACCCTCGCCGGCAGGCTGCTGCTGACGCCGCTCTTCGCCAGCCCCGAGCAGGTCCGCGGCGGGCCCGTCACCACCGCCACCGACGTCTACGCGCTGGGTCTGCTGCTCTTCCGGCTGCTGGTCGGCGCGCACCCGTACCGCTTCGCGACTGAGAGCCCGGTCGAGGTGGTGCGCGTGGTCTGCGACCAGCCGCCGCCGCGGCCGAGCGTCGCCGCCACCGCGGGGGCGGCGGGACTCGCCCTGCCGGCGCTGCGCCGCCGCCTGCGCGGCGACCTCGACAACATCGTGCTGAAAGCGCTGCGCAAAGAGCCGGAGCGCCGCTACGCCTCGGTCGAGGCGCTCTCCGAGGACCTGCGCCGCCACCTCGAGCAGCTGCCGGTGCGGGCACGCCCGGACACGCCGGGCTACCGCGCCGTCAAGTTCGCGCGCCGCCACCGCGTCGGCCTCGCCGCGGCGGTCCTGATCGCCGCGAGCCTGCTCGGCGGGATGCTGGCGACGGCGCGCCAGGCGCGCATCGCCGAGCGGCGGTTCCAGGACGTGCGGGCGCTCGCCGACTCGTTGCTCTTCGAGCTCCACGACGCCATCGCGCCGCTCCCCGGCTCGACCCCCGCGCGGCAGCTGCTGGTGCGCAACGGCCTGGCCTACCTCGACCGCCTGGCCGCCGAGGCCGGCGGCGACCCCGCGTTCGAGCTGGACCTGGCGGCGGCCTACCAGAGAGTGGGCGACGTGCAGGGCAACCCGAACCAACCGAACCTCGGCGACATCGCCGGGGCGCTCGCGGCCTACCAGAAGGCGCGGCGGATCCTGGGCCGGCTGCTGCTGCGCTCGCCGGCGAGCCCGGCGGTGCGCGCCGAGACCGCGCGCTGCGAGCGCCGCATCGCCGACGTCCTCGGCTCGAGCGCCAAGGTCGCCGCGGCCCTCGACCACTACCGGCGCGCGGTGGCGCTGCAGGAGGCGCTGGCCACCGAGGCCCCGGACGATCCCGGGCGGGCGCTCGAGCTCGCCCGCAGCCACGTCGCGCTCGGCGACCTGCGGGCCTGGAACAGCGACCTGGCGGGCGGCCTCGCCGAGTTCGCCATGGCGCGCCGCATCCTCCTGGGCCTGCTCCCCCACGGGGCGGCCGCGCTCGCCGTCGAGGTCGAGCGCGAGCTGGCCATGACCGAGACCAAGACCGGCGACGCCCTGTGCTGGCAGGACCGCTGCCGGGAAGCGCTGGCCTGGCACACCCGGGCGATCGCCGCCCTCGAGTCCCAGTCGCGCGCCCATCCGAACGACGCGGAGACGCTGCACGCGCTGCTCACCGCCTACCTCAAGCTGGGAGAGGCGATGGAGGGCCTGAACGACGCCGACGGCCGCCTCGCGGCCGGCGAGAAGACCCTGGCCGTCGCCGAGCGGCTGGTGGCCGCCGACCCGCGCAACGCGCGCGCCCAGCGCTCCCTCTCCATCGCGCACGACAAGCTCGGTGACGCCCTCGCCGCGAAGCGGCGCTTCGCGGCGGCGCAGGCCCGTTACAGCGCCGCGCTCGTGATCCAGAACGGCCTCGCCGAGCGCGATCCGGCCAACGTCGAGTACCGCCGCGACCTCGCCAACACCTACAACCGCATCGGCGAGGCACTGCTCGCCGAGGGCCGGCCGCAGGCCGCCGTCGAGAGCCTAGGCCAGGGCTTGCGCCTGCGCGAGTGGCTGGTCGCCCGCGATCCCCAGGACGTCTTCGCCCGCCGCGACCCCGCCATCTCCTACGCCAATCTCGCGGACGTCCACCAGCGCCTCGCCCAGGCCGCCGGCACCGCTCCCGCCGACCGCCGCACCCACTGGCGCGAGGCGCTCGGGCTCTACCGGCGCGCCCTGTCCCTGTGGACCGACATCCAGCAGCACGGCGGCATCAAGCCCGCCGACCGCTCCGAGCTGGAACGCGTCGAGCAGGCCGTGCAAACCTGCTCCGCCGCCCTGCGCCAGGCCGCCGGCGCCGGCTCGTGAGGACGCTGCGCACGAGGCTCGCCCGAATTGCCAAGGCGGCCGGCGGGCGGCGGCCGGCGCCACCGCCTGTGCTAACGTCCCCGCGGAGAGCGCGCTGGCGCCATGCTGAGGCGGGTCCTCGACGATGCACAGGAGGAGTTGCTGGCCGAGGAGCGGCGGCTGCTGGCGGCTCTGGACGAGACGTTGGCGCGCTTCGAGGAGGCCGCCGACGATCGTAAGACCCTGCGCCGCTCGGCGTTGCAGCTCGACGAGCTCTTCCTGCTCGTGGTGGCGGGCGAGTTCAACTCGGGCAAGAGCGCCTTCGTCAACGCCCTCGTCGGCAGCCCGTTGCTCGCCGAAGGGGTGACACCGACCACCACCCGCATCCAGCTGCTGCGCTACGGTCCCGGTCCCGCCCCGGCTCCAGCCCCGGCCCCGGCCACCGGCTCCCCAGCCGCCCCTGCCGCCCCCACCCCCGCCGCCCCATCCACCCTCCCCGCCGACCCCGCCGTCGACGTCGTCACCGCGCCGCTCGAGCTGCTGCGCGAGATCCACATCGTCGACACCCCGGGCACCAACGCCATCCACCGCGAGCACGAGGCGATCACCCGCGACTTCGTGCCGCGCTCGGACCTGGTGCTGTTCGTGACCTCCGCCGACCGGCCGTTCACCGAGAGCGAGCGCGCCTTCCTGCAAGGCATCCGCGAGTGGGGCAAGAAGGTCGTGCTGGCGATCAACAAGATCGACATCCTCGACTCGCCGGCGGCGATCGACGAGGTGCGCGCCTTCGTCGCCGAGCACGCCGCCGCGCTGCTCGGCGCCGCCCCCGACGTCTTCCCGGTCTCGGCGCGCCAGGCGCAACGCGCCAAGGCGGCCGGCGACGCCGCGCTCGCCGCCGCCAGCCGCTTCGCCGCGCTCGAGGACTACATCGTCGGGACCCTCGACGAGAGGCAGCGCCTGCGCCTCAAGCTGCTGAACCCGATCGGCATCGCCGGCCGCCTCGCCGCCCGCTACCGCGAGACCGCGGCGGCCCGCCTGGCGCTGCTCGCCGGCGACGTCGCCGCCATCGACGACGTCGAGCGCCAGCTCGCGCTCTACCGCGAGGACATGGCGCGCGAGTTCCGCTTCCGGCTGGCCGACGTCGCCGGCGTGCTGCAGGAGCTCGAGGCCCGCGGCATGCAGTTCTTCGACGACACCCTGCGCCTCGGGCGGATCTTCGACCTGCTCAACAAGGCGCGCGTCAAGGCCGAGTTCGGCGCGCGGGTGGTCGGCGACGCGCCGCGGTTGATCGACCGCCGCGTCCACGAGGCGATCGACTGGATGATCGCCGCCGACCTGCGCCAGTGGCAGGCGGTGATGGAGCACGTCGGCCGGCGGCGCCGGCAGCACGACGACCGCATCGTCGGCGAGGTCGGCGGCGCCTTCGAGCTCGACCGCGAGCGCCTGCTCGGCAGCGTCGGCCGGGCGGCGCAGGACGCGGTCGAGCGCTACGACCAGGAGGGCGAGGCGACGCGCCTGGCCGAAGCGGTGCAGGGAGCGGTCGCCTCGACCGCCCTGGTCGAGGTGGGAGCGATCGGCCTCGGCGCCCTGGTCGCCCACGTCCTGGCCGGCGCCGCCGCCGACGCCACCGGCGTGCTGGCGGCGAGCGTGGTGGCGGTGCTCGGCCTGTTCATCATCCCCAGCCGGCGGCAGGCCGCGAAGCGCGAGCTGCGCGCCAAGATCGCCGCCGTGCGCGAGCAGCTCATGGCGGCGCTCACCGGCCAGTTCGACCGCGAGCTCGAGCGCGGCCTGCGGCGCATCGACGAGGCCATCGCCCCCTACACCCGCTTCGTGCGCGCCGAGGGCCGCCGCCTCGGCGACGCCGCCGAGGAGCTCGACCTCCTGGCCGCGCGGCTCGACGCCCTCGCCCACCGCGTCGAGGCGCTCACCCGAGATCGCGGAAACTAGATGGCGCGCTTCTTGAAGGATGCCAGGCCGAAGCCGTGGTCGCATGGAGCCAGGCCAAGGGCGGGTCCAGGAGGTCCGGAGTGGAGAAGCACGAACGCCGGCTGCTGATCACCCTGATGACCGCCGTCGCGGTCCTGGTGCTCAACGGCCTCTGGGCCGGCGCCGCGCTGCGGACCCTGATCGACGATGCCGCCTGGGACGCCCACACCAACGAGGTCATTGCCCAGGTCGAGGGCGTGCGCGCGACGATCGCCGAGGCCACCGCCGAGGTGCGCGGTTACCTGCTGACCGGCGACGACGCCTACCTGGCGAGCTACCGCGCCGCGACCGACCGCTTCCACCAGGCCTCGACGCGGGTGCAGCAGCTGGCCGTCGACAACCCCGGCCAGGAGCACCGCATCGCCCTGCTCAACCAGGCCATCGGCGTCCGGCTGGCGCTGGCCGACGAGGCGATCGCGTCCCGGCAGCGCGAGGGCCTCGACCCCGCCGTCCGCCTCTTCCTGGGCCGCCGCAACGACCCGGTCGTCGCACGGGTCGGCGAGCTGCTGCTGGCGCTCGAGCGGGAGGAGCAGCACCTGCTGGCCGTGCGGTCCGGCCACTTGCACGCCGCCCAGCGCGCGGCGAGCTTCGCCTTCGTGCTCGCGAACCTGCTGGCGGCGGCCTTCCTGGTCATCATCTGGGCGCAGTCGCGCGCCGCCGCGGCGGATCGCCGGCACCACGAGGAGGAGCTGGTCAACCAGCGGGAGTGGCTGGCCACGACCCTGGGGAGCATCGGCGACGGCGTGCTGGCGACCGACGCCGAGGGCAAGGTCCAGTTCATGAACTCGGTCACCGCGCGGCTGACCGGCTGGAGCCCCGAGGAGGCGGTGGGCCGGCCGATCGGCGAGGTCTTCCACATCGTCAACGAGGTCACCGGCGCCGAGGTCGAGAACCCGGTGGCGCGGGCGCTGCGCGAGGGGCTGGTCGTCGGCATGGCCAACCACACGCTGCTGATCTCGCGCACCGGCGGCGTGACGCCGATCGACGACAGCGCCGCGCAGATCCAGTCGCGGGACGGCAGGACGCTCGGGGTGGTGCTGGTCTTCCGCGACGTCACCGAGCGCCAGCAGGTCGACCGCGAGCGCGAGCGCCTGCTCGAGCGGGAGCGCGAGAGCCGCTACGCCGCCGAGACCGCCAGCCGCGCCAAGGACAGCTTCCTCGCCACCGTGTCGCACGAGCTGCGCACGCCGCTCGGCGTCATCCTGGGATGGGCCGGCATCCTGCACGCCGGCAACGCCGACGCGCGGACGGTCGAGCGCGCCGCCGAGATCGTCGAGCGCAACGCCCGCGCCCAGGCCAAGCTGATCGACGACATGCTGGACATCTCGCGCATCGTCTCGGGCAAGTTCCAGATCGAGCCGGCCGAGATCGATCCCGGCCGCGTGGTCGGCGCGGCGGTCGAGTCGCTGCGCCCGGCCGCCGAGGAGAAGGGAGTCGTCCTGGCGCTGACCGTCGAGCCCATGCCGGGGCCGGTCGTCGCCGACCCCGAGCGCCTGCAGCAGGTCGTCTGGAACCTGCTCTCCAACGCCATCAAGTTCAGCTCCCAGGGCGGCAAGGTGACGGTGGCGATGGGCCCCGCCGGCGACCGCTTGCGGATCGAGGTCCGCGACGAGGGCGTCGGCATCGACCCGCAGCGGCTGCCGCACGTCTTCGAGCGCTTCTGGCAGGCCGACACCAGCTCGACGCGGCGCCACGGCGGCCTCGGCCTCGGGCTCGCCATCGTCCGCCACCTGGTCGAGATGCACGGCGGCCAGGTGACGGCGGCCAGCCGCGGCGAAGGCTACGGCGCGACCTTCACCGTCGAGATCCCGTCGCGCGGGCCGCAGGACGCCGCCGCGGCCGCCGCCAACCTCCGGCGGACGGCGATCGCGGCCGCGGTGGCGGACGCCGCCGGTCCGCCCCTCGGCGGCCCGCTCCTCGGGCGCCGGGTCCTCGGCGGCGCGCGCATCCTGGTGGTCGACGACGAGCACGACGCCGCCGACTGGGTCGCCGAGCTGCTGCGCGCGGCGGGCGCCGAGGTGCGCACCGCGGAGTCGGCCGCCTCGGGCCTCGACGCGATGCGGAGCTGGCGGCCCGACCTGCTGATCTCGGACATCGGCATGCCCGGCGAGGACGGCTACGCCTTGATGAAGCGGGTCCGCGCCCTCCCCGCCGAGGACGGCCGCCAGACCCCCGCCCTGGCGCTGACCGCCCACGCCCGCGCCGAGGACCGCATGCGCGCCCTCTCGGTCGGCTACCAGATGCACGCCGCCAAGCCGATCGACCCCGTCGAGCTCCTCATCGTCACCGCCAGCCTGCTCAACCGGTCGCTGTGACCCCGGCAGCGTGGCCGGTCCTTCACGCCGGTCTACTGCCCGCCGGCGCGCTTGCCCTCGTACATGAGGGCGTCGGCGCGCTCGATCGCCGCGTCGAGGACGGCGGCGCGGGCGAAGGGCGCGATGCCGAAGGACACCGACAGCGGCGCCTCGCCGCCGCCGCCCTCCCGGTCGGCGTCGGAGAGGATCTCGTTGACCCGCGTGAAGCGGCGGCGCGCCTCCTCCTCGCCGATGCTCTGGAGGATGACCAGGAACTCGTCGCCGCCCCAGCGGAACAGCAGGTCGTCGGCGCGGATCACCGAGCGGATGGCGGTCGCGACCCGGCGGATCGCCAGGTCTCCCCAGACGTGGCCGTCGCGGTCGTTGATCTCCTTCAACCGGTTGACGTCGGCGACCGCCACGCACCCGGCGATCTCCGGGCCGGCGCCGCCGCGGCCGACGACCAGGGTCCGGTACGCGTGGCGGTTGAGGGCGCTGGTGAGCGGATCGGTCGAGGCGAGCTGCTCCAGGCGGCGCAGCGCCGCCTGCAGGTCGTAGTTGGCGGTCTCGGACTCCTTGCGCAGGCTTTCCATGGTGAGCATCACCATGCCGAAGCCGAGCACGATCTCGAGGATCAGGTCGACGAACGAGGTGTAGTCGAGGTAGGCGAAGCGCCCGCTGAAGCCGCGCGCCGCCGCCACCGCGAACACCGGCACGTACTGGCAGAAATCGAGCGCCAGCAGGGCGAGCGCGGCGCACATCACGGTCAGGCCCGGGCCGCCCTGCCGGCCGCGCACGCGCAGCAGCGTCCAGCCGGCGGTGACCAGGAAGGCGGCGACGATCGCGGCGTGGAAGGCGAAGACGACGTTGAAATCGTCCGACACCCAGGTGAGGCCGAGCGCCAGCGCCGCGCCGGCCGGCAGCAGCCAGGGCCAGGCCCGCCGCGCCGCGCGCGGCCCGGCCGCATCGCGAGACCCGGCCGCACCGCCAGCGCCGCCGACGCCGCCAGCGCCGGCCCCGCCGGCCTCGCCGGCGCCGCCGGCCCCGCCGGCAGTCATCGCGAAGTCGCGGCAGCCCGCGACGAGCAGGAACCCGAAGCCGTACTCGGCCAGGAAGTACGCGGCGCGGAGGTAATGGTGCGGCGGGTCCTGCCGGAAGTCGAAGTAGAGCGCGCCCAGCCCCACGATCAGGCAGCACCAGGCGGCGGCCCAGTCGTCGAGGAAGCGGCGGCGGATCGACTGGGTGAGGAAGAGCAGCAGGCCGCCGACGACCAGGATGCCGGCCCACTGGATGACCAGGCCGGTGGTGGTGTACTCGAGGACGAACAGCTGCGCCGGGGGCAGCGCGGCGGCCGCGGGCGCCGGCATGCTCGTCACCGCCGCGGCCTCCGGGCGGGCGGCCCGATCGGCGAGAGACGAAGCGACGACCCGACGCGGGACCTGCTCATGATGAGTCCTCCACCAAGGTGAGTTGATGCGCACCTAAGCACGGACGGCGCCCGCGAGTCAATGGCCAAGGTGGCGCACGGGGGAGGGGCAATGGCAGGCCCCCCGGCCCAGCCATCGCCCGGACGCGGTATCATCCCCGCTTCGACCCGCGGCCTCCGCCCCGGGTCCGGGACCTCCACGGAACCATCGAGATCGAGACCATGGCGAAGACCGAGACCGCAGCAGCAGCCTCCGCGAGCACCGCGATCACTCCCACCCGCGAGCAGGACTACGCGGAGTGGTACCAGCAGGTCATCAAGGCGGCCGACCTGGCCGAGGTCTCGCCGGTCCGCGGCTGCATGGTGATCAAGCCCTGGGGCTACGCCCTCTGGGAGAACGTCCAGCGCGGCCTCGACGGCATGTTCAAGGCCACCGGCCACCGGAACGCCTACTTCCCGCTCTTCATCCCCAAGTCGTTCCTCGAGAAGGAAGCCGAGCACGTCCAGGGGTTCGCCAAGGAATGCGCCGTGGTGACCCACCACCGCCTGGTCCAGGACGCGAAAGGCGCGCTGATCGTCGATCCCGACGCCCGGCTCGAGGAGCCACTGATCGTCCGCCCAACCTCCGAGACGATCATCGGCGACAGCTTCGCCAAGTGGGTGCAGAGCTACCGCGACCTGCCGCTGCTGATCAACCAGTGGTGCAACATCGTGCGCTGGGAGCTGCGCACCCGGATGTTCCTGCGCACCACCGAGTTCCTCTGGCAGGAGGGGCACACGGCGCACGAGACCGAGCAGGAGGCGGACGCCGAGACCAGCCGCATGCTCGCGGTCTACAAGGAGTTCTCCGAGTCGTTCCTCGCCATGCCCGTCCTGCGCGGCCGCAAGACCGCCAGCGAGCGCTTCCCCGGCGCGGTCGAGACCTACAGCATCGAGGCGATGATGCAGGACCGCAAGGCGCTGCAGGCCGGGACCTCGCACTTCCTCGGCCAGAACTTCGCCCGCGCCAGCGGCATCAAGTTCCAGTCGCGGAGCGGCGGCGAGGAGCACGCCTGGACCACCTCCTGGGGCGTCTCCACCCGCCTCATCGGCGGCGTGATCATGAGCCACGGCGACGACGACGGCCTGGTGCTGCCGCCGCGCATCGCGCCCGCCCAGGTGGTGATCCTGCCCATCCTGCGCACCGACGACACCCGGCAGCAGGTGCTGGACCACGTCGAGCGCATCGCCGCCGAGCTGCGCGGCCTCGTCTTCCACGGCGTGCCGCTGGGCGTCGAGATCGACCAGCGCGACGTGCGCGGCGGGCAGAAGAAGTGGGAGTGGGTCAAGAAGGGCATCCCGCTCCGTCTCGAGATCGGGCCGCGCGACGTCGAGCGCCGGACCGCCTCGTGCGCGCGCCGCGACCGGCCGGTCGCGGAGACCGCGGACCTCCCCGCCGCCGGCATCGGCGAGAGCGTCCTGCGCCTGCTCGACGAGATCCAGGACGGCCTGCTGGCCCGCGCCCGCGCCTTCCGCGCCCGCCACATGCGCCCGATCGGCGACGCGGAGGAGTTCAGGGCCTTCTTCACCCCGCGCAACGCGGACAAGCCCGAGATCCACGGCGGCTTCGCGGTCTCGCCCTGGTGCGGCGACGAAGGGTGCGAGGCGCGCATCAAGGAGTCGCTCAAGGTGACGATCCGCTGCATCCCGATCGACGAGGTGCCGGACGGCGGCTTCGACCGCTGCGTCCTCTGCGGCGGCCCGCGGCGCGAGACCGTGGTCTTCGCCAAGAACTACTGAGCCACCGATCCTCGCCCGGCACCGGGAGCCGGCGTAGCGCTCGCCGCTTCGCCGGCTTGTTCCTCATTGTTTCTTGTTCGCGGCACGGATCTTCAAGAATATTATGTGAGTGATCGAAGACTGGTGAAATAATTCCAGTTACACGATAAATCACCAAGGCTGAGATCGAGCCGGGAACTACGGTCCCCCGCCGCGCGTGGCGGCGGGAGACGCGAAGGAAGGGTGCGTTCAGTAAGGCAGGTTCACCCGCAAGCGAGACGCTTTACGGCAGGTTCACCCGCCACGCGCCGCGGCCATGGGTGAAGGCGTAGAGCGAGCGGTTGCCGGCCGTGTCCGCGAACATCACCAGGGCGTCGGCGACGGAGTCGGGGAAGCCGGTCAGCTCGATGGCCCAGCTCTGGCCGCCGTCGGTCGAGACGAAGATCCCCATGTCGGTGCCGACGTAGAGATTGGTCGGGTTCGCCGGATCGACCACGATGCTGCCCACCGGCAGGTCGGGCAGCGCGCCGGCCCCGGTGCCGTCGATGCCGGTCCAGGTGGCGCCGCCGTCGGCCGTCCGCCAGACGTGGGTGCCGCCGAAGGTCGCATAGGTCGCGTACGCCACGCTGGGGTTGGCGGGGTCGAAGGTCAGCCACGAGACGTAGCCGGGGCGCGGCTTGGCGAAGGCCCAGTGGGTGTTGCCGTTCGCCGACAGCGCCGCGGAGTCGCGATGGATGACGCCTTCCGCCGTGCCCATGAGCACGTGGTTCGGGTTCGCCGGCGAGCTGGCGATGGCGCTGATCGCGTTGAACTTCGTGCCGGCGATCTTGGCGCTGGCCCGCGACCAGTGCGCCGCGCCGTCGTTGGTCCGCCAGAGGAAGTTGCCGCCGGTCCACAGCCGCTGGGAGTCGGTCGGGTCCATGATGAACGGCGCGATGAACAGGAAGTTGAAGTCGACGATGCCGGCCGTGGCGCCGACGAAGTTCTTGCCGCCGTCGATCGACTTCTGCAGCGAGGGACCGGTGTTCTCGGCGTACAGCACGTTGGTGTGGGTCGGGTCCACCGCGACGAAGCCGCCGTCGCCGCCCAGGATGGTGCCCCAGGCGTCGGGCCCCGCGCTGTCGGTGCCGGCCACCGTGCCGTTGTCCTGCGTGCCGCCGAAGTAGGTGGCGTTGTCGGGGAACACCGCGCCGTCGTAGAACTGGGTCGCGGCGAAGCTGTTGTTGAGGCCGGTGAAGGAGAGCTGGCTGTTGGCGTCGTTGCAGAGCAGCGTCACCGGGCCCGCGGCCGACTGCGCCAGCGCGTCGTCGGTGCGGAAGACGCCGCCGTCGTTGCCGATGAACAGTGTCTGGTTGGCCGAGCCGTCATAGCCCGGATGGAAGGCCAGCGCGTGCTGGTCGGCGTGGTTGTACGGCGGGTCCGGCTGCGCCCACCAGTAGGAGACCGCGCCGAAGGTCTTGCCGCCGTCGTCGGAGCGGAAGAGATCGATGCCGCCGACGAAGACGCGGTCGGAGTCGGTCGGGTCCACAGCGATGATGATGTCGTACCACCCCTGGTTGATGGGGAAGCCCTGGCCGAAGCCGCACGCCGCGAGCACCAGGATGACCGGGTTGGTGAGCAGCAGCGTGCTCTGCAGGTCCTTGCTGCGGTTGGTCACCGTGGCCTGCCAGGTGCCGGCCGCGCCGCCCTGGGTGGAGCGGAAGACGCCGAGCAGCCCCTGGTTGTAGTCGTGGTTCGGACCGTCGGCGTTGCTCGCCGCCACGGCGTAGATCACGTCGGGGTTCGACGGCGCGATCGCCAGGCTGGTGCGGCCCATCGCGGCGTTGGTCAGCACCAGCTCCCACGGCGTGCCCACCACCTGCGCCCGGACGTTGCGGAAGATGCCTCCCTGCAGGAAGCTGCCGCAGCCCGCGAACAGCACGTCGTTGCCGGCGCCGTCGTTGCGCAGCGCCAGGCTGAAGCAGCCGAGGAAGGTCTGCGGCGCCAGCAGCTGCACCCACCGCCCGGCGGTGGCGTTGAAGCGCCAGACGCCCGTGCCGGTCGCCGCGTAGAGGCGGCCGGTGACCTTGCTGATCGCCAGGCTGTTGACGAAGAAGAAGTCGGGAGTCGCGGTGCCGGGAAGCTGCGCCCAGGTGGTGCCCGCGTCGAGGGACTGGAAGACGCCCGCGCCGCGCACCGAGTCACCGTTGAACGATCCCTCGCCGGTCCCGGCGTAGAGGATGCTGGAGTTGGCCGGATCCATCGCCAGGCTGCCGATCGCCAGGCTGGGGAAGAGATCGCCGACCGGCGCCCAGCTCGAGCCCGCGTTGGTGGTCTTCCAGATGCCGCCGTCCGCCGTGCCGGCATACATGGTGCTGGCGTTGCCCGGGTCGATCACCATCGCCAGCGTGCGCCCGCCGATGTTGCCGGGGCCGAGCTCGGTCCAGCCCGAGGCGCTCCGCGGCAGCGCCGCGCCGGCGCGCACCTCGGCGCGGGAAGGCAGGAACGAGGCCGCCGTGGTCGAATGCTGGCGCATCGTCTGCATCCGCTCGCGCGCCGCGAAGTAGCGCTCCATGGGCAGCGCGGTCTCGCCAGGTGGCAGCCGCTTGCGCAGGAAGAACTCCTGGGCCTCGGCCGGATGATCGAAACGGCGGCGCGCTCTCTCGGCCGCCACCTTGGCAGGCAGGCCGGCGGACGGCACGGTCACCGCCTTCGCCGGCAGCGCCGCCGTCGCCGGCAGCGCGGTCTTCGCCGCCAGCGCCGGCAGCGCCGGCAACTGGGCCGGGGTCGCCGCGGCCGCGGCCTCGACCGGCGCCGGGGCCGCAGCCGCCGTCGCCGGGACAGTGGACGGGTTGCCCACCGGCCCATGCAAGGCCGCGAGTAGGGATAGGGCGGATATCAGGTGAAGCATTGCACCTCCTCGGTTGAGCGGGACTGCTTTCGCCCCATCCTACCTCAATTCTTCCCATGGTAAGCCTATGCATGCGGCCGGCGCCCGGCCACCGCCCGGCCCGCTCCCCGGCCATCGCCCGGCCACCAACCCGCCCCGCGCCGGACGATTCGTTCCGGCAGCTCCTGGCATCTCCCCGGCAGCTCCCCGGCCTCCGATCCCCGGCGCCCAGGCCGCGGCGCCGCAATTGCTCACAATACCCCCGGGCAGCATCGGATTTGTCGAACGCCAGCCGAGCGGCGCCAATGTAAACGGTTTCAAATCACCTCATGCGAATGCGCACGAATTTTTATTCATCGTGATCGATCACCATCGCCGCGCGTGTCGAGGGGGGTTGACAGGCAACCACGTCTTCACTACATTGTGGTGCGCTCTTCCAGGGCTCGGCACAGCTCCACCGCGAGCCACTCGATCAAGCGGCACAGCAGAACCCCCGGTTCGCCGGCGCCCGACCAGGCTCGGAGCGGCGCCCAGCGGCACGGGCCGGACGGCGGACAGGCAGTAGAGCAGACGACACATCCAGGTAGATCGCGTCTAACGAAGCCGTCCACCGGCGGCTTCTTGGTTTCAACCACTTTTCTGAAGTTGGAGGAGACCCAATGGAGCGATCTGCAGGCTCGTCCTGCGTGCGCCGGCTCGCGCACGCACCCCTCGTCGCAATCGTCATCGCCGGCCTCGCCCTGTGCGCCCTGTCTGCCGGCACCGCCGCCAGCGCCGCCCAGCTGGGCCGCTGGCCCAGCATCCAGGAGCAGCTGGCGGACTCTCACGTCATCCCGGGCAGCGCCCTGGAGCGGTTGATCCTCGAGAACCAGGACTTCAGCATCCTGCGCTCCGAGGAGGCCACCGACTCGCTCAGGATCCCGCCATGGCTGCGGGTCCTCTACCACAAGAACCATCCGCACGACCGGTTCTCGCCGCACGATCCCACCGGCGGCTACCCGCTGGTCCTCAACGAGGTCTGGGAGTGGATGCTCACCCACCAGGACTTGAAGCCCGGCCCCGGCAAGCAGGGCGTCATCGAGGGCAACCGCAGCGCCACCGAGACCGGCGAGGAGCGCATCTCCGGCGCCCAGACCTCGCCGCGCAGCGAGTCGGCGATCCGCGTCAACCGCAACAACACCCAGCAGATCATCGGCGCCTCGAACAACATCAGCTCGAGCGGCATGCAGGCGCAGTTCTTCTCCTCGAACGGCGGCGCGACCTGGGGCCAGACCACGCTCCCCCTGCACACCGGCGACGCCTTCATGTCCGACCCGACCGTGGACTGGACCTCCGACGGCACCGCGTGGTCGACGACGATCGGCATCGACTCCTCGCAGACCGTGCTGACCATGCGCTCCTACAAGTCCACCAACGGCGGCGCCACCTGGACGTTCGACAACACCTTCTCCGGCACCCTGACCAACAACGACAAGCAGATGATGTGGGTGGACCACAGCGCCACCTCGCCGTTCAAGGACAACATCTACGTCATCTGGCATCCCGGCAACCCGGCGGTGGTGGCGCGGCGCACCGGCCCGGGCGGCTCCTGGCAGACGCCGATCCAGGTCAGCGGCTCGGAGACCACCGGCACCGCCATCGGCGCCGACATCAAGACCAACGCCAACGGCGACGTCTTCGGCTTCTACCCCGACACCGGCAGCCGCGGGCTCTACGTCGTCAAGTCCACCAACGGCGGCGTGTCCTTCGGCACCCCGACGAGGATCGCGACCAGCTTCGGCTCGTTCCAGTTCGCCGTCCCGGCGGACGCCAGCCGCCAGCTGCTGATCTACACCACCGGCGCCGCCTACCGGACCGGGTCGCTCAACAACGTCTACGTCGCCTGGGACGACCTCTCGGGCGACTCCGGCTGCACCAGCGGCGGCGGCCCGGGCACCAACGCCTCCTCGACCTGCAAGAGCCGCATCTTCTTCTCGCGCTCCACCGACGGCGGCGCGACCTGGTCGGCGCCGGTCAAGATCAACAACCAGTCCGGCCTCAACGACCAGTTCTTCCCCTGGCTGGTGGTCGACGACTCCAACGGCAAGATCGGCCTCGTCTACTACGACACGGTCGGCGACTCGACCCGCACCTCGACGAATCTCTACTACCAGTCCTCGGTCGACAACGGCCTGACCTGGGCGGCGCCGTTCAAGGTGACGACCGCCTCGACCAACGAGACCACCGCCGGCGCCGACAGCGGCAACCAGTACGGCGACTACATCAACCTCGACGGCATCTCCAACCTCTACTTCCCGTCCTGGACCGACCGCCGCAGCGGCGGCAGCGAGGAGATCTGGACCGCGGCCATCCAGGACACGACCAACACCAGCGACTTCACGATCTCCGCCTCGCCGGCCTCGACCTCGATCGCCCAGGGCGGCTCCGGCAACGTGACCATCACCACCACCGTCTCCGGCGGCTTCAACAACGCCATCTCGCTGTCGGCGTCCGGCCAGCCCTCGGGCACCACGGTGGCCTTCAACCCGACCTCGATCGCCGCGCCCGGCTCGGGCAGCTCGACGATGACCATCACCGTCGGCAGCGGCACCGCCCCCGGAACCTATCCCATCACCGTCACCGGCACGGGCGGCACCACCACCCACACCACCACCGTCACCCTGACCGTCACCGGCACTGACTTCACCATCGCGGCGTCGCCGACCTCGACGACGATCACGCAGGGCTCCTCGGGCAACGTGACGATCTCCACGACGGTCTCGGGCGGCTTCAACTCCGCCGTCGCGCTCTCGGCTTCGGGCCAGCCCACCGGCGTCACGGTGGCCTTCAACCCGACCTCGATCGCGGCGCCCGGCTCGGGCAGCTCGACGATGACTATCACCGTCGCCTCCTCGGCGGCCACCGGGACGTCGACCATCACCGTGACCGGCACCGGCGGCGGCAAGACCCACACCGTCAACGTGAGCCTGACGGTGAGCGCCCCCAACAGCAACCCGGTCGTCAACGGCGGCTTCGAGACCGGCAACTTCAGCGGCTGGACCCCCTCCGGCGCCGCCAGCTCGGTGATCGCCGGCGCAGCGCACAGCGGCAGCTTCGGCGCGCAGCTCGGCGCCACCACCGCAACCAACGGCGACAGCTCCATCGCTCAGACCTTCACCATGCCCGCGAGCAGCCCGACGCTCACCTTCTGGTACAACAACCATTGCCCGGACACCCTGCAGTTCGACTGGGCGACGGCGACGCTCAAGGACAACGTGACCAACGTCACGACGACGGTGCTCGCCAAGACCTGCAGCAACCCGGGCGGCACCTGGGTGCAAGTCACGTACAACGCCGCGGCCAATGCCGGGCATAGCGTCACCCTGACTCTCACCAGCCACGACGACAACTTCGGCGGCGATCCGACCTTCACCTGGTACGACGACGTCGTCGTGACTGCTGGCACACCGGACACGACGCCGCCGACGACCTCGATCACCTCCCCGGCCAACGGCGCCACGGTCTCGGGCACGGTCAACGTGACCGCCTCGGCCTCGGACAACGTCGGCGTGGTGAAGGTCGAGTTCTACATCGACAGCGTGCTCAGCTCGACGTCGACCACCTCGCCCTACACCTTCTCCTGGAACACCACGACGGTCGCCAACGGCAGCCACACGATCTTCTCCAAGGCTTACGACGCGGCGAACAACGTGGGCACCTCGGCGACGGTGACGGTGACCGTCTCGAACAGCACCGCCCAGCAGCTGCTGCTGAACCCGGGCTTCGAGAGCGGTGCCGTGAACTGGACGACCACCGCGGGCGTGATCGGCCAGAACGGTCCGTCGGAGCCGGCCCACACCGGCACCTGGGACGCCTGGATGGACGGCTACGGCACCACTCACACCGATACGGTCATGCAGCAGGTGGCCATCCCCTCGAACATCACCACCGCGACGCTGACCTTCTGGCTCCACATCGACACCGCGGAGACCACCACCACCACCGCCTTCGACGTCCTGACCGTGCAGGTCCGCAACTCGTCGGGCACGGTGCTGGCGACGCTCGCGACCTTCTCGAACCTCAACCACGCCACCGGCTACCAGCAGCACAGCTACGACCTGTCGGCCTACAAGGGACAGACCATCCAGGTCTTCCTCACCGGCACCGAAGACGCCTCGCTGCAGACGTCCTTCGTGCTCGACGACTTCGCTCTGAACGTGCAGTAGGCGGATGACGCACGAGGCCCCGGCGAATGCCGGGGCCGCAGGATCAAGGGCCCCGGCGCGAGCCGGGGCCTTTTCTTGTCTTCAGGCCGCGCGCGCCTCAGGCCGGCGTCGCGGCGGCCGCAGCGTAGATCTGCAGCAGCTTGCCCCAGCCGCCCTCGGAGTCGAGCCCCGCCAGCATCGACTCGGCCTTCTCGGCATAGCGCTCGAGGTGGCGATGCTCGAGCTCGACGCGCGTGCTGCGCGGGCCGACCGCGACGAATCGCACCTCGACCTCGGTGCGGAAGTTCGGGTCGTGCTGCCAGTCGGCGTTGAGCTCCCACGCCAGGACGAGGCGGTCGGGCGGCTCCCAGACCAGCACGTGGCCCCAGTCGCACTCGCTGCCGTCGACGCCGCGCTCGAACCAGCGCCCGCCCGCCCGCGGCTCCACGATCGCGGTCTCTGCCGCGGCCTTGCCGATGTGGTGGGTGGCGAGCGGCCACCAGGTGCCCTGCCGCTCGGTGAACACGGCGAAGGCGTGCGCCTGCGGGGCCTCGACCAGGACGGTCTTCTTGACGGACATGGCGGCGGCGGTCTGCGGTTGGGACGTGACGGTCATCGGGAGGTCTCCTTTCCTTCTGCTTGGGTGAACGACCGCTCGGCGGCGGCCTTGAAGTCGTTCAAGGCGCGTTCCCAGAGCGAGTCGAGGTAATCGCGAAGCGCGGCGATCCCGTCCGGATCGAGCCGGTAGATGTGGCGCGTGCCGGCGGTCCGGTGGGTCACGAGGCCCATGTCGCTGAGCACCCGGAGGTGCTGCGACACCGCCGGCCGGGTCACCGGCAGGCGCCGGGCGATGTCGGCGACCGAGCTCGGCCCGCCGGCGAGGATCCCGAAGATCTCCCGCCGCGTGGCGTCCCCGAGGGCTGCGATCCGATGAATGGGCTCGATCATTGCCTATGGTTAGCCTCTACTAACGGTAAGTTTAGCCTAACTATCTAACCGTGTCAACAGGACCCGCATGGCGCACGGGCCGGCCCGCTGGCGGGTCGGCCGGGGAACCCTCTGCCGGCCGGCCCGCTGGCGGAGGCGGATCGCTCCCCTCGCGTCCCTGGGGCGAGGGGGTCTGATCTGGGGGTGGCGGCGGCGGACTGCGCACCCTCGCCCCAGGGACGCGAGGGGAGCGATCCGCCTCCGCCAGCGGGCCTCCTGGGGTGGACTGCGGGGCCTCGCCCAAAGGACTCGAAGGCGAGAGAGGCCTTACGAGCCCGGGTGGGCGGTCGCGTCGTGCACATGGAGCGCGAAGCCGAACCTGGGGTCGGGGTGGTCGAGCATCAGGACATGCCCGGGCGGGTAGGCAGGCTGCCGTAGCGCCGGTCACCAGGTCGACTTCGCGGAGCGCTCAGCCGCGCCAGCCGTCCGCGACCGCGAGCGGCATGTGCTCGAGGGGACTGATGGGGTCGGTGGCGGGCACCGGCACCGGCCGGAGCGACGTCGCGCGATCGCGCAGCAGCACGCCGAGCTGCAACTGCCACGAGATGCCGTAGGGCAGATCGTCCCAACCCCAGGCGGTGCCGGGAGCCGGGGGCAGGATCGGCGGCTGCCGGCCCGGGGGCGGGAGCCGCAGCTCGCCGACCAGCCAGACGCGGTGGCCGCCGGCGAGCGTCCGCCGCACGGCCTGCAGCACGTCGTCGATCGGATGGAGGTCGGCCAGCCTCGCCTTCAGCAGGTCGTGCCGATGCATCTGGTGGTCGGCCACCTGCGGCAGCGTCATCCAGCTTGCCGGACCGCGGTAGTAGCGATCGAAGCTGATGCCGAAGTGCCACGGCGACACCACCACCAGGTCGTCGCCGGCTGCCGCGACCGCCAGCCGGCGCGCCACCAGGTCGGCGTTGGTCATCCGCATCCGCAGCCGCGGCAGAGCCGCGGGGAGTTGCGTGGCCGCGAGCGCCAGCGCCAGCACCACTCGCGCCAGTCGCGTCCACGGCGTGCGGCAGAGGCCCGCGACCAGCGGCTCGAGCGCGCCGCCGGCGAGGGCGATCAGCGGCAGGTCGTACCAGGCGCGCGGCGTGAACCTGAGGAGCGCCAGGAACAGCAGCTGGGCCGCGACGCCCAGCACGACGGCCAGCGCGCTGAACAGCCGCAGCGCGTCGTCCCGGGACTCCGGGGGCTCCCGAGCCTCCCGCGGCGCCGCCGGCTCGCGCGCGTCCAGTGCCTCCGACGCCGCCGGCGCGGCGGCTGGACCGGCGGCGGCGCGGCGCCGGCGGGCGAGCCGCCAGGCCACGCCGGCCAGGCCGAGCACCAGCAGGACCAGCCAGGCCGCCGCCACCGGTCCGAGGGTCGCCGCCAGCACCCGCCCGATCAGCCACGGCGGGACGGGATGGCTCATCAGCAGGCTCGCGGAACGGGCCTCCTTCAGGGTCGCCGCATACGGCAGCAGCGACAGCCCCGCCGCGATCCCGACCCCGAGCGCCGCCGCCGCGACTCGCCGGCGCCCTTCCCAGATCGCCGCGATCGCCGCCGCGGAGCACAGCGCTCCGACCAGCACCGCATTGCCGAACAGGCTGTGCACGGCGCCCAGCGCCGCGAGCAGGGCGGCGGCCGCCGTCACCGGACCGGGATGCGCCAGCAGCCGGGCCAGCGCCGCGAAGCTCAGCAGGACGAACAGGCTGCCCAGGCCGTAGCCGCGGAGCGCATCCCCGAACACCAAGAAGGCGGCATTGGCGCCGACCAGCGCCAGCGACAGCAGCGGCAGGGAGCGCCCGCTCGACCGCGCCGCCTGCCAGAGCGCTCCCGTGACGGCGAGGCCCACGACCAGCCCGAAACCGCGCAGGGCCTGGTCGCCCGCGCCGGCGATCCCCGCGTACATCCGGATGGCGAGCGGCGCCAGGATCGGCATCGAATCGCGCGGCAGCAGGCGCCACACATCGCCCAGCGAGGGGACGGTGGCCAGGTGCGCCAGCGCCGCCTCGTCCCGCCACAGGCCGCCCGCGTGCACGAACCGCAGGCCGTGCTCCCAGAGCGCCAGCAGCCCGAGCAGCGCAGCCGCCCCCCATTCCAGCTTGCGCGCCTCGCCCGTCATAAGGATCTTGGCCAGCGCCATTGTAGTCGCAACCCCCGCGGGCGCAGGCCGCGACCGCTCCGACTCCAGTCCAGCGTCCCGTCGCGGATGCCGGTGGTGACTTTCACTCATGGCCAGCTGCTTCCATTCAACTCACGCATGGCGCATCATCGAAGCGCGGACAGGCGCCGGCGGCCATTCGGCGGCATTCGGCGGCCATTCGGCGGGGGGCGATTCATGACGGCGAGAAGGGGCGGCGGAGCGGCACCGGCGGCACCGGCGGCGCTGGCGGCATTGGCGGCGCTCTCGACGCTGCTGAGCGCCACGCCCCTGCGCGCCGCGGCAGGGCCGGCCGCCACGGCCGCCGAGCCCGAGCCGGCAGCCGCAGCGCCCGGATTGGCGGCGACGTTCTGGGGCGACCTGCGCGGCGCGGGAAAGACCCTGTGGCGCACGGCGCGCGTCGAGGCGCCGCCGCGGCGGCGCGGCCAGTGGATCTACCTCGCCGCCCTGGCCGGCGCGGCGGCGGCCCTCGAGGCGCACAAGGAAGAGATCCGGCGCGACGTTCTCCGCTCCTCGTTCTATCGCCACAGCGCCTGGACCGACTTCGCCGGCCAGGCAGGGATGGGGAAGTACTCGGAGGGGCTCACCGCCCTGCTCTACGGCGGCGGCCTCTTCGCGCACGCGCCGGCGGTGCGGCAGACTGGCCTCGAGCTGGGCGAATCGCTGCTGGTGGCGCAGGCGGGCACCTCCATCCTCAACTTCGTCTTCTCGGAGCGCCGTCCCGAGGCCGGCGGCAAGCTGAGCTACTTCCGCACCGGCGGCAGCAGCGCCTCGATCCACGTCACCAACACCATGGCGGTCGCGCGCGTCCTCGACCGCCGGCTCGACCATCTCGGCGGCCCGGGACGCGGCGCCCGTCTCGCCCGGATCCTGGCGCGCGTCGGTCTCTACAGCCTCCCGGCGATCACCGGCTGGGAGCGCATGCGCTCCGACCAGCACTTCGCCTGGAACGTCCTCCTGGGGGGCGGCTCGAGCCTCTACCTGACCAACGCCGTGCTGCGGGCCCACGAGCGCGAGGAAGGGACCGGCTCGCGCCTCCTCCCCCGCCTGCTCCTCACCGCGCCGAAGAACGGCCGCGGCCAGGGCCTGCTGCTCGCCTGGAGCCTGGACTAAGCCCAGCATCCGGCGCTGAACCATCGACCTCACCGGCAAGTTCGGTATGATGCTGGGACGATGAAGATGACGATCAGCAACGAAGCGTACGTGTCGCAGCGCGAAGGCGCCTATTGGGTGGCCGGCAGTCGAGTTTCCCTCGACTCGATCGTCTATGCCTTCCTCAATGGTGAGACTGCGGAGAGCATCGCCCAGTCCTTTCCGGTACTGGATCTCGAGCAGGTCTATGGGGCGATCACCTTCTACCTGGCGAACCGGGCCGACGTCGACGCGTATCTACGCGAAGGGCGTGCGGATTACGAGCGCCTCCGCGCAGCAGCTCACGAGGCGGATCCGGCGTTTTACCAGAAGCTCGCCAGCGCACGGCAACATCAGACGTGAGAGTTCGATTCCAGGCGGACGCTGACCTCAACCACACGATCCTCCTCGCCGCAGTCCGCCGGGAACCAACGATGGACTTTCGCAGTGCCGTTCAGGCGGACCTCGCGGGTATCCCGGACCTCGAGGTCCTGGCAGCCTCGGCCAAGGATGGAAGGATCTTGGTGACCCACGACTTCAAGACGATGCCCACGCACTTTGCGGACTTCGTGCAATCGAACGTCAGCGCCGGCGTTCTGCTGCTTCCCCAGCATGTGCCGGTTCCAGAAGCAGTCGAAGAGCTCGTTCTGGTCTGGGCAGCCAGCAACCCGGAGGAATGGGTCAACCGAATCTGCGTCTTGCCGCTCTGAGGCGCGGCCGCTGAGGTCGCCCGAATCTGATCGTCCCGCCGCCCGAATGCGACAGGCTAGCGTGATCGGGGAGAAGACATGGCGGCGCAGATCCTACCCATCGAATTGATGGAGAGCGATTCAGAGATTCGCAGCGGCAGCCCGCTCGTCGCCGGTACCTCGCTGCGGGTCTCCGACCTGGCCCCATACGATGTCCTTGCCGGCCTGACTCCAGATCAGCTCTCCGCGCAATCGATCTCGACTTTGCCCAGGTCCATGCAGCTCTCTCCTACTACTTCCGCCACAAGGCCTCCGTGGATACCGAGATCCGCGCCAGCGCGGAGCTGTGGGGGCAGCGGCTGGGCAGCCCAGGGGCGCTGTAGTGGCTTGTAGGCCCTCCTGGCGCGTCGTTCCGGCCCGGACGAGTTCGGCAGCGCAAAAACGCTGCCCATGACTTGATGCCAAGTGGCGGGCGCGCTAAGCGTTTCCGTAGGGCCTTAGTGCTGGCGTTCCGTGCGCTGCCTGAGGTTCTCCAAACCCAAGCCGTCTACTGTCCACCGAACCGGGGCAGGTCCACGCCGGGACAGGTACAAGCTTTTCCGCTCCACCAGTCCTCCGTCCGGCACCAGTGAGGACACTGCACAAACGACGGAGTCATTGCCTAGCGCCGTCAAATATGCGGCGCAGGGTTCGAGGCTCTCCTAGGGCCACTCGTAGGGCCCCGCCATCTGACGTCAGCGCAAGGTCAATGGCACCCGTCGCAAGGTCATAGTAGAAGGGAAGGTCGTCCTAAGCGTCCGAAGCGGTTAACGATGTTTCACTGATAAGTAAATGGTTGCCATACATCTTGCGACAAGCACTGCCGGCGCTACGATGAGAAGCCGTGCTACTAACCTAGCGCCTCTGGACCTCTCAATTAGCCGAGATATCGGCGGCCCAACCCAGTAATAAGCATTGACAAGGATCCGTCCCAGCGAGGTGGGCAGCAGCAAGTGGTCACGGAAGAACCTAAGCGTTTTGAGCTGGGGAACATCTGAACTACCGTAGACCGCCGTAGCAACGAAGCAACCCGCCTTCCGCGGCTCTGTGCTCTCTAAGGTTAGCTGAGGAACCTGGGGACCCGTCTCTTCAATGAGCCATCTGAAAAGCACGTCAATGTCCTCGTCACCGAGAAGCTGTGGCCCACGCGGTCGCACCTTCAAGTCCCACTGTTTTCCGTGCCAATCGTTTGGAGAGCCGTCAAAAGAGTCCGGCATTGCGCGCGGATCCCGCCCCTTGTTTCCGCTCACACGAATCTCGTTAGCATCTTTCGCCCAGCAGGAGACTTCGAACCAGTCGTACTCTGGGAATGTGCGACTAGACCTCCGCTCGAACACGCGGAAGCCGTACCCATGCTCGGCATGCGTGAGGTTAAGATTTCTTCCGAGTCGCTGGTTAACTTGTTCGATAGAGTGCCGAAGTCGAGATTCGAGAAGAGCTGAAATCCAGCTCTGGCCTGCTTTGTCTCTTGCAGCACTTGCAGCGCGGGCCTGTTCCTCGGCTGCCTTCTTCGCAGCTTCCTCCTTCTGATGCTGATCTATCCAGTCCATGCTAATCTCCTTCTGCCCGCTCTGGCACGACGAGTGCGCCAAGATCGAAGGTCAAGCCCCAAATCTCTCGGTCCTGCCCTGAATCTCTTGCATAAGTCCCGTAGACCGCAGGTGCGCCTGAAATTGTGACTCTCGACAATGGGCTCTGTCGTCATCGAGCGCGTGTCACGTTGTGCCCTTTCGGACACTTAACAGTGTTGGTGAAAGTGCCTTTCAGGAGATGACCGTAGCAGATATAGTAGTTGCACGTCTGACACCAGTATGCGCTTGACAACGAAGCCGAGTGGCCACCTGGCACGCACTGTACGTGGGACATCGCTGAGATCCCCTCCTCCAGCTACGCAGCAATAGTTGAACGACATGATAGCATCTATAGAGAATAAGCGCAAGCGCATGGGCAGCTGGCCGCCTGGGCGCGGAGGAAGTACAAACGGCTGCGACGTCGTCGGCGTGCTTCAGCCCACTGGCTGGGGCGCATCGCGCGGCGGAACCCGACGCTATTCGTGCTGTGGACCCTCGGGGCGCTGCCGGAGGCCGGATCGTAAGAGCTGGATGAGGCGAGAGCCTCACGTCCGGTTCCGTGAGGGCGCGGGGGTGAAATTCCCCCGCGATACTCCACTGCTGATTACGAAGCTGATGTCGGCCACCGCTGTCGTCGAGTTGCTCGGCTATGTGAGCACGATCGCACGGTTCGGCAAGATGGTGGCTTGACACGCTGCAGGCGGGGATGCCCTTCTCCCTTCTCCGCCCCTCTTTCCCCCTCGCCAGAGGCAGGTACGGCCTATGGCCCCGCCGCCGGCAGCAGCCCGTGCCGCTCGAGGAAGGCGCGCACCAGGGGCCACTGCCGTGGACAGTCGTTGTGGCCGCAGGGCAGCAGGTGGAGCTCGGCCTGTGGCGCCGCCGCGGCGAGAGCCTGGCTGTGGCCGGGGGGGATGATGTCGTCGCGGCTGCCGTGCAGCAGCAGGAGGGGCCCGCGATACTCGCGGACGACGGCGAGGTTGTCGAAGGGATCGCGCACCAAGAAGGCCGGCGCGCCGAAGCCCCGTGCGAACGCGCGGACGCTGGTGAAGGCCGATTCCAGGATGAGGGCCGACACCGGCCGCCGCGCCGCGAGCTGGCAAGCCGGTCCGCCGCCGACCGAACGGCCGTACGCCACGATGCGGCCCGGATCGACGTCCGGACGCGCCCGGGCCCAGTCGTAGGCCGCCAGCACGGCTGCCGTGATCGTCGCCTCCGAGGCCTGGCCCGGCGAACGGCCGTAGCCCGGGTATTCGACCAGCAGGACCGCGGCTCCCCAGCGCCGCGGCTCGTCGAACGCCTCCGGCCAGTAATCGATCAGCTCGCCGTTGCCGTGGGTGAAGACGAGGAGCGGGCGCGGCCCGACGGACGGCGTCCTGGCCGGAAGGAACCAGGCCTCCGTGGGTCCGGCCGCGGCCGCGAGCCAGACCTGTTCGGCATCGACGGGCCGCGCCGGCGCTCCCGCGACCGCCGGAGCGGGGAACAGCAGCGCGCGCTGCGCCAGGAAGAGCAGGATCCAGTAGCCGGCGAGCAACCCCGCGGCGACCAGGCCGACGACGAGCATGGGCTTCGGCAACCTCGCGCTCACTCTCTCCCGACCGGCGCTCCGCGGGAAGCGGATCTCCTCCCGCGGTCTTCACCCTCTCCAGGTGCCCATGAGCATACCGCCGTGCGCCAGGAACCCGGCGCCGCCTGGGCGCGGGCCTTGCAGGACTCCATTCCATGCTCAGGAAGACGAACAAGCCGCCAGCCAGGGCCGCCGCCTGGATCGTCGCCGTCGCCGCCGCCCTGGCCGCGGCCCTGCATGCGCAGAATGCCGCGAAGAAGCTGCTCGTCGGCGACACCAAGGTCGACGTCGTCGCCAAGTACCAGGGCGACCCGCTGCCGAAGCCGGAGAAGGCCCTGGTCTATGACTTCGAGGTGCCTCCCGAGGTCGTCTCGGTCGACACGTCCCCCGCGGCCCGCGTGCACCGCCGGCGCGCCGCGGCCGAGGCCGCCGGCTCGCCGGAGGCGCTGGCCCGCCAGGTCCAGGCCGCCTTCTCGAAGGCGCTGGTGCGGGAGCTGCAGCAAGCCTCCGTGCCCGCCGAAGCAGCCGCCGGGGCGGACACCCCGCCGCCGCATTCCCTCCTGGTGAAGGGAGACTTCACAGCGATCGACCAGGGGAACAAGACGAAGCGGATCTTGATCGGCTTCGGCAAGGGCGCGAGCGACGTGCAGGCGCACGTCACCGTCTCGCTGGCGAGCGAGCAAGAGCCCGTCGCGCTCCTCGAGTTCAACGTCAAGTCGCAGAGTGGCAAGAAGCCCGGGGCCGCCGCCACCGTCGGCGCGGGCGCCGCGACCATGGGCACGGTGAGCGCGCCCTCGGCCGCGGCCGGGGTCGGGGCGGGCGGCGTCCTGGACACCGCGGCGACCGTGGAAGCCGACGCCTCCCGCATGGCGAAGAGGGTGGCGAAGCAGATCGCCCAGCTCATGACCTCGCAGCCGTGGGCCTCTGCACCGCCGCCCGAGCCCCACTGAGCCGCCGCCGCCCCTGCTCCGCCGGCCTGCTGATTGCATGAATCCTCGAAGGGTGCAGTGTGACGCAATGCACACAAGATTGGTGTGCGGCAGATGTACCCTCCGCCCAGGGTCCTCGCTCGTTGCTCCACCGAGCAGCGGGTCCTGCGTTGAGTCCATGGAGGCAGATTTTCCAAGAAGGAGCTGCATCATGCGTAATCATTCCCTCGACCGCTTGCCGCGCCTCGCGGCATGGGGTGGCTTCCTCGCGCTGGCGCTCACCGCTCTCCTCGCGCTGGCGTGCGGCGACCATGCCGGCCCGACCTCTCCGGACATGTCGATGAACGCTATGGCGGCGACGAAGAGCGCTCAGCCGGCAGGGCCGGTCACTGCCGCCCAGGCGCCGGGCGCGACGGACATGCGTGGACATTCGCACGGCCGTCCCGGCGGCGGACAGCTGACCTTCCAGATGCGCCCCGACGTCTGGAACACCAACTTCACGCACTCGCATGGCTTCGTCGAGGCCTTCATCATCGGCGCGGACGCCGCCAACGTCGACCTCGGCTCGATCATGCTCAGCGGCGACTCCGCCACGGCTGCGGCGCTGGCCCCCGCGTCGACCCGGCAGGAGGACCATCACGCGGTCGCACGGTTCACCATGGCGGCAGCGATCGCCCTGTTCGCGAACCCGAAGCCGGGCGAGACCCACACGCTGACGCTGAGCTTCACGGTCAAGGGCACCAGCATGCAGCTCACGGACACCGTGCGGATCGTCGGTCCGGGCGGACCCTCGGGCGGCGGCGGCGGCAGCCTGCAGCTGCGGATCGCGCCGGACGTCTGGAACACCAACTTCAGCCACGCCGAGGGGACGGTGGCCTTCTTCATCACCGGCGCCGACGTCAACATGATCGACCTCAAGTCGATCCAGCTCACCGGCGACCTGTCCACCGCCGCGCCGCTGAGCCCGGTGAACGTCAGGCGAGAAGGCCACCACGTGGTCGCGCGCTTCGCCATGGAGGACGTCATCGCGCTCCTGAACAACCCCATGCCGGGCGAAATGCACAAGGTGACCCTGAGCTTCACCCTCAACGGCACGGCGACCACGCTGACCGGCCAGGTGAGGATCGTCGGCCCGTCGTCGTAGAGCTCAGCGAGCGGCTTTGCCGGCCTTGCCGCGTCTGGTAGGCTGCATGGCCGGACCTTGCCAGCGGATCTGAAGGACGCGGGAGCGGCTCCTCCGCCGCCCCCTGCGTGCGATGGATCGCGGGGAGCTCGAGATGGCGCCAGAGGCCGGGCGCTCGGCGTCCGCCGGCACCCTCTACGTGGTGGCGACGCCGATCGGCAACCCGGAGGACCTGTCACCGCGCGCCGAGCGGACCCTGCGCGATGTCGACCTGATCGCGGCGGAGGACACCCGCACCACCGGCCGCCTGCTGGCGCGGCTGGGCTTCGGCAAGCCCCTGCTGAGCTTCCACGACCACAACGAGGCGCAACGGACGGCCGGCATCCTCCGCCGCCTCGGCGACGGCATCAACGTCGCCCTGGTCAGCGAGGCCGGGACGCCCCTGGTCAGCGATCCGGGGTTCCGCCTGGTGCGGGCGGCGGCGGCGGCGGGGTTCCGTATCGCCGCGGTCCCCGGCCCCTCCGCCGCCATCGCGGCACTCTCGATCGCGGGCCTGCCGACCGATCGCTTCCTCGTCCTGGGCTTCCTGCCGCGCCGCGCCGCCAGGCGGCGCGCGGCGCTCGAGGAGCTGCGCCGCGAGACGGCGACCCAGGTGTTCTTCGAGGCCCCGCACCGCATCCTCGCGGCGCTCGCGGACCTGCAGGAGATCCTCGGCGACCGCCGCGCCGTGCTGGCACGGAACCTGACCAAGGAGCACGAGACGGTGCTGCGGGGCAGCCTGTCGGAGCTGCACGCGGCCCTGGCGGGTCTCGACTTCGTGGCCGGCGAGATCACCCTGGTCGTGGCCGGGGCGGAGGCGGCCGACGAGGAGGCCTGGCCCGAGGCCGCGGAGCGGGCCGTCGAGCGGCTGCTCGCCGAAGGGCTGGCCCCGAGCCGGGTGCAGGCCATCGTCACCCACGTCTTCGCCCTCGACCGCCGCCAGGTCTATCGACGCATCCTGCAGGTGGCGCGGGAAGGCACGGGGCCTGCGGACGGCGGGGACTAGCCCCACTCCCAGCCAGCTCGCCTGGACCGGGACTCTTACGCGTTCTCAGAGGGCGGTCCCATCGAGATCCTCGGCAGCAAGGGGGTCCTCTCGTCGGCATCCGCGTCTGCCCTGCCACCGAGCATCTCGACCAGGGAAGCGAGATGCCGCGCGACGAGATCGGGGCGCATGAGATCGAAGTGGTTGGTGTCCGGCTCGACGACCAGCGAGCCCTCCCGGTAACGCGCGCCGAGCACGCCTGAATCGAGGTTCCGGAGCTGCACCTCGCCCACCAGGCGGTTGCAGGTCTCGCTGTCCTCGAACAGGCAACGGACCGGCCTCCCGCCCGCGCTCGCCCCGCGGTACATGCGAACGAACTGCTCCTGCCCGTCCTCCTCGAAGGGGCGGACGATGTCGCGGGCGAAGTCGCGCAGCGGCTTGACCTGCAGCTGGAACTTCCGCAGCAGGCGAACCAGGTAGGCATGCACGCTCAGCCACTCGTCGAGACCGTCGATCGCGTCGCCGAGGGCGCGCAGGTCCTTGACCAGCGCCGCGCCGTTGCCGGCCTCGAGGCGCGCCAGGATCCGCGTCACGAAGCAGGTCTCGAGCCCGAGGTTGCAGCCGAGCGCCAGCACCGCGTCGACGCGTCCCGCCGGTTCGGACGGGGCCTCGGCCGCCAGCCGCAGGGCGACGTCGGCTCCCGACGAGAACCCGGCGACCAGGATCTTCGACGGGGCGAAGCGCGCGGCGACGTCGGCAAGCAGCTCGCGCAGCAAGACGAGGTGGTCGTCGAGCGGCAGCGTGAACCGCCGCCCGCGCGCCGGCTCGAAGCCGTAGAGCGAGGGGGCGATGCCGCGGTACGGCAGCGATCGGAGGTGGGGCTCGAAGTCCGCTCCGTCCAGTCCGAAGGCGTTCATGAAGCACACCAGGACGTCGGACCTCGCGCCGTTGTCGAGGTACTCCATCTCGTCGCCGATCATCCTGGGGCTGAAGGACGACCGGCGCAGCTTCCGGCATACGCCCTCGGTGAGCCGGAAGCGCCCGACCGTCAGGTCGTGCCTGCGCTCCGCCGCGGCGGCGGTGCCGCCGAGGCCCGCCAGCATCGCGTCGAGGCGGCGCGCGATCTCCTCCGCCGACTGCCACCGGTCGGCGGGCCTCTTCTCCAGGCAGCGCATGACCAGGCGGTTCAGCTCCGCCGAGACGCTCGGCCGCAGCCCCCCCAACGGCTGCGGCTCGCGCGTCAGGTGCGCGAGGATCATCTGCCCGGCCTCGAGGCCAGGGAACGGATGCTGGCCGGCAAGGACCTCGTAGGCCAGCACTCCGAAAGCGTAGACGTCGACTCGATGATCGGCGGCGGCGGCGCCGGCGACCGCTTCCGGCGCCATGTACCCCGGGCTCCCCACGGCGACGCCGCCCCCGGTGACCTCGCCGCCGGCGCCGAGATCGCCCAGCGCCTTGGCGATGCCGAAGTCGGCGAGCTGCGCATGGCTCGCCATGAAGAGCACGTTCTCCGGCTTGAGGTCGCGATGAACGACGGCGCGGCCGTGCGCGTAGGCGAGCGCCTCGGCGATCTCGCGCAGGATCCGCAGCGCTTCTTCGATGGGCAGCTCGCCGTCGCGCACCAGGCGAACGCGCAGGGTGCTCCCCTCGACGTACGGCATCACGTAGTACAGGAGCCGGCCGGCCGCGCCGGAGTCGATGAGGCTCAGGATGTTGGGATGCTGCAGGCGGGCCGCGATGCGGATCTCGCGGTGAAACCGCTCGGTGCCCATCGAGGCGGCGATCTCGGGCCGCAAGACCTTGACGGCGACTCTGCGGCCGTGCCGCAGGTCCTCGGCGAGGAACACCGTCCCCATGCCGCCGGCGCCCAGCTCGTGCTCGACCCGGTAGCCGTCGCCCAGCGCCTCCTGCAGCTGTCGCTCGGTCTGTTCCGACACCCTGGCCGCCTCGCTCGATCCAGCCGCGAGCGTACTGCACCCATCGTACTGTAACCAGCGGCATTCGATAGCGCGCGATGCGGAAGAGACGAGCCGTGGTGCGCGCGTGCGGGCGGCGGCCGTGACGGCGGGCTGCGGGGCTACCGGCCGGCGAGGTGGCTGTGGGTCCGGCCGTAGGTGAAGTAGATGAGCAGGCCGACGCCCAGCCAGGCAAAGAGGCGGATCCAGTTCACGGCGGGAAGCGAGAACATGAGCAGCAGGCAGGAGCCGATGCCGAGGAGCGGCACCAGCGGCACGAGCGGGACTCGGAAGGGGCGGGCGGCGCTGGGATGGGTGCGGCGCATCACCAGGACGGCGCCGCAGACGAGCACGAAGGCGAGCAGCGTGCCCATGTTGACCAGCAGCAGCAGCACGGAGATCGGCAGGAAGGAGGCGAGCAGCGCGACGAAAGCGCCGGTCGCCAGGGTCGACTTCCAGGGCGTGCGGAAGCGGGCGTGCACCGCCGCGAAGAAGCGCGGCGGCAGCAGGCCGTCGCGGGCGATGGCGAGCAGCACCCGCGTCTGGCCGAGCATCGTCACCAGCAGGACCGAGGTGATGCCGGCGATGCCCGCCAGGGCGATGACGAACTGCGCCCAGCGCAGGCCGACCCGTCGGAAGGCGTCGGCCACCGGCGCGGCGACGTCGAGCTCGGAGTACGGCACCATGCCGGTGAGCACCGCGACCACCCCGATGTAGAGCGCGGTGCAGATGAGCAGCGAGCCGAGGATGGCGAGCGGCACGTCGCGCTGCGGATGCTTCGCCTCCTCGGTCTGCGTGCTCACCGAATCGAAGCCGATGTAGGCGAAGAACGCCAGCGCCGCCCCCGCCAGCATGCCGACCGGCTGGCCGGCGGCGTTGGCGCGCCCACCCAGGGTGTGGCCGAAGAGGTTCAGGCCGGCGAAGCCGAAGGGCGCGAAGGGATGCCAGTTGGCGGTCTTGACGTAGAACGCGCCGGCGACGATCACGAACAGCACCGCCGTGACCTTGACCACGACCAGCGTCGTGTTGATCCGCGCGCTCTCGCGGATGCCGGCGACGAGGACTACCGTGACCACCAGGACGATGCCGAGCGCCGGCAGGTTGATCAGCGAGCCGGTCGCGACCAGCGCTCCCGCCGGCCCGGGCACGACCACCGGCCCGTTCATGCTGGCCGGCAGCGCCACGCCGAAGATGCCGAGGACGTTCTGGAAGTAGCCGGACCAGCCGTCCGCCACCGTGGCCGCGCTCACCGCGTACTCGAGCGTCAGGTCCCAGCCGATCACCCACGCGAACAGCTCGCCCAGGGTGGCGTAGGCGTAGGTGTAGGCCGATCCCGCCACCGGCACCATGCCGGCGAACTCGCAGTAGCACAGGCCGGCGAAGAGGCAGGCCAGGCCGGCGACCACGTACGACAGCATCAGCGCCGGGCCGGTCGTCTGGCGCGCGATGGCGCCGGTGCTGACGAAGATCCCGGAGCCGATCACCGCGCCGATCCCCAGGGCGGTCAGCTGCAGCGGGCCGAGCACCCTGCGCAGCCGCTCGCCTCCCCGCTCGGCCTCCGCCAGCAGCTGCGCCAGCGGCTTGGTGGTGAACAGCGAGCTCGATGGACCCGGCATCGCGCCTCCTCCTCGTCCTGGTCCTCGTCCATCGGCCGGTCGATCGGTCGATGGGTCGAGAACCGTGGCGGGAGTCTAGGGAGCGCGCGCCGGTGCTCTCTATGCCACGACCTCCCCCGACCTTCCGGCTCGGCGCGAAGCACGCCGGAGGGCGGAGGAGGCGGACGACGAGGCAGGGGAGGCTTCAGGATGCCGTCGCGAAGGACGCGCTTCAGGCTGCCGCGACGGGCGGATCTCCGGCCGGCCGGGCGCATCCGATGGTCAAATGCTCGCCGAGGCGATAGCGATGCCCGGCGGTGACGATGGCCGCCGGATCGTCGAGGCGGGAGCGCAGCGCGTGCACGTGCCGGGCGGCGGCGTTGGTGAGCTCGGCCCGGCCGGCGTCCGGCGGCGCGACACGGCGGCCGACGTCGAGGACGGCGAGGCCGGGCCCCCCCGCCAGGCGGTCCGCCACCAGCTCGTTCCAGGTGACCGCCTCCTGGTGGACGGCCTTGAGCGCGAGCCGCCGGCGCCCCGGCTCGCGCTCCGCGACGGCGTGGCCGCCGAGCTCGACGGCGCCGTCGCCGCCGCTCCAGAGCAGCAGGTCCACCGCGCGCTCGACCTCCTCGCGCTCGCTCTCGAGGCGCGCCACCCGCAGCTCCCAGGGCGGCCGCCCCGGGGCGGCGAGGCGCAGCGCCATGGGAAAGGACCGCTCGAGGAAGGCCCGCACCACCGGCACCACCGAGCGGGCGATCTCCGCCTTGTCGATGACGTCGCGCGGATCGAAGCCGGCGTCGAGCAGGTCGCGGCCGAAGGTCGCCTCGTAGCCGCGCTTGTTGGACACGAAGCGGCACGCCGGCGGGCGCTCGGCGAACATCCCGCGCACCGTGCTCGCCAGGTAGATCGACTCCCACCAGCGGTCGGCGGGGATGAAGGCCAGCGTCGAGAGCTGGACGTCCTGCAGCAGCAGGCCGCCCGGCCGCAGGGCGCCGGCGACGGCCTGGCAGAAGCGGCTGGCGCTGGTGAAGGCGGCCGCCGGCAGGGGCCGCAGGCGGCCGGCGCCGAGCGGACCGCGTCCGGCCGGCTCCTCCCCGGCCCCGCTCGCCCCGTCTCCCGCCGCCCCGGCCGCCCTGGCCGCCCCGGCGGGCAGCTCAGGCGGGTCCACCGCCGCGACCACCTGCAGGGCGGGATGCTCCGCCAGCCACGCCGCCACCGTCCGCCGGGTGTCGGGACCCGGCCGATCCAGGCACACCACCGTCAGCTGCCCGAGCAGCTCGGGCGCCCTGCCGAGCCCGTCGAGCAGCTCGGTCATGTGGTACAAATGATCCTCCACGACCACCAGCGGCCGCTTCGCGAAACCCGCCTCCAGCACCCAGGACGACATGGGACGATCTTACCGGCTCCCGCGTCCGCCCGCCGCGCCACGCCGGCGCCGCCCCTGGCTGCTCTACCTCGCCGTGCTGCTGGTCGCGGCGGTCGCGGCGGTCGCCTTCGTCTCGCTGCGCCGCGAGTGGCAGCGGCGCATCGGCCAGAGCCGCGGCCAGACCATCTTCGAGCTGGTCGAGGACACGGTTCCCAGCCGCCCGACCGAGACCCCGGGCGTCACCGCCTGGCTGCATCTCGAGCTGAAGCGCTTCCGGCAGACCATCGCCGACCCGGCAACCGCGCGCCGCTACGGCGAGATCGCCGACTGGCACGACGACGCCAGCCTGCCGCCCTTCCTCGCCGGCTTGCGCGAAGCCCTCGTGCTGCCGCCGCCGCGGCCGCCGGCCGGCGACGTCCCGCGGCCCCTGCCGGCGGCCGCCCTCGGCGGGCTGCCCGGCGAGGACGAGCCGCGGCCCCGGATGCGCGTCCAGCGGTGGGTCGAGCTGCACGGCCGCTGGTTCGCGCTGACCCGGCGCCGCACCCTCGACCGCGAGGACCTCGGCGACCTCGAGGCGCCGTCGAACCGCTTCCTGCTGGCGGCGACGCACCACCTGCTGGCGGTGAGCGACGCCCTGCGGGCCGAGCTGGGCCGCCATCCGCTGCCGCCGGTCCCCGGCCGCCGCCCGCCGTGGCTGGTGCGGGTCTACGCCGTCTCCGAGGACGGCACGCTGGTCTCGGCGCCGCTGGCCCCCGGCCCGGACGACCCGGGCAACCCGGCCGACGCGAACAACCCGGCCGACGCGAACAACCGGGCGGACCCGGCCGCGCGTAAGGCGGCGGCCCTCGGCGAGGGGCGCGAGTTCCGCAAGCTCCCCGAGCTGCCGAACTTCGTGCCGAACGAGTTCGTCTTCCGTTTCGATCCCGAGGCGCCGCAGGCGCGCGTCTACTGGTCCGGCCTCTACCTCGACCTCGGCGGCCAGGGGGTGGTCGCGACGCTGCTCGCCCCGATCCGCGACGCCGGCAGCGGCTACCGGGGAACGCTCGCGGCCGACCTCGGCTTCGACTTCGACTGGCAGGCGTTCGCGGCGCACGTCGAGCCGCCGATGAGCGCCGAGGTCGTGCGGCTGCGGGCGCCGGCGCGCGAGCCCTGGCGCCCCTGGGCGGCGATGGCGGCGCAGGGACCTGCCGCGGCGCCCGGCGAGCTCCGCGCCACGGTGGCGGCGCTGGCGGCGACGGAGGCGAGGACGGGCCGGCCGGTCCATCCTTTCTATCTCTACCACGGGACGGTCGAGGGCCGCGGCGCGGTCGCCGCCCTGCAGGTGGCGGCCACCACCTGGCTGGTGACCCTCTTCCCGGCGACGCGGTCGAGCTTCGCGCTCCTGCCGGCGGCGCTCCTCGGCCTGCTCGTCGTGCTGCTGCTCGGCGCCTTCGAGGCCAGCCGGCGGCGGACCGAGGGCGCGCAGCTCGCCGCCGAGCTGGCGCTGGCCGAGAAGCAGAACCTCCTCAACACCATGCAGGTCCCGCTCATGGTGGTCGATCCGAACACCGACGAGGTGATCTACGGCAACCAGGCCGCTGCCAGCCTCGGCATCGCCGCGGGCACCCGCGCCGGCGACATGGTCGTCGACGAGCCGCGGGCGCGCGCGCACTACGCCCGCATGCAGACCGCCGAGACCGGCATGGCGAACGCCCGGCGCGCCTACGGGGTGCCGCTGCGCGTCCGCGGCGAGTCGGGCGCCCTCGAGACCCGCCACGCCATCGTCCGCTCGGTGGCGGTCACCGCGCCCATCGCCGCCCTGCGCGCCGATCAACGCCATCGCCTGGGAGTGCTGTTCCTGCTCGAGCCGGCGACCGACCTGGCGCTGTGGAGCGGCGAGCTGGTCGCGGCGACGCGCGCCGACGAGCGGCGCCGCCTCGCCGGCCTGCTCGCGCACGGCGTCGACACGCTCGCCCGGGTCCTCGCCCACTGCCTCGAGAGCGGCGGCCCGGCGGACGCCGCGCAGGCCGAGTTCAACGGCTGGCTCGCCGGCTACCTCGAGCGGCGCGTCCTGGCCACCTCGTGGCTGCTCGAGCACTGGGACGCCCAGCCGCCGCTGCCGCCGGACTGCTCGATCGAGGCCGCCCAGGCGCGGGCCACGGTGGACAGCTGGCGCGCCGTCTTCGCGCGGGTGCGCGCCGATCCCCGCCTGCGCTCCCGCCTGCACTGGGACAACGGCGTCCTGGCGGAGCCGTCGCCCGCCACGCGGGAGGTCCTCGACGCGCGCATCGACTGGCCGGACGCCTACTGGTTCGCCTCGCCGGTGCGCGGCGGCTTCGGCTTCTTCCTCGGCGAGGTGCTGATCAACGCCGTGCGGCACGGCCGCCCCGGCACTGTCCCCAGCCTCGCCATCACCCTGGATCCGGTCCGCCGCGAGCTGCTTTTCGCCGTCGAGAACGAGCTGCCGGACGGCGCGGCGGACACGGCGCCGGACGCCGAGCGCGCCGCCGAGTCCTACGGCGGCCGGCGCCTGCTCGAGCGCCTGGCCCACCTCTGCGACTGGCACGACCTGCGATTCGAGCGCCAATGCGACCGGCCGGTCCCCCGCTTCGAGGTCCGCTGGCGCGTGCCGGTCAGCGAGCGCGGCGATCCGTCGGCCGCCGACTGACCTCGGGCCGGCTCGGGGCCGGGCCGCCCGTCACCTCGTCACTCCGCCGGCCAAACATTTCCCCGCGCGCCGGCGTACTCTCGAGCAGGCCGCGGGCGATGGCTGGCCGGCGCCGCGGGGGGGGCCCCCCGGGACGGTGGAGCGAGGGCAACCGGCGGGTGCCGGCGCCGCGCGGCACGGCCCGGCAACACGCCGCCGCGCGGCGCCACGCGGCGCGGCAGCGCGGAAGGAGGGTTCGAGATGGCTTCGTTCTGGCGCGACGTCCGCTACGGCTGGCGCATGCTGGCCAAGGCACCGGGGCATACGGCGGCGGCGGCGGTCGCCCTCGGCCTCGGCATCGGGCTGACCACCGCCGTGTTCAGCATCGTCTACGGCCTGATGTGGCGCGGCCTCCCCTTCCCGCGGGCCGACCGGCTGATGAGCGTCGACACCGAGAACGCCGCCCGCAACCTCGTCGACCAGCCGGCCGGCCTTCACGACTACCTCGACTGGCGCCGGCGCCAGACCTCCTTCGAGGGGCTGGCGGCCATCGACGAGGACACCGTGACGGTGAGCGGCGACGACAGGCCCGAGCGGCTGGCCGGCGCCAGGCTGACCGCCGACGCGCTCGACCTCCTCCGGGTCAGGCCGCTGCTCGGGCGCGGCTTCCTTCCCGGCGAGGACCGCCCCGGCGCGGCTCCCGTCGTGCTGCTCTCCTACCGGCTGTGGCAGGACCATTACCGCGGCGACCGGCGGATCCTCGGCCGGGCGGTGCGGGTCGACGGCCGGCCGGCGACCGTCGTCGGCATCATGCCGCCGAGCTTCCGCTTCCCGCACACCGAGAAGCTGTGGACGCCGCTGCCGCTCGACCCCGGCAAGAGCGAGCGCGGCAAGGACGAACAGCTCCTGGTCGTCGGCCGCCTGCGTCCGGGGGTGACGGCGGCCCGCGCGGACGCCGAGATGGCGGCGATCGCCCATGCCCTGGCCGCCGAGCTCCCGCGCACCAACCGCGGCCTCGGCGCCCACGTGCAGCCGCTCGTCGACCGCTTCGTGGGCAGGCCGCTGCGGCTGACCTTCACCGCCATGCTCGGCGCCGTCTGCAGCGTGCTGCTGATCGCGTGCATCAACGTCGCCAGCCTGATCATGTCCCGCGCCATCCAGCGCACGCGCGAGATGGCGATCCGCACCGCCCTGGGGGCGGGGCGCGGCCGGGTGATCGGACAGATCCTCACCGAGAGCCTGATCCTGGCGCTGCTGGGGGCGGCGGCCGGCCTGGGCCTGGCCTGGGAGGGCGTCGCTCTCTTCAACGCGGCGATCGTCGACATGGACCCGGCAGCCTGGATCCGCATCGCCATCGACCCGCCGGCGCTGCTGTTCGCGCTCGCCGCGACCCTTGCCGCGGCGGCCGTCTCGGGCCTCGTGCCGGCGTTCGAGGTCTCGCGGACGCGGCCCGGCGAGGTGCTGAAGGACGAGGGGCGCGCCACGACCGGTCTGCGGCTGGGCCGGCTCAGCCGGATGGTGGTGGTGGCCGAGCTGGCGCTCTCCTGCGCGCTGCTGGTCCCCGCCGGCCTGATGGTCAAGAGGATCGTCCTCGGCCGCACCCTGCCGCTCGGGTTCCAGGCCGGCCACCTGCTCACCTGGCGGGTGCCGCTCTCTCCGGCCAGCTACCCGCGGCCGGCGGAGCGCGCCGCCTTCTACCGGCGGCTGCTCGAGCGGCTGCGGGACCGACCCGAGGTCCAGGCGGCGGGCGGCACCACCAGCCTGCCCAGCACCGCCGCGGAGACCGCCGCGTTCGCCGTCGAAGGCCGCGCCTACCCGACCGACGCCGACTACCCGGTGGCCCACAGCGACGCGGTCTCGGCCGGCCTCTTCGCCGCCCTCGGCGTCAAGCCGCTGGCCGGCCGCGAGTTCGAGCCCCACGACACCCTCGGGTCGCAGCCGGTGGCGATCGTCAACCAGAGCCTGGCGCGCCGGCTGTGGCCGGGCCGGAGCGCGCTCGGCCAGCGCCTTCGCCTGGCCAGGTCCCAGGACGACGGCAGCTGGCGGACGGTGGTCGGCGTGGTGCCGGACGTGTACCTCTACGGGGCCGAGGGCGACAAGCAGCCCGCGGGCTGCTTCCGGCCGGTGTCGCAGGTCGGGCCCGACCGCCTGAGCTTCGTCGTCCGCACCCCGCTGCCGCCGCTGTCGCTCACCGCCATGGTGCGCCGCGAGGTGGCGGCGCTCGACAGGGACGCGCCGATCTACTTCGTCAAGACCATGCAGCAGGCGGTCGCGGACGACCTCTTCTATCCCGACCTGTCCGGCTCGTTGTTCGCCGTCTTCGGCCTCAGCGCCCTGGTCCTCGCGGCGGTCGGGATCTACGGCGTCGTCGCCTTCTCGGTCGAGCGGCGCACCCAGGAGATCGGCCTGCGCATGGCGCTCGGCGCGCGCCGCCGCGACGTCCTGGGCATGCTGGTGCGGCAGGGCGCCCTGCAGCTCGCGCTCGGCCTGGGGTTCGGACTGCCGGCGGCGCTGGGCGCGGCGCTGCTGCTGGCCGACGTGATCTTCCCCGTGCGGGCCGGCGATCCGGCGGTGTTCACCGTCGTGGCGGCGGGACTGGCGGCGGTCGCGCTGCTCGCCTGCCTGCTCCCGGGCCAGCGGGCGATGGACGTCGAGCCGAGCGTCGCCCTGCGCTACGACGCCTGACCGCCGGCGGGCGGCCGGCGCGTCCGCCGGCTGCTCACCGGCTGCCGCCCGCCGCCCGAGCGCACCCGGTCGAGCAGGTCGATCAGGGTGTCGATCTCCCGCCGGCCGAGGGCCCGGATGGCCTCGCGGTCGCTCTCCGCGATCGGCCGGTCCAGCTCGGCCAGCAGCCTGAGCGCGCGCGGCGTCGGCCAGCAGAGCACCTGCCGGCGGTCCTCGGGACTGCGGCGGCGGCGCACCAGCCCCTTCTTCTGCAGCCGGTCGAGGAGACGGGTGACCCCCGGCGCGCGCTCGATCATCCGCTCGCCGATCTCGAGGGTGGGAATGCCTTCCTCGCCGGCGCTGCGCAGGATCCACAGCACGTTGTACTGCTGCGGCGTCAGGCCGCTCGACGCGAGCTCCGCCGCCGCCCGCTGCCGGACCACGTCGGCGGTGCGCAGCAGGCCGACGAACACCTCCTGCGCCGGCGTGCGGAACGGCCGCCGCCGCTTGACATCCTGCCGCGCCGGACTCGCGCGTTGTCGGGGCATGCCACCATGTTACAGATCAACGGTTGACCTGCCAAGCATGTCGGCCGGGACCGGGACCGCCGCGGAGTCGAACAGTTCCGCGAAGCTCAGCCCCCCTAGCATGACCCCAAGGCCACGGCGCCACGGCGCCTGTCGCCGCGCCGGTGCCCCGCGGATCGACTATGATGTCGAGGAAAACCCGGAGCGCGCACCCCCATGGAAGCCAGGATCCTCGACGAGCTCCGCGCCATCGTCGGCGCGCCGGGCCTGATCACCGAGCCCGAGCAGCTCAGCACCTACGAGTGCGACGGCCTGACCGTGTTCCGGGTGCTGCCGCTCGCGGTGCTGCTGCCGACCTCGACCGCGGAGGTGCAGGCGATCGTGCGGGTGTGCCACCGCGAGAAGATCCCGTTCGTGGCCCGCGGCTCGGGCACGGGGCTGAGCGGCGGGGCGCTGCCGGCGGCCAACGGCATCGTCATCGGCCTCACGCGCATGAACCGCATCCTGGAGGTGGACCTGCCGAACCAGCGGGTGGTCGTCGAGCCCGGCGTGATGAACCTCAACGTCACCGCGCGGGTGGCGCCGGACGGCTACTTCTACGCGCCCGACCCCTCGTCGCAGCAGGTCTGCTCGATCGGCGGCAACGTCGCGGAGAACTCGGGCGGCGCCCACTGCCTGAAGTACGGCTTCACCACCACCCACGTCATGGGGCTCGAGGTGGTGCTGCCCGACGGCTCCCTGGCGCACTTCGGCGACACGACCGTGGACCGGCCCGGCTACGACCTGTGCGGGGTCTTCGTCGGCTCGGAAGGCACGCTCGGCATCGCCACCAAGGTCATCCTCCGCATCATGAAGAAGCCGGAGGTCGTCCAGGTGCTGCTGGCGGCCTTCCATTCCACCAATGAAGCGGGCGCGGCCGTGAGCGCCATCATCGCCGCCGGGATGCTGCCGGCGGCCATCGAGATGATGGACAACCTGGCGATCCAGGCCGCCGAGGCCGCGGTGCACGCCAACTATCCCGACTGCGGCGGGCTGCTGCTGGTCGAGCTCGACGGCCCGGCGCCCGAGGTCGAGACCCTGATGGAGGAGGTGGTCGAGGCCTGCAAGAGGTGCGGCGCCTGGGAGATCCGGCTCGCGCAGTCGGATGCCGAGCGCGCCCGCTTCTGGACCGGACGGAAGGCCGCGTTCGCTGCCGTGGGACGCATCTCGCCCGCCTACATCGTGCAGGACGGCGTCATCCCGCGGACGGCGCTGCCCTTCGTCATGAGCGAGATCAGCCGGCTCGGCTCCGAGAGGGGCCTGCGCGTGGCCAACGTCTTCCACGCCGGCGACGGCAACCTGCATCCCCTGGTCCTCTACGACGACGCGGTGCCCGGGCAGGACAAGCTGGCCGAGGAGCTGGCCGGCGAGATCCTGCGCCTGTGCATCAAGGCCGGCGGCTCCATCACCGGCGAGCACGGCGTCGGTGAGGAGAAGAAGGCGTTCATGTCCGAGATGTTCGCCGAGCCCGACCTCGAGACCATGCAGCTCGTGCGGTGCGCCTTCGATCCCGAGCACCTGTCGAATCCCGACAAGATCTTTCCCCGGCCGCGCCTGTGCGGCGAGAGACCGGGCGTCTACGAGCCGCATCCGCTCGAGATCGCAGGCGTGGCGGAACGGTTCTAGGAACGGGAGACCCGGTGACGCCGGCGGCCGTGCAGCAGGTCTCGTGGCCGGAGCTGGCGGCGGTCGTGGGGCAGGAGCATCTGCGGCCAGCCACCGCGGCCGATGCCGTCGACGGCGTCGCGCCGCGGATGATCGCCGAGCCCGGCACCGCCGAGGACCTGGCGCGCTGCCTGCGCTGGGCCCGCGACGCGGGCCTCAAGGTGACGCCGCGCGGCGGCGGCACGAAGCTGGGCTGGGGCAACCCGCCCGCCGCCTGCGATCTGCTCCTTTCGACGGCGCGTCTCGACCGCGTCGGCGAGCATGCCTGGGCCGACATGACGGTCATCGCCGAGGCCGGATGCCGCGTCGCCGACCTGCAGCAGGCTCTCGCCGAGCACGGCCAGCACCTCGCCCTCGACCCGCTGTGGCCGGAACGGGCGACCCTCGGCGGCATCCTCTCGACCAACGACAGCGGCACGCTGCGTCTCCGCTACGGCTCGCTGCGCGACCTCGTCATCGGCATCACCGTCGCGCTGCCCGACGGCACGCTGGCCCGGAGCGGCGGCAGGGTGGTCAAGAACGTCGCGGGCTACGACCTGGCCAAGCTCTTCACCGGCGCGCTGGGCACGCTGGGCGTCATCGTGCAGGCGATCTTCCGGCTCCACCCCCTGCCCAGGGAGACCCGCAGCCTGACCTTCAGCGGCACGCCCGCGGCGCTCGAGCAGCTGCTGCTCTCGATCCTCGCCTCCAGGTTGGTTCCCACCGGCTTGCAGCTGCGCGCGGCGCCCGGCGGCGCCCAGCTCGACGTCCGCTTCGCCGGCACGGCGGCCGGCATCCTGGCGCAAGTCGATCAGGTCGACCAGCTGCGCCGGCAGGCCGCTCCCGCCGCTTCCTCGGGGGCCCCCGCCGACGCGCCGGACGATGTCTGGACCTCGCACCAGGCCATCTGGGACGGCCCCGGCCCGGCGCCCCGGCGGTTGGTGGCCAAGCTCAGCGTGCCGCCTTCGCGCATCGCCGCGGTGTGCGGGCTGATCGAGCGCGAGGCCGCGGCGCGGTCGCTGGCCTGGCGGATGGTGATGCAGGGCGTCGGCGCCGGCTACGTGCGCCTGGAGGGAGACGGCGGCGACGAGCCGGCGCTGCGCGCGGCGCTCCTGGCGCTGCGCGAGGAGCTGGCCGGCGGCGGCGGCACGAAGTCTGGCGGCGGCGGGAAGCCCGGCGGCGGCACGATCGTGGCGCTCGGCTGCCCGCTCGCGGTCAAGCGCGGCCTCGACGTCTGGGGGCCCGTTGCCGACGCCCAGCCGCTGATGTGGCGCATCAAGCAGCGCTTCGATCCGGACGGGACGTTGAGCCCGGGCCGCTTCCTCGGGGGGATCTGAGCATGGCCTCGGCCGACGTCACCCCTCGGGCGCCCGCCGTCCCGGCCTTCGACGATCACGACCCGCCGGCCGCGGAGCTGTACAAGAAGTGCGTCCATTGCGGCTTCTGCCTGCCGACCTGCCCCACCTACGCGCTGTGGGGCGAAGAGATGGATTCGCCGCGCGGCCGCATTTACCTGATGAAGCTCGGCGCCGAAGGCAAGGCCAATCTCACCGACAGCTTCGTGCAGCACTTCGACCGCTGCCTGGGCTGCATGGCCTGTGTGACGGCCTGCCCCTCCGGGGTGAGATACGACCAGCTGATCGAAGCCACGCGCGCCCAGCTCCAGCGGCGCTACCGGCGCTCGCCCGGCGAGACCCTCCACCGCGGCTTGATCTTCCGTCTCTTCCCGTATCCCGGGCGGTTGCGAGCGGCCCTGCTGCCGGCGTGGGCGTACCAGGCCTCGGGGCTGCGCGCGCTGGTGCGAGGCACGCGGCTGCTCGAGCTGCTCCCCCGCAAGCTGCGCGCGATGGAGGCCCTGGTGCCGGCGTGGGCGTACCAGGCCTCGGGGCTGCGCGCGCTGGTGCGAGGCACGCGGCTGCTCGAGCTGCTCCCCCGCAAGCTGCGCGCGATGGAGGCCCTGCTGCCGGCGCTCTCCCTGCGCGAGCTGGGCGCCCGCCCGCCGCCCGCGCGCGTCCCGGCGCGGGGCGCGGTGCGCCGGCGCGTCGGCCTGCTGACCGGGTGCGTGCAGCGCGTGCTGTTCTCCGGCGTCAACGCGGCCACGGTGCGCGTGCTGGCCGCCGAGGGCTGCGAGGTGATCGTCCCGCGCGAGCAGGGCTGCTGCGGCGCGCTCATGGTCCATGCCGGCCTCGAGGAGAAGGCCCGCGCCTTCGCGCGCCGGCTGATCGACGTCTTCGAGCGCGCCGGCGTGGATACGATCGTCACCAACGCCGCCGGCTGCGGCTCCTCGATGAAGGAGTACGGCCACCTGCTGCGCGACGACCCGCGCTACGCCGAGCGCGCCCGCGCCTTCGCCGCCAGGTGCAAGGACGTCTCCGAGGTGCTGGCGGACCTCGAGCCGCGCGCCGTGCGGCATCCGCTGTCTCTGCGCGTCGCCTACCATGACGCCTGCCACCTGCAGCACGCCCAGGGAGTGCGCGCCGAGCCGCGCCGGATGCTCGGCACCATTCCCGGGCTGGAGCTGCTGGAGGTCCCCGATGCCGCCCTCTGCTGCGGCTCGGCCGGCATCTACAACCTGGTGCAGCCCGAGGCGGCCGAGGAGCTGGGCGACCGCAAGGTGAGCAACTGCCTCTCGACCCGCCCCGAGCTGGTGGTCTCCGCCAACCCCGGCTGCCTGATGCAGCTCGCCTCCGGCCTGAAGCGCGCGGGCAGACGGGTGCCGGTGCTGCACACGATCGAGCTCCTCGACGCCGCCATCCAGGGCACGCCGGCCGCGGAGCTGCAAGCGCGGGCATGACCGCGAAGCCACGGCTGGTTGGCCGGCCGGCGGCGGGGGCGGGACGAGTCGCGAGCGCTCGCCGGCGCCAGGCCGCGGCGATGTGCTAGCGTATTCTCAGAGGCTTTGCCGGCTCTGCCGGGGAGGCAGTCGAAGTCTTGCAGGCGGGGGTCATTTCCCTGACGCAGGCCCCCGGGGAGGACGTTTATGTCATTCCTTCGCGATCTGAAGCTTGCGATGCGTTCCTTGGCGCGAGCGCGCACGTTGTGGTTCACCGTGGCCGTCACCTTGGCTCTCGGTATCGGCGCGAACGCGGCAATCTTCAGCGTGGTTCACGGCGTGCTGCTGCGGCCGCTCGCGAACCGCGACGAGGATCGCTTGCTGTACGTCCGGCAGAGCGCTCCCGGCCGCGGCGAGGAGAACTCCACTTTCTCCATTCCGGAGATCGACGACGTCGGCACCGGCCTCAAGACGATTCAGGAGCTCGGCACCTTTTCAGCGCTCGATTTCACCGTGCTTGGACTGGGCGAGCCCCGCGAGATCCGCGCGGGTGTCGTGAACGGCAATTACTTCGAGGTGATGGGGTTGCGGCCCGTGCTGGGACGCTTGCTGAATCGCCGTGACGACGGGCCCAACGCGGCCGGCGCCGCCGTGCTCACCTATCGGTTCTGGACCCACTCCTTGCATTCGGATCGCGGAGTCATCGGCAAGACGATCCGGCTGGGGAGCCTCGCGGGCACGCGCACGGCGACGATCGTCGGGGTGCTCGAGCCCTCGGTGCCGTATCCGGTCGAGACCGAGCTGATCGCCAACGTGGTCACCAGTCCGCATCACCTGTCGGCGACCATGGTGACCGGGCGCGAGCATCGCATGACCGAGGTCTTCGCGCGGCTTTCCCGAGGCGCGCAGCTCGACGCCGCCCGCGCGGAGCTGCGTACGGTCTATGCGGGGATGCTGTCCGCGCACCCGGAGATCTACAAGGCCCATGACCGGTACCGAATCGACGTGACGCGGATGCATGACCAGATCAATTCCAAGGCCCGGGCTGTCCTCTGGATTCTTCTCGCGGCATCCGGCTTGTTGTTCGTGATCGCGTGCTCGAACGTCGCCAACCTGATCCTGGCGCGGGCGGTGCGCCGCGAGCCGGAGTTCGCCGTCCGCTCCGCGCTGGGCGCAACCTCGGCTGCCTTCCGCCGCGCACTGCTGGCGGAGGGCCTGGTGATGTGCGGCACCGGCGCCCTGGCCGGGGTGGCCATCGCGGCCCCGATGGTCAACGTGCTGGGGCGTTATGCGTCGCGCTTCTCGGTGCGCGCCCTCGACCTCACGCTCGATTTCAGCCTGGTCTGGATCGGCGTTGCGCTGGCGCTGGTCGCCGCCGTCTTCCTGGCGTTCGTTCCACGGCTGCCCTCGCCTGACTCGTCGCACGGGCTCGCTCTCGCGAGCAGCGGCGCGCGCGTGACCGGAGGAAGCAAGCGGCGGCTCCGTATCCTTGCCGTCACCCAGATCACGGCGTCGTTCCTGCTGCTCGCCGGAGCAGGCGCGCTGTTGAAGACTCTGCTGGTCCTGGAAAAGACGCAGCCGCCGTTCGAGACCGCGCACGTCCTGGCGGTGAACTTGCCGGTCGTGTCGGAAGGACGCACACCGCAGCAGGTGCACGATTTTTATCGCCAGGTCGTACGCCGGGTGAGCGGGCTGCCGGGAGTCGCCCACGCGGCCACGGGGTTCACGGTACCTTGGCGCGACGGCAGGGCCCTGAACATCAGCTTCGCATTTGCCGTGGACGGCGAGCGGCGCGAGAACGGCCAGGATGATTGGCGAGCGCGTTTCCGGACGATTGGGCCCGGGTACTTCGAGACGTTGGGGGTGCCGATGCTGGAGGGCCGCGATTTCAGGGATGCCGACAGGGACGGCTCCGAGCGCGTGGTCATCATCAGCCAGAGCGTCGCGCGGCAGCTGTTTCCCGGGCGCCAGGCCGTCGATCGTCACCTGCGGTGGACCGACGGCGTCATGAAGTTCATCGGCATCAGCACCGAGCCCCGGCGCATCGTCGGCGTGGTGCCGGACGTCGACGACGAGAACATCCTACCGGCGCCGGCCATGACGGTATATCAACCGGTCGACCAGGAAGGCTGGTGCAGCCGCTTGTTCGTGCGCGCGAAGACCGACCCCTACGCGCTCGTTCCCGCCATCGGCCGGACGATCCGCGAGATGTCGGCGGACCAACCGGTGGAGCGCGCCAGCTCGCTGGACGACATCCGCGCCGAAGTGCTGACGCCGGACCGCCTCAACGCCATCGTGTTCGGCGGATTCGCGACTCTGGCGCTGTTGATCTCCGTGGTCGGGGTGGCCGGCGTGCTCGCCTTTTCGGTCAGCGGACGGACGCGCGAGTTCGGAATCCGCATGACTCTGGGCGCTCGGCCGGCCACCATCCTCTCCAAGGTCCTTTCAGAGGGCCTGGTCATCGCGAGCCTGGGCGTGGCCACGGGTGTCATCGTAGGTTTTCTCTTGGCACGCGCCGTGAGCAGTTACGTTGCCGAAGCGCAATTACCAGGAGCGCTGCCCTTGCTCGCCTCGGCCGCGGTCATCCTGGCGGCCGCGGCGATCGCGTCGGCACTCCCCGCGGCACGCGCGGCGCGAGTGGACGCCGTTGAAGCCTTGCGTTCGGACTGATCCCGCCTGGTAGGATCAAGGGAGGTGGGAAGATGAAGAGTCAACCGAAGGCAGTCGGCGAGCCGGCCTCCAAGCTGATCAGCGACAGGATCGCCGAGCTGGGCGACTGGAGAGGCGATACGCTGGCAAGGATGCGCGCCCTCATCAGGGAGGCCGACCCCGAGGTCGTGGAAGAGTGGAAGTGGATGGGGACCCCGGTATGGTCCCATGACGGGGGCATCTGCACGGGAGAGTCGTACAAGTCGATCGTGAAGCTGACCTTCTTCAAGGGCGCTTCCTTGAAAGATCCTGCCAAGCTCTTCAACTCGAGCCTCGACGGGAACGTCCGGCGCGCCATCGACATCCACGAGGGTGAGGAGATCGACGCGAATGCGTTCAAGGCTCTCATCCGCGCGGCCGTCGCTCTCAATGCCTCCGGCGGCAAGAGGTCCACGCCTCAACGGAAGTAGCCGGTCACGTCCACGACGAGGTCGGCCTGGCCGGTCGCCATGGCGAGGTGCGCCTTGGTATGCCCGTTGCCGAAGAGCGGCACGACGGCGTTGTTGGCGCGCGTCTGCCCGGCCCGGAAATTGAGCGTGGAGGTGTGGCCGAACGATCCGGTGACCGAGAGCTCGAAGTAACCCGGGGCGCTCGGGTTGACGACCGTGAGGTTGGCCACCACCGCCTCGGCGTCGGCGGGAATGCCGCAGTTGCCGGCGAGGGGCAGGTCCCGCACCTCGCCGGCCGCCAGCGCCGGCCCGCCGAGCGGCCCTGACGGCAGGCGGGTATCGAGCACCCGGCAGGGCGTCACGGTGTAGAAGTCCGTGGGCGGCGTGGGAAAAGGCACGCTGCCGATCCTTCCCGAGAAGTCGATGAACCACAGATTGCCGTCCGGGCCCGTCTGCATGTCGTACGCCGCCCCGCCGAACAAGAACCAGCTCAGGCTGCCGGCGAGCGTCATGCGGCCCAGCAGGCTGCTGATGATCCCGCCCTTGAAGCGATCGGCGAGGAACCACAGGTTGCCGTCGGGCCCGACGATCAGGTCGACGATGCCGCCGCCGACACCGACGAAGTACGGCATGCCGGTGGGGAGCTCGGCGAACGCTCCCGCGGTCGTGACGCGGCCGATCTTCCCCAGGTGCGCCTCGCCGAACCAGAGCGCGCCGTCGGGACCGGCGACGATCGGCCCCGGGCCGCTCCCCGGAGTCGGCACGGAAAGCTCGGTGATGGCTCCCGCGGGTGTGATGCGGTCGATCTTGTTGGACCTGTCAAGGGTGAACCAGAGCGCGCCATCCGAGCCGGCAGCGATGCTCGGGAACAAGCTGTAGCCGTTGGGGCGCTGGTCGGCAGCGGGCAGCGGGAACACCGAGAAGGCCCCTCCGGGGGTGACCCGCCCCACCCTTGGCGCCTGCCCGATCTCGACGAACCAGAGCGCGCCGTCCGGACCGGAGACGATGCCGCCCAGCACGTTGGGCGCGGCGGGCGGTGAGAACGTGGAGACGGCTCCGGCCGTGGTGATCCGGCCGACCTTGTAGCCATTGGCTTCGGTGAACCAGAGCGCGCCGTCCGGACCGGCAGTGATGGGAAGGGGGTAGCACCGGAGGTTCGTGCACGAGTCGAGCGGGAACTCCGTCAGCGCGCCAGCCATGGTGACCCGGCCGATCCTGTCGGTGGCTCCGTTGAGCCCCAGGATGGTGCACCAGATCGCACCGTCAGGGCCGTTCGCGAGATCGTTCACCACTCCGTTCTGCGGCTGGGGCAGAGAGCGGACGTGGTCCGTGACGTCGGCGAAGAACAACAGGACATAGATCGGCAGCGAATGCGTGATCCCGCCGCCAACGCCGACCAGGTCGAGCGGGACCCACCCGGTCGCGGCGCGCGCCGTGGACGCGATCAGGAGCGTCGCGGAGCCCGTGCCCGAGAGGACCGGCGGGTTGAAGGTGGCGGTGAAACCCGGCGGCAGTCCGGCGACGGAGAGGGCGACGGGAGACTGGAAGCCGCCGAAGGATGCGAGCCGGACGGTGCGCGAGAAGCTGTCGCCGGGCCGCATGTCGACGTCGGCAAAGTCCAGGGACAAGGCGAAGTCGGGATGCGCCTGCGTGGTCCAGGCCGCGGCCAGCGCGCTGGCGTCGACCGATCCGAGACCGGTCGCCAGGTCGTAGCCCGGGCCGCTCGCGAAGCCGGTCACGTCGAGGAAGGCGTTGGCAAAGGTGTTGTCGCCGGCGGTGATGTCGTGGAACACGGCGGCGCCGCCGTGGGCGTACTGGTCGTTGCCCAGCCGGTAGAGGGTGGGGTTGGCATTGCCCTGCGCGCTGCCCGTCTGCTGGACGATCAGGGCCAGCAAGCCGGCGAAGCACGGGGCCGAGGCGGAGGTGCCGCCCACCACGATGGGGGCATTGCCGACGAAGACGACATGGCCGTCGTGGCCGGCTGCCGCCAGCGACACGTCGGGGAGGTCGCGGCGGCCGTCGTCGGGGACGCCGGGCGCGACTTGCCACCAGGGCTTGGGATAGACCGCGCTCGCGCCCCCGCCGGTCGCTCCGAAGCCGGGCTCGTTCCAGGTCGCCTCCGGGATGTAGGACAGGGCCGAGGCCTTGGTCACGGGGTCGGGATTGGGCGACCACCAGGTGGCGGCTGGCGTGTCGACGAACATGGTGCCGCCGACGCAGACGTCGTAAGGCGTCGAGCAGAGGCCGGAGACGGAGGCCATCCCGTAGCATTCCGGCGCTCCGAGGTCGCCCGCGGCCACCAGCACGGTGATCCCCTCGGCGGCGGCCTGGCCCCACAGCCCATTGAAGTAGTCGAGGCTCGACGCCGTGTCGCTCAGCTCGCAGTCGGCGAAGCTGGCGCTCAGGATCGGCGCCAGGGCGTTGTCGACGATGTACGCCGCCGAGAGCGCGAAACCGTCGCTCGGGAACGTCGTGGCCGAGACCACGAACTCGACCGTCGCTTGCGGCGCCACCGCGCCGGACCACTGCACGTCGAGGTCGGCCTCGACCTCCTCGCTGCCCCCGAGATCGCCCGGCGGCGGTCCGTTGTGCACGATCACCGGATCGTTCGCGGGCAGGCCGAAGTAGCTACGGAAGGCCTGCACGTCGGCGAGGACGAGATCGCTGCGGCCGGCGATCGCGATCTTCACGCCGGCGCCGCGGATCCCGGCTGCATAGAGCGGGTTGACGTTGTAGATGGTGGCGAAGTCGCCGGGCCCCAGGACGTTCTGGCCGGCGAGTTGGGCCGCCGGCGTCACCTGCTTCCAGACCCGCGCCAGCGGTGTATGCACGAAGTCGTGCAGCGACGCGATCCCGGCGACGAAGGGGGCGAGCGCACGCGGAATCGAGGGCTCCAGGGAGTTGGCATGGTGCGTCGTCCCGTCGACGCGGAAGCGGCGGATCGCCGTATGAAAGGTCCGCTCCACCTGGCGCACCGTGCCGCTGAACTCGATCCAGCCGCGCCCGCGCGCCACCTCGTCCACGCTGAAGCCCTCGCTCCGGATCCAGTCCACGACCGCGCCGACCTGCTCGCTCGCGAGGCCGAAGCGCCGGCCGAACTCTTCAGGGGTCAGCCAGGCGTGATAGCTCGGCGATGCGGGGTCCTGCTGCGCCTCGAGCAGGCGGCGCAGCTCGGCCTCGGCGCCTGGCCGCCGCCGCAGCACCAGGACGATGCGCCGCATGGCCAGGTCCGGGTCGGCCGGGCCGACGTCGCTCTCCGCCCGCGCGAGGGGATGGACGTGCCCCGGCAGCGTCACGCGGTCGTCGCCGCGCATGCCCGCCGCCGGGCCGCCGCCCGGAGCGGTGGCCGGGCTGCCGAGCGCCGCAGCCGCGGACGCGAGCGCGGTCAAGACGCCGGCCAGCAGAGTCAAGGCCGGTGGCCGCCGCCGCCATCGCGGCGTCAAGCAGGCATCTCGAGGCGAATCCGGCAAGCGCCGCTCCATGAGCTGTCCTCCAAATGCGAAACCTTCATGGCATCATGACATGGGAAGCTGCCGCGGTCTAGAGCGTGGGGGCGGTGGGGCGGTGGCATCCCGACGCGCTGTCTCAGCTGCGGTGTATGGCGAGGTGTTACGATGAGACCATGGACGACCATGGACTTCCCTGTCTCGACCTCCTGGATGCCACGCCGGACATCCTGCGCGGGCTGATGGCGGAACTGACCGATGAGGACGCACGGTGGAAGCCGGCGTCGGATCGCTTTTCCGTCGCCGAAGTGCTGGCGCACCTTTCGCACTCCGAAGGACACTGCTACCGCATGCGAGTCGACCGGTTCCTGAGCGAGGAGCGCCCCGAGTTCGAGCCTGACGACGCCCAGATGTACCTCGAGTTGTACCGGGACGCGAATCCTGAAGACGCTTTCGACCATTTTGAGGAGCAGCGCGAAGCCAACCTGGAGTACCTGCGGGAGCTCCCGGAGGCGGCGGGGATGCGCGGCGCAAAGCACCAGGAATATGGCGACATCACCCTGTCCGAGATGCTGCACGAATGGGCGCTACACGATCTCGGTCACATTCGCCAAATTGCGGAACTGGTCCGCGCCAGGAAGTACCTGGCTGGGGCCGGTGCGATGGGACGAGCCTACCTTCTGAAGCCGTAGAGCGTTGATTGTGCCGAAGTACCGGTTTTTGACCTTCCGGTATTTACCCGTACAAGCTCAGGGGGCCACCACGATTCTGCGTCCGGATTCTCCCTGGCGTTGCCACACCTTTGCGATTTCTGCCAGCGGAACTCGCTCGGTCTCGATACGGAGCTCCCCGCGGGCCGCCCGCGCCATGACCTGTTGCATGGCCTCTAACAAAACCTCGCGTGACGGTATCCCCGCGGTACCGAGAATCGTCAACGCCGTGCTGCGCAGGACCGCAGCCGGCAACGAGATCGTCGGCCCAGCGCTCTCGCCCGCTTGCACGAGACGCGTCTCCTTCGTGACTGCCGCAAATTCCGATTTGGTAATCGCCGCAAGCAGCGCCTCCGTAGGCCGCCCCCACAAGTAGTCGAGAATGACGTCGAACCCTTGATCTCCCGCCGCGCGCGCGACAGG